>Ga0209533_1000080_pt1 | contig 80496 bp, 68 predicted proteins | sample COG_04_FD_184748 | JGI IMG/M metagenome (GOLD analysis project Ga0209533, IMG submission 184748) | Pelagic Microbial community sample from North Sea - COGITO 998_met_04 (SPAdes) (version 2) | ecosystem: Environmental > Aquatic > Marine > Neritic zone/Coastal water | place: Helgoland, sampling...
GGGTTCATCCCAATTTAGAAAGCTTTCTGTTTCTTGTAAGCTTGGAATACGTCCACATAACACCAAGAATAAGCGTCTCAAATAAACACTGTCATCAGCGATTTCTGGTAATTCAAAATTGTTAGACTTGAATGCAGTTAAAGTTGCAGCATCAATGTTATTGGCTACTTTTTTAAGGGATTCTAGGTCAATTCGGTTTTCTAGGTTGAGAGCTTTAACGTGAAAAAAAGAACTAATAAAATAGATAATAAAAGTTCTTAAAACCATTAAATTATATTAAGTCTTAGGCAAAAAATGTCAAGTTATATTGAATCTCATTAAGGGTTTATTACTAAAAAACCTGATAACTTCATTAGAAGTTTAAAGATCTAAAATTAAACCTTAATTATAGATTTCTTGATTACTCTCTTTAAAGGCTGTTGCCTTTTCTTGCATGCCTTTTTCAAAAGCGGCTTTTTCATCGAGCTGATGTTTTTTGGCATATTCTCTAATTTCATCAGTGATTTTCATCGAGCAAAATGTAGGTCCACACATAGAGCAGAAATGAGCAGTTTTAGCTCCTTCTTGAGGAAGAGTTTCATCATGATAAGCTCTTGCTTTAGCTGGATCTAGGGATAAATTGAATTGGTCTTGCCAACGGAATTCAAAGCGAGCTTTAGAGAGAGCGTTGTCACGCTCTTGAGCTGCGGGGTGTCCTTTGGCTAAGTCGGCCGCGTGCGCCGCAATTTTGTAAGTGACAACACCTTCGCGCACGTCATTTTTATTAGGTAATCCTAGATGCTCTTTAGGGGTAACATAGCAAAGCATCGCGCAACCATACCAACCGATTTGAGCTGCACCAATACCCGAAGTGATATGGTCATAACCAGGAGCAATATCTGTAGTGAGTGGTCCTAATGTATAGAACGGAGCCTCATGGCACCATTCGATTTGCTTTTCCATATTTTCTTGGATAAGTTGCATAGGTACGTGGCCGGGACCTTCGTTCATGACTTGAACAGAGTAATCCCAAGCGCGCTTAGTGAGTTCACCTTGAACTTCTAGCTCGGCAAATTGAGCATAATCATTAGCATCAGCAATAGAGCCAGGTCTTAACCCATCACCAATAGAGAATGAAATATCATAGTCTGCCATAATTTTGCAGATATCATCCCAATGACTGTAGAGAAAGTTTTCTTTATGATGAGATAAACACCATTTAGCCATAATAGAGCCACCACGAGATACAATACCTGTCATACGCTTAGCTGTATGAGGAATAAATGGTAGCAGAACTCCTGCATGAATCGTGAAATAATCAACACCTTGCTCAGCTTGCTCGATAAGAGTGTCGCGATAAATCTCCCAATTAAGCTCCTCTACTTTGCCATTTACTTTTTCAAGAGCTTGATAAATAGGAACAGTACCAATAGGCACTGGTGAATTACGGATAATCCATTCACGGGTAGCGTGAATATTTTTACCTGTAGATAAGTCCATTACGGTATCTGCGCCCCATTCAACAGACCAGCGCATTTTTTCAACTTCTTCATCAATGGATGAAGCTACAGCAGAGTTGCCGATGTTAGCATTGATTTTGACTAGGAAGTTACGTCCAATAGCCATAGGTTCGCATTCTGGGTGATTAATATTAAGTGGTATAATAGCTCTGCCTCTAGCAAGTTCGTCACGCACAAACTCTGGTGTGATAATAGACGGTACGCTGGCACCAAATGATTGACCTGGGTGCTGATGATTAAGGTTAGTTCTATCAACTTGTTTGAAAGGGTCAATATCAGAAGGTAGAGGCATATGGTTGGCAAAACCATGAAGCTTGTCTTGAGCCTCTTGAGGGCGAGTTTTTGGATTAGGGTATTGATCGTGAACTGCTTTAAATGCTTTTTCTCTACCTAGGTTTTCACGCAAGGCAACAAACTCCATCTCAGCAGTTATAATTCCTTGCTGAGCATACCATTTTTGCGTTACTGGGTGTCCTTTTGATGCTTTTAATGGTTGGCGTTGTAAGCCAGGGTAGATTTTGAGGCGGTTTTTTTGCTGCTTGTTTTCATTAAATCTTTGGGCGTGTGCCTCACTTAGGTAGCCGTCATCTTCTGGTTTGGTATCACGTGGAGTGTAAGCCTCGACATCACCACGTTTAAGAATCCAGTCTTGTCTAAGAGCTGTGATACCTTGTGTTACTTCACCTGCAAAGTCTGGGTCGCCCCAAGGTCCGGCAGTATCATAAACACGAATTGATTTGTTTTCTGTTTTGGTGCCATCTACATGAGTGGTAGGGCTTAAATTAATTTCTCTTAGCGGCACTTTAATTTCTGGATGCAGCTTACCTGGGATATAAATTCTTTTAGAATTTGCAGATTCTGCAGGAGTTTGAGATTCTGTTGAGTTTGATGCTGTATCGTTAGCTTTAGACATGCTAGTAGCATGAACTAAAATACTAAGAGAGGTCAAGCGTAGAAGTGCTTTAAAGCAGCTTTCATTATCCTTTAAATAGTCATATTTTTTAGTCGTAAAATAGCAGAATATCAGTTAATAAAAAACTAGATGAGCCGTTTGCAAACTTTTTTTAAGCGTGGAATATCAACACTAATCCTATGGGTGATAGTCGTGGCTGTTATAGTTTCTTTTAATCCCGTGCTTTATTTGTGTGTTATGACAGTTGTTACTTTACTTGCTGTATATGAGTATGGGATGTTGATGAAAAAGGCAAAAGTCTATTGCCATACTAAGTTTTTATGGGTTTTAACTGGGGCATACAGTATAGCGATTAGTTACTTTTATTTGCATCATCTCAGGCAGTCTAATGCCGAAGGCCTTTATTTGCCTACATATATTGAATGGGGATTTTGGATGCTATTAATGATAGGAGCTCCGTTATTCTCTTTGCGCTACCCAGTTAAAGGAGTAAAATCTTTATTAGCTATTTCTACGACGATTCTAGGTTTTGCTTATTTACCATTTTTATTTCACTTTTTAACGCGTATTATTTTTGTGGTGCCAGCGCAGGAAAACATGGAAACTCCAGGTATTTGGTATCTAGTCTGGCTAATTGTTGTTACTAAATTTACTGATGTGGGTGCTTACGTCGTAGGCAGTTTATGCGGTAAAGATAAAATGATTCCGCATATTAGCCCTGGGAAAACATGGCAAGGGTGCGTAGGTGGCATTATTATAGCCGTGATGCTAGGTGTTGGGTTAAAGATGACTTTGGGTGATAAACTCGGATATTTAGGAGAGTTTCCTTGGGTTGTAGGTCTTAGTATTTTGTTGGCAATTTTGGCCATTATTGGAGATCTTATGGAAAGCATTCTTAAGCGCAGTTTAGAAATTAAAGATTCAGGAAAAGTGATTCCAGGTATTGGAGGAGTGTTAGACCTTATTGATAGTCTTTGTTTTACAGCTCCTATTATGTATGCTTACTTATTATGGCAAATGAACTTATAGTATGGGGCTTAGTCAGAAAAAAGTAAAAGAACTAAAGCTATTAGCTAAAGCTGAAAAATGCGAAGTTAGAGGCTCAATTATTCACGGTAGGGGTATCTACTCTATTACAAATATCAAAGAAGATGAGCTTATTTGCTATTATGTAGGTGAGCTTATTAATAAAGATGAGAGCACTAAGCGAGGTCAAATTCAGATGCAAAAATCTGAAAAAACAGGTGGGGCTGCAGTTTATATATTTACCCTTAATGATGAATGGGATTTAGATGGTAATTTTGAATGGAATATTGCACGTTTAATCAATCACTCATGCTCTCCTAATACGATTGCTTATTTAGAAGATGATGAAACTAAAGTGGGTATTTACGCACTCAAAGATATTAAAAAAGGTTCTGAACTCACATTTAACTATGGTTTTGATGTAGATCAATACAAAGAGCATATTTGCTTATGTGGAGCCAATAATTGTATAGGGCATATTGTCGCCGAAGATCAATGGAAAGAGCTAGGAAAATTAAAAAAAGAATCCTAATGTTAAAAAAGAAAAAAATAGTTATATTAGGCTCTACAGGCTCTGTAGGAACCAGCGCTTTAGAGGTGATTAAACAACACCATGAGCATGTAGAGGTTTTAGCTTTAGCGGCTAACAGCAATGCTGAGTTATTAGCTCAACAAGCTCAAGAGTTTAGTGCTAGCCATGTGAGTTTAAGTGATGAGTCAAAACTTGAGACATTAAAAAATAAAGTGCCAAAATCAGTAGAAGTACTTAGTGGTAAGCAAGGCCTTATAGAGCTATCCATATTAGAGCACGCTGATATTATTCTCATTGCTATTGTTGGAATAGCTGGACTTGAACCTACGTTAGCCGCGATTTCTAAAAACAAAAGAATAGCATTGGCAAGTAAGGAAGTATTAGTAGTAGGAGGAGAGTTGGTGATGTCTGCACTTAAAGATTCTCATGCAGAGCTCATTCCTGTAGATTCTGAACATTCAGCTATTTTTCAATGTCTGCAGGCAGGGCAGGGTGAGCAAGAAGTTTCTAGTATTACACTAACAGCATCTGGAGGGCCGTTCTTAGGTTGGAACACAGAACAATTAAATAATGTAACTCTAGCTCAAGCACTCAAACACCCAACATGGGATATGGGGCAAAAAATTACGATTGATTCTGCTACTATGTTTAATAAAGGACTAGAGATGATAGAAGCTAAATGGCTTTTTGATATTGAGATAGCAAACATTAATATAGTGGTTCATCCGCAAAGTATCATTCATTCTATGGTTGAGTACCGTGATGGTAGCAGCTTAGCGCAGTTATCTCCGCCATCCATGACTATCCCTATTTTATACGCTTTTAGTCACCCACAACGTTGGGATTGTTCGGATAATAGAGAAAAAGAGACATTAAACCTCGCTCAACTTAAGCGACTTACTTTTGAAGATGTGGATGAACAAACATTTGCAGCCATCAGTTTAGCAAGGCTAGCTGCAGAGCAGGGAGGAACACTACCTGTCGTATATAATGCAGCTAATGAAGTTGCCGTAGAATTATTTATACAAGAGGAAATAGGGTTTAATCAAATCACTAAACTGGTGAAAAATATAATGCAACAGCATACGGTACAAGCTGTTGATTCTATAGCCACTATCCTTGAAGCAGATAGCTGGGCAAGGCAGCAGAGTGAGTTAATTGCAGCGCAAGTATTAACTAAGTTTTATAGCTAGAGCCATTAAAGCGGCTGTTAAAACAATCCCAACCTCCGTGTAATTCAGGCGAAGAAGATATGTCTGTATCACACATGATACCTATTTGGCTAAGCTTTAGATTAGGAAACTGTTGTTGCCAGTCTTTTTGAAGCTGAGGTACTTCATCTTGAGGTGCAGTGAAAAGTAACTCATAATCCTCACCTAAGCTAAGGGCCTGCTTAATACTACTACCCTCACAACAAGGAATAGTGGTTAAGTCTAATTGATAATGACAATGACTTTGTTTGCACAGCCTTGGTAAATCCATACTTAAGCCATCAGATAAATCCATCATTGCTGAAGCATACCCATGATTAGCAATCCATTGAGCTTGTTGAAGTCTAGGTACAAAATTTAGATGGTGATTAGACTCTAGTTGATACCCTAACTTTCCTGTAACAAAAATAGCATCACCACTACTAGCACCTTGACGACTAAGAATTCGATCTTTATTAATACTAGCAAGACCTGTAACGCTTATATTTAGTGGCAATAAAGTGTTATCACCTTCTAATTCTTTGTAATGACTAGTTTCACCGCCAACTAATTGACCTCCGAATTCTGTTAAAGCTTTAGCCACACCTTTGTAAACAGAGCTAATGAGTGAATTATCATGTCGAGATGAAAGGGTGAGGCTAACCAAAAAAGCCAATGGAGTAGCTCCTCCCATTGCGGCAAAATCACTAAGAACCCTACAAATCGCTTTTCGACCTATAAGCTCTCCTGATAGATCTAAAGTAAAATGTACGTGTTCAATAATTGAGTCTACCTTCAACACATAGTTATAAGCATGATTATGAATAGTTGCACAATCATCACCAATACCAAAAGGAGCAGGAGGACTTGGGCAAGCCTCCTGAATAACTTTGAGTAGTTGAGCTTCAGTCATATGATTAAGCAAAGTTTAATTGATAGATAATAGTCATGCTATTAAAAATCATATGAGTAATAATAGGTATTTTCAGATTTTTTGTGTAGTAAAAAGATAAGTTAAGAATAATAGCAAATATAAACAAAGGCACAAAAGCAATGAGATGAGCATGAATAAGCGCAAAGAAAACGGCGCTCATTACACAGGCTACAACTAAACCAAAATGCGCTTCTAATTGCTTAAAAAAGATACCACGAAAAATAATCTCTTCAGTGACAGGAGCGATAATACAGACTTGAACAACTAAAAGGCTAATAGTTATGATAGGTAATTGATTATTTTTTAACCACTCAATAGTTGTTTGATTAAGTGGAGCATTAAAGCGCTGCTCCAACCAACTAAAGAGACCAGCTTGCTCTAAGCTGCTTTGAGTGGCTAACATTAAAGCTATAGATGCAACAGGAATAATAACAAATAACCATTTAGGTAGGGAGGGTTTTTGACTAGGAAAAAAAGCGCTAACATAATTCAGCTTATGAGCCATGACAAAAGTCATCATACAAATTACAGTAATGACTAACTGAGAGATACCAGATGTAATAAGTGTGGCATTGGTAATACTTATTACTTCAGCATCGGTCTTATGACTAGCAGACATGGATGCTACTAAATTAGCTCCATAAACTAAAACTGGCAACATGAGGCTTAAGCTCATGAGAAGGTTAGAGTTAATATCAGTGAGTTGGAGCTGTGAAATTAACTGCTTTGACTTATATCTCTTAAACTGTGTGGCACTTATTTTAATTAAATACGCTACGATTAATAAAATAAGCCAGCCTTTAAAAATCAGGAGCAGTAAAGATTGATGATCCATCACACTACACGACAAAAAAATTAATGATACCATAAGGTATTTGATTCGCCCAGCGAAGCTTTGGCTGTCTCTCACCCCTCGAGGGGGCTTCTCGAATGCTCAAGCATTCTGCGAGTCTTATCAGCTGCACTACTCGTTTACTGATTTTGCTCTTAGGCAAGGCGTGAGAGCCAACTGGTATATGCATACCAGTTAAGGGAACAACACAGCATAAGGGCAAAAGAGCTATGGCTTCTTTTATTTTATTAAAGCAACGTAGTTGCTTTAATCTTACTAAAACTTTCATTTTCTTATTTATCATCATTCTTTTAATTAACTTCAATTTACCTATGACCCTTGAAATCTACTTCCTATCGTTGATTTTTTGTCGTGTAGTGTGATGATCCATATGAAAGACACTAAAAAAGTTTAAAAGACTTTCTTGGATTAACCTCTTGGTCAGGGTCAGTAGTGTTGACTAATCCGTCAGCAACAAAGGTAAAGAATGCCATGAGCTGTTTAGAGCAGTCATCTGGTGTTTGACAATCATTAAGAGCTTGCTGCATAAGTTCGAGCCAGCGAGTTCTGGCCTCAAAAGTAATAGGGAAGGCCGCGTGTCTCATGCGTAACCTTGGGTGTCCACGTTCTTGTATATAAGTTTCGTCACGACCAATACGAAAGCACATGAAATCAGCTAACCTTTTCTCTGAGCCCTCCCAATCGTTAGGTGGATACATAGGGCTAATAATCGTGTCTGTACGAATATATTGATAGAATTGATGAATAATCTTGCGAATGCCAGACTCTCCTAATGTTTCCCAAATATAAGCCTCATCAATCATAGTTTTGGTTATTATTCAGCAATTTTTATGTTATCTAACACCCCATTAACGAATTGATAGGATTTAGAATCACCAAAATTCTTAGCAAGCTTAACGGCTTCTGCGATACTTATTTTATAATCAGCTTTGAGCTCTGTAATCTCGTAATAAAACAAGTAACAAATCATTTTCTCAATGAGATGGATGCGTGACATGTCATAGTTAGTGACAATGCTAGCTAATTTTTCGTTGTAAATATCTTCTTTAGTTAAAATAGCTTGTATATGATTGCCGATCTTCTTTTGAAAAACAATTAATTTTTCTTGAGTTTTAGCTAGTTGTATTAGCTCAGGGTAAGGCGAAGAGAGGCTAGGTGCAGCAATAGAAACGATTTTTTGTTGATAGACGCCAACTAATTTAAGTAATTTAAACCACCCATCTAATAGAGGTTTAGGTAATTCTACGATACGTTCTGACAAGGTTTCTTGTTTAATTAGGAGTTGAGCGAGTTCTGCACCACCTTCAATGAGCTCCAAAAAGTAAGTGTTGGCTTGATCAAGTTCAGCATAAGTATCTAGTTTTTTTGCGTAGGGTTTTAGCAAGGTTTGCTTATTATGTATAAGCTCTAAGCACGCCACCATTTTTTTGCTGGTGTTAAACACTTGGCGTGCATATTTATTCTCTATAAGAATTTGCAAATTCTTTTCAGACTTTGACATTAAAGCATCTCTAAGACTTTGATTATTTTGTAAAATTTGTTGCAAACACTGATATTGACGGAGTTTAAAAGGATAGTAGTCCGCATAGTCAACTAGCTCAAAAAAATCTGCAGTTGGCAATTCATGCTGATTGTCATTTTTCAAAGCATATAAGCCTTGGAGAATGAGTGTGCGTTCTTCAGCAGAAATAGTGGAGGAAATAGACATAAAATTAAGACTTAGGTGAGGTAGCAAGAGTTTGATAAATCATGAGACCTGCAGCAGCAGCTTCTTCGCCGCGGTTAAGTGCTCCTAGGCAACGCTCATGCGCTTGCTCAATATTATTAACTAATAATACTTCATGAACAACGGGGATCATAGTATCCAAAGATAATTGGTGTAACTGTTGTGTTACTGATTGAGCAATCAAATCTGCATGAGCGGTAGCCCCTTGAATAATAACTCCAAAAGTGAGGATCAGATCAGGGGACGATAGTGCGGCATGCTTAGCTGCGATTGGGATCTCAAAAGCTCCAGGTACAGGTAAAACAGTAATAATAGAATTTGAGCTATACTTATTCAAATAAGCAATAGCGTTATCGCATAAAGCTCCCGTGTATGTATCATTATAAGTAGATACCACAATAGTGATATTTGTAGGCTTGGCTATGAGTTTTTTTGGGTTAAACTTAGCGCTAGCTTCAAAAGAAGCCTTTTTAGGTAATTTATGTTGAGGGAGCATGTGAGCTATGAAAAAGTAAAGGGAGTAAAAGTTAATCTGAAGCTACACAAAGATGATTGATAAATCAAGCGATGATACTCCCACAATGATAACTAAGTTATGATATTTTTTAAGGAATGAGACTATGTTTTTTTGGGTTATAGCGCTCATTAGGGTGGAATAGCCAGCCTGAATTTTTATTGAGTAACTTGAACTTAGTAGGTTTAAACTCCAGGACTTTGACCCCTATCTTTGAATCATAAATAGACCTGCCTGTATAAGCCCCTTCAATGAGGTATTCATAATTATGATCATAGCCATACTTTTTGCCATTACGAGTTTCTCCAAATGTAATGCGATCAGGTGTTTTAAGGCTCGTTTCATCCATAGCAACAAGAAATGATCGCTCCCATGGTTGAGTTGGGCGGCGTAGATACCCCCAAAAGCAAGCTTCTTCAATCATGTAGCGACGCCCAATAAAAGTGTCTTTTGGGTAGTTTTCTGTAGCTATAACTTTATTGCGAGCTTTCACTTCAGGGTGACGGTAGCTCAAGCTATTACTAGTAGCACATTGAGTCAGCAAGAGCGTGAATACGGCAAGGCAAATAGCAGAAAAAAGTTTTAATAGATATGTGCTCATAATTTAAGTTATAATGATAAACGATAATGAATCATAAACAATAAAAATGCCAGTGGAAAAACCACTGGCATTTTCAAGAACTCTAGTGAATCCTGTTTATTTTTCGTCACTAGGTGCCCACTCTTCAACTGCATCAGATGCAATTTGGAAAGCGTGCTCAAGTCCAACGAGATTATCAACATTGCCAATTGATTCTAGAGATTTATTCTCTTTTTCTAGATCCTTAGCATCATACTCAAGGGCCTTGATTGATAAGCCGATACGGCGCTCAGTTTTATCAACACGAATAACACGTGCTTCGACTTCATCACCTGCTTTAAGCACATCTTTAACTTTCTCAACATGTTCTTCACTAAGTTGTGAAATATGAATAAGACCATCAATCTGATCCTTAAGGTTAATAAATGCACCAAAGTTAGCGATTTTAGCTACAGAGCCCTTAACAATATCACCTACTTTAAAGCGTGTATCGATATTGTCCCAAGGATCTTCTTCGAGTTGCTTCATGCCAAGAGAGATTTTCTCGTTTTCACGATCGATGTTAAGCACAACGGCTTCAACCTCGTCACCTTTCTTAAATACTTCACTAGGGAAGTTAATTTTGCGTGTCCAAGAAATATCTGAAACGTGAACCATGCCGTCAATGCCGTCTTCAAGACCAACAAATGCACCGTAAGCAGTAAGGTTACGTACTTGACCTTTAATTTTAGTGCCAATTGGGTAGCGAACAGCAATTTCGTCCCAAGGATTAGGATCAAGCTGACGAACACTAAGAGAGATTTTTTGCTCCTCGATACTAACAGCAAGAACAACGGCTTCAACTTTTTGATCGATTTCAAGCACATCACTAGGGCGGTTGATACGTTTGAGCCATGAGAGTTCAGAAACATGTACAAGACCTTCAACCCCGTCTTCGAGCTCAATAAATGCACCATAAGCAAGAAGTTTAGTAACTTTACCAGTTACATGTAAACCTGTAGGATATTTCTCAAGGATATTTTCCCATGGATTATCAGACATTTGTTTCAAGCCAAGAGAGATACGTTGTTTTTCATTATCAATATCTAAGATAAGAACCTCAAGCTCCTGACCAATGTGAAGCATTTCACTTGGGTGATTGATACGTCTCCAGCTCATATCAGTAATATGGAGTAAGCCGTCAATACCAGCAAGATCTACAAAAGCACCAAAGTCTGTAAGATTTTTAACTGTACCTGTAATTTTATCACCAATAGTAGCAGATAGGAGGAATTGCTCTCTAAGTTCTGCGCGCTCGTCCTCGATGACTTCACGACGTGAAAGCACGATATTTTGGCGCTCGTCATTGATTTTAACAATTTTAAAATCATGCACTTGACCTACATAAGTACTAAGCTCCTTAGGAGGAATGATGTCAATTTGTGAGCCAGGTAAGAACGCTTCTACACCCACATTAACTACGAGGCCACCGCGGATAACTTCCTTGATTTTACCTTTGACGAGACCACCTTCAGCATGTACTTGGAGGATTTTATCCCAGTTTTGTTTGTAGAGAGCTTTTTCTTTAGAAAGGAGGACTGAGCCTTCTGATGTTTCTAATTTTTCTAAGAGAATTTCGATTTCGTCGCCTTCGTTGATTTCTTCGCCTTCGAATTCAGCAACAGGGATAACACCTTCTGATTTGTAACCGATGTCTACCAAGACAACTTGTGGGCGGATTTCGATGATTTTGCCCAAAACGATTTCGCCTTCTTGAAAAGAGCGAAAGTTATCATCAATCAATTGATTGAGTGTACTCATAATATATAGTAATTAAGTTAATAAATTTATTTTTAATCGACACCATGCCAACTAAAAAACTCAAAATCTCTAAATTAAATAATGCAGAACCTATTCTTTATTATTCAAGCTCCCAGGCAGTATAGAGGGAAACGAAAACACTGCTTTCAGAGAAAAATGAGGTGCCTTATACATAATTTTTCCTATAAAAACAAGCAAATTCTAATAGTTTAAAAAATAGATAAAAAATAATAAAAACAACTTGAACAAGCCCATTTATCATGTTTAAATGTTAAATGAATAATATGCATGGTGTGTAATATTCATCACTATTAAACTATTAAAACTAAACTATTATGAAATTAAATAAATTAACTAAAAAAGGATTCTCTCTTATTGAGTTGGTCATCGTTGTTACTATTATTGGTATCCTAGCTGCAATTGCTATTCCAAAATTCAGTAACATTTCTGCAACAGCAACAGAAAACTCTGTTAAGCAAACTGGACAAGCTCTAGGTAAAGCCATCGCTCAAGTTGAATCACTAGTGGTTCCTACTCCTACAGGTGTGACAGTATCTAGATTAGATGGTTTGTTTACTGATGCAAACCTTACTCCATACTTAGATACGATTGATGATGGCATCACAATCTACACTAATGATGATGATAGTGTTATTGATTTAGCTCATGCATACTTTGCACTTAGTCCAGATGGAGGTACAACTATGTACTACTTTACAATTACAGGTAACTCATTAGGTACTACAGTTCCAACAGCTGGTTGGTCTGGTGGTACAACAGCAGCAGCATCTACTGCAAGCTAATTTAACCGTTAGGATTTAAAGTCAGCACTTTAATTAGTGCTGACTTTTTTTATGCATTCATAAGAAATATTACGATAATGAGAACCCCAATAGATAGATTCTTATTTAGTAAAGCTAAGGCGCGTCTACTAGAAGCGAGAGAGTTAAATAACTCATAGCAGCCTTATTTTTTTATCGAGTTATGTAATTATGGCTATACTAATTTAGTTATTAGCTTGAGCCGTCCTTATAAGGCCACTATATCAATAATAGTATCAATAATAGAGCTATCCTCAAGAGTGGTAACATTACCCGTAACCGCACCTGTTTTGACCAGCTCCTTGAGCAGACGACGCATGATTTTGCCAGAACGTGTCTTAGGTAAGCCAGGCACGATATAAATCTCATCAGGTCTAGCAAGCGCTCCGATAGATTTAACTACTTGAGCTTTCAGTTTGATTATAAGTTCATCAGAGTCTTCAAATCCATCTTTGAGGATAACAAAGGCGACAATACTTTCGCCTTTAATATCATGAGGCTTCCCTACAACAGCAGCTTCACTAACTGCATCATGCTCAACCAAGGCGCTTTCAACCTCAGCAGTACCTAATCTATGGCCAGAGATATTAAGCACATCATCTAAACGACCTGTAATCCAAATACAGCCGTCTTCGTCACGCATGGCTCCATCACCTACGGTGTAGTAATTAGGGTAATCCGACCAGTACTGCTCTTTAAATCTCTGAGGGTTCTTGTAAATACCTCTAAGCATCGAAGGCCAGGGTTGCTTGATAACTAGCTTGCCAACTTCTCCTGTGGAGCAAGTATTGCCTTGTTCATCTAAAATGTCAGCATCAATACCAAAGAAAGGCAGTGTAGCAGAGCCGGGCTTAGTATCCATGCAGCCTGGTAACGGAGCAATCATGATAGCTCCAGTTTCAGTCTGCCACCAAGTATCGACAATAGGGCAGTTGCCTTGACCAATTTTGTGGTAATACCAATCCCAGGCTTCAGGATTAATAGGTTCTCCAACTGTACCTAGTAAGCGTAGAGATGAGATATCGCTCTTATCAACCAGATCATCTCCAGCTTTAATAAAAGCTCTAATAGCAGTAGGGGCGGTATAGAAAATGCTCACCTTATAACGCTCAATAATCTCCCAAAATCTCCCAAAATCAGGATAGTTAGGCGCTCCCTCATACATCACCTGCGTCGCTCCATTAGCTAAAGGACCGTAAACTATATAAGAATGACCAGTAATCCAACCCACATCTGCAGTGCACCAGTAAATATCATCATCTTTAAGATCAAAAATATACTTACTCGTCACATAAGTGCCAACGAGATAGCCTCCTGATGTATGTAGAATACCCTTAGGTTTGCCTGTAGAGCCCGAAGTATAGAGAATAAATAGGGGATGTTCACTATCAAAGCCCTGAGTAGGGCAGTCATCACTAACACTAGGCACTAAATCATGATACCAATCATCACGACCTACAAGCATATCAACACCTTGCTTAGTCCTTTCGAATACGATGACCGACTCCACGCAATTCGGTTGCTCAAGAGCCTTATCGACAACGGCTTTTAACTCAATAACCTTACCTCTACGGTAGCCCCCATCTGAGGTCATAATAAGCTTAGCTTGAGAGTCTGCGAGACGATCACTAATAGCATCAGCCGCAAATCCACCAAAAACCACAGTATGCACAGCTCCAATTCTAGCGCAAGCCAGCATAGCAAACGCCGCCTCTGGAATCATAGGCATATAGATAAGAACCTTATCACCTGCAATAATACCCTTAGCCTTAAGCACATTGGCAACGCGAGAGACTTCGACTTGTAATTGCTTATAGCTGATTTCACGTTTTTCGCCTAATTCACCCTCCCAAAGAATAGCAGTCTTATCGCCCTTGCCAGCTATAATGTGCCTATCAATACAGTTCTCACTGACATTAACCTTTGCATTAGTAAACCATTTGGCATCAGGGGCCTCCCATTGTAAAACCTCATCCCAAGGTTTTTGCCAAGCTAGTTCTGAAGCCTCTCTTGCCCAAAAAGTATCAGGGTTAGTAATGGACTCTTGGTAGAGCTCTTGGTATTCCTCAATACTAGAAATACGAGCATTTTTTTTAAAATGAATAGAAGGTGATTTAAGAGAGTAATCCATAAATAGAGTAATAAAAAATTAGATTTTTCACACTAGCAAAACAAAGCTAGGGAATTCAAACTTTAAATTAGGAAAATATATTAAAAACTTTAATGATAGCTTCTGCCATAAGCCAAAATAATAAGTACGAATAAATGACGCCTAAACATATGCCAAGCACAATAACCAATCCATCTTTCTCTAGAATACCTATACTTATAAGAAAAATAGCCAAAGCAGGACCAACAATACTAAAAGGAATAGGCAGCAGCATAACAAGGCAGAGAGCGGCAATCACCCACCCAACAAACTGTAAAACCAGTGGATGACTAATAATGAGCCAACGAGGTTTAATATAAGGCTCAATCTTAATCAAAAAAGGTTTAACAATCTTTAACGATCTTAGCAAAATCGTTTTTTTTAACTCTTTTTTTGCTATAAATTTAGGCAGCCATGGGTGATTCATCTCAACCGCCATCTGAGTAGAGAAAATTAAAATAAATAAAGCTGAAATAGCAGAAATACCTATAATACCAGCAATAGGAATAGCATTAGGTAAAATCAACAAAAGAAATAAAATACCATAGGAGCGCAGTCCCAAACTATCAATTAAACTCTTAAAAGAAACATAATCTCCATCAATAGAATGAATAGCATCATCTAATACTTGAGAGAGCTTATTTGAGTATGTATGAGGCATAAGGCATAATTATATAGATCAAGTTATTTTACGCAGAGGTAAAACATAAAATAAAGACAAATAAAAACGAAAAAAAATTGTGTTTTAAATAGATAGAGTTTATATCAAAAACTCAATTTAGGAGAGATGGCTGAGCGGTTTAAGGTACTCGCTTGGAAAGCGAGCGTGGGGCAACTCACCGGGGGTTCAAATCCCCCTCTCTCCGCCACTTTAATACATAATTTACAAACACACCTCTAAAAGAGAATAAACTCCCTAAGTTAGGGGGATGAAAGGGGTCTTCAAATCTTAGCAAGCTAGGGAAAGGCTCTTAATGTAAGGCAAAAACACAAAGCTCTCCAGAGGCACATTTTTGATAGTCAATGACCTAAATTATAATACCTGTTACTAATTTAGCGCTTTCGGTTGATCATTAAATAAAGCATAGGGAGTACTATTAGAGTTAGCGCTGTTGAGGTAATAACACCACCTATAACTACAGTTGCCAAAGGTTTTTGAACCTCTGCACCTACGCCGGTTGATATAGCCATTGGAAGAAATCCTATCGCGTCTGTAATTGCAGTTGCTAAAACGGGTCTTAACCTTTGAGTCGCAGCTTGTTTAACTGCAGTCACAGAATTAGAGGCTTCTTTTAAATTAGAGCGAATAGCTTCAATGAGAATTTGGCCATTGAGTACCGCTATACCAAATAAAGCAATAAACCCTATGGCAGCACTAACACTAAATGGCATCCCTCTTAGCCATAACGAAAACACTCCTCCAACAAGAGCAAAAGGAATTCCTAAATAGATAAGAGAAACATCTTTTAGGTTTCTTAGACTAAGATATAGTAAAACAAAGACTATAATCATAGTTAAAGGAACTACAAAAGATAGACGGTTATGGGCGCGCTCTAGGTTTTTAAACTGCCCTCCCCACTCAATAATATACCCTTCGGGAATATCAACTTTTTCTTTTATTTTGCGCTTTGCTTCTTCTACAAAGGATACAACGTCTCGACCGTCTACATTACTTTGCACTCTAATCAAGCGGCGCCCCCATTCACGATTTATTGTAGCAGCTCCTGGGGCCTCAACAATATTAGCAACATCAGATAGGTAAACATGAATACCAGAGGTGGTGGGTATGACTAACTTTTTAACTGCTTCAATACTAGTGCGATATTTTTCCGGTAGAACTATAGCAAGGGGGAACTGTCGTTGTCCTTCATAAATTTCACCTACACGTAGAACTCCGATTGCTTCAATATAAGGTAAAATTTCATAAGCAGATATACCCAGACGAGCCATTTTTTCAGGTTGAAGTTCAATTTTCAACCCAGGCTGACCACTGATTTGATCGCTAGAAACGTCGGCTTGCCCTTCAATATCTATGAGCACTCCTTGAACTTCATCACTCAGGCGAGTGAGTGTTTCGAAGCTATCCCCGTAGATAAGAACTCCAACATCTGATCGCACTCCAGATTCCATCTCATTTAGTCGCATTTCAATGGGTTGAGTGAAAAGAATATTTAATCCAGGTAAAGTGGAGACAATATCCTGCATTTTAGTAACGAGCTCATTTTGATTTTTAGCTTGAGTCCACTGATTTCTTGGGTTTAAAGATATAAATATATCAGTGAGCTCGGTACCCATAGGGTCAGTAGCAATCTCAGCAGTACCTATACGACTCCAGACATGGCGAATTTCATCTGGAAACTCTTCTTTAAGTAGCTGTTCAATACGAGTATTATAGTCTGTAGAAGTGCCAATTGAGGTTCCCGCCAAGCGAATGGTATTTGCTGTAATAGCCCCTTCATTCAGGCTTGGGATAAACTCTCCTCCAAGTCGACTAGCTACCAAACCAGTAGATATTAGTAGAAACCCTACAATTCCCAGCACAAGCCAACGAGACTTTATAGCTATATTAAGAATTGATGAATAACCATTAGTGAGTTTGAGTGATAGCCATCCTTCTTTCTTTTTGAATTTACTAGGTAAAAAGAGGTGACTAAGCACTGGAGAAATAACGATAGCTATAATTAGTGCTCCAAGGAGGGCAAGAATAAAAGTCATAGCCATTGGTCTAAACATTTTTCCTTCGGTACCTTCTAAAGTTAGTATAGGAAGAAATACAACGGCTATAATACCCATGCCAAAAAGGATGGGTCGAGCAACCGAGCGACTAGAGTTATAAATACAGTTAAGGCGCTCTGCTATGGTGAGTTTACGTCCTTCTTCTCTGGTACGTTGAGCGAGGCCTCTCAAATTAGCTTCAGTCATAACGACCGATCCATCGACAATTAGACCAAAGTCGATAGCCCCTAAGCTAAGTAAGCTTGCAGTAATTGCAAAGTATTCCATCCCTAAAAAGGCGAAAAGCATAGCTAGTGGAATACAAATTGCTACTAAAAGACCTGCTCGGATGTTTCCAAGTAAAATTAAAAGTGTAATGGTTACTAAGATGGCTCCACCTATAAGGTTATGTGACACTGTATCAAGTACGGAATCAGTCAACTCAGTACGGTCATAAACGACTTGAACGTCGACTCCATCAGGTAAAGATGGAAGAATTTCTTCAAGACGAACTTTTAATTCTTCGGTGACTTTTTGTGCATTTTCGCCCATTAACATAAAAGCTAAACCTAATACAACTTCACCTTGTCCGTTAGCTGTAACAGCTCCACGACGTAATTCACTACCAATACGGACTTTTGCTACATCAATGATTTGGATGGGGGTACCTTTAATAGAGGAAACTTCGATTTGTTCTATTTCTTTTATTGAGGTAACTCGCCCAACGCCATGAACTAGTAAGTCTTGGCCGCTAATAGTTACTCTTCCTCCTCCAACATTACGGTTATTGTTTTGTAGCGCTTCAACCACCTCGGAAAGGGAGAGATTAAATTTCACTAAAAGTTCTGGATCGACAACGACATGATATTGTTTTTCAAGACCTCCCCATGAATTAACTTCAGCTACACCTGGTACTTTTCTTAGTTCAGGTTTAATAATCCAGTCATGTATAGTTCTTAGTTCTTCAAGTGTTCTACTCTCATCATCACTACGAATAATATAATGGAATATTTCTCCAAGCCCAGTCGATATTGGTCCCATTTGAGGAGTCCCAACTCCACTCGGTAATTCAACGGTAAGCAGTTTTTCAGAAATATACTGACGCGCCAGTGCAATCTCTGTGTCATCATCGAAAGTTGCTACAACTTGAGAGAGTCCGAATTTAGAAACTGAGCGAACGCTTGATAGTCCAGGAAGTCCAGAAATTTCAAGCTCAACTGGCAGAGTAATTTGTTGTTCAATTTCTTCTCCATTGAGCGATGGAGCTACAGTATTTATTTGAACTTGAACAGGGGTTGTATCAGGAAAAGCGTCGACAGGTACGCGGGAGGCAGCCCAAAATCCAGAAATAATAATTAATGCAGTAAAAAGGAATACTAATAGTCTGTTAGCTAGACAAAAGCGAATGAGATGAGTTAACATAATAGTAAATAGTAAAAAGTAAAAAGAGGTTCAGCTGTTTTAATTAATCATCTACGCAACCCGCACCAAGAAGTGACTTTAGAAATTCTGAGCGTAGAATGTAACTTCCTTTACTAACGATTTGATCGTTTGGATTAAGCCCATTTTGTATGGCAGTTAATTTACCAGAAGTTGATCCTGAAACAGCTTCTACTCTTGTTGCAGCGTAGAGAGTAGGTTCTTCTTTAACAAAAACAAAAGATACACCATCAATAGTTTGGATTGCACTTGTAGGAATGGTGAGTGACGGAGTTGCTTTACCGAGATGAATTATAGCTTTCCCATATAGACCTTTTCTTAAAGAGGTTGGAGGGTTATTAACTAAAGCTCGAGCTTGAATTCGGCGAGTTTTTTTATCAACTTCATTAGCTACCCATACTAGTTTAGCATTGATCAAAATATCTGGGATGTCAGCGAATGTTGCGCTCACGTCCATGCCTGGTTTTAAGCCTGCAGCATCACGGGTTGGAATAGAAAGCTCAAGCCACATGGTTGAAAGGTCAGCTAAAACAAAAATAGCTTCACCAGGTTCTATTCTTTCTCCTATAGCAAGGTTGCGCTGGATAATAGTTCCAGAAAAAGGTGCTTTTAGAGTAAGTAAAGAGCTAGGAGTTTCCCCTGAAATGAGTTGTTTAATATCTTTTTCATTTAGCCCCAAATCAAGCAGGAGTTGACGCGTTGCATTAAGGTTAGCAGTCGCAACTTCTGCAGCAGCTTTTGCCGTTTCAAATTCGGCAGCGGCAGAGATTTTTTTATCAGCAAGTTTGCGTTCACGTTTTACTTGAATATTAGCGAGTTTTTCTGCAGCATTTGCACTAAGGAATCGGCTCTTTATTTCTGCAAATTCTGGTGAGTTTAGGCTGGCTAAAATATCTCCTGAAGTTACTTTTTGGCCAGGAATAACAGCTATATCATGTATAATACCTTCGACTAAAGGTGTTATATTTACTACCTTATTTTGATTAAAATTAACAGTTACGTAGGCTTCAATAGCAGGTCTTGAATGAGTTTTTTCGGGATTAGAAACTTCTACTCCTACACGTTCTATAGAGTCAGCTGAAGCAATTCTAATTTTTAGGCTTTCACCTGGCTGTATTTCACTCGCGAGCTGAGGTTGGCAAATAGCACATTCCCTTTCTGCGACGCCATGTTCTTTACACATAAGAGCATAGCTAGGTTCAGAAGATTGAGGGCTCTTTGTTTGCTCGCTTTGTACATCAGGATGACAAAGGTAGCATTCATCTTCATATACACCATGTTCACCACAATATAAGCGATTGAAATCTTCTATTTCAGGATGACAAAGAAAGCAACGGTCTTCATATCGGTCATGTTCTTTACACCAAAGTCGCTTAGTATCGCGTTTTGAATCATCACAGATAAAACAGCCTTCACCTGTGGGGCAGTTTGAGAGTGAATGAACTTCAATTTGGCTATCAGAAGATTGAGGGCTCTTTGTTTGCTCGCTTTGTACATCAGGATGACAAAGGTAGCATTCATCTTCATATACACCATGTTCACCACAATATAAGCGATTGAAATCTTCTATTTCAGGATGACAAAGAAAGCAACGGTCTTCATATCGGTCATGTTCTTTACACCAAAGTCGCTTAGTATCGCGTTTTGAATCATCACAGATAAAACAGCCTTCACCTGTGGGGCAGTTTGAGATTGAATGAACTTCAATTTGTGTTTCGGATGACTCTTCACTTGTCGTGGAAGAAGTTGAATTTAGCTTATCTCTATGACATGACGTAAAGACCATCAAGACTAAGAAGAATATTAAGATTGGGTTTATTTTTGTTGTGATTTTCATGGTATGTTAGTTTATTGATTTGAAAGGTTTTTGATAGAATTTGATGCACGTAAGAGATCAGCTAGAGCTTTAATTCTGCCTTTCTCTATTTTAAAAAGAGTTTCACGGGCGTCGAGAACTTCCAGGAGAGAGACTTTTCCTTCTGAGTAAGCTTCGCGTGTATCATCTAAAACTTGTTGAGCTGCTGCAGTCGTTTGGGAATCAAACTCATTGGCACGACTTTGAGCAGCATTTAAATCAGAATGTAATTTAGCAAATTGTGATTGAAGATTACTTACTGTTGCTCGGTTGTTTTCTTTTGCACTTTTAATTCGTTCTTTTGCCGCTTGAATACTCCCTTGATTTCTATCAAACAATGGAAGAGGTATACTCATTCCCATAACTGCTACAACTTCATCAGTATCTCTAAACTCTCGTATACCGCCCTCTATATTAACATCAGAATATCTTTTTGATTTTTCTAATATATATATTGCTTGAGAACGGGCAATATAAAGAGATGAAGCTAAGACTGCAGGATGCTTTGAAACTATAGATTGAATATCTCTAGGCGTCTTTAAAATACTTGAATTCAGTGATCCAGACGCTATCACATTTGCTGTTCCTCCGCCCCAAGTTTTACTTAATTCAATTGATGCATTGCTTTCTGTTGAAAGAGCATCTGAGAGAAGTTCTTTTGCTTCTGATAAAGCCAGTTTTGCTTTTCCAACATCGATATTATTGCTTTTACCTGCTTCAAATAATGTATTGAGTGTATTAAGGTTTTTATTTGCTCGGTCTACATTTTTTTCACTTAGTTCTCTAATATAGCGGGCTTCTAAAAGGTCTGTGAAAGCTTGGTCAGTAGTTATGCGAAGCATAATTTCTTCATGAGCTACTTCAGCTTTGGCTGCTTCGACACTTAGATTTGCGACAATAGTACGCTTTGAACGTTTGCCTCCAAGTTCAAGTTTCTGAGATATTACTGTAGTAATTTCAGCACTATCAAGGTCCCGATTACCTTCTTGGCCAGCGAAGTTTTCAAGTTCGAATACAAGCTCTGGATTAGGTCGTATTCCGGCTTGAATAGTTTCTGCTTGAAGTGCTCGAAGTTCCGCTCGTTTAGATTGTAATTTAGGGTTGAAGGTTAGAGCGTGCTCGATGGCTCGATTACGAGACACGTTTCCTTCTAACAAAGTTTCAGGTAATTTTAAATAGCTTTGTTTTTTGATTAATGAATTTGAAGGTTTAGAATTTAGCGTAGAATTTACGTTAGAAATACAGGAAACAAATAAAAAAGGTAGGAGTAAAAAAATGGTAATTTTAATAGACATAAATAGGTTAACTTTAAATTATGATTATTTGGGTAATATCTTTGTTTTACAAAGATGTTACAGACAACGATTAAACTATAAAATAGTTTAAATGTGCTGAGAAATAAGCGCTTAAATGAGCGCTGTGTCTAAAAAAGTGAATCAAATAAGAAACACGGAATACCTCAAATGGTAAGGTACATTAGGGGCTAAATTAATAGCTGGTATATATTCTTTAATTGCTAAATTAAGATTATTGAGCAAAATAAATGGTAAATCATTAGATGAAAGTAAGTTAGGCTGAATAAGTTTTGAAGGTTTCTTTTTCAAGGAAAGAGTCTCAAAAAGAAAAGAATCAGTTTGAATAGATATAAGCGTTGAGCACTCTTTCGAACACGACAAATAAATTAATTGAGTATCTTTGCCCTCAATTATTTTTTGAATACTTTCACAACTCTCTGAGAAGCAATGCTCAGGGTCAGTTAAAGTATCACATTCACAGTTGCTTATAAATACTTTATCCAAGCACAAGCAATACTGTAATTCAGGTTGAGCTATAGCTACAATTATTGTCGTAAGCCAAAGTAAAATAAGTGATGTAAATTTACTAATCATTAGCAGACAAAATAGGATATATAGCTTATATATAGATGTTTGATTTTTTTTACAAGTGAATTACTTAAATTTCATAACATGTATTTAAAGAATTAATCGCTACAAGAAGATTTTTAGTTTAAAAAAATAAAAAGAAACTATATAAAATCGCATTTGATACTTTCTACAATTAAATTAATTACTTGAAAAGTTAGATTTTTTTGAAGAAAGAAGGCGCATAGCGTTACCAATGACAAGTAGGGTGGCTCCAGTATCAGCTAGAATGGCTAACCATAGGCTAGTGTAGCCAGTGAAGGCGAGAATAAGAAATATAGCTTTAACGCACAAAGAGAAGGCAATATTAAACTTAATAATAGCTAAAGCACGTCGCCCAAGGTGAATAGCCTCGCTTATTTTACTTAAATCATCAGTCATTAAAGCCATATCTGCTGTTTCTATTGCCGTGTCGGTACCTGCGGCTCCCATTGCTATACCAAGGCTGGAGGCTGCCATTGCGGGGGCATCGTTGACGCCATCACCAACCATGCCAACATATTTATATTTTTGTATAAGTTCTCGAATATTTTGAATTTTTTTATCAGGAAGCAAATCACCTTTTGCTTGGTCAATTCCAGCTTCTTTAGCAATAGTATTGACTGTGGTCTGATTATCTCCACTAAGCATAATCACTTGCTTAATCCCAACTGCGTGTAGGGATGCAATAGCTGATTTAGCATCTGAGCGGATGCTATCTCCAACCGCAATGATACCAAGGACATTTCCAGAACAACCGTTGTGGGTTTTGTGACCTACCACGACTACAGATAAGCCTTTACTTTCAATTTCATGGAGATGTTCTTCAATCTTTTCATTACATACACCTAGTTCATGGGTGTACCGGTGATTGCCAACAAAATAATGATGAGTATCAATGGTTCCATCAGCGCCACGTCCGGTCTTAGATTGATAATCAGAACAAGAGGAGAAAGTGATATTATTTTTTCTGGCATAATCAGTAATAGCGATTGCGATGGGATGATCAGAATGAGTATCAATAGCCGCAGCTATTTTTATAATTTCTTGGCTACTTTGTTGGGTAAACGTTATAACCTCTGATACTTCTGGAAGCCCTTTAGTTATAGTACCGGTTTTATCAACAGCGATAGCTCTTAGTTTTCCAACGGTTTCGAGGTAAGCTCCACCTTTAATGAGTACTCCGCGTCGAGCCATGGCTGTTAGACCTGAGACTACAGAGACAGGGGTAGAAATAACGAGAGCACAAGGACATGCAATAACTAAAAGTACTAGGGCTCGGTAGAACCAAATAGACCAATCGCCAGTCATTGTCCCTGGTATAAGGAAGACTAGAACAGCTAATATCATGATGATTGGGGTGTAGTATTTAGCAAAGGTATCAACAAAACGTTCGGAAGGCGCCTTTTGTGATTGAGCGTCTTCGATAAGACGTATCATACTTGCTAAAGTAGTTTCTCCTGCTTTGCCAGTTACTGTAACTTCAAGTGACCCTTCACCATTAATAGTCCCAGCGAATACTTGATCTCCTACCTTTTTCTCGACCGGAAGAGATTCTCCTGTAATAGGTGATTGATTTATAGATGAAAAACCAGCAGAGACAATACCGTCGAGTGGTACTTTAGCTCCAGATTTAATAATGATAGTTTCATCTGTAGAGATTTCTGAGAGTTCAACTTCTATGACTTCTGTTTTACGCTTTACTAGAGCTGTTAGAGGGCTTAGTTCCATGAGGGACTCGATAGCTCGGCGGGCACGTGAGACACTGTAGCCTTCTAAAAGTTCGGACAATGCAAAAAGAAATGTGACAGCTGCAGCTTCTGCCCATTCACCAATAATAATGGCTCCAATTACGGCAACGGTCATAAGCACATTCATGTCAAAACGCTTTTGCTTAATTGTGCGAAAGGCTTTTGGAGCTATGAACCATGCTCCAGAGATGATGGCTATTCCATAAATGATTTGAATGAGAAGGTCTGGTGAAGGATTGATTAACCAGGCGGTTAATAGGCCGGTTCCTGTAAAACCTCCAGAAACAATAACGCTACTGAGTTTAAGTTTTTTTTCACCTTCGTTGAGCTTGTTTAAACTTCCCTCGACTTGAGCTGAAAGCCCAGAGGTTTTTAGTATTTGGATGAGCTTGGATTCTGAAAGCTGGCCATCGTGCTGTATTGTGGATTTTCCACTTAGAATACTAACTTTTACTTCGCGTACATGGTTAGTCGCTTTGAGAGATGACTCGATAGCCGCTACTTCTTCGGAACAGTCAACTCCTGAAATAACAAGGATTGTTTCTACTGAAGCTTTAACCTTGTCATTTAATAATTTTGATAATGAATTTTTCTTTGACTCATTATTGTGCTTATGAGAAGGGGACTGTTTCATGAAAATTAAGTTTAAAAGATGAAAACTTTATTATTGGAGTTCGTTTATACTTATTAAAGTAATATTAATCCAGTTTGTTTAAGTATCATCCAAGCAGCCATTAATATCATCATTAGGTTTTCAGTTAAAGATATTGCGCCAAGTGGGACTCGGTCTCCTCCTCCAGTGCAGGCACATTCAAGATCTTTTTTGTCGATGTAAACAGCCTTAATAATAGATATAGCCCCTATGGATGAAACAAATAAAACCACTGGAGCTACTACCCAGGTAAATAAACCTGTAATCATTAGAATTCCAGCGCTTGTTTCTACAAAAGGATAAATATATCCATAACGTACATCTTTTTGAGCGAGGAGATCATATTGAACAAACCCTGAGGTGAAAGTACTTAAATTTTGTAACTTTTGAATACCAAGCACACACATACTAAAAGCAATAAATAGCTCTAGGGTTAGAATCGTAGGCAAGCCAGCTGTCATAGTATAGGAGGTGGTGACAGCCATTAGAAAACAGACGCAGAAGATAGCAATTATAGGCTGGTAGGTCTTTCCATCTTTTTCTTCGGGCTTCATACCAAAGTGCTTACGGAGATCCTCATAATTACCAATATGTTTTCCTTCGATGAAAATTTGAGGAGTTTCATCGAAATTATTTTCTTCTTTATAAGTTTTATTAGCCTCCATTGATTCTAGGTGATTATCCTCAATTTCGTAGCCTTTGCGCTTTAGTATATCCTTAGCCTTAATACCCCAAGGGCAGAGGTGATTGGTAGTTACCATTCTTACTAGTTTTGCATTTTTATTCATAGTTTTTTGGCGATTTTAATTCTTTCGTTAAGCAATAAAGTACAGGAACTACGAACATAGTAAGAAGAGCTATAACCATTCCTCCAAAAATAGGAATAGCCATAGGAAGCATAAGGTCAGACCCCCGACCTGTGCTTGTTAGAACAGGGAAAAGCGCGAGTAGTGTTGTAGCTGTTGTCATAAGGCAGGGGCGGACGCGGCGCTTTCCTGCTTCAAGTGCGGCAATACGCATTTCAGCAATAGTTTTTGGTTTAAGTTCTTCAAATTTTTGGCGAAGATAAGTAGATATAACAACACCATCATCAGTAGCGATACCAAAAAGAGCTAAGAACCCAACCCAAACTGCGACAGAGATATTAATGGGCCCGACATTAAAAAGATGAGCTATATTATGCCCAAAAATATCAAAGTTTAAAAAGCCAGATTGAGAGTAAAGCCAGAGCATGAGAAAACCACCTGACCATGCGACTGCGACTCCAGAAAAAACGATAGCTGTGGTAATAGCAGATTTATTGTCGAGATAAAGAATCATAAAGATAATTCCAAGACACAAAGGAACCGCAAACATTAGGGTTTTATTAGATTCTAGAGCTGCTTGATAATTTCCAGCAAATTCATAGCGAACTCCTGCTGGGCGGATTAACTCTCCTTCATCTTCCATTTTTTTTAGATAGGATTGGGCTGCTTTTACTACATCGACTTCAGCTGTTTTAGCATTACCTCCAAAAGTTACATATCCAGTAAGAAACGTATCTTCAGCTTTGATATTTTGAGGCCCTCGTACATAGCGAATGGAAGAGAGTTGAGAAAGTGGTACTTGTGCCCCAGAAGTGGTGCTGACAAGAATTTTGCTTAAGTCTTCAATAGAATCTCGATTTTCTCGCATGTACCGTACCTGAACCATATAACGTTCTCGACCTTCGACGGTAGTAGTGACCATACGCCCCCCAATAGCAGTTTGAATGGAATTATGAATGTCTATTATATTGAGCCCGTAGCGGGAGGCTAAATCACGATCTGGAACTATTTCCAAGTATGGTTTTCCCACGATGCGATCTGCATTTACGGTCGCGGTATTTAGTCCTTTAATCATGCCGCTACGAAGATGACGTTCGATTTCAATCCCAAAGTCTTCGATAGTTCTTAAGTCGGGCCCTTTTATTTTAAGCCCCATTGGAGCTCGCATTCCAGTTCGAAGCATAACAAGTCGGGTTTCGATTGGTTGTAGCTTTGGGGCTCCTGTAATACCTGGAATTTGAGTTACTTGGCTAATTTCTGACCAAATATCATCAGGAGATTTTATATGTGGTCGCCATTGGCGAAAAGGTCTTCCGTTTTTGTCTAATACAAGAGATTTGTTTTGGTAGATAAAATTGCCTTGCTTGTCTGTTTTAAAACGAAGAACTTCTCCTTTCTCATTGGTTTTAAATTCTGAAACATAATTGATGACAGTCTCAATCATGGAAAGTGGAGCTGGATCAAGCGGTGTTTCGGCACGGCCGATTTTCCCTACTACTTGACTAACCTCTGGAATAGAAGCAATGGCAGCATCGAGTAGACGAAGTGAGCTTTGTGCCTCTTCGATGGAAGCGTGAGGAGAGACTGTGGGCATAAAAAGAAATGTGCCCTCATCTAAAGCAGGTCTAAACTCTTCTCCGAGACCAGGAAACTTTTTAGAAGCATCTTGATAAAGAACCGTTTCTTTTACCGGTTCAGGAAGGAAGGAAAAAACGTTTGAGAATCCAAACCAGATGCTAAATGCCATTACTAACAAAAGAAGCGGTATTGAAAGAAAAAGCGCTTTATGGTTAAGGCACCATTTAAGAATTTGACCGTAAAAACGCTCGAAGACTTTAAAAAATATTAGAAGCCCCCCAATGACAAGACAGACAAACAGAATGTTAATTCCAGTTGAACGATCTAAACCAAGTGGCATCCAATCTTTTGCTAGCAGCCAGCTCACGAAGAATGCAATAGTAATATTCAGACCTAAAAAAGTAAATTTTAGAGTCTTTGATTTTCTTAGGGCTGCAAACTTGCGAAACAGAGTGAAACGGTAACCGAATAGAATATGTGCAAGAGGTGGAATAATGGTAAGAGCCACTATTATGGAAGCTATAAGCGCGAAAGATTTAGTAAAAGCAAGCGGTCTAAATAATCTTCCAGCTTCTCCGGTCATCGTGAATACAGGAAGGAAGCTGACAACAGTGGTAGCAACAGAGGTTGTGACTGCTCCAGCAACTTCGGTGACCCCACGATAGATTACAGTTGCTTTTGATTCTTCTGGGCTTGCTTCATCCAGATGTTTAAGAATATTTTCAGTGAGCACAATGCCAACATCGACGACGGTGCCTATGGCGATGGCTATTCCGGAAAGAGCAACTATATTTGCATCAACTCCCCAGATTTTCATTGTAATAAAAGTAATAAGAACTGCAAGTGGAAGCATTATGGAGATAAGAATGCTACTACGAAAGTGAAGAAGCATAATTATAACTACAATAATTGTTACAAGCACTTGCTGATAGAGGGCGTTATCGAGTGTATTTAGTGTTTCTCCTATAAGTTTAGAGCGGTCGTAAAATGGAATGACAGAGACTTTTGAAGTAGTGAGCCATTCTGGAAATTTATCAAATTCGATAGCTCGGGTATGAGCTAACCATGCCTTTTCATTGAGTTTTGAGCTATCAGTAAAAGGATTAATGATGTTATTCTTGTTAGCGTAGGTGGTTGCTTCTTCAAGCGTCACTTTCGTCCAGTCTATAACAGGCTTAATAGGAAGAGATTCAGTAAGTTCTTTAATTTTTTCTTTAGTTGCTTTGATTGAAGCAAGAGGGTTTGTTCCATAGCGTGCAATTACAACTCCTCCGACAGCATCAGCGCCATTGACATCGAGAACCCCTCGACGGGTAGCAGGTCCAAGTTGAACAGTTGCAATATCAGAAATAGTGATAGGTACATTATCACGCACGGTGACGACAGCTTTGTTAATATCTTCAACATTTTCTATATATCCAGTACCGCGTAAAAAATATTCAACACCATTGATAGCTAAATTTCGTGCTCCAATCTCTTGATTAGACTTTCGCACAGCGTCTCCAACTTGTGCTAATGAAATATTATTGGCACGGAGAGCATCTGGATTAACATCGACTTGATATTGTTTCTGAAAACCACCTACTGATGCAACTTCTGCTACGCCATTGGCTGCGAGTAGAGCGTAACGAACCTGCCAATCTTGAATAGAACGTAGTTCATCTAAATCCCAACCGCCAGCAGGTTTTCCATAAGGATCACGGCCTTCTAGGGTATACCAAAAAACTTGACCTAAACCTGTGGCATCTGGTCCTAGAGTTGGGGTTACATTAGCTGGTAACAGGTTAGCTGGAAGTGAGTTTAATTTTTCTAATATGCGACTACGACTCCAATAAAACTCAATATCTTCTTCAAAAATGAGATAGACGTAAGAGTACCCGAACATAGAAAAGGAACGTACCTCTTTCACTCCAGGAACACCAAGCAAGGCAACTGTTAAAGGATATGTGATTTGGTCTTCAACATCTTGTGGAGAACGACCGTTCCACTCAGTAAAAATAATTTGTTGATTATCTCCTAGATCAGGAATAGCGTCTACTGCTACTGGATCACGAGGGTAATTACCTGTATTCCAATCAAAGGGGGCAACCTTTACTCCCCAAGCAATAAAAAAAGCAAGGAGTAAAAATACTACTAATTTTTGGTGTAAGCAGAAATGAATGAGAGCTTTCATTATATTAGTGAGTTAATGGTCGTGTTTGTGAGGGTTCATTTCTTTCATTTTATCTCTAGGAGGCAGGTCTCCAAGAGAAAGAGTTGTAGTCACCGCTCCACAGTTGATCATAGAATTGCCAAAGTAAGGGTTGAAAACTTCGGGGATGGATGAAAGCCAGTCTCCTCCTTTGTTTTCAAAAGCCATCGGACAATGAACAACATAAACCGAGCCTACTTCATCTAAGCTGTAATTATTAACGAGCAAGATTAATCTGTCGCTAATTTTTTGAAAAAGTTCTCTTTGCTTTTTAATGTCGTTATTAGAAGCTAAAGCTAGAGCATTGTTAAGAAGATAATTAGCATCATCTGTGAGCTTGAGCATATTGCTGTGTTTGGCAAAATTATTTGCGGCAGATTGAGCTTCTATTGAAGAGTCTTTAGCGAGAGCTTCAGCTAAAGGTAGGTAAAGCTTAATGAGGTGTTCGAGTGATTTGGAAATATTCGGATCAATGTGCTTAGGAGTTGTTGTTTGGCTTGAAAGACCAAGATAGCGACCTGCTTCCTCAGTTGAGCGTGTAGCAATTCTTGCTGCTTGTTCGATGTTTTCAGGTAACTCGAGGCGAGCAATTGTTAAACTATTAATTAAACGGTTAGAAAATTCATTCCAAAGTTGTAATGTATCAGGCTGAAAGCTTGATTTATTTATAGCTTGGATGGCTATAACCATTTTATCAATAGCTTCTTTAGCAGTTTTTGAATCTTCTGTTTCTTGTAAACGAGCTAGTGAACGTAAAACAGGTTTCCATTGCCCAGCTAAATTTTCTGGGGCAGAATTAGCAGGCTTTTCTACCAACCCTGCACTCGGGTTCATCATAGATGGTTTAGCTTTAATTTGTAATTCAGAGTCGATCTTAAATGCACCTTGAGAGACTACGAGCTCGCCCTCACTTAAGCCACTTCTCACAATAAACTGGTTACCAACTTTGGCACCAAGAATAATTTCACGACCTTCGAAAGTTGGGTCAGCCTTTTCAGGAATGCGAACATAGACTACAGCTCTTTTACCTGTCTGCAAGACAGCAGATGCGGGAATAAGAAGCGGTAATTGACTATTGATATCTGCTGCTCCAATGAAATCAAGTTTTTCAGCTGGAACGAGATCCATTCCGCAGATGTCACACTGACCAGGTTCATCCTTGACTATTTCTGGGTGCATAGGGCTGACCCATTTCCCTGTAAAGCTTGGATCTAAGACTTTTCCGGTAGATGTTATTTGAGATTTAACCTCTGCTTTTGCAAACATACCTGGTTTGAGTTTTTGGTTGATGTTGTCAACATTTACACGCACTTTTGCGACACGAGTCATCGGATCTATATTTGGATCAATAAAAACGATTCTTCCATGAAACTTTTCACCAGGGATAGCATCGATAGTAAAAGCAACATTTTGAGCATAGCGAAGCCATGGTATATCGCTTTCATAAGCTTCCATGACAAGCCAGACCTGAGAAAGATCGGCAACCTTAAAGAGTAAATCTCCTGTTTTAATATAAGACCCAATATTAACTGGTTTACTGACGACGATACCGTCCTGTGGTGAACGAATTGTAATTCTATCTTGTGGTTTTTCTTGTGAGGCTATTTCATTAATTTGCTCTTCTGAGAGCTGTAGAAGACGAAGCTTTTCTCGTGCTGAATAAAGGAGTTGGAGTCGAGTTTCTCGAGCTGTTTCTGATATTTTAGAAGCTTGATTTTGAACTGCTTTAGTAGCTTCTATAATTTCACGTTGTGCAACGTAAATCTCGGGTGAATAAATTTCAGCAAGGTGGTCACCTTTTTTAACTCTAGCTCCGGTGAAATCTACAAAAAGGCGATCAATACGACCACCAATCCGAGTAGTAATGGCTGATATACGACGTTCATCATAAGCAATTCGCCCAAAAAGTGATATTTCTGTCGCTGCAACAGAGCGAATAACCGGTGAAACTTGAAGATTTAACAAGGCTGCAGCCTCTTTACTGATTGATACTTCACGAATACCTCCTTCGCCTGTATCTTTGAGTGGAATAAGATCCATTTCACAGATTGGACACAAACCGAAGTTAGGTTGACGGATTTGAGGGTGCATGGAGCATGTCCATATTTCGTCACTTTTATCAGATACTATTTCTTGTTCTGAAGAGTTTGAGGGAATGCCAAACCTCCAACCTGCTGTAAATAAAATAATAGCTAATAGAACAATAAATAGCTGACGATGTTTGAGGACGACTAATCTAAATATTTTTTTAAATCGTGTTTTCATAGTTTGATAATGAGTGTATTATTTTATACCTGTTGCAGCATTTAAAGTTGCAATAGCTTTACCAAGTTGAGCTTGATTTTTTACAAATTGAAGCTGATAAGTAACCCATTGTTTCCAAGTATCAATTACATTTGTAAAGCTTTGTGTCCCAGCTGAATAACCTGCAAGAGTTACCTCATAAGCTTGCTTTGAATTGGGAATTAGACGAGTACTAAAGAGTTCAGAAACTTCGTGAGCAGACTGAGCGCGAAAATAAGAATCTTCAATGCGGTAACGTAAATTTGCTTTCGTTGAATCTACGAGAGCTGTTGTTTCATCAATTCCAGCTTGTGCTTCACGAATCATCGCTTTGCGTGGTTCTTGCCAAAGAGGGATATTAAACCCTAGTGTACCAAAAATTTGGTCACGCCCATTAGCTGAAGGAGCCATACCATTGGATGAGACTGCAGCACCTTGAATTCCAAAAGTTAAATCTGGATATTTTTCTAATTTTGCTCTTTTGAGCTGATGCTTAAAAGCCTCGACACGATGACGAGCTGAAAGAACTTCAGGGTGCGCGGTTTCAGCTTGAGTAATTAGAAGGGAAAGGTTTTTTGGATTTTTAAAAGGTAGACTTCTAATTGCAGGTAGCTTGGCTCCAGCTGGACGATTGAGTAGAGAGTTCAGCTTTGCTGCTGCTGTTTTTTCTAATTGTAAAGCTTGAACTAAATCACGGTCTATATTCGTAATTTCATTAGCTACCCTTAATTGATCTGCTTGGTCGCCTTGATTAGTCGCCACCTTAGCCGCTACCGACTCTTCAACAGCATGAAGCACATCTTTGCTCTTACGACTAATAGAGGCACTAGTGCTAGCTAAATAGTAATCCCAGTATGCGCTATAAACCTGCTCTGTAAGTTTAAGCTCGAAGGCTTGAAGTTCAGCATCTGCCGCAAGAGAAATTTCGAGAGCGGCTAGTGTTGCGGCTTTTCGTTTGCCGGGAAAAGGAACTTTTTGATTAAGTCCAACTACAGCGTCGACTCGACCCGCAGCGGTCTCAGGGAGGCTACCCAGTGCCAAGGTTGCTTTTGGGTCAGGCAGAGCTCGTGATTGAGGTAATTTTTCATAAAGACGTAAAGCTCGAGAACGTAGAGCCTGAACACGAGGGTTATATTGTAGAGAGAGATCAACAAGGGTGGATGGACCTGCGTCAGCTGAAATTGAGTAATTTAATGGAGCTGAATCTACTAAATCATTTTTTTTTAAATGAGAATTGTAAATAATATTTGTTTGTCTACTCGGCCCGTTAACACAAGCACTCAGAAAGAGAACTAATACAAGCGTCGTTAACGTAATTATTTTCATTAGTAAGCGCAGGTTTAATTTAGATTTATTTAGTTAAGATTTGTGTAAGGAATTTTGAAGGATTTTTATTAAATTTTGGTTCACATCCAGCACAACAAAATTTAATTTCCTGACCTTCGTAGTTAATGATGTAAGGGTCTCCCATGGAACCTAATTTTTCCCCTGATACCAAGCAAATTTCTAATGGGTAAGGCGTAATGCTATTTGTTATATCTTGTTTTTTTGAGGTTTGTTCTGTTTCTTTTTGACTACAAGATAGAAATAGAAAAGGAGTGGTTAGAATAGTTGTAAAGACAAGTACATTTTTCATATTATTATAATTTATAAGTGATTAGATTATTGATTAAGTTAAGCATTCTCGAAGAGTTTTACTAAGAACACTTAACACATACCCCATAGGGGTATATATTAAAAGCGTAAAGATTATAATAATTGTTTAAAAAATTACATAACAGTTTTTATAGGAATAATTCTAAAGCAAAGAATTTAGAAGAATAGCGGTTAATATTATGAAGATAGGGAGGGAGTTAAACACTCCCTCCCTACAAAGGTTTTATATTTTTAATTTTTAGTGGTTATGACCTTCGTGTTCATCCTCTCCGTGTTCGCAGGTACAAGCGTACTCTTTATAGTCACAGGTCGGACACTCATTAAGATTAAGATTAAACTTTGAGCGAACTTTCTTTTCATTAGGGTTAGACTTTATAGAAATAACAACAGGAAAGTCATTACCTGCTGGAAAGGCTATATCTGAGATAAGAGAATCCCCCTCTTTTATAAATGCCATTTTAATTGGGTTCTGACGGTCTCCAGCAATAATGTCAACGCTTTGCTCATTGAGCTTGATAGCTTTTCCATGATCATCAACAGCGGTAAGCTTCACTTTGCGATCTTGCATAACAAAAAACTCAAGGTGAGGTTCTACTTCACTTATAATCCTTCCTCCATTGGGTCCAACCATTTTTTTTGCATGGTCGTGACCTTCGTGTTCATCATGACTTTTATGTTGCGCATGATCATGGTCTTTGTGATCGTTGTGACTAGCATGGTCATCATGGTTATGGTCTTTGTGATTATCCTCTTCTGCAAATGCAGATGAAGTAACAAGTAGAGCAATGGCTGATATTGCGATAGGTAATATATTAGTTGATTTCATATTTTTTATTTTAGTTTATTATTTAAGAGCAGGCGGCAGCATTTAGCTTTAGCGCCTTTTCTGCAGATTTACGACAGAAAGTGTAAAAAAGGGCTGGAGTAACAGCAAGCCCCAGAAGGGTAGAACTAATTAACCCTCCAACAATTACTATAGCGACGGGATTTAAAATTTCTTTTCCTGGTTCATCTGCTGCAATTACTAGCGGTACCAAGGCTAGACCTGCCGATACGGCAGTCATTAAAATAGGAACGAGACGTTCTTCCGTGCCTCTAATAACCATTTTTTTTGTGAATGATTCTCCTTCATGCTTCATTAGATGTAGGTAGTGAGAAATAAGCATAATATTGTTTCTAGCTGCTATTCCACCAACAGCAATAAAGCCGACAAGTGTTGCAATACTTATGTTATTTAAAGTCATTCCAGTGTAAAGAATACCCCCAACTAGAGAAACGGGTAGTATAGTCAAAACCAGAGCAACGAAGCCAAAACTTTTAAAGAAAGAGTGCAATAAAAATATAATCACTACAATGATAAGGGCAGAGCTAAGAGCAATAGTTCGAGCGGCTTCTTTTTGCGCAACGTATTCACCTTCATAAGAAATACTGTATCCTTCAGGTAGTTTAACTTTCTGAGCTACTTCTTCTTTGAGTTTGTCTACGGCCGCAACGAGGTCTGGGATAGTCGGGTTAATACCAACAACGAAGCGACGACGAAGGTTTTCTCTTTTTATATTATTAGGTCCAGTAGCCATTCGTATGTGAGCAACTGCGTCTAGAGGCACAAGTGTGTTAGCCTTGGTATCAATATAAATATCCTTAAGTTTGTTAGAATTTTCTCTCCACTCTTTTGGCAAGCGCACAACGAGATCATAAACACGAACACCTTCATAAATTTCAGCGACCTTTTCCCCACCCATAAGAGCTGAGAGTTCTTCAGTCAGTGCTGCTGGTGTTACAGCATAGGCTGCAGCTCGGTCAATTTTAGGTTCAATCCGAAGCTGAGGTACGCTAGCTTGTTGTTCAACGGTAGCTTCTTCCATGCCTGGAATGCTGCGAGCAACTTCGGAAATTTCATTACCTATGCGACGTAACTCATCTAAATCTGAGCCAAATATTTTGACTGCAACTTTCGAAGATACTCCACTGAGCATATGACCAATACGGTCAGCCAGAGGGCCACTCATTGCACTAAAAGTCCCTGGAATATCTTTCATAGTGGTACGAATATCAGTTATGATATCTTCGCGACTACGAATAGTATTTTCATCAAACTCAATATCAAACTCAACAGTTGAAACGGGAACAACATGATCACCACGCTCTGCTCTACCTGCGCGGAAAGCAACAGTTTTGATTCCTGGAATTTCAAGTAATCTTTCCATCGCTACGTCTGACATTTCAGAGGTTGTTTTTAATGATGTCCCAGGACTCATCGTTGTAGCAACTAAGGCTGTAGGCTCACGAAATGGTGGAAGAAAGTTTCTCCCCATACCTGAGTACTCAAACCATGCGAAGACAATAAGGCCTCCAGTAATTATAATTACGAACAAAGGCTGATTTAAGGCAAAGCGCATCCAAGTGGCTTTAAATCCACTTTTTAACCAGCGGACAAGGATGAAGTCCTTATGTTCTTGACCTGCTTTTGGATTTAGTAAAAGTGAGCTAAGCACTGGAATAACAGTTAATGAAACAATAAAAGAAGCAGCCATACTTACGATTGTTGCTATAGCAATAGGAGTAAATAATTTGCCTTCTACACCGCTAAGGGCCATGAGAGGAAGAAAAACTAAAATAATTAGAATAGTTGCGTAGAGAATGGAGGAGCGAACTTCGCTAGACGCTCTAGCAATAACCTCTATCTTGGGTAATGGTTCTTTGAGAGCGGCATTTTCACGTAGACGACGAAAAACATTTTCTACATCTACAATAGCATCATCGACTACCATTCCAACGGCGACGGCAAGACCACCAAGTGTCATTGAATTTACAGTTAGACCAAAGAGTTCAAAAACTAGCATCGTCATCGCTAATGAAAGAGGTATAGCTGTAAGGGTGATGGCTGTAATACGTACATTAAGTAAGAAAAGAAAAAGTATGATAGCAACCATAATGGCTCCGTCGCGTAGCGCTTCAACTAGATTATGGATTGAGAGCTCGATGAATTCTTCTTGGCGATAGAGAGGAATAAGTTCAACTCCTTCAGGGAGGCCTGTACGAAGCTCTTCTAGGGCTTTATCGACTTCTTTTGTAAGAGCTATAGTATCGAAACCTGGGGCTTTTCTAACAGAAATAATAATACCGCGACTTCCAAGCTCTCCGTCATTATTTATATTTCCATTAGCTATACCGAACCCAGCATCACCGCGCATAGGTTCAAGATCCCAAGTAACATTTGCCACGTCTCGAATTTGTATAGGTCGATCATTTCGATAATCAACAACTGTTGCTCCTATAACTTCTGTAGAGGATGACATAGCAAGGTTTCTCACCATAATTTCTTGTGTGCGCTCAGTAAGAAAACCTCCAGTGGTGTTTTTGACCGCTTCTGCAGCAGCGTCACGTAATTGTTCAAAACTAATATTATAAAGACGCATACGTTCGGGGTCAGGCTGAACTTGGATTTGTTTAACTCCTCCACCCATAGAAAGAACCTCTGCAATACCAGATATTGATTGAAGTCGACGTGCAATGGTCCACTCTGAGATTGTACGCAGGTCACGTGGTTCTATTTTTGCTGTGTGATCACGTAAGCCAATTAACATAATATCACCCATTAGAGAGCTTACAGGCGTCATATAGGGAGTGATGCCTTCTGGTATTTCTCCAGCTACACCAATGAGGCGTTCTTGAACAAATTGGCGTGCTTGATAAATATCAGTGCCCCAATCAAATTCAATAAAAACGAGGGATAAGCCAATATCATTAACGGTACGAATTCTATCAACGCCAGTAACACCTCCGAGCGAGTTTTCTAATGGAATAGAGATAAGTGTTTCGACTTCTTCTGGAGAATAACCTCCGGCTTCCGTTAGTAAAGTTACGGTAGGTTTAGTAAGGTCAGGTAATACATCAACAGGGGCCTGTATGGCTGTACGAATTCCTAGAATAAGAATGAGAGCAGACCCTATAAGAATGAGTCCTCGATGTGCTAGCGAAAATTTAATAAGAGCATTAAGCATGAGCTTGTTCCTCCTTTCTACGGTTGTTCCAGAGTTTCTGAATAGTGATAAAAAATGCGATTGTTATAAAAATGCAATAGTAAGTTAACCATTTGGAGCTCTTTCCTTTTTGAAAGCTATGGTCATCGGTATTATCCCCTGCTTTTGATTGTTTTTGTGTAGAAGTTATTTCCGAACCGTCTTCATTGTGCTCATGACCATGAGCTGCATCAAGCGCATCTTTAAGCGAAACTCCGTTACCACTCCCGACAAAGCTAAGGGCATAAGATCCACGAGTGACTACTTCATCTCCAGGGAAAAGGCCTTCTATAACCTCAACCCAGCCGGCACTACTATCACCGAGAACTACAGGAGCTTTAACAAAAGCATTTTCGAGCTCAAAATCTTTTACATAAACGACTCGTGATGAGGGATCTCCTTGGACTGCTTCTTCAGGAACCGACATTACGTCCTCACGGCTTGAGACAATAATGTCTAATTCTGCACGCATACCAGGACTTAAGCGTCGAGAAGAGTTTTCTAATTCAAAGATTCCGTGTATAGACCCGGCTGTAGCATCTGCTTCAACGCCAAAACGAAGAAGAGTTGCTTTTATAGGCTGGGAGCCAAGAGCGGGGAATGAAATTTCAGCTGCTGTCCCTTGTTTTATCCCTGAGGCACGTTGTTCAGGTATCTCTGCGGTGACCCACATAAAAGAGCGGTCAGAAATAGTAAGCAAAGCATCATCTGGGCTAACTGGCATTCCTTCGATAACATTTGCATTGGTTACTATTCCATCACGGAGTGCCTGTAGTTTAATTATAGGGGGGGGATTTCCTGGCTGTCTACTTTCAACTTCGACTAAAGTTTCACCTTTTTTTACAAGGTCACCGATTCGAACATGAACTTTTACTGCACGGCCTGGAATTCTTGAAGATATAACATAGCCGCGACCAGGAATATCTTTAACGCGACCAATAGCAAAAACAGTTTTATTAAAAGTGCTTTCTTCAGTCTCAATAGTTTCAAGTCGGAGGTTTTTCACTCCCAACTCATTAAGTATGATAGTATTTGCGACACGTTCAGGGTCAATAGATTCTTCCCCTAATAGATGATTTGTAAATAAAAGAGGTAATAAAGGTAGGAATAAATATTTCATTTTGTATAAGTTTAAGATTTAAAATTTAGAGATTAATAGAAGTAAGATAAAAAGAATTAGCTTCATGGAATTTTTGACGAGATTCCAAATAAGATAGTTTTAGAGAAAGCTCTTGCTCGCGAGCACGAAGGACTTCCTGTAGAGATACTTGACCGTTTTGGTAAGCAGCATTTATTTTAACTAGGTTTTCCTGTGCTTTAGGAATTAAGTTTTTATTAATACGACTCGCTAACTTATGCCATTGAGTCATTTCATTATAGGCAGCACTTACCTCAGCAGTAATTGATTGGGTAAGTGCAGTAGCGGTAAGGTCTAAGTGGTCTCTCTGTGCACGGGCTTCACGTAGCGCTCCCGGCGTTTTTGGGTTGTTACCTAGAGGTATACTAAACCGTATGCCAACAATACCTTCGGTTTCTTTATCTTCTGGTTCATCAACTGCATAGCCGACACCAGCAAATATTCCTAAATCATAATCAAGACTTTCTTCTGCTTGAGTAAGCAAAATATTCTCATTAGCAGCTTTAACTTGTAACTGCTTAGTAATAAGATCAGGGCGATTTTTTGGTAGGCTTATTTGCATAGGTGGTAATTTCATAGGAGGTAGACTGTCTTCTATAATTAAATTAGTAGAAGAAGAAATACCAAGAAGAGGTTTTAGTTTGGCTTGTATTAATTCGATTTGAATGTGAATTTGCTCAGCCTGATTTTGAAGAAGGTTCATTTCAATTACAGTAGTTGGAACTTCTAAAATAGAAGCTTCGCCTCGCTCCGCCGCCTCGCTGATGAAATTTGCAAGCTCTTGAGAGTTGTCGGCTTGTTTTTCGAGTAAAACCTTTCTTTCTCGAAGAGCTAAAATTTCAATTAGTTGTTCACGTGCTTCACTTAATAAAAGACGCTCTACATTGGAAACCTCAGCAACCGCTGCTTCTACAAGAGTCGCTGAAACTTGTTTTTCAAGAGCAAGTCGATTGGTTCTTGGAAAGCTCTGAGATATTCCAGCAATTAGAAATGGCTCACTCAGGTCGACAGTTGTTTCTAGCTCTACTTCAATTGTAGGGTTAGATTTTAATCCAGCCATTTGTAGATTCCCTTGAGCTGCATCGATTATTTTTCGAGCTCCAGCTAGATTAGAATTACCTTGTTGTATAAGGCTGAGGAGGTTAGAGAAGGTTAAAGTAACATCTTCTCCTTGAGTAAAGTTCACCTGTTCCTCAGTTTTGATTGTTACTGAAGAATGGGTCTTTACGTTCGAGGTTTGATGTGATTGAGAAGCGCAGGATACTGCTAAAAATAGTGGAGGTAAAAAATAAAATATAGGTTTCATGTAGGTAGCTTTAAAAGATAAAAAAATAAATAGTTTTCACCAATTATAGGTGAAATGCTTTATTGATTATTACGACACATTTATAGGTGCCGTGTAGCTACGAGCATTAAAGCCTCATAACACCAAAACGCAGAAATACTGGTAGGTTTGGCGTTATTTTAGCAAGGTCTGATAATAGATTCTGTTTACCAGCACAAACATGCTTGTTGTTAAATGAATAAACAGGTTTTTCAGGTATTACGCTTTTCAGCAAAGTTTCACAGTCTGGTGAAACTCGGGTAAAATCATCAATTTCTACATCAATCTCTACATGACTATCTTCACATGATTTTGATGTATCGTTACAATTTGATGGGATATGATTTTCTTGAGAGTGCGAACATTGAGAATCATTGATTACTTTATGCTCACCTATGAATACATCCATTGTATTAGCACAAAAACCAAATGCTGACACTTGAGTAAGTGTAGCAATTAACATGGCAAAAAATGCTATAAATGAGAGAATTCTTTTCATAGAAGTAGTTTTTCCTATTCTTATGAAGAACGTTTGTCAATTAGTTTGTTGTTTTAATTTAACTAAACATTTTTTCTTGTTTAATTAAATCTACCTCTGCAGCAACCTTAAAAAGATACTGTAAATCTACATGTTTAGGTAGATTGCCCTCTAATATAGAGCTAATAATATTAGGAGATAGAAAGTTAAGAGACATGTACTTATAAATAGTCCTTTGAGCTTTATACTCTTGTATCCTTATTTGATCTATAGACATCCCTTTGTCATAGAGTTTTTGATAACGCCAAGCATAAGCTAAGGCCTTAACTAGAATTTGATTCTTAGCTTTAGATGTGATGATCTTACCAGATTTAGAATTATGAAAATCATGATTCATACAGATTTCTTCTTCGATAATTAGAAATTCTTGAGACTGATCTAAGTAACTATTTTTATTAGGTGTAGAGGTAGAATTAAAATAGTTATCTTGCTTGAATTTAGATAAATTAGTCAGTTGCTTTAGATTAAAATAACAAATAAGTTTCTCTTCTTGATAAACAATTTTACTAATAATACATTTAATTAACTCAACTTGTTGAGCATAATGAAGTTCTTTTAAGTGAATAGATTTAAGCTCAAGGATTTGAGATTTATCTAATAAGTGAGTTAAATCGCTATCTAAGCAGTTTTTTAGAATAGTTATAACTATAGCTTCAATATCAGGAGCTCTAAGGTAAAGGCCTTTGCAGACATAATACTTATATTGCTGTTTGTTAGGTTTTGTCGTTCGGTAATTTGTAAACAACTCTCCATGAGTATTGTATATTTTACCTGAAAGTAAGTAGCTATTTTGTTGATAAATAGATTTACGATGACTGCGTTTAGCTAAGACCTCTTGAACTTGGTTAAATAAGTCTTGAGATATGATAGCTTCATGTTGTCCTTTAAATGATTCTTGAGTTGATTTGCTCTCAATTTTACCTAGATATAACTGACTCTTAAGAAGCTTACTTATATCTTTTAATGAAAAGTTTTTACCGCCTCGAGTTTCTCCAGCTTGGTTGATCCATTGCTTCTTCTTAATCTGATGATAGAGAGTATGCTCTCTAAGTTTAGTCATACATTGTAGCTCTAAGTATTTTTCATATAAATGAATCACAACTTCTTTTTCAGAAGGGTTAATAACGAGCTTTTTATCAATGACATCATAACCAAGAGGGGGATTGCCACCTACCCATAAACCTTTCTTTTTACTATTATACAATTTATCTTTAACTCTCTCAGATGAAACTTCTCGTTCGAATTGAGCAAAGGAAAGTAGCATATTAAGGGTAAGTTTACCCATGGAGTTAGAGGTGTCAAAAGATTGAGTAATAGAGACAAAATTACAATTATGTTTATTGAACTCTAGCATCATCTTATGAAAATCCATGATAGATCTAGATAAACGGTCTACCTTGTAAACTATAATAGTTTGTATTTTCTTTTGTTTAATATCTAGAAGCATTTGATGCAGAGCAGGCCTTTTCATGGTGCCTCCAGAGATGCCACCGTCTTCATAGGTTTTATAATACTGCCAATTATTAAAGGCCTGAGAGGTTATATAAGCTTTGCAAGCATCTTCCTGATTATTAAGAGAATTGAACTCTTGCTCCAAGCCTCGTTCTGTCGATTTTCTAACATAAACTGCACAATTTACCTTCTTCATTTCAAGTGGGGTAGGGGCTTATTGGTTTTATTATTAAGTCCAAAGAAATCAATGCCAGAGACTTTCATTCCGCAGATAAGTTTAGCTATAGCAGAAAGATTTGGATAAATATTCATTTCATATTCAAACCTATCTTGGGCAAGAACATTCACGATGTAGTTAACCCCTTTATAATTTTTAACCAGCCTAGTGCCTGGACGAATATAGTATTTAGACTTTCTTGATTTAGAAATGCAGCCATCAGGGTCTCTAGCATAACGATTTAGCTTAGTCTTATGCTTAGAGGGTAGTGTCAAATTAAGGTTTTTACATTGCTGTAAATAAACCTCTTTTCTTTGAGTAAGGTAGGTTTTATTCATGCTGGCAACAGTACTGCTTGGCGTGCGCAACTAATCAAGTGAATAAGAACGGTGATATACAATAAATAACCACATCTTTTAATTGACTCTTATAGGAGTTTATTATATTTATTGCCTTATGGAAAAAAAGCTTTTAAAGAAAAAATACAGCAAAGGGCAAGTTATAGAAGGCCTTTACGCGTACTTTTCTGGGTTTTCTAAATATTTAAGCAATGATGAAAAAACTCAAGCTATGTTTCCTGAACATAAAAAAGCGCCTAAAGAGTTTTCTTCAAAAATAAAGAAGATACTAGATTTAGACAGAATACAGAATACAGAAGAATATATCTTTTTTGAGACAGAAGGGGTAGGGCAAGGAGGACAAGAATACTTTAACGATTTTCAAGTTGTTCTGATCGGTTTCGCGGTGGATAGTTTATATAAGGGTTTTAAGCAATCTGAAGTCTTGTGGGTGACCCAACAAATAAAAGAACACATGTTTGACACATTCGTAGCTATCAATAAAGATAAGCAAACTCTTATAAAAGAGCATGGAGCTAGCTATTACGGTGATGATATCTATACAACCGTTAAATTTCATCGAGAAAAGTTAAATAATCTAGTTTATTTAGTCATTAGTAATTTTGAAATCTCTAGTCCAGAAAAACATAATGACTTAAGAAGAATCAGATATGAGTTTACACATGCAATAAATGAAAAAAGCATTCTGAATATTTTAGATAAAAACTCATCATGTACTATTTTTGATTTTGTAAACCTTAGTTTAGTGGCTCCGCAAATAGTAAGTGAAACTCCAGCCCCACGTAGAGGTCGTCCTGCAAAAGACTAAAAAAAAAATAGACTTAAATAAACTCCTTTAAGAGTTAAATATTAAAATAATATGAAACATAACCTAGAAATAAAAAATATACCCGTAAATCAAATAAACGCTTATGAGAGGAACCCTCGCATACATGATCAAAAGCAAATTGAATTATTAGAAAAATCAATGACTGAGTTTAGTTTTACAAACCCAGTGTTAATTGATGAGAACAATGAACTATTAGCAGGGCATGGAAGATTACTAGCAGCCAAGAAGTTAGGGCTTGATGCAGTACCAAGTATCAAGATTGATTATCTAAATAATGCACAAAAGAAAGCTTACCGAATTGCAGATAATCAACTAACTATTAAAGGAGAATGGGATCAAAATTTACTGGGTTTAGAACTCAAAGAATTATCTGACTTAGAGTTTGATCTATCTGTTACAGGTTTTGAGCCAACTCAAATAGATTTATCAATTGCCAGTTTAGATGCTGTTGAAGAAGAAAGCCTTAATCAATTACCTAAAGAGCAAGATACTATCATAAGCAAACAAGGAGATGCCTGGCAACTAGGCAAACACAGAATCATCTGTGCGGATGCAACTTTAAAAGAAAGCTACGAAATTCTAATGCAAAATAAAAGAGCCGACATGATCTTTACAGATGCACCTTATAATGTGCCTATTCAAAAGCATGTATGTGGACTAGGTAAAATAAAGCATCAGGAATTTTCAATGGCTTCAGGAGAAATGACTCAAGAAGAGTTCACGTCATTCTTACAAACTAGCTTTACTCATTTAAGAGACTATTCCAAAGAAGGATCCTTACATTACCTATGTATGGATTGGCGTCATATCACAGAAATAACCACTGCTTGTAAGGCTATTTATGATGAGTTTAAAAACCTTTGTGTATGGAATAAAAGTAATGCAGGAATGGGTTCACTTTATAGATCTAAGCACGAGCTCATTTTCGTCTACAAACACGGTATAAAGCCTCATCTCAATAATATTGAATTAGGTAAACATGGTCGCTATAGAACTAATGTTTGGGATTACGAAGGCGTGAATGGCTTTACTAGAAAAGATGAGCTTAGCTTACATCCAACAGTCAAGCCTGTGGAACTCATTGCAGATGCCATATTAGACACCACCAAAAGAAACAATATAGTCTTAGACTCTTTTCTAGGGTCAGGTTCTACGCTCATGGCCTGTGAAAAAACAGGACGTACCTGCTATGGCATTGAAATAGAACCACTTTACATAGATACAACGATTCGCAGATGGCAAGAATACACAGGAGAAGAAGCAATACATATAGCTTCTAATAAAACCTATCATGAACTTATAAACCTTAACCAATAATAGATGATGAATGACTATGATACAGGCTATGGAAAGCCACCTAAAAAACACCAATTTAAAAAAGGTAAATCAGGCAACCCAAAAGGAAGGCCTAAAAAAGCAAAGGAAAACTAACTCTAATAGAAGAAGAGTTACAAAGTGAAATATCCGTAAAAGAAGGAAAAAATACAGTACTGATGACCAAGCAAAAAGCGATTATTAAGCAATTGGTAAACAAGGCAGTTCAAGGAGATCACAAGGCTATGACTGCTGTTTTAGATCTATTAACAACTGTTGAAGAAAGGGCTGAATTGAAGAGAAAAATTATAGGTCAGCTTAATCAAGATGATAATAAAATATTGGATACCTTCCTATCAAGAAACAAAAAGAATAGAGAAATAAATGAATGAGAAACAAGTATTTAACAGTTTAATTCGCAGTGACTTTTACTCTTTTGTGAAAAAAGTATTTCATGAAGTCACTGGAGGTGAGGAATTTATTGAATCGTGGCATATTGAATTAATTTGCGACACCTTAGAACGATGCAGAAAAGGTGAGATAAAAAGATTAATTATTAATGTTCCACCACGTAGTCTAAAATCAATTATAACCAATGTAGCATTTCCGGCATGGTTATTGGGTCATGACCCCAAAGAGAAAATGATATGTGCAAGTTATGCTTTTGATTTATCAGATAAATTTGCCAGAGATACTAAGGCCGTTATAAACAGTAATTGGTATAAAGAAATATTTCCTGCGACAAGGTTATCAAAAGCACGCCATACAGCTTCTGACTTTAATACGTGCGCAAGAGGGTGCAGGTTTGCCACATCTGTTGAAGGAACACTAACCGGTCGAGGAGGAAACTTTATTATTATCGATGATCCAATTAAACCTATTGATATATACTCTGAAACTACTTTACCAAAAGTGAATCAGTGGTACAAAAACACATTGCTTTCTAGATTAAATAATAAAGAAACGGGGTGCCTTATAGTTATTATGCAGCGCTTACATGAGAATGATCTAAGTGGTTACCTCTTAGAAAATGAAGAAGGTTGGCATCATCTTAAAATACCTGCAATAGCAGAAGAAGATGAAGTTTGGCAATTATCTAATGGTACTACTATAAAAAGAAAAAGAGGTTCAGTTATTAATAAATCTCAACTTAGTAAAGAAACACTACTTGGTTATAAGAAAACAATGGGCTCTGTAGTATTTGAGGGACAGTATCAACAAAACCCAGCACCTATTGAAGGAGCTATTATAAAGAGCAAATGGTTTAAATATTACACACAAGAAGACTTACCTAATTTTCAGCGAATCATCATAAGCTGGGATACAGCAAATAAAACTAAAGAAACTAATGCTTATTCAGCCTGCTGTATTTTTGGGTTAAGTGACTCAGATGAATATTATTTGTTAGATGTTTATAGAGGAAGATTAGAACTGCCTGATCTATTAAGAAAAGTAAAATCTATATATAGCCAATATAAAAACAGATACTCTAATAAAGCTGTAGACTTACTTATAGAGGACGCTGCTTCAGGAACACATCTACTACAGCATTTAAAAGATGAAAGGATTTATTGTATAGCCATCAAACCCGAAGGTGATAAATTATCACGTTTTAAAAATGCCTCTGTTATTGTTGAGCGAGGGGATGTGTTTGTGCCTAAAACTAAACAAAGTTGGTGGGCTGACTTTGAAAACGAAATGATACGGTTTCCAAATTCAAAATACAAAGACCAAGCAGACAGTTTTGCTCAAGCCTTATCTAAATATAGAAAGAAAATAGCGTGTGCATGGTGAGTTTATAGTTAAGTTGACATTAAAAATAAACTGAGCATCATTGAAAAAAAGCTTAAATATGCAAAGCCTCATTAATAAGTTAGCTCAAGAGTCACCATTTTTTTGTAGTGAAATTCATGGATTTAAACATTGGCAACAAGTAGAAAAATATGCGTTACACATAGCTCAATTTAACCAAGCAAATAAACAAGTGCTGTCGTTATTTGCTTATTTACATGACTGTAAAAGAGAGAATGAAAGTATAGATCCAAATCATGGGATAAGGGCTGCAGAATATGCCTACAGTCTTTATAAACAGAAAAGCATAAACCAATATATGCAGATAGAGACTGATGAGTTTGATTTACTCTATTATGCACTTAAATGGCATAACCATGATACTGTTTCACAAGATGAAACAATCAGTACTTGCTGGGATGCTGACAGATTAGAATTACCCAGAGTTGGCATCAATATTAATCCTGCATACCTTACTAATCAAACTGCCAAAGAAATAGCTAATCAATCACAGACTAGTTTTTTTGATTTTAGGTAGAACTTTTTGATTTGGATAATAATGATTTTAAATTTTTTGTTCTTAATTCTTTTAATTCCATTTTTTGTTCTACACTCAAGTTCTTTGATGGAGAAGAGATTCTTAAATATTCTCCAATATGCCCATCCTGAATTTTTCCATCCTTATACCATTGTAATACATTTAATTCGGTAAAATTATTTTCGCTAAATGTTAAATGAGAAATTAAGTTAAGAAGTAGAGCTTGAGAATGAGAATCAGATCGTGCTAAATATTCAATTATAGATGCTTTATCAGCATCTTCTTTTACTAACTCTAATGCTTTTTGTGTGAAACCATTTGAATTTGAGTTTATTTGGATTAATTGCCAAATTTGAGCACGATAATGCTCTCGAAGCATTCTTTGTTTTTTGCTTTCATTCATTTGGTATATAAATGAAAAAATAGTTAAAGTAATGCCTATAACTAATGCACCATTATTTAAAATACAATTCCAGTTTTTCATCATTTAAAGTTACTATTTTTCTACCTCTTTTAATAGCTCCCATAATGTAATATCCATAGCCTTACAGAGCATTAAAAGAATATAAAGGCTAGGGGAACGCTGCCCTTCTTCTATTCTTCTAATAGCAGCCCGACTAACACCAGAGCGTTGAGAAAGTTCATTCTTAGAGATATTCTTATCTTCTCTAACTTCATGTAGTTTATTCGATAATTTTGCAACTATATGATCACAAATTGCATCTTGATTAGCCATGGTTAAACCATACATTAGCTGAAACTATTTGTTCTATGGTCTAATAGTCACAACCCTCTTGACTTTAAATATATTTTATGGGCAAATAGTCACATATTAAATTATCAAAAGAAGTTAAAACTAATATATTAATATGAAGAAAAGCACAGCATTATTACTCACCTTATTTTTAGGATGGTTAGGCATACACCAGTTTTATTTAGGCAATACTCTAAAAGGAGTTTTGTATCTGATATTTTCTTGGACAGGTATTCCTCTTATTATAAGTATCATTGATTTGATTAGGTTAAGTCTTATCAAACCTGATGAATTCCAAGATAAATTTAAGCCTGCTCAAAAAAAGCAGGAAAAGCATAATTATATAAAAGTAGTTATAATTATTTTAATTGCTGTATCATTGATAATAATTGGTAACTCAAACCTTAAAAAAGAGAAGGAGGAGTTAGCTTTAAAAGAAGCAAAGGAAAAACAAGAGAAAGTAGATTATTTTAATAACAATAAAGAACACATTATTGAAATAGCACAACAAGCTTTAGTAGAGGAAGAGTATCAAACCGTCATAACTCAAACTAGTAAATACTTAGCAATGGGGGATAGTGATATTAATAGCATACATGCAAAAGCTAATAAAAAACTTCTTCAAATACAAAGAAACCAAGAAATTGAACAACTCGTAGCAGAGTTAAAAACTGTGCCAGCATCTGAACTACAGAAAAATAAAAACCTTTATCAAAAACTACTAAAACTAGATCCAAACAATCAGAAATATCAACAAAAACTATCTCATTACTCTCAAAAGATATTAGAGAAACACGAAAAAGAGCAAAAGCAGCTTATGAAGTTTGGTTTGCCTCCTGAGCCTAGTGCTTGGGATGGATCTTATACAGCTATTAAAGAATATCTAAGAACTGTAGCAAATGACCCTGACAGTATAAAAATATATGCAAGCACAGAAGTTTATACATCAGAGGATGGATGGCTTGTAGGCTGTGATTATGGAGGTAAAAATGCCTATGGAGGAATGGTCCGACAATCTAAATGGTTTGTCATTGTTCATAACCAAGTTGTACAAGTACATGATATCTCTAAATATAAGATAAAATAAACAGTATTTGCTGAGTCACTTGACATGGTTAAGTTTCTCTTTAATTTCAACAAACGACCACACTTTATCTCTCTCAAAATTAATTGAATTACAGTAAGACATGGGAACACGTCCACTAGTTATGAGAAGAGGAATCCAGCGAATTTTATCAGATGATATTCCTGTCATTTGACTTAATTTCTCTGAGTTTTTCTGCAGCCAATCAACTCGGTTGAGATGCTTTGTAAGATAGTCCTTGGGATTATTTCGATCACCACGGAAGTTTTCTAACTGCTGGATAGCTTGAGCAACTGTTAGTGCTCTTTTGAGGTTTTTGCATTCTATGAGAAAAATAGATTTAGAATTTTGATCCCACGCAACAACATCAACATCATTACTAGTATCGGCATCAGTTTTTCCCAATTCGCGCATAGTAACACCTTGACGACAGTTTAGGCCAAAATTTATGAATTCATTCGCAACTTTCTCTTCAAAATTACGACCTTCTTGATGAGATATACTTCCTAAATATTTTTTTAGCTCATCTGACTCAAAAATATGGTCTGGAAGCTCGCCATTAGAGATTGCTCGAAGGAGATATGTTCTCCACCTATCTAAATGTGTTGCTGATATTATAAAGCTGCGAGGTGATTTTGAGACCTCAACAAAGGGACGGATAAGTACGGATAAACCACGAAAAAATCGCCAAGGAAAAACATCATTAGGTTGACAACCTTTAGGTAACTCCTTGTCCCAACTAGAACGTATGGGTAAAACAAATTTCTTTAGAAATTGTTCTATTTGCTCGTCTGTAAAACCAACGCCATATTTTAAGATTTGTACAAGTATAGTTTCATCTATATTTCCGCTAGCTTGATTTGTTTTGATGGCAAAATCTGAAAAAGTATCAACTATCTTATTTAGAGACTCTAGATTGAACCCATATTCGGCGATAAAGGCTCTTTCAAATTTCTCAAGTTTGTTTTGGCTGTCAACGTCTTGAAAACTATTCAAGTTTAAATTATCAAAATTATCACTATATGATTTTGCATGGTATTGAATTTCATCGTTTAACCTAGAGCTTATATAAGGGTGCATTACCTCTTCACGAAAAGAATTATTAAATTCAATTTGACCATTGGGGTGAATTATCAGATTTGCTTCGACTAGACCATTTGCAACAGCGGAGCGATACTCCGAGAATTGTATCATAACTGAAATTTCTGAAAGAATTGTAAGGATCTCTGTTTTTGAAGGTTTGGTTTGTTCCATTGAAACACATGAATAGCAAGCGGTTTCTATGAGAATTCGGTTGGCTATTTCAGCTCTAAATGACCGACTTTTAGTCATTTGTAACAGATCATTTATCCAGTCAGTACTTCCTTCTAGTGCTAATAACGCACGCATTGATAAATCGAAGCGGGAGCTGTCACGTGATAATTCGTCTAACTGTAAAAATGCATGTGAAACGACGGGAAGGATTGCAAGACCTTTAAGTTTCTCTGAAATATCTTCTTGAAGCTTGGCAACAATTTTCCCTAGTAAGTTTAAAGCTTGATTGGTGTTTTGGATTTTTTCTGGAGGAAATTGTAATACTTTAAATGCTAGCCCTATACCTGTTCTACAAAACTCTTCTTCTGGAATAAACAAAGGCTTAGCAGGACCACTTTTTAAAACACTTTCAAGGCTTTGAGCGTTTGCAATATGAAAAAATCTCACATTCTCATTTTCACAAACTTCTTTCACAATACTTTTACGTACCGAGGTTGTTGACTCAATAATAATGCTATCCACAAGAGTCATCAATATGGATCTTTCAGCTGTATTATTAGTTTGAAAGAAGTTAACAAGAAAAGATTCTTCAATTGTAAGCGAAATTAACTCTATTGTCTCGCTTCGTTGACACTTTAGAGCATCAAGCTTAGGCGATGATTTTGGAACTTTATCTAAGTCCCATGTATCAGCTTCTGGTAAATTTAATTGAATAACCAATTCTTTAGGAATTAAATTTGGATATCTATCCGCCATGTGTAACATTATTCGCTCACACCAATTCATTAGGCACTCCCATAGTTTGTATGTTAAGTCTAATGCGGCGCCAGTAGTAGGTCTTTTATAAATTTCGATCCACCATGCATTTTTTTCTAACGAGATACAACCTCTTAAAATACCATTACTAGTAGATTCATGATCTACATATTTGAGATTTTTACTCACATCAGGATTAAGTCCTTCGCCATCTCGCTGCATATTAAATGAGCGAGATTCAAGAGGATGCCAACAGCTGTGGCGATCGTTAATATTTTTAAAATCAGCATTAACAGTCTTTGCATAGGCTCCATCTATCATTAATACTTTATCAGTTTTTTTCAAACCCATGTCAGAAGGAATTAATGTGAAATCACGTTCTTTCCAAACCCCATAAAGATTGATGAACCCGCACATATTTATTAAGCTTACACCAGCTTTTTTAGCTATTTTTTCTTGTAGGCTGAAATACCATAATCGCCGAGCATCAAATTCATTTGAATGTGATAAGGTTTGCCAGTCTGCCATTGATTCCGCATATAACACCCACGAAGAACCTAAGTCTTCTACCTCAAAGTGTATTGGTTTGCCAACGCTAGATAGAGCCACTAAAACTATTCCTCCTTTGAAGCCTTCAACTCTTTCTAATGATTTACAACAAGTTGATAAATATTTGGTAAGCTTAGAAACTTGCGCTTCTTCCATACTTTCAAATTCCTCCAAGTTACTTCCACCAGTAATAGCCGAAGACTGAGTTAATACTAATACTGGCATCCCATAATCAAAATGCCCAGCGAAAGCGTAGAGTCGAGGTAAATCATGCGTTTGCTCGGGAAGTTGAATATCATCAAGAGGGGTAATTCCTAATGAAGGAATTATTTTATTGATAAAATATTCAGCGCTTTCTTTTTCAAAAAAAATATCTGCACAGCTACCCATAGTAACTACAGTTTCTAAGATAAACTTTATGCCTGCAAGGCAGAGTAGTGCGGGTGAAGATACTACAATTTCTCCATTTTCTTCTAACAGTGGAAACCGTTCGATAGATGAGCCTTGTAGATCCTCCTTTGATAGTTTTTTCAATGTTGAATGATCGATTATAAATGGTGATAGTTTTGCTAAATCTATTTGAAGTTCACTCAAACGTGATAGAGTAAAGGTGACGGCATTAGCATGTGTTTCTGAATTTCGCTCACTGGGAAAAGTGAGGTTACTTTCTTCATCTTCCTTGACTGAGAAATATCTAGATAATTGAAGGTGATTAGCAATTGCTTCACTTAACTTTAATAGCTCAATAATAGAATTAGTAGCCTCTCCAAAATTTGGGAAACTTCGCTTCTCAATGAGAAAGTAGAGTAACCGTTCTAAAATGAAGTCAGCATGAGAAATAACCCCAGGGAAAACTCGAAAACCACCTTCTTGAGTACAAATATAACCAACAAACACATCTTCTGGAGAGTCTTCTTGCGACTGAGCAGGAGACTTATCAAGAAATATTAACCAAGAATTTAAATCTGAAGATTTAGCCAATTTTTCTCCTTTACAACATGAATAAGCTAAATGAAGTAATATACTGATTCTCACTCCATTCTTTTGTAGCTCTGGTACAGTTTCAAGTGCTCCTATTTGACGAAGAGCTGAGAAAAGGTCAAATTTAGCTAGTTGTGTGCAGAGATCTAAATGATTAACCTTCAGCCCCTCTATTGAGAGGTCGGACCCTTGGAGCATAGATCCCATTATTGCCATAAGGTTTTCTTCACTAAACTCTGACTTTCCTAATTTTATATCGTTAATTTGTTTAAGAAAATCAGAAGGGTTCATAAAGTTTTTTTATTTTATTAAAAGTTATAACAAAGCAAAAGCTTTAAAACACCATTTAGAAAAAATTAAAAACAAGGAATTTAATTTCCCTGTTAATTTTTAGAAAAAATAATAATCTATTGTTATGATAATAATGTGCAATGTAATTTTTTAAGTGAAATCATTAATTTCCCTGTAAATTAGCTGTTAATCAAGGTAATTCTTGCAAGCTGTAGTTAAAAAATAGTTCATGCTCCGCCACTATAAAAAGCCTACGCCATCTGGTGCAGGCTTTTTTATTGAGGAAAAATAGGGGGGCGACCTGTATCGCCATCAATTACTACCCCTAATTACTCAAGTTATCAAAAATCAAAGAACCGACCCCCAAGATGATTATAAGTATAACTACCAAGACAATTAAGCTCTATATAACGATATTTAGTTTGATTTTAGCTATTGGAGTATTATTATTTTTAGTGTTAGAAAATAATAATAAAGAATATACTGAAAAATCTAAGTTAGGTCAGATTATTGAAAATATAGGAGGCGGCACTATTTGGCTTGCTCAGTATACTGGCTTAGTGCCTAAGCCAGCACCTGAGGAACCTTTAACAAAAGAAGAATTAAAAGAGCTTAAATCATTCATTGATGTATATTTAATTGATGATTGTTGCAAAGATGCTCGCTATAAAGAAAAGCTTATAAAAAAGGATAATTGCTATAAAAATTTTCAATTCTCCGAAAGGCTCAAAGGGAGCTTTGCATGGGATAAGTATAAAACCAACACGTCACATGGCATTCACATATTTGTTCCCAATCATGGATTGCTTTACTTTGTGCTTAATTCCTCTGCTGAAGTACCATCATATTTTGAGACAACTAAATTTTTAATTTTAAATGAAGACTTAGAAGTATATAAAAGTTTAATGAGCTCTAGAAGTGAGTTTGATAAATGAACCCACGTGATCTTTAGGGTCGGTTCTTTGATTTTTGATTCAATCATTGATGATCTAATTTCTTGGAAAGAGGAATAATTCTGCCTTTGCCAAATGATTTTTCGCTGACTTTGAGGATGATGGCTGATTGATTGCGTTTCCATTCGCTGATGTGGATTTGGCGTTTGGCCCATTGGATATCAGTATCTTTGAATCCTATGTTTTGTATAGTTTCTAATGAGCTACATTCAACAATAAGGTGATGGAGTAGTGCGTCTAAGTAGCTGTAGTCAGGTAGAGAGTCTTGGTCAGTTTGGTTGGGTTTGAGCTCTGCGCTAGGTGCTTTGGTTAGGGTGTTGGTTGGGATAATAATTTTATCACGGTTAATCCAATCACATAGAGCGTAGACTTCTGTTTTGAGTAGGTCTCCAATAGGGTTTAGTCCACCACACATATCTCCGTAAAGGGTGCAGTAGCCGATGCTGATTTCACTTTTGTTGCCTGTAGTTAGGAGTAAGTGGTTGTTTTGGTTAGAGTAAGCCATGAGGAGGAGCCCTCTAATTCTAGCTTGGAGGTTCTGCTCGGTTAGATCTTGGGCTTGGCTGTTGTCTTCTTTGAAAAGTTGCTGATTAAGGGTATCTATACTTGTGTCTACCATGTTTTGGATGCTGACCTCTCGGCAATTAATACCTAAATTATTTGCAAGAGCTTGAGCATCATCGAGACTTCCTTGTGAGGAGTATTGGCTAGGTAGCATGACAGTATAGACGTTTTTAGCACCTAGTGCTTGGGTGGCTAGGGTAGCTACGAGAGCTGAATCAACACCTCCACTAAGTCCCAAGCAGACAGATTTAAAGCCACATTTCTTGACATAATTGCGAATACCAGTGAGTAGGGCTTGGTGAATCGCTTGCGCATCAAAATGAGTTAAATCATAATCCATGCGAGATTGAGTGATTATGGGTATTTTAGCTAGAGGAGCTATCTGTGCTAATGGCTGTGTCGATAAATCTACATCAAAGAGGTAGTTGCCTTCTGAAAAATGAGGAGCTTGAGCTAATAATTGCCCTTGATTAGAGAGGATTTGGGAGCCACCGTCAAAAATCAGTTCATCTTGAGCTCCAGCTGTATTGACGTAAATAAATGCAGCTTGGCTAAATGTAGCTTGTTGAGCAAGTAGGGAGCTACGCAGTTGAGGTTTGTGATGATAGAAAGGAGAGGCGCTGATATTTAGAATGAGTTCTGCTCCTTGTTGTTTTAGATTGTGCAGAGGGTTTTGACTGTAATGGATAGGGTTAAAATCTGCATGATGCCAGATGTCTTCACAAATGGTTAAGCCGATAATGATGTTATTCCAGGTAAAAGGCTGTTGCTTGGTGGCAGCTCTAAAGTAGCGTTTTTCATTAAAAACATCATAAGTAGCTAGTAGGCTTTTGTCTTGGTAATGCTGAATCTCTCCATCTATTAACCAGAAAGCACTGTTAAAAGGTCTAGGATCACTGTGGTCACTATCAGCCTGTCTTAAGCTCCCTACAATTAATGGGATTGATGTCGTGGATTTAGCTAGATTTTGGAGAGCTATGTAAGACTCTTGGATAAAATTAGCTTCAAAAATAAGATCCAGAGGAGGGTAGCCGACTAAGCTGAGTTCAGGGCTAATTACGATGTCTGCGCCGTCTTTGCTTAGTTGCTGATAAGCATTGAGTAGATAGTCGGCATTGGCTGAAAAATCACCAATTAGGGGATTGTTTTGAATAATGCCAATTTTCATAAGAGAGAGTGAGATAGTTTTAAAAGACTGGATAGAGTCTATTAGTGGGAGTGTTGAACATCAGCTCCACAATGGCAGGCGACCCAGTCAGTAGAGCCGTCAATATAGTGCTCATGCTTCCAGATAGGTACACGCCCTTTAATTTGCTCGATCACATAGCGACAGCCTTCAAATGCGGCTTCTCTATGAGCAGAAGAAACACCAATGCCCACAGCCATTTCTCCAATGGCTAAATCGCCAATGCGGTGCACAGCATGAGCGTGTTGGATATCAAACTTTGCCAAGGCTTCTTGAATGATGAGGTTGCCTTCTTTTTCTGCGAGTTGGATATAGGCTTCGTAACTTAGAGCTTTGACTGCTTTGCCTTGGTGGTGATTGCGTACCCATCCTTCGAAGCTGCAATAACCTCCACATTGAGAAGCAAGGCAAGCGTCGTGAATAGATTGTTGATTGATGGGATCTGCGCTGATGCTAAACATTGTAAATTTATCTAATGAAAACTGGATTCATTGAATCTACAGTATGTTCATCACTATAACTGTAAGAATCAAGGTTAAAATTTTGAATATCATCGATGGTCGTTGCGTTGTTTTCAATGAGATAGCGAGCCATGATTCCGCGAGCTTTTTTTGCGTAGAAACTAATGATTTTTAGTTTGTCATTTTTCCAATCTTTGAAAACAGGTGTAACAACAGGATTTATGGAGGATAGAGATTTTAGGTCAAGAGCCTTTGAGTATTCTTGGCTAGCTAAATTAACGATTATTTCATCTGTTTTAAGTTCATTTTGTAGAGATTCAGTGAGAGTTTTTTCCCAAAAATCATAGAGGTTTTTGTTGTCATGAATAGCTATGGATGTGCCCATTTCTAGACGGTAAGCTTGGATAAGGTCAAGCGGCTTTAACATGCCGTAGAGCCCAGAGAGAATTCGCACGCTATTTTGCAAACTATCAAGTTGCTCAATAGAAAAACTCTGGATATCAAAACCACTGTAAACATCGCCACTGAAGGTATAGATAGCAGGACGAGCGTTATCAGGCGTAAATGGAGTCTGCCAATCTTGATTACGTTTCCAGTTAAGATGAGCGAGCTTATCGCTAAGCCCCATGAGTTTAGCAATCTTTTCAGGGTTCAACCGCTTAAGCTCCTCTTGAATAACAGTTGACTGCTCTAAAAACTGAACTTGAGTATGTTTCTTAGTGGGTAAGCTAGAGCTTAAATCTAAAGACTTGGCAGGGGATAGTAAGATTTTCATTTAACTTGTTTCTTTTGAGTAAATTGAGTGCTTTATCTAAATGATTAAGCAGTCGAGTAGGTTTTCTACACTCCTACTTAACATTGATTCTGACAGCCCCCAATTTTCTTCAAAATAAACGGCGTTAAACATGATGGCAAGCTTTTGAGTGAATTGAGCGCTTTATCTAATAGTTAACCTCCTGTTACTGGGGGCATGAATACAATTTTGTCATTATGACTTAGCATGGTATCCCAAGAGCAAAACTCGTCATTGATAGCGACTTTAAGTTCGGCCGTCTTAAACTTAAATCCGTATTTCATTTTGAGTTCATCGTAGAGGCCTGCTGGTGTGGCGCTGAAAGTTTCGTAGGTTTCTTCAGTTTTTTCTGCTGCAGTTTTGAGCTGGGCAAAATAATGAATATGAATAGTTTTTTTCATGGGGGGGCTACTAAGAAAAGTTTGAGTTTCAGTTAAATCTTGAGGTGTATTTGCGTTATTAAGGGCGTAGCTTTCCATTAGATTTATCCCTAAATAATTGGACGCTTCTACTAGTTTTCTTGCGCAGTATTTATGTTGGCTTAGCTCGTGTAGCAAAATAGGTAAAGCAGAAGGCTCATAAATAGCACAAAGTGGTTCAGGTCTTTTGTCATGAGCGTTGAGATAGCAAGTTATATTGCGTGTCTCGTCACGTTGATTAATCAGACTAAGTAATGTGGAGCTATTGAGTAGTGGCAAATCACAAGCAACGACTAGAAATGCAGTATGAGGGTTAGTCGTCAAAGCGGCAACGATTCCACCAAGAGGTCCTTGATTTTCTGTTAAGTCATGGATGCAAGGATAGCTGGCATGAGCGTTGGCATCTTTAGCTACAGATACCCAGCATGAATCAACTAGAGGTTCGATTAAGCTCCATAAATAATCAAGTTGACTTGTGCCATCTCGCATTTGTAATTGAGACTTATCTTGGCCCATACGCCTACTTTTACCACCCGTAAGGATGAGTCCATAGATAGGTGCAGTCATAAGAAACTTAAACTTTGAGTGATTGAGCTAAATTTTGTAAATTTAAAGGAGGCTCTACAGTTAGCTTTGTTATAGTAATACAAGCTTCATCAATGAGTTTATTGAGCTCAACAGTTGCTTGTTCTAAACCTAATAGTGAAACATAAGTTGCCTTGCAGGCTTGCTTGTCTTTGCCTGCTGTTTTTCCTAGATTCGCAGTTGTTTGAGTAGCGTCTAAAATATCGTCTCTAATCTGAAAAGCTAAACCAAGATGCTCTCCGTATTCAGTAAGAGCTTCTAACTCTTGTAAATTAGCCTCAGCTACCATACCTCCTAGGCGTAGAGAAGCTTTAATTAGAGCCCCTGTTTTGCCTGCATGGATAGCTTTGAGCTGATCAATGGTGATATTAGGGTTGTTTTCGGCAATGATATCAAAGACTTGTCCTTGAATGAGTTGTGTACTGCCAGAAGCGTAAGATAGCTCTAATAAATAACGCTTAAGATCATAAAAATTATTGACTGGGCTTACGGCTATAACCTCGAATGCTTTAGTGAGTAGGGCATCGCCAGCTAGTACTGCTAGGGCTTCGCCATAAACTTTGTGGCAACTTGCTTTGCCTCTGCGTAAATCATCATCATCCATGCAAGGTAAATCATCATGGATCAAAGAGTAAGTATGTACCATTTCAAGGGCGCAAGCGACAGGTAGACCTAGGGATACATCAAAACCTAGAGCTTTGATAGCTTCGAAGCACAAACGTGGGCGTAAGCGCTTACCTCCATTAAGTAGGCTGTAATTAATGGCCTCATGCAGAGGAGTTTCCTCAATAAACAATTGTGAAAGAGCCTTTTCAAATAACTCAGACTCTTCCCATTCTGTTAGACTAAGACTCATACGTATAAATTAAGATGCAGATAATTAGCCTGAGATAAGTTTTTGTGCAATTTGCACAGCATTGAGTGCAGCGCCCTTGAGTACCTGGTCGCCTACTACCCATAGAGCTAGACTATTATCTAAAACTAAATCTTCACGTATGCGTCCTACTAAGCAGTCTTGCTTTAAAGTTGTTTGATAAGGCATAGGGTAAACTAAATTCTCAATATCATCACAAAGTTGAATACCTGGGTATCTAGCAAACAATCCTTGAGCTTCGCTAACAGTAGGCTTGTTTGCAAAAGTAGCGGTGATGGAAACACTGTGTGACCTTGTCACGGGTACGCGCACACAAGTACAAGTGACTTTGAGTTCAGGGAGACTTAAAATTTTGCGTGATTCATGGAGCATTTTAAGCTCTTCTTTGGTATAGCCACCTTCCTTAAAGACATCAACATGAGGGATTACATTGCAGGCGATAGGGTGCAGATAGACATTTTTCTCTAAATCTTCGAGGGCTGTACCATTAGCAACCGCTTTGGTTTGTTGCTCAAGCTCTGCGATACCCTCAGCTCCGCTACCTGAGACGGCTTGATAACTAGAGGCTATAATTGACTTAAGTCCATATTTTTCGTGCAAAGGAAATAGAGCCATTAGTGAGATAATAGTCGTGCAGTTAGGGTTGGCGACGATGCCTTTAGGTATATTTTTAAGGGCTTGAGGATTAATCTCGGGTACTACTAGAGGTACCTGGTCATCCATTCTAAAAGCTGATGAATTATCAATAACAATAGCGCCTGCTGCAGCTGCAATAGGTGCAAATTTTTCAGATAAGCTTCCGCCTGCACTAAAGAAAGCGATATCAACACCTGCAAAACTATGTTCCGTAAGCTCTTCTATGATGTAAGGCTTACCTTTAAAGACAATTTCTTTGCCAGCGGAGCGAGCTGAAGCGAGAAGTTTTAAATCACCTACAGGAACATCAAGATTGATGAGGCATTGTAAGATTTCTTCGCCAACAGCGCCTGTTGCGCCCGCTATCGCAATAGTAGGATTAGCATTCATGATGCTGGTTTATAAGCTTTGTAAATAGTTATCAAGAGATTTTTCAATGATTTCTTGAACTTGTTCATTATTAATTCTCTCAATGACTTCCATGCTAAATCCGCGAGCAATGAGGAATTGAGCCGTTTCTTTTTTAATACCACGAGCTAATAGATAGTAAATTTCATCGGCATGGATAGTCGAACTAGTACTGCCATGTGAACATTTAACTTGATCAGCATTGATTTCCAAGCCTGGCATAGAGTGGGATAGAGCTGTTTCATCCATGAGTAGGTTGCGGCAAGTCTGATATGCATCTGTGAAATGCGCGCCCTCATCAACCTTAATAAGCCCTGAGAAAGTACTCAACGCTTTATTATAAAGTGTATTTTTAAAGAGTAAGTTACTTACAGAGTGCGGTTGAGCATGATGCTGGAAAGTACGAATATCAGAGCTATGCTCATTATTAATAATATTAATAGCAAACAAGTCGAGAGTGGCTTCTTTGCCTAAAATTTTAGCGTACCAATCTTGTCTAGTGTAGTCTCCGCCAAAATGAAAATAAGATTGCTGTAACTCTGCAAAATCATGAGCATAGGTTGTGACAGCTCTCCAAAGAAGTGCATCAGAATTTAGTACTTGCAGTAAGGAACTTGAGATTTTTGAATTCTTTTTAGCTTCTGTGTGTGCCATAGAGAAAATAGCACCATGAGCATCAAGTGATTCAAATCGTTCAATGATAGCGGCTGAACTATTCTCTTCTGCTATAATCAACGTGTAAGGAGCAAAAAATCCAGCACCAGAAAATTGATAATTCACAGTAATAGGCTCCGTGACCACAACGTCCTTAGGAATATAAATACAAGCTCCACCTTTGCGGTAAGTTTGATTCAAGTTTGCCCATTTTTCTGAACCTAGTGTTTCACGTGTTGCTGTAGAAAAGTCTCCAATAAGACTAGTAATTTCAGAAGTGTCAGAAGCAAAATCTAGGCAACGTACACCTGCGATTATGGCTTCACTAGTTAAGCCTGTAACTTCAATTTTGACTGAATTAGCCTCTGTTTTAGAGCTGTTTTCAATGTAATCTTTCCAAAATTGATTGAGTTTTTTAGGTGCCCCAAAACGCCAATGTTCGTTTTTCTTGCTTGGAAATTCGATAGCCTCAAACTTTTTTGAGGGTTCTAGAGTTTTTGCTGTAGTCATTTAAAAGTAAGTTTAAAGTAAGAAAGTATTGGTAATTTATAGATCAATCTAAAGTGAGTTTAACCCACACTGCCTTCCATTTCTAATTCGATGAGGCGTTTTAGCTCTACGCTGTACTCCATAGGGAATTCTTTGGCGAGATCATTAATAAAACCGTTTACAGCAAGCGACATAGCCTCTGCTTCACTTAGTCCACGCTGTTGCAGATAGAATAACATGTCTTCACCGACTTGGCTTACAGAAGCTTCGTGCTGAGTAACGTGTTTATTGCCATTAACTGTAATAGCTGGGTAAGTGTCAGTTTGACTATTACTGTTTATAAGTAAGGCGTCACACTCAGTATTGTTTTTACAACCTTTGAGATGTTTAGGTATGTGTACTTGCCCACGATAAGTTGAGCGACCTGTGCCGACGGAAATAGATTTAGAAACAACATTAGAAGTTGTATTGTTTGCGGCATGAATCATTTTCGCGCCTGTGTCTTGGTGCTGACCATCATTAGCAAGAGCAATTGAAATAACTTCGCCACGAGCATGCTCGCCTTTTAGAACCACACCTGGGTACTTCATGGTGATGCGACTACCTATATTGCAATCAATCCAACGAATTTCTGCATTTTCATGGGCGATACCACGTTTAGTTACGAGATTGAATACATTAGATGACCAGTTTTGTACAGTGATGTACTGAATCTTAGCATCTTTCATAGCCACTAATTCTACCACTGCTGAGTGGAGAGTGGCTGTCTCAAATTTAGGAGCTGTACAGCCTTCCATGTAAGTTACTTCTGCTCCTTCATCGACAATAATGAGTGTGCGTTCAAATTGACCAAAGTTTTCTGAGTTAATACGAAAATAAGCCTGCAGAGGGTGTGAGACTTTGACTCCCTTGGGTACGTAAATGAATGAACCACCAGAAAAACAAGCGCTGTTAAGAGCTGAAAACTTATTGTCTCCAGTAGGGATGACCTTGCCAAACCAAGGGCGAAAAATTTCTTCGTGTTCTTTGAGTCCTTCTGCGGAATTAACAAAAATAACACCTTCTTTGCCTAATGCTTCTTTGACATTAGAGTAAGCGGCTTCGGAATCATATTGAGCTTCTACACCAGCAAGGAATTTGCGTTCCTGTTCAGGGATGCCAAGACGTTCGAATGTTTCTTTAACATCATCGGGCACATCATCCCAGCTACGCTTAGGCGCCTGCCCATCAGAGAGGTAGTAACGAATTTTATCAAAATCAATATTATTAAGGTCTTCGCTAGCCCAATGTGTAGGCATAGGTTTACTCTCAAATGTTTTAAGGCCGTGATGTCTAAATTCACGTACCCAATCTGGATCAGATTTAACATCCGAGATATAATCAATGGTTGCTGAGCTTAATCCGTAGCCAGCATCAAATTTATGACGTTCAGGAAAAGTAAAGTCACCTTTAGATTGATCGACTCCGATAGCTGATTCTGTAGTTGCGTCCATATAATGAGTAGTTAGTGTTATCTTATTTATGTAGTAAGCGTTAAGCTAAGTTCGCTTAGTGTAATAACAAGTGATTAACCTGCTAAGTTTCCATCGTAACCTTTTTCTTCTAGTTCGAGAGCAAGAGAAGCGTCACCACTCTTAACAATTTTTCCGTCTGCCATGATATGCACCACGTTAGGATGCACATAGTTTAGAAGGCGTTGGTAGTGAGTGATAAGCAGGAAACCACGTTCAGTAGTACGCATAGCGTTAATACCCTTAGACACAACTTTTAGGGCGTCAATATCGAGGCCTGAATCAGTCTCATCGAGTATAGCATATTTAGGTTGCAGCATCAACATCTGTAAAATTTCATTACGTTTCTTCTCACCACCCGAAAAACCTTCATTAACTGAGCGTGATGAAAATTCTTTTTTCATATCAAGAAATGCCATTTTTTCATAGAGTTCTTTGTAGAATGCTACAGCATCGATTTCTTGGCCTTCTTCTAGACGAGCTGCTCTAGCTGCTCTAAGAAAGTTAGCATTAGAAACACCAGGAACCTCCATTGGATACTGAAATGCAAGGAATATACCCTCACGTGAACGTTCATCTACCTCCATATCTAGGATATTAACCCCATCTAAGAGAATTTCGCCACTAGTGACTTCATAATCGTCATGACCAGCTATAATTTTGGAGAGGGTTGATTTGCCTGAGCCGTTAGGCCCCATAATTGCGTGGACTTCGCCTTTTGGAATTTCTAAATTAACACCTTTAAGGATTTCTGTGCCGTCAATAGATGCTTTAAGATCTGAAATAATTAAACTCATAAGATAAGGGGTAATAAGATATAAAAAATGTTAGGTGTTTCTACTCATTTAGTAACGCCAAGTCAATCTTGTATTGTGTATAATAAAAAAACCACTACGCAAAAAAACGTAGTGGCTTTTCTAGGGGGTGGAAATAATAACTAAATTAAGATTTAGTATAGGTGGTTTGGTAACCAAGTCCACCACCAGCACTAATATAATTACCTTTTCTGTCAAAACAAAGCCAAAGTTGATTTCCTGCAATATCTGGATCATGATCAACCACATCCTTATGTACAAGGATAAATCTATCCCCACCTGAACCAAGAGTGAGAGTAGGTGGGCTTTCTGAGGCTCCTTGTACCCAGAGCTCAACATCACGACCTAAAGAAGTTGTAAGGTATTGAGCACTAGCGGCATGCGTAAACTGATAAAAAGTAGAGTGACGCGTTACATTAAGGCTAGTGACCCCATTTATTTCAGCTTGCCTGATGCCTGCCGCTAGAGTTTTAGCGGTGATATGCAGAGCGTCAATTTTTGCTTGAGTGCTAGATGTGCTAATTTTGGATATAGCAAGAGAGGAAATGATAGCTATTACTGTTACTACAATAATAAGCTCAATAAATGTCACTCCTTTTGGTTTAATATTTTTCATAAATTATTTTTATTAAATTCTCGCTATGTTTGCTGCAGTAAAAGTAGATCTATTCCTCAGGGACTACTATAGTGAAATTGGCCGCAAGATAAGCTGCACTCACAGCAATTGACTCTCCATAAACATCAAAAACTAAGTGTGTCTCTAAGTCTGCAGTCTCAGGAATCAGATCTGCGGCTTCAGGATCGTGTAATACGAGATACTCGTCAAAGTCTTTGAAATACCATCGATTACCGTGAGGACCTGCGCCATCATACGCCCCATTACTATTAGCATCTCCCCATGTTACGTTTGGAGTTGTAGCAGTAGCTTTAGTGAGAGTAACTGATGGATCAATAGCAGCCATATACCCACGCATACCATTAGTAGTAAAGCCCCCCCACTTCCCATTTGCATGGCGCCATATTACTAAATTAGTTAGATTATCCTGATCTCTAGCTTGTCTAGCAGATGCAGCTATTTTAGCGGCGTAATCGTTAAGCCTTGCAATACGAGCCTGGTTTGAATAGTTGCCTTGTGTGAATTTAGTGATAGCTAAGGTACTAAGCACCCCAATAATAACAACAACGATAATTAACTCAATGAGAGTTACACCTGATTTATGTGAATAGTTTAATTTCATAATAATATTAATAGTTAAGATTCTATCATATTATACAGGCTCCTTATGAAAAGCAAGTTCATAATGCGCTTTTTGAAAAATAAAAAAGCTCTTTATGTAAAATTAAAGAGCTGTTGAAGAGACTGTGTACAGCGCTTCTAAGCTAGTTTCGGTATGGAAAGATATTTCACCATAAAAATCTACAACTAACCTATCTTCGGTAGCTGAAGTGCTTGGATTTAAGTCATTAATTTCAGGATCGATAAATACGATAACTTCATTGAAACTAAACTGAAAAAATTGGTTGGTATCACCAGTGCCGGTAGTAAGGTGAGCTGTATACATCTCAATATCACTACTGATTGAGGTCATGTACTCGCCCGCATTTGGTGAGTGGCCTGCTACACTAGCTGACCATGCTCCGGAATTTGCTCTATCCATGTGCAGTGCAATTTCATTATCTGAATTTTTAGCATGACGAGCACTAGCTGCTACTTTTAAAGCGTAGTCAGTGATGCGAGCTATACGAGCTTTCTCACTATAATTACCTTGTGTGAATTTAGTGACAGCCAAGGTACTAAGTACCCCAATAATAACAACAACAATAATAAGCTCAATAAGAGTTACACCTGATTTTTTTAAATGTACATTTTTCATAATAATAGTATTTGATTATTCATTTTGAATACATGTGAAATTAACTTCAAGTTAATTATTGCGACAGAAGTATCCTAATTGCGTCAAATGTATTTTTTTTAGCGACATTCTACTCGACCTGTGGTTTTTGATGACTTCAATACTGCTACACTAGAAAAATTAGGCATAATAAAATCACACTTAACCAAGAATTCGAAGAGTACGATTAGTTAATAGTCCTCATTTGGGGTAGATGCTTATTTCTAAGCTTATTTAAACCTGGGTTAAAGTGACTTTTAGGTTTACATGCAGCTATAATATTACCCATAGCTTTTAAGGGTAATCCAAATCCTAAGATTGCAATATCTCTAAGTATTAATTTATTCTTGGTAAGAGCTCATCAGAATTTAATGATGTACTAAATCATCACCTGCTGACTTTATTTAAGGTCTTTATGTGGTAATTGGCATTTTGAGATGTCAATTTTTGAATACTAGTGGGCAAGTAAAAGTGAAAAATCAAATTCTTTTATGCTGTTCAGACTCTTATTATTGTGTAGTCTAAAAATTAATTATTACCAATGAGGCTTTTTAATTAATAGTTTTTAATAGTGATGTATTGTATTAAATCAGGGTTGATTTCTTCTACAAATCGTGAGGGTTCTAGATTGAAGTCTCCAGAGTAGTTTTTAGGATTGTATTGGCAATAGCAGAGGTGTAAGTGTTTTTTTGCACGTGTGATTGCCACGTAGAATAATCTGCGCTCTTCCTCTAGTGCGCTCTGTGATTCAGATTCAACAATATGACGACTAGGAAAAGCTCCTTCGTTAAGCCCAATTAAGAATACTTGCTCCCATTCTAAGCCCTTGGCTTGGTGAATACTGGATAATGTGATTGCTGAGCTATGAGCTGACTGATTGTTTTTGGTTGATTCTTCTAATTCACTAAGAAGTGAGAGTTCTGATAACCATTCTGCTGTGTCTTGGGCGTTTTGAGCATAATTGCCAAGTGCAGTTAGGTCTTGCTGGCGTTGGGTTGCGTTGTCAAAAGTATTATTAAGGTAGTCAGCATAAAATCCCTCACTCATACTAAAAATCATCTGGCTAGGAGTAGCTAGGCCATTGCTTAAAATAAGCTCGTCGAGTGTGTGACATAAATCCTCCCACATTTGTTGCGATTTTTTTGGCGTAGGAAAGTTAAGTAAAGATGCCTTGAAATGCTGGTTTAATTGAGACCAATTTCCTAAGTAAAGTGGCAACATATTAGTTTTCCATGTTTGCCAGAGCTTTTGAGCTGATTTTTCACCGATGCCAGGTAGTAAAGAGACTAGACGTTTAAAGCTTAGTTCATCACGTGGGTTTATCATGAGTTTAAGGCCGGCAAGTACGTCTTTAACATGGGCTTGTTCAAAAAATCGAATGCCAGAGGTAATTACAAATGGGATATCGGCTTTGACTAAATTAAGTTGAATCTCCAAACTATGATGATGAGAGCGGTATAAAACAGCTATTTGGGATAAATCGGTACCATTAGTCATAGCATCCTGTATTTTTTGTAGAACAAATTGAGCTTGTTGAGAAGGGTGAGCTAGCGCAATAACCTCAGGTAGGTGGTTAATACTTGGGCAAGTGGCTTCTAAATTCTTTTTGAAATTAGATGGGTTGAGATTAATCACATGATTAGCCAATGCTAGTATTTCAGGTGAGCTGCGATAGTTTTGCTCTATACGAAAGGTTTTAGCTTGGTTATGGTTTTTTTCAAAATTAAGAATATGCTCAATATTAGCACCTCTCCAAGAATAAATAGATTGAGCATCATCACCCACAACCATGAGTGATTGTCCGTCACCAACGATACTTTTAATCCAAGCGCTCTGCAATTGATTAGTATCTTGGTACTCATCAATAAGTACAAATCTAAATCTTTGCTGATACTGCTGTTGCAAATCAGGTTGCTTTTCAAAGAGTTCAATAGACTTGAGTAGCAAATCATCAAAATCTAGGTTTTGTTGGTCTTGCTTGTAATTAAAGTAGTCACGATAGAGATCTTTGAGGTGCTCGTGATAAGACTCGAATTGAGGGTAGCTATCTTCGAGTAGGCTTTCGAATTCGACTTGCTGATTAGTACTCAAATTAATCATGCTTAGTAGTACTTTTGGAGAAGGAAAATAGCTCTCTTTTTTAATAACTGCAGCTTCGGGGTGTTGGCTGATTAAGTCTTTGATGAGTTTTTTTTGGTCATCTCCATCAAGAATAGTGAAATTGCGTGATAATCCGATAAGTTCACCATGGCGACGTAGTAATCGATGACAAATAGAATGAAAAGTACCACCCCATAATGGCGAAATATCACAACCTAATAAGCCTTCAACACGGCTTAGCATTTCCTTAGCTGCCTTATTGGTGAAGGTTAGCAATAAAATTTGCTGGGTAGAGATACCTTGCTCCATGAGGTAAGCTACACGGTGAGTTAAGGTATGAGTCTTGCCACTACCAGCTCCAGAAATAACCAATGCATGCCCAGGGTTAGAGGTCACGACTTCTAATTGCTGAGGATTGAGCACACTGGCATAATCAATAGCAGGAGCACTGGCTGCAGAGTTGTGAAGAGTGTAAGTATGAGGAGCTTTAGACATTTTAAATAAAATTAAAGGAATCTACGCAAAATAGGTTCTAATTTTTTAATGGTTGTTTCAGGCCAGAGCTCTTTGGCTGTAATAATAGCAAATTCTAAGCTTTTATGTTCAGGTAAATTAGCTTTATTAGGAATCATAGGTATGATGGCTTTGATTAACTCCTGAGATTTAGCTGCATTAGCCATGAGGTGTCCAATAATCATTTCAACTTCGACATTATCATGCTCTGGATGCCAGCAATCGTAATCAGTAACCATAGATATTGTAGCAAAAGCTATTTCAGCTTCACGTGCTAATTTGGCTTCAGCAGCATTGGTCATGCCAATAATATCACAGCCCCATTGGCGATAGAGCTGACTCTCAGCTTGTGTCGAAAAAGCGGGGCCATCCATATTGATATAAATGCCCTGTGCGTGATGTTTGGTATGGGTTTCTTTACAGGCTTGAATAATAATGGCTCTTAAATCTTTGGCGTACGGATGAGCTAGAGAAGGGTGAGCTACAATCCCATCGCCAAAAAATGTTGAATCGCGACGTCGAGATGTATGATCAATGAGTTGATGGGGAATGACAATATCTCTTGGTGCATAATCATCACGTAAGCTACCCACAGCTGTGATTGAAATAATCCACTCCACTCCTACAGATTTAAGTGCCCAAATATTTGCCCTATGATTTAGCTCAGTAGGTAAAATGGTATGCCCTTTGCCATGACGTGCTAGAAACCAAACTTGCCTCCCAGCTAAAACTCCTCCAACTAAAGGTGCAGAAGGTTTGCCAAAAGGTGTTTTTACATCAAGTGTTTGTATAATCTCTAAAGCCTCAAAATTATAAAGCCCACTGCCACCAATAATTCCAATACTTCCGCTAGATGTATGCATGCATTATTTATAAACAGCTGAGTTTAAAATTAAAGCCTTAATTCTAAGAGTCATACTGAAGATAGTTTTTTGATCTAGTATAGATACACTATATTTAGATGCAAAAAAAACCTAACTAGCTAGGCTAATTAGGTTTGAGCTTAAGAATTTTAAGACTTTTCAAATTGTTTACCAAATTGGTTACGGGGGTAGGATTTGAACCTACGACCTTCAGGTTATGAGCCTGACGAGCTACCGGGCTGCTCCACCCCGCGATTTGGAAGATTCTTTTACTGTAGATAGTTTGTTATTACAAGTAAAAATGGCAAGTAAATGTATTTTTATTTTGTTTGGATGAATAACGTTGTTCTTTTAACTATTAAGTCCACTTTTAAGGGGCTTTTAGTAGATTTTAGTTAGCTGCTAAAGTTACGCTGCTGTTGTTATGTAATAAAATTAGGTGGTTAGCTTTAAAACGCAGTGGTTATTAATAAATTAAATTTAGCAGATAAAAATATATCAATAATTTATTGAGTGAGTTAATTTAACTAAGATGCGAGGCATATAAGGCGAAGCTGTAGAAAAAAGCTACTGCAAGCCTTATATAACAAAGCAGATGGTTATAATTAGCCTCTCAATTACATGGTCATGCCGCCATCGACAGCTAATACCTGGCCTGTTACGTATTTAGCGCCTGCACTAGCAAGATATAGAGCTGCTTGGGCAATATCGCTAGTTTCTCCTAGTTCGCTTAGAGGTATGGTCGTTGCAATACCTGCTTTTTGCTCATCACTAAGCACATCTGTCATATCTGTTTGGATAAACCCTGGTGCTAGAGCATTACAAGTGACTTTGCGGCTTGAAAGTTCTTTGGCTACTGATTTAGTGAGTCCAATGAGACCTGCTTTACTCGCTGCGTAATTAGCTTGCCCAGCATTACCCATAAGTCCAATTACTGAGGCTACATTGATAATACGACCTTGGTCAGATTTCATGATTGAGCGTTGGAAAGCTTTGATGGTATTGAAAGCTCCTTTGAGGTTGGTGTCGAGCACCACATCCCAATCAGCTTCTTTCATACGCATGAGGAGTCCATCTTTAGTCACTCCTGCATTATTAATAAGGATGTCAATGCTACCAAAATCAGCAATGATAGTTTTGCCTGCGGCTTGTACTGCCTCGTAATCAGCGACATCTAGTCCATAGCTTTTGATAATTTGATCTGGAGCAATTTCTGCAAGAGCTTTAATTTGAGCTTCGGCAGCGGCAGCGCTTTCGGTTCTGCGGCTTACAATAGCTACATGAGCTCCTTGCTTGGCTAATTCGGTAACAATGGCAAGGCCAATTCCTCTGGCTCCGCCGGTAACAACAGCAACTTTATTTTTGAAACTCATATATCTAACTTTGAATTTTTAAGTATCTGAATGAATAATAAACTTCAGATAAGATTAATGGTGCAGGAAGAGGGATTTGAACCCCCGACCGCCTCGGTGTAAACGAGATGCTCTACCGCTGAGCTATTCCTGCATAAGGTGTTTTCTAGTGAGCAAATGCTCAAAAGCGTGGAGAGAAAAAAACATAGTTTAAAACTAAACGCAAGATTAAAAGGATAGATATTTTATGAAAAGCATCTTTTTTTAATAAAAACTTCAACTGACAATACTTGACTATAGATTAATTGAGTTTATGAATAACTATTATGCTAAAGGTTCTCGTGCTGTGTACAGGTAATTCATGTCGCTCTATTATGGCTGAAATGCTTATTAATGATTTAAGTTGTGGTAAGTATAGTGCTGTTAGTGCTGGCAGTCAGCCTGCAGGTTATGTTCATCCTAAGTCAATTGAGACATTAGAGAGGCATGGTATTAGGGTGACTCAGAGTTCTAGTCAGTCTTGGGATGCTTATATAGATGAAAAATTTGATTATATTATTACAGTTTGTGATGAAGCAGCCAAGGAATCATGTCCCGTGTTCTTAGGTGACGGTATAAAATTACATTGGAGCACACCAGACCCTGCTAAGGTTGTTGGTACAGAATCTCAAATAGAAGCTGCTTTTGATGAAGCTTATAATATGTTACACAGTAGAGTTTCTAAATTAATCGAGGGAGTTATCAAATAATAGTATGTCAAAAATAGTATCAATCTTCATTTGTATATTGGTTTTTTTTGCTCAAGCTCAAGAGAGTGATTGGCGCTCACATTATGGCTATATTCTTAACAAGTATGTCAAAGAATCTGGATTTGACTATGTAACACTTAAACAAAGCCAAGCCGACACACACAGATTAATTTCTGTGACAAAGGTTTTTGAAGTGTACACACATGAATATATCCAGCAGTTTTCTAAAGATGAGCAATTTGCTATTTATGTGAATGCGTACAACGCATGGATGCTAGTCAAAGCCTTAGAACTATATCCAATTGAAAGCATTTTAAATAAATACCCTAATTTTTACAAAGAATCCAAAATTATCGTGGGTCGAGAAATGACATTTGATGAGTTAGAGCATGAAATTTTGCGTAAGCAGTATTTTGATGCACGTGTGCACTTTGCGGTGAATTGTGCTAGCAAGGGATGTCCTCCCTTACTAAACGAGCCTTACGCTGGACATAAACTAGAGCAGCAATTGGAACAAGTGACAAAAAATTTTATTAATAGTCAACATGGCGTGCAATTAACCGCGCCTAAATCTTCAGTAGCTCAAGTATCGCAACTCTTTGAATGGTTTTCCCAAGATTTTGTTAAGCAAGAGGGCTCTGTAGTAGCTTTTATTAATAAATATTTAGATTATCCTATTAAAACAGTCTCAAGCTATATTAATTACGACTGGGCGTTAAATCAGAGCTATTAATTTATCAAATCATGAATCAACATATCGAATCAACCATTTTAAAAGCAGCGACTCTTATTGAGGCTCTTCCGTATTTGCAACAATTTAGAGGCAAAACATTTTTAATTAAGCTAGGTGGTAGCGTCATGGAGAATGAGTCTAAAATGCAAGCTTTGATGGAAGACTTGGTTTTTTTAGAAGTAGCTGGAATTAACCCTGTTTTAGTTCATGGAGGAGGTAAGGCTATCTCCGCTAAAATGCAACAGCAGGGAATAGAGGCTAAGTTTGAGCAAGGTTATCGTGTGACTTGCGAAAAAAGTATTAAAATTGTAGATCAAGTATTAGGCCAAGAATTATCGCCACGATTAGCTAGTTGGATTACAGAAAAAGGAGGCAGAGCTTCCTGTATTCAAGGTCAACAAGTGTTTGTGGGGGCTCCAAAAGAAATTATAGATCAAGCTGGAAAGAGCGTCGATTTAGGTCGAGTAGGTAATGTGACACAAGTAAATGTTGATCAGATTAAATCCATTATTGCGCAAGAGAAAATACCTGTAGTTACGCCCTTAGCTCAAGATTTAAACCATGAATTGCCACTCAATATTAATGCTGATTTAGCAGCTGCAGCATTAGCTCAAGAATTGCAAGTCACTAAGCTTATCTACCTATCAGATGTTCCTGGAGTGCTTGCCGACGTGTCTAATAGAGATAGCTTGATTCATTCAATTAATGAAAGCCAAGCTCGAGAGCTTATTAAAATTGGAGTAGTAGCAGGAGGGATGCTACCAAAAATTAATTCAGCACTAGAAACTCTTAAATCAGGTGTTGAAAAAATACACTTTATTGATGCTTTGATGCCTCATTCATTGCTTTTGGAAATATTCACTAAGGAAGGAATAGGGACACAAGTTATACATTAATGAAGAAAAATAAGAAAAACTTCAAAATAAGCTTGGCAAGATTTGTAAAAGGTGGTAACTAATCCCTCCCTAATCGCATTTAGGAAGTTAGATTTTATTATTATGGTAGCACTTAGATTAACCAGACAAGGAACAAAAGACAGACCTTACTATAAGGTTGTAGCCATCGACAGTCGTAAGCGTCGTGATGGTCGTTACATTGAGCAATTAGGTATTTATAACCCTATGCTTAAAGAGGAGGTAAACTTTGAACTTGATCTTGAAAAAGTAGATGCATGGCTCGCTAAAGGAGCTAAGCCTTCTGAAACTGTAGCAAGCCTTATTAAAAAGTCTAAAGCAACTAAGTAAAACCTAGTTAAGTTTATTTATAAAAAAAGCCTGAGGATTTTTCCTCAGGCTTTTTTTTGTTTAGATGTTATTGATTCTGCAGTTTAGGCGTATTTTTATATCTGCTTCTAAGAAAGTTTAACCTCTTATAGTTCCATACTTGTGTCATTAATATAAGTGAGGTAATGAATAGTATATAACTCGCAGAGTCTTAGAGAAAACAAATCAAGGTCAATGGTATTACAACCATAAAATGACAGACATAAAAAAGCTCAGTCCATCAACTAGACTGAGCTTTTTGTTATGGTTGAAATGATGTGTTTATAAGCTAGGTACGATAAGTACTTGCCCTACAGCAATATTGCTGCCGATAACATTATTAAGTTGCTGAATTTCGGCTACAGTTGTTTTGAACTGACGGCTGAGCTTCCAAAGAGTATCACCCTTTTGAACTGTATATGTAGAAGTCTCTCCTGTATAGCCAGGGTTTACCGTGTTGCTGTCTGTATTGTATTGATTGATATTATAAGCAGTAGGTTCTTCTAAGTTTGAGCTGTTATAGTAGCTATCCGATGGGTAGCGGCTAGCAATATTTGCTGATTGCTCTTGTTGCATGCGTTCTTTTTCAGCTTTGTATGCCTGATAATCAGGATCAAGAGCTGTACATGAGATGAGTAGCAAAAGAGTGGTGGCGAGTAGAACAGTTGTTTTAATCATAATAATGTTAATAAAATATATTTTTAAGTTCCTTGGTTAGAGCGATCTTGTCAATATTTTTTATCTATTAAACTAAGAGGTTTTTTGAGTTTGTAAAGCTTTCAACAGTTTCTTTTGGTCTTAAATTACAATGTTACAAAATAGTCACTCTAAAGAGGGTTGTTTAATTCGAATTTTTAGTGCATATCCTAATCGTCTTAAGACAAAACTATATAAAAATATTATGATTAAAAAATCGTTATTAGTTAGTACATGCTTACTTGGCCTTTCATCTGTTTTTGCAGTTGATGTTGAAGAGTATAGCAAGGTAAGTGGTGTTTCAGGTAGTGTTACTTCAATTGGTTCAGACACATTAAATAACCTTATGGCATTGTGGAGCGAGTCATTCCAGGCGCTTTACCCAAATGTTAAATTTGAAATCGAAGGCAAAGGTTCCTCAACTGCTCCTCCAGCACTTATCGAAGGTACTTCACAGTTAGGACCTATGAGCCGTGCGATGAAAGATAAGGAAATTGATGCTTTTGAAAAAGCTTACGGTTACAAACCAACTCCTATTCGTGTAGCGATTGATGCATTGGCTGTGTTTGCTCACAAAGATAACCCAATTAAAGGACTTACTATGGAGCAAGTTGATGGTATTTTTTCATCAACTCTTAAATCAGGTTCAGAAGATATTAAAACTTGGGGTGCAGTAGGTCTCGAAGGAGAGTGGGGTATCAAGCCAATCTCTCTCTACGGTCGTAACTCTGCTTCAGGTACTTATGGTTTCTTCAAAAAAGTATCACTACTCAAAGGGGACTTCAAAAAAACAGTTAAAGAACAACCAGGTTCATCAGCTGTTATTCAAGGTATCGCGAGTGATATCTCAGGTTTAGGATACTCAGGTATTGGTTATATCACTTCAGGTGTTAGAGCTTTGCCTCTTGGTGAGTCAGAAGACGAGCTACATGAGCCTAGCTTTGAGAATTGTCTCAATGGTAATTACCCACTTGCACGTTTCCTCTATGTTTACATTAACAAGAAGCCAGGTGAGCCAGTAGATGCAGCAACTGCTGAATTCCTCAAGTTCATTCTTTCTAAGGAAGGTCAAGAAATCGTAGCTAAAGACGGTTATTTCCCTTTAACTAATGCTGTTTGTGCAGAAGATAAAGCTAAGCTTTAATACTCAAAAACGTTAGTTATTCTTATATTGCCGGCACTGGGTTTTTACTTAGTGCCGGTTTTTTATGGGCCTTTCGATAAGTTTTAAATTTAATGGCTTGGCATGAGAGTTATTCATCACGATATTGTGACGCAAAATTAGCCTAATAATGCTTGTAAAAAAAATGTAGTATTTTATATGTAAGCAGTAACTTTTTTCAAGCCACTCTTTTTCACAAGCAAATGTCTTCTTCAATCAAAGTTCCAAAGCGCTTTATCGTCTCTAACAAAGTTTTGTGGTTCGATCGCTTTATGAACTGGTCTATTATCTTAGGCGGTATCTTAGTTATGCTTGCCGTATTTGGTATATTTGTATTTATCTTAGGAGAAATTGTACCTCTTTTCAAAAAAGCCAAAGTTGACCTAAATAATGGTGTCAAAATAGAATCCTTAGCTACCAAAGACATGCAGGCGAACCCAGCCATAGGTGTAGATGAATGGGGTGAAATGCCGTTTATTTACTACGGAGGCAAGACGATTCGATTTGCAGATATAACCAAAGGCAATCAATTCACCGAAGTAGCGTTACCTATCACAGAGGGACAAGAGGTGACCAGTTATAATTATAATGCGGTGCTCAATACCATGGCCATAGCGCAAGCCAACGGTGATTTTCATATATTAAAAGTTAAGCACGCTGTAGATTTTGACACTGGAGTTCGTAGGCTCACTCCAAAAGTTGAAAAAGTCTTCTCCGGCTCATTAGGTGATTATCCTGCACAACTCATGGCATTTGGTCTAAGTGACAAGGAAGCCTTGATTGTGGCTGTTATGGAGGTAGACGGCAAACAAAATGTCACAGCCTTTTATTACAAACAATCCTTTGGCCTCATGGGTGGAGGAGGCTTTAAACTTAAAGAGTCTATAGACATGGGTAATGATCTTGACGGTTTAAAAGTTAGCTCATTACTTGTGCAACAAAATGCCAAAGGATTTCTACTAGGTACGCAAACAGGTGAAATTCTAGCTTTTAAATTGAAAAAATCAAAGCTAGCGCTTACACAGAGATTTTACGCGTTTGAATCAGAGGTTAATAATGGTATTCGCATCGATGCTGTTTTAGGTAGTGATTCAATTGTTGTGTCAGATGAGCAAGGAAAGCAAGTAGGTTACAGTCTCTATAAACAAGTAGGCAATTCTGATCGTTCATATATTCAGACAAAAACTTTTGATAGTTTTGATCATAATGTAGGGTTCTTTTCTCCTAGTACTCGTAATAAAAGCTTTATCACAGGATCTAATGATCATGTAGTGATTCGTTACTTCACAACAGAAGCCCAACGCTGGGAAGCTAAGTTGCCCTATAATGTCGTGGCAACAGCTATAGATGACAAGGCCTATTACCTCTTTTTCCTCAGTGATCAAGGTGACCTCTATCGTTACAGCTTAGATGACCCTCATCCTGAAGCTGGTTTTAAAGCTTTCTTTGGTAAAGTCTGGTATGAAGGCAAGTCTGAGCCTGTGTATGATTGGCAATCAACAGGTGGATCTAATGAATTTGAATCAAAGCTCTCTTTAGTGCCACTCTTTTTTGGTTCAATTAAGGGTACATTCTATTCTTTAATTTTCGCTATCCCGATTGCTCTACTAGCTGCTATTTATAGTGCTAGTTTCCTTGATCCACGTGTCAAAAAAGTCGTTAAACCAACTATGGAGATCATGGCCTCACTGCCTTCTGTAGTGTTGGGTTTCTTGGCAGCATTATGGTTAGCTCCTATTATTGAGCATAAAGTACCCTCTATTATATTAGTCATTATAGGTTGGCCATTGTTATCTATTATTTTTGGTTTTATCTGGTTCTATTTCATACCAATTCAAATTAAAAATAAACTTAATGGTTGGGAATGGTTGGTTTTGGTTCCATTTATGCTTTTTGTAGCTTGGGTTTTATGGAGCTTAGGTGGTGTATGGGAGCAAAGCGCCTTTATAGTACAGCAATATAACATCCTTGATGCTCAAGGGATGGTTGTACAAAATATCATCGGCCGTCACGAGGCTTTAGAGTTCATTAAGATGAGTCAAGTAGTGAACCCTGATGTACAGCTTTCTATGGTACATCTAGGAGACGCTATTACGACAACTGGGGTTAAAATGGCTGATTTTTCACTCTGGTGGACACGTGAAATGGGTTGGGGCAACTATGATCAGCGTAACTCTTTGGTTGTTGGTTTTATGATGGGATTTGCCGTTATTCCTATTATTTTTACTATTTCTGAAGATGCGCTTAGTAATGTGCCGACATCTCTTAAGTCTGCATCTGCAGCTCTAGGAGCGACACGCTGGCAGACAGTGAGAACTATTGTTATGCCGATTGCTTCAGCAGGTATATTTTCGGCAATTATGATTGGTTTTGGCCGTGCAGTGGGTGAAACAATGATTGTTGTCATGGCAACAGGAAATACCCCTATCATGGAATGGAATATATTTAATGGTATGCGTACTCTATCAGCTAATATTGCGGTAGAGTTACCAGAGGCTGCTAAGCAGTCAACTCATTATAGAGCATTATTTTTAGGAGCGTTCTTGCTCTTTATGCTTACTTTCATTGTCAATACGATAGCAGAAATTCTGCGTCAGCATTTGCGTAATAAATACAAACTTGTTTAATGAAAAAGTTCTTTAAAAAAGGTAGTTTTGGAGAGTCCATGGTTTCTATGACCTCGCTAGGTCTCGCTATTGGTGTGATGATGACAGTAGGCTTATTACTACTAATACTTGTCAAAGGTTTTGAAAGTTTTTGGCCTAAACCCATTTATGAAATTACTCTTAAACAACCAGATGCTAATGTTTCGATAGGAAGCTCGCTGTTTGGTCAGAAAATAAGCTTAAAAGAAAATAAAAGCTTTGAAAACAAACAAACAGAATGGCAGTTTTTTATAGGTAATCGCGAACTTTATGGAGCTTCATTTAAGTACATTACACAAGAGAATATTACTCATTTAAAGAGAGCAAAAAACACTATTAATCTTGAGCGTCTTGAGTACGGTCGCCTACTTGGCGTACCTTTATACCTCGAATGGTATGATGGTAAAAAATTAGAATATGGATCAGCTGATTTTGCCAAATCATTTAAAGAAGAACTGCACCATGTCGAAGGGTTGCGAAAAAAACTCCTTCAAATAGAAAAAAAAGAAATGGGGCGTCTTAGTGAAGGGATTACAAATAATAAAGATGAGATTAAGCGTTTGGAATACCTCCAAGAAAAAGAAGGTATTGATTACAGTTTACAAATTTCAGAGCTTGAAGAAGGCATTAAGTATAATCAAAGCCAATTTTTAGGCCTAGAGGAGCAAACAGCAAAGCTCAGGAAGGGGCAGCATCGTAGTACGCTACACTATGCGTTGGCCTCTGGAGAGCAACACAAAATAGAAGTAGCTGAGATTATACGCTATTACTATCCTAATCAAATGAATATTTTTGAAAAAATAGGTCACTTTTGCAGTTCGTTTTGGTACTTTCTTTCAGAAAATCCACGTGAGGCAAATACTGAAGGTGGCGTGTTTCCTGCTATTTTTGGTACTTTTTTAATGACTATTTTGATGAGTATATTAGTGATGCCATTTGGTGTGATTGCAGCTATTTATTTGCGTGAATATGCTAAGCAAGGATTCTTAGTAAGAGCTGTGCGTATTAGTGTTAACAACCTTGCTGGTGTTCCTTCTATTGTTTTTGGATTATTTGGTGTGGGGTTCTTTATTTATGGCCTAGGTGGTAATCTTGATGATTTGCTCTATCCATGGAGATCAGGAGTGCCAACTTGGGGCAAGGGAGGCATTATGTGGGCAGCTCTGACTCTAGCGTTAATGACATTGCCAGTTGTGATTGTAGCTACAGAAGAAGCGTTATCAGCAGTGCCTCGAGGAGTGAGAGAGGCTGCACTTGCTTGCGGCGCTTCTAAATGGCAAACTATACAACGTATTGTACTGCCTTCAGCAGCTCCAGGTATTATGACAGGACTTATTCTTGCGATGGCTCGAGGAGCTGGAGAGGTAGCACCTCTCATGCTTGTAGGTGTCGTTAAATTTGCACCAGAATTACCAGTAGGTACAGAGTGGCCTTTTGGTTTAAATCAAAGCTTTATGCATCTTGGCTTTCATATTTATGATTTAGGTTTTCAATCCCCTGACTCAGAAGCGGCGAAACCAATGGTGTTTGCCACGACTTTCCTACTTATTATGCTAGTAGTTATTCTTAACTTGTTTGCAATTAAAATTCGTAGTCACCTCAGTAAAAAGTACGGCTCATCTGGCTTTTAATCTAGAACCTACTTATAAGTACTTTAACTACATTTTTTTCTTATTACCATGTCAACCGTTACTAAAAATTCTTTTATCAAAGTTAATGATTTTAACTTTTGGTACGGAAACTCCCAAGCACTTTTTGATATCAATTTAGATATTAAAGAAAAAGAAATTTTGGCTCTTATTGGTCCTTCTGGTTGTGGCAAGTCTACATTATTACGTAACTTAAACCGTATGAATGATCTCATAGACGGAGTTCATCATACAGGAGATATCGTGCTTGATGGTCAAAGCCTCTATGACCCTAAAGTAGAAGTGATTTCATTACGCAAGCGTGTCGGCATGGTCTTTCAAAAATACAATCCATTTGCTAAATCTATTTACGAAAATGTAGTATTTTCTCTAAGGGTTGCAGGACATAATAATAAGTCTGAGCTTAATGAGGTTGTTGAGCGAGCTCTCATAGGCGCTGGGCTCTGGGATGAGGTTAAAGACCGTGTTCATGATTCAGCATACAGCCTATCAGGAGGGCAAATGCAGCGTCTTTGTATTGCTCGAGCTATTGCTAATAGACCTCAAGTACTCCTTATGGATGAGCCTTGTGCCGCGCTAGATCCAATAGCAACTCTTAAAATTGAGCAACTTATGATGGAGTTAAAAAAAGAGTTTACTATTGTTATTGTAACTCACAACCTCCAACAAGGAGCTCGTTGTTCAGATAAAACTGCTTTCCTCTACCAAGGAAAAGTTATAGAGCACGGTGAAACTAAGCAAATCTATAACCAGCCAACACAGCAGAAGACTGTAGATTATATCACCGGCCGCTTCTCGTAGTATAAGGGGTGGTTTGGCGAGGTAGATATCACTTCATTTGCGTTGTTGTTTAAGGCTCGCAGTAGCTCTTCTACAGCGTCACCTTAAACGCCTAGCATCTAAAGCAATCTCCACCTCTACAAGGGTTGAGTAAAATAACAATATATCAAAATTATTTATATAAAATTTTATGGAGGTTAATATTTTTTATAAAAAAGTAATGACATGGCTAAAAGTAAATGCAGCCATAATAAATAAAATCGCTGGTTTTTTCTTTTTTTGCACCTTGATTAGTGCTGTATTTTGGGCCTTTGGTAATGATATTGAACCTATTGTTGCCCTATTAAGCTTATTTTCTTCATTATTCTTTAGTGTTCCTCATATGGCTGAATTTTTATTACCTTCTAGGAAGCCAATTAAAGCTATGAGTCATGAAGAATTATTAAACTTCATTAAAGATTCTGATGAAAAAAATGACTGGCAAGGAATTAGTAAAGATTGGGTTAGTGAGATTTTTCTTAAGGAAGATCCAAGGCTAAGGTTTTACTGTAAGTGTAGTGATGAAGGTATTCAAAATGAAAACTTTAAAGAAGAGTGGGCAAACAAACATGCAGACCCTAACGCTACAGGTTACTGGTATGATTTATATTATGACGGTAATTTAATAGAAAGATTCATTCTTGTTTCGGTTGATGGAGGAAGAGCTCGCCTTCCCGTGCCAAATTGGGAAACTAAAAAAGTAAGCCAACTAGATTATAAGGTTGCTCAAATTCATGATATTTTAAAATCACTTGAACAATACATGCTAAGATCTAAATTAGAAGTAGATCATAAGTAAAAGGGGTCAGGGCTGAATGGCACTGACTTAAGAGATTCTTCGGTCAGAAATCATTGGTATAACAAGGTTTTTTAAATGATGGTGTTTTTGCAGTTGGAAAACTGTGAACCTTATTACAACAAGCTAAACCAAATGTAAGAACTGAAGGTTTTTAAAATTAAATTTGTTGATTTAATAAGGGTTAAACGCCGAAACTAGCCCTTAAGTCAGTGCCATTCGGGTCAGGGCTTTGATTTTTGATGAGCCCAGCCTTACTCAGGCTGTCGCTCACCCTTCGGGCAACATTATAAATAATGTTGTCTTATCAGTTCATTGTTCAGTCGCTGATTTGGCAGACTAATTAGAATTTGAAGGAGCG
>Ga0209533_1000081_pt1 | contig 80003 bp, 61 predicted proteins | sample COG_04_FD_184748 | JGI IMG/M metagenome (GOLD analysis project Ga0209533, IMG submission 184748) | Pelagic Microbial community sample from North Sea - COGITO 998_met_04 (SPAdes) (version 2) | ecosystem: Environmental > Aquatic > Marine > Neritic zone/Coastal water | place: Helgoland, sampling...
CAACAATAATTTCACATTCACCAGCGTATACTGATTCAACTCCAGCACAACTTGCATGGCAAGAACTCGAGTAAGTTATCCCATCAAATCCACAAACAGGGTCGTAAATTTCAGGACATACACAGTCGTATTCACATGAGCCATCGTCTATGGTAGCCGTATTGTCAAAGTTTAATGCAAAAGAGTTTGTACAGCCATAAACGTATCCACATTCGGCATTTAAAGAGAATAACATAGACTGCGAGGATCCAGCTTCTAAAGTTCCTGAAAATAACACTTCGCCGTTAGCAGTAGTAATTGTTGCCGAAGCTCCATTCCAACCGTCACCATAAGAATCTAGCATAATAAACGAATAACATCCAGCTTCTAAACAATATTCTGTTGAGCCTATATCACCTTCTAAACCGTTTAATTCCCATGAAATTTCGTAGTCGTAAGTACCACCACCTACTTCAATTACAATAGCAGTTAAGCCATCACAATCAATAGGGTAAACACAAGAACCATCGTCTTCTACAGCATCCGCGTTGTAATTTGTAGCTGTATTATCCATACAACCAAAAACAGGATACGTACAAGAGTTGTCATTTGATGTTGCTGTAGCATCATAGTTTAAGGCTAAAGAATCCATACAGCCGTAAACAGGGCCGCATTCTCCATCGAAGTTTAGTGCAAAACTCAATACAGTCTCAAATCCAGTTTCTAGTGTCCCTGTAAGAAGCACGTCATTACCAGAAAGTATTGTTACTGTATTTCCATTCCATCCGTCTCCAAAAGAGTCGTACAAATTAAATAACTGGCAACCGTCTTCTAAACATGCTTGCGTAGAACCCGCTACACCAGTAAAGTCACTTAAAGACCAAGAAACCTCATCGGCCCATGTTCCGCCACCCACTTCAATTACAATTGGAGTTAAGCCAGAACAATCGATAGGGTAGTTACAAGAGCCATCTTCTTCGACAGCTAATTCGTTGTAATTAAGTGCTAAAGTATCCATACAGCCTAATATTGGGTAGGTACAAGAGTTGTCTGATGCGTTAGCTGCTGAATTAAAGTTTAATGCTAATGAATCCATACAACCGTATATAGGGCCGCATGTTCCATCAAAGTTTACGGCTAATGATTCTTCAGCTGGAGCTGATCCTGAAAGGATTAATTCACCATTTTCTGAAACTAAACTCCAAGAAATTTCATATTGATAAGATCCACCATCAAGGGTAATCAAATAACATCCGTCGTTTAAACAAAAATTTGCAGTACCTTCGGTTGTATCCCCATCTATTGTTGAGGAGAATACTTCTTGATCGTTTGAAGTTACCGAAAATACATTTCCGTTCCATCCATCTCCATAAGAATCATACATCATTAAAGTGTAGGCAGTAGCATCACTACAGTCTATAGGGTAGGTACAAGAACCATCGTTTTCGACAGCTAGTTCGTTATAGTTAAGAGCTAATGAATCCATACATCCATACACTGGGTAAGCACAAGAATTGTCTGATGAAGTAGCTTCTGGATTAAAGTTTAATGCTAAAGAATCCATACATCCATATACGGGACCACAACCTTCTCCACCAAATGCGCCATCGAATGGAGCACCACCAAATAACAATACAGTACCATCTGCGTCTGCAATAGACCAAGATACTTCCTGCGGCCAAGAGCCTTCACTACACGAAACATTTACACATCCTTCGGTAGAATCGTAACATAAAGCTTCAACAGATTCACTTCCACTTGAGAGTGTTGTTGATATTCCGTTTATAGTTATACTCGCTCCGTTCCAACCGTCTCCAAAAGAGTCGGTTAAAGTCACTACTAAAGTTTCTCCAGTGGTACAGTTTCCATCACAGTCGTAACCAGCAGCTGGGCCAGTACCACCACAATCTCCACACTCATCTATTTCGGCACAAGATCCGTTGTCGTAAATAGCTTCAGGATCGTAATTACATGCATTAGCGTCCATACAGCCATTGTCAGAATTTGTTTCTGCATTGGCATCAATCCAATCTAAAACATAAGATACTTTAGACCAAACACCAGGATATATTACATCTGCACATCCATAACCCCAACTAGTAGCACCTATAAGTAGCCATTTTGAATTGTCTGCACTTCTAACCACTAAGGGTCCGCCAGAATCTCCCTGACATGCATCTTCTCCACCATTAATAAGGTCTCCTGCGCAAATCATCGACTCGTCTAAAGATGTACAAGGATATTGCCCTGCATTTCCATTAGAATCTGAAGCCGAACCACAAGCAACGTCATTTTCAACAATAGGTGCTTCTACCATCTGTAATACAGAAGCTAGCGAACCGCCAGATGAGGTTGTACCCCAACCTGTAATGGTTGCCATTACACCACCAGCTTGAACACCGGCAGCAATTTCGTTTGCATCTATAAGGTCTATTTTTTGAACATTTGAGTTGTAAGCAAACTCACCGTTAATTTCAACTAGAGCAAAATCAAAAGAGTTTCCAGAATAGTCTGGATGAACGATGATTTGATTTACTGAATAGGAATCTCCACCTGAAGCAAAAGAAGCAGAAGCTCCAGCTCTAATGTATAAACCACTTGGACTATCGCCATTTACACAGTGTGCCGCGGTAAGAACCCATGAGTCTCCAATAATAGAACCACCACAAAAACCACTACCAGTTGGGCTAGAGGTTAATGCTATCTGCCATGGATAATCTTTAATATCTACATCAACTCCACCCACAACTTTTTGTTGTGCGCTTGCAGTTAAAGTACTAGTTAACATAAGGAGTAAAGCTAAGCTACGAACTGTAGCTAAAAACTTACCTAGGGGGTTTAATTTTTTCATGCTATTTTTTGTTAATTCAAAAACAACATTGGCAAATATCTTGCCAAAAAAAAAGCACAGGATTAAACGATTTATATATTTTTATTTTAAACACAAATTGATAGCGCTAATTTTATGGGTTGATTTTTATTAAATTAAAAAATTCGTTGGAGTTTTTTTAGCTTAAAAGGTTGTGTAAATTTACCATCGATTTTTTAGTATTGCGAGTCTATTAATTGTGCATTTTCGTTGCTAGATGGTAATCTTGTTATTTAAGAATTCATTTTTGATTTAGTTGACTTGAGCTCGAAACAGTAAAAATAAATACAATGGATTGGAAGGCTAAAATTTTCACCAACCACACAGAAGAATCTTTTAACAAATTAAGCTTAGAAATATTTTATTTTCAGGCAAAGCATAATCCTGTCTATAAAAAATACCTTTCCTTTTTAAAGATAAAAGTGTCCGAAATAAAAACTGTTAATGAAATTCCGTACTTACCCATTGCTTTTTTTAAAACCCACGAGGTAGTTTGCGAGCCTAACAATAGATTAGTTACCTACAGTAGTAGCGGTACTGGAGGAGTTCAAAGCAAACATATTGTACATGACTTAGAGCTGTACCAAGAAAGTTTTACTAAGGGTTTTGAGTATTTTTACGGCTCTATAAAAGAGTATACTATTCTGGCACTACTTCCCTCTTATATGGAAAGAAAAGGCTCCTCTTTAATATACATGTGCGAAAAACTTATTGGTATTTCTCAGAAAAAAGAAAGCGGCTTTTACTTAAACGAGCACGCCTTACTTTTTGACGTCCTAAATAAATTAGAATCTCAAAAAAGAAAAACATTATTAATTGGGGTAAGTTTTGGATTACTCGACTTTACAGATCGATACAAAATAAACTTGGAAAATACGATTGTAATGGAAACAGGTGGGATGAAAGGAAGACGAAAAGAGATAATTCGGGAAGAGCTTCACGGAATTTTAGGTACTTGTTTTAAGCAGAAAGAAATTCATTCCGAATACGGTATGACGGAACTCCTATCCCAGGCCTATTCAAAAAAAGAACAAGTGTTTGAGTGCCCACCTTGGATGCGGGTTTCATGCCGAGATACTAATGATCCCCTTTCTAGCAACAAAAAAAGTGGAGGACTAAACATAATAGATCTGGCCAATGTATACTCCTGCAGTTTTATAGCAACACAAGACCTTGGTAAGGTATACGAAAATGGTCGGTTTGAGGTACTCGGTCGGTTTGACTCGAGCGATATAAGAGGCTGCAATTTAATGGTATTGTAAACACCAATAAATTAGTTGCCTAGTATTAGGGAAAGGCTCTTTTTACTTACTATACAGATTTGAGTAAGAAATAGTTCTTTTTCCCTTTTTGAACCAAAACATACTTTTCGTTTAACAAATCGTCTCTTCCAACCACTTTAGCCTCGGTAACCTTTTGCTTATTTATACTAACAGCATTAGATTTTAGCATGCGTCTGGCCTCTCCATTGGATGAAAATACCTGAGAGTGCTGCGCAAGAAGATCGATAATGTTTACACCAGCTAAAAGCACTTCTTTAGGAACCTCGAACTGAGGAACACCTTCAAAGACGTCTAGTAAATCGCGCTCTTCTATACGTTTTAGTTTTTCGGCAGTATCTTTTCCAAATAAAATTTCCGATGCGTCAATAGCCCGTTCATAAGCTTCTTCGCTGTGAACTCGAATGGTTACTTCTTTTCCTAAAGCCTTTTGTAAAATTCTTAAGTGTGGAGCGTCCTCATGTTCAGCAATTAAAACATTTATTTGCTTTTCTTCTAACAGCGTAAATATTTTAATATACGTTTTGGCGTCTGCATCCGAAGCGTTTAACCAATACTGATAGAATTTATAAGGCGAGGTACGTTCAGAATCCAACCAAACATTTCCGCCTTCTGTTTTACCAAATTTAGTTCCGTCTGCTTTTTTTATTAAAGGTGTTGTAATGGCAAAAGCTTCACCTCTTGCCTTTCTTCTTATCAATTCTGTTCCCGTTACTATATTACCCCATTGGTCGGAACCGCCTAATTGTAACTTGCAGTTTTTATTATTGTACAGATGCAAGAAGTCGTAACCTTGAACCAATTGATAGGTAAACTCGGTAAAAGACATACCGGTTTCTAAACGAGATTTAACAGAGTCTTTGGCCATCATATAGTTTACACTTATATGTTTACCAACGTCTCTAATAAACTCAAGAAAGTTTATTTCTTTAAACCAGTCGTAATTGTTTACCATTTCTGCAGAATTGGCTCCGCAATCAAAATTTAAAAATCGAGCCAATTGTTTGTGCACACAATTTACATTATGATCGAGTACTTCCGAGGAAAGTAAGTTTCGCTCTTTCGACTTTCCGGACGGATCGCCTACCATACCTGTTGCACCTCCTACCAAAGCAAAAGGCTTATGCCCTGCTCTTTGTAAGTGAACCAAGGTCATAATCTGAACCAAAGAACCAATATGCAAAGAGTCTGCTGTAGGATCAAATCCTATATAAGCAGAAGTCATTTCCTTTTGCAATTGCGCTTCGGTTCCAGGCATGATATCGTGTATCATACCTCTCCATTTCATTTCCTCAACAAAGTTCATAGTGGCTGGATTTTAAGATGCGTAAAAATAGGTGTTTTATTCTATTTATAAAACCTTGTATTTATTATCTTTCGGACATGATATTAGTTACAGGAGGAACAGGCTTAGTAGGATCGCATTTACTTTACAATCTTTGTAAAAAAGAAACGAGAATACGCGCAACAAAAAGAAAAAATTCAGATTTAGATTTGGTAGAAAAGGTGTTTTCTTACTATACAGATGATGCTAAAATTCTGCTAAAAAAAATAGACTGGGTAGAGGCAGAATTATTAAATTTAAGCGACTTAGAGGATGCGTTTGTTGGAATTACAAAAGTTTACCACTGCGCCGCATGGTTAAGTTTTAACCCCAAGCACAAGCATCAAATGATGCTTACTAATGTAAATTCTACCGCCAATATTGTAAATTTGTGCTTGGCAAATGATGTAGAAAAACTCTGTCATGTATCATCGGTAGCTGCAATTGGCAGAACAAGTAACAATCCGATTATTAATGAAGATACCGCTTGGACCGATGGCCCAGAAAATAGCAATTACGCCCTAAGCAAATACAATTCTGAATTAGAAGTTTGGCGTGGTATTGAAGAAGGTTTGAATGCCGTAATAGTTAATCCCACCATTATTTTAGGTCCAGGGGCTTGGGGCAAAGGCAGTTCGCTCTTGTTTCATCAAATTGCAAATGGAATGCCTTTTTACACCACAGGTACCAATGGTTTTGTGGATGTTAGAGATGTTGCCATAATTATGACTAAACTCATGGAATCCACAGTAAATGCCGAACGATTTATTCTCTGCTCAGAGAGCATTCCATTTAAACAAACCTTTGATTGTATTGCTGATGCACTTGGCAAAAAAAGACCGCACATAAAAGTGGGTAAGTTTTTAAACGCCCTAGGGTGGAGATTGGCAAAAATGAGTGCTCTATTTACTGGTAAGAACCCTTTAATAACAAAAGAAACTGCTTTGGCCGGCAAAAGTATTTCAATTTACGAAAACGATAAAATAAAATCGGCTTTAAACTTTGAGTTTACAAGCGTAAAACAAAGTTGTATCGATTTTTCTGAAATGTACTTAAAGGACCACTAAAACCAGTAAATATGTTGACTTTCCTAAAATGGTGAAGAAATATCGGCACAAGAATGTAAAACCATACTAAATACACTAATTGATTCTAGATTAAGCTATTAATTATGTAATTATGTATATAAGTTGTATTATTGCAATGCAAAAAAAATTAACCAAGCGATAATACAAAATGAAAAAATTAATAGCAATTATGTGCGCAAGCTTACTAACCTATGTAGCTTCAGCACAAACCGAATCCGGCTCTTTTTACATCTCATTAGGAAATGCCTATTCTCCGATATCAGAATACAACTACTTATTTAGGTCCAATGGGGTGAGTTTTGGGACTGAGTGGGTAACCGGAATTACAATAGACGGGAATGATGATGATTTTGAAAATGAGAATTGGACTAAAAACCAAACACAGAAAACATCTAATTTTAATTTAGGAGGTCAGTTTGGATATTTTGTGACTGATGGGGTTTTGACTGGTATAGGAATTGAGATAGGTTCGTTTACAAGTAAGTACTCTAACGAATATGATATGGATGGAGATGGATATGATGATTATGAAGCATCAAAAGGAAAAAGTAGTTCGTTAGCCTTGTCACCATTTGCTAAGTATTATATTCCGTTAGGCCGAAACTCATTATTTATCTCCACTTCTTATACCTATGGAATACTGAAGAGCAGTAATAAGTATGAAATCGACTATAGTTCTATGCCAAATTATGAAGATTATGAAGATTATGGAGAAATAGATCCAATCAAAACATCTCGTTTGGAATTTGGGACTGGTATGGTGTTCTTTTTGACTAAGAGTGTGTCATTAGAACCATCTGTAAATTACGCTTTTAATACGTACACTCAAGAAGAGGAAGTATATATAGGTAATAATCAAATGACAGGAGTTTCTGTTTATGATTATGTGACAAAAAAAACAAAAACAAATGCTTTTTACTTTAAGATAGCAGCAAGTTTGTACTTTTAGAATACGTGAAAAAAAAATCGGCAGCCCGCAGTAAATAATTCAAATTATTTAAACTGAAATATGAGGGCTGTCTCAATTGCAATCATGTTCTAATTCACAAAATTACTCCATCATTTGAATTCGAGTTAAAACAGAATCTAATAAACCCTCCATTACAAGAGGGTTTTTTGCATATATAGTAAAACTTTCCTTAAAATCTTGAAGACTGTATTCCTTATCAGAAAATAAATCTGCGTAATAATTTCCCAAATTTAAGCTGTCTTCTCTAATTCCATCCAGCATATTTAACTGTGCTGCCGACTCCAACAAATGCACCTGAACTAAGGCATCAATCATTTGCTTTTCCGACAAAGAAGTTGGGGCTAGTTTAGCTACTTGCTCAGCACAAGAAAACAGGATTCCTAAAAGAATAAATAAAATGATTTTTTTCATTAGCGATCAAATTCTAAACGCATTCCTCTGGTTGATTCATCAAAAACACCTTCATTGTACACCAAATTTCCATTTACAAAAGTTTGGCTTACGCTCGATTTAAACTCTTGCCCTTCGAAGGGAGACCAAGCGCATTGGTATAAAATATTCTCTTTAGCAACCGTCCAAGCCTTTTGGATGTCTACCACAACTAAATCGGCGTAAAACCCTTGCTTAATAAAACCTCTTTCTTTAAGCTGAAAGCAATCTGCCGGAGCGTGGCACATTTTGCTCACAATCCATTCCAAACTAACTTTTCCTTGGTGGTAAAACTCCAACATGGCCACTAAAGCATGCTGAACTAAAGGCCCACCGGAAGGTGCTTTAAAATATGTGTTTTGCTTTTCTTCCAAGGTATGCGGTGCATGATCGGTGGCAATAATGTCAATTCTATCGTCTAATAAAGCTGCCCAAATAGCTTCTTTGTCTGCGAGCGATTTAACAGCAGGATTCCATTTGATCAAAGTTCCTTTTTCTTCGTAGCTAGAATCGTCAAACCAAAGGTGATGAATGCAAGCTTCGGCTGTAATTTTCTTTTCTTTTAGCGGAATGTCGTTCCGGAACAATTCGGTTTCTTTTGCGCTAGAAATGTGTAGTATATGTAAGCGCGTATCGTGTTTTTTTGCAAGCGTAACAGCCATAGAGGAGGATGTATAACAAGCCTCAGCATTTCTTATAACTGGATGAAAACGAATGGGCAGATCTTCGCCGTATTCAGCTTTCATTTTTGCAGAGTTTGCTCTTATGGACTCCTCATCTTCGCAATGCACGGCAATGAGCATTTTGCATTTAGAAAAAATGGAGTTTAAAACTTCTTTATCGTCTACCAGCATATTTCCTGTAGACGAGCCCATAAATATTTTTACACCAGCTACCTGTTTTGGATCGGTTTTTAAAACCTCTTCTAAATTCTCGTTTGAAGCTCCCATAAAAAAGGAATAATTGGCCAAAGAATCTTTAGCCCCAATTTTATATTTATCTTCTAAAAGCTCCTGAGTTAAGGCTTGAGGATTGGTGTTTGGCATCTCCATAAAAGAAGTAATGCCTCCAGCAACAGCAGCTCTGGCCTCGGTGTAAATTCTTCCTTTGTGTGTTAAACCTGGCTCTCTAAAATGCACCTGGTCGTCTACAAGACCAGGCAGTAAAAACTTGCCTTTTAAATCAAACATTTCTGCTGTATCGTCAATAATAGAAGGTGCTATTTTTGCAATACGTTCTCCCTCAATTAGTAAATCAGCTGTATAAATAGAGCCTTCATTAACAATTTGAGCATTTTTAAGTAGCTTTTTCATCGGCTGTGCTAAACTATTCTTGTTGGTATTTTACGAAAAAGCTTTTCAGCTTCATTTGAATAACCCCAAAGAAAGCCTCGTAAAAAATAGAGGAGCTCATTTTAGATTCTCCTTCGGTTCTGTCGGTAAAAATAACGGGAACTTCTTTAATTTTATAACCAAACTTCCAGGCTTTAAATTTCATTTCAATTTGAAAAGCATAACCCACAAAAGTAACTTTAGATCGCAGGAGGTTTACAATTACATTTCTTCGGTAACATTTAAATCCAGCAGTTGCATCGTCTACAGGCAAGCCCGTAATGCCTTTTACATAACGAGACGCAAAATAAGACATCATTACACGGCCAATGGGCCAATTAATCACATTTACCAATCCACCTACATAACGCGAACCAATTGCAAGATCATTCGACTCGATTGCACAGGCATTGTACAAGCGGATTAAGTCGTTTGGATTGTGAGAAAAATCGCAGTCCATTTCTACAAAGTAGCTGTAATCTCTCTCTAAACCCCACTTAAATCCGTGGATATAAGCGGTGCCCAAACCTAGCTTCCCACTGCGTTCCTCAATAAAAAGTTGCGCAGCATACTCTTTTTGCAAATCCTTAACAATGGCTGCAGTTCCATCGGGAGAACCATCATCTACAACAAGTACATGATAGGTTTTCTCTAAAGAAAAGACAGTACGCAGCATTTTTACTACGTTCTCTTTCTCGTTAAAGGTTGGGATTATTATTAAAGAATCAGACATTTTTCTCTAGTTGAAAAGCAAATGTAACGGAAATTTTCTTTTTATATTTTTATTATTACAAAATCATTTTCATTTGGAGGTACTTTCTTTTGTAATGTGCTTAGTTTTAGTAAATTTGTTACGCGAAAAAACAAACAAACATGAAAAAAATTTACCTACTGAGTATCAGCCTATTTAGTGCTTTTACCCTACAAGCCCAAAACTGTTCTGAACTCTTTATTTCTGAGTACGTAGAAGGTTGGAGCAACAACAAAGCAATTGAGTTGTTTAACCCAACAAGTGAAGCCATAGATTTATCAAACTACGCGCTTTCTAGATGGAGCAATGGAGCTTCAATTCCTTTAAGAACCGTTTTATCGGGAACTATAGAGCCGAACAAAGCATTTGTTGTTGGTATAGATAAAAGAAACCCTGAAGGAGAAGCATTTGAAGCGCCTCTTTGGGATGGTTGGTATTACTTTACGGATACTATTACCGATTTACAAGACAGTATTTACACTGCCGACGAAGACTTAATGGGTAAAGTTGATTTATTTATTTGTCCGAATTACGAAGACGGTACCATGTACTTTAACGGAAACGATGCAGTTACCTTGGAAGACCTAAGTGGGGATGTTTTTTACGATATTATTGGTAAAATTGGAGAAGATCCAGGCGATGGATGGGCAGATGCAACTGGTGCATTATGGACCAAAGACCACACCTTAGCTAGAAAAGCTAGTGTTACTTCTGGTTTTGTTTACGACGCTTCAGCTGAATACAGTTTTGACCCAACTTTAGAGTGGGACTCTCTACCGGCAAATAGTTTTGCAGGACTAGGTACGCATAGTTGTGATTGTGTTTTATCTTTAGAAGAGAATGAAAACAGCATAAGCATTTACCCGAATCCGAATACTTCTGGTCAACTGTCTATTAAAGCAACCAACAACATTGCTTCAATCTCAATATACAATGTACTAGGCGCAAAAGTTTTCAATCAAAACTTAAGCAATTCAACTACTACAGAAACCCTTTCTTTAAGCCAAAATTTAAAAGGCTTGTTCTTTGTGGAGGTGATACTTCAAAACAATGAAGTGCTGCTTAATAAATTGCTTTTAAACTAATTTAAAAGCCCCCACTAGGGGGCTTTTTTTTTTACCATCCATGAAAAAACTTCTCCTTCTGTTTTCCCTTTTTTTTGGGATTAATCTTCATGCTCAAGTACTCGTACAAGGTTATGTGTTTGATAATTCTAGCAACGAAACCCTAATTGGAGCAACCTTAATTACCTCCAACGGTTTAGGTACCGTTACCGACTTTAACGGCTTTTACCAACTTTCTTTACCCGAAGGTAAGCATGAGTTGAGCATTTCTTATGTGGGTTATGAAGCCTTAAAAAAAACAATTACGGTATACGGTACAACAGAGTTAAACCTCTATCTATCCAGCCAAATACTAAACGAGGTAGAGCTGGTTTCTGACATTGCACGTTCTAGAGAAACACCCGTGGCGTTTTCTAACATCAGTCCAAAACAACTGCAAGAAGAGCTTGCCGGGCAGGACATCCCTCTAATACTGAACAGCACTCCAGGTGTTTACGCCACACAAAGTGGTGGTGGCGATGGTGATGCTCGTATTTCTATTCGTGGATTTAACCAACGCAACGTTGCTGTAATGATCGATGGTATTCCGATGAACGACATGGAAAATGGCTGGGTGTACTGGTCTAATTGGTTTGGATTAGATGTAATGACCAAAACCATACAAGTACAAAGAGGTTTGGGTGCTTCAAAATTAGCTATTCCTGCAGTTGGAGGTACCATGAACATACTTACCAAAGGTATAGATTCTAAAGAAGGCTTAAAATTTATACAAGATTTAGGAAACAACGGTTACCTAAAATCTACCATTGGCTACAACAGCGGTAAACTAAAAAATGGCTGGGGCTACTCTTTGGCCGCTTCTTATAAAAAAGGGAATGGCTGGGTAGATCAAACTTGGACCGAGGGAACTTTTTATTATTTAAAAATTCAGAAAAAAATTAAAAACCACCGCTTCTCCTTTACAGCCTTTGGAGCACCTCAAAGCCACGGACAGCGCTCTTACAAAAAAGCAATTACCCTATACGATAAAACCTATGCCGCAAACTTAGGTATCGATACAACTGGCGTAAACGGCGACTTTGGTTTACGTTACAACGAACACTGGGGAAGGTTAAACAGATACAAGGTTAATTTTGATGAAAACGGCAATCCTACCGACACGACCTTTGCGAAAAATGAGACCTTAAGCTCTAAAATGAACTACTACCACAAGCCTCAACTAAGCTTGAATCATTTGTGGGCAGCTAACGATAACTTAGTAGTCTCAAATGTGTTTTATGTATCTCTAGGTAATGGGGGTGGTACAGGAGTAAATCCTAGTATTTCTGCATCAAATTACGGAGCAGACAACCAAATTAATTTTCAAGAGATGTACGACAATAATTCTGGAAACACTCGACATCCTTTTCTTGGCGACCTCTCTATAGATCCTAACTACAGTTCTACAGAACACAAAGCCACACAATTTATTCGCAGTGGAATAAACAACCACCGCTGGTTTGGATTGCTCTCTACATACAACTATGAATCGAGTGAAGAGCTAACCCTTTCTGGAGGAATAGATTTACGACACTATACAGGAGAACATTACAGAGAGGTTTACGATTTATTGGGTGGAGACTATTACGTTGCCAATGGAGATGTTGCGGTGTCAGACTCTACTTCGATTGTTCGTAAAGGCGACAAATATGGATACCATAACGATGGACTGGTTAAGTGGGCTGGCGTATTTCAGCAAATGGAATACAAGGCAGGTAATTGGACTGCATTTGTAAATGTTTCCTTATCGAATACAGGCTATAAAAGAATAGACTACTTTAGACCCTTAGATCTTGTTTTGGATGACACAACCTACGTGCAAGCGCTTTCTTTTGGAGATACCTTAACGCACGATGGCATAGATTACACTGTTGATTCTAAAGAAACACGTGCAACCGAAAGCGACTGGAAATGGATTCCAGGATACACCCTAAAAACAGGCTTTAACTACAATATCGATGAGTATAACAATGCTTTTATGAACATCGGTTATTTAGAAAAAGCACCTAAATTTGGAAACATATTTGACTTTGACAACCAACTTTTTGCGAATATAAAAAATGAAGAAGTAGCTGCACTAGAATTTGGATATAGCTTTAACAGCCCAAGGTTTAGCACCAATTTAAACTTGTACCATACCCAATGGAAAAACAAACCTCAGTCGGGTAGTACCATTGTAGATGGAGATCCTATAAAATACAACATCAATGGAATAAATGCTTTACACCAGGGAATAGAGTTAGATGCATCATTTAAAATAAATAAAAACATAACCTATCAAGTTCTTAGTAGTATTGGAAATTGGCGTTGGACTTCTGGAGATACCATTAGAAGTTACGACGATAACAACAACTTATTAGGCGTAGATTACTTCGATGCAACGGGAGTTCATGTTGGCGATGCTGCCCAACTTCAAGTTGGTTCTAGTTTAAGATTTAGTCCTATAAAAAATGGATACATCACTATTAAAGCAATGCATTATAATAATCATTATGCAGATTTTAATCCATTTGATTTAAGGGGCGAAAATGTTGGTAGAGATTCTTGGAGAATTCCTGCTTATAATCTATTTGACATACATGCTGGGTATCGTTTTAGGTATGAAAAAATGTTTATTGACTTTAAGTTAAACATTCTGAATGTAGCCAACACTAGTTATATATCAGACGCATTAAATAACGATCCTTATATATCAGGAAATCAAAACAACTTTGACGCAGGTTCTGCTTCCGTATTTTTCGGAATGGGAAGAAGAATTACTACCTCATTTAAACTCTCTTTTTAATAAAATCTCATGAAAAAAACACTTTATTTCTTCTGGATGCTTTGTGGAACTTTAATGGCACAGAGTCCTAATTATTACCAAGACATACAACAGTTAACTGGATCGGACCTGGAAGATGCCTTGCACGAAATGATTAAGGATCACAGTGAATTTTCATACGGTTCTGCAAAACAAATCTTAAAAGACAGCGATCAAGACCCAAACAATACCGAAAATGTAATGTTGGTGTACAAGGAAATTTCTATTCCTAAAAGTAGTTTTGCGAGCAATAATGAATCAGACTACTGGAACAGAGAACACGTTTGGGCAAAATCGCACGGAAACTTTTCTAATTATGGCGATTTAGGAGCGTATAGCGATGCACACAATCTAAAGCCCTGCGATGCAAGTATAAATTCTGCTAGAGGGTATAAAGATTTCGACAATGGAGGCTCGCAAAACAGCGAGGCTACCGAGTGTTACTCTACAAATACAACCTGGGAACCAGGAGACAACTCTAAGGGAGATGTGGCCAGAATTATATTTTACATGCACACGCGCTACAGTGGAAATGGGGAACCCAACTTAAACATTGCCGACTATACGCCTACCTTTCCGAATTCTCAAATGGGAAAACTTTCTACACTTTTAGCTTGGAACGAATTAGATCCTGTAGATGCCTTTGAACGCAGAAGAAATGATGTAATATATGGATGGCAAAACAATAGAAACCCTTTTGTTGATTATCCAGAATTAGCAAACCAAATTTGGGCAGACGCCCAACCAAACAGTGTTCAGTTTGTAAATGTAAATGTTGGTAATGCTGCTCCTAATGAAGATGATGTACAGACGATTATTGCCGAAATTACTACCAGTACTAGTGCAGCTCCCAACGCAGTATTAACCTGGGGAACCTCTTGGTATAATTTAGACAATGTAGTTCAAATGACTTCTTTAGATGACTTATGGTCCGCATCAATTCCTGCTCAAATTGCAGGAGCAGATGTTAAATACAAAATAGTTGCACAAGCAGGTAGTTTAGAAAATGTGTTTTACGGAAATTATGAGGTAATGCTCAATCCTTTTGAAGGTGCTATTACAAGCATTCAAAACATTCAAGGAACCAGCAACGACTCTCCTTATGCAGGACAAACAGTTTCTACAACTGGAATTGTAACAGGTGTATTTGGAAACAACTTTTACATTCAAAATGGATCGGGAATTCGCTCAGGAGTATACGTTTATTCTTCGTCGGTTTTCCCTGAAATAGGCGACAGCGTAATAGTTACAGGTGAAATTACAGAGTACTATGAGCTGACAGAGTTAGCTTTTCCTGACGATGTATATATTTTAACATCCAACAACCCTATTCCAGAGCCTATAGAAATAAGTACAGCAGATTTAGCAAACGAAGATTTAGAAGGCGTACTGGTTAAGGTTAGCGATGTTGCGGTAACCTATGCAACCTTTAACTTTGACGATTACGGTGCCTGGAGAGTAAACGATGGAACGGGTGAGTGTATTATTCACAATACTGAGGGCGCTTTCGAATATCCGGCAGTAGTAGGAGAACAAATTAGTTCGATTACCGGAATTTGTAGTTTCAACTACGACGAGTGGAAAATCGAATTAAGAATAGAAGACGATGTAGACGGCGCAGGAAATGCTGGACTTAACATTGCAAGTGTAGAAGCCTTAAGTCAATCAACAATTATTGTTTTGTTTTCCGAGGAAGTAAATACCTTGACGGCAGAAAATATAGAAAACTATTCTTTAACAAATAACGCAGCAGTTACCAATGCCACTAGGCATCCTTTTCAAAGTAATAAAGTTACACTTACCGTAGAAAACATGAATGCTGGTAGTTATACACTGAGCATAGAAAATGTTGAAGATGCAAGTGGAAACGCTATTGAATCGAGTGAATTCGATTTCAATTATTTGAGTGTTCTAGAACAGAAAACAAACAGAATAACCCTTTACCCTAACCCATCGAAAGGAACTTTTAATATTACCGGTTTAGAAAAAAATGAGGTATTCGAAATTTGTAATGCACTGGGAAGCACACTTAAAAAGTTTACTGCTACAGGAAATATCGAGAAAATCGACATAGACTTAAAGAGTGGTTTGTACTTTATTAAAACCGCTAAAGAAATACAACAACTGATTGTACATTAAACATAAAAGCCTCCCAAATTGGGAGGCTTTTTATAAAGAATAACGTTCGTTATTCTCGAGGGGGAAAGTTGTATTTAGTTTTGTCGTATAGGTGATTACACTCACAAATATATCAAAAGTATTTGTACCTACAAGTTTTGCAACTATAAAATGAGTGTAATCAATTGAATTTTAGTCTTCACTGGCTCCACGAAGTTGGTCTAAAAGAAGATTTAAGACCATAAGCTGAGACTCTGGTAGTTTTATGTATTGTTCGTTAAATGCATAAACTTGCTCGTCCAATTGTGCTAAAAGCTCCAAGCCCGAAGCGGAAATAGACACCAAAACAACTCGTTTATCCTTTTCATTTTTAACACGAACTGCAAAGCCCTTTTCAATCAACTTATCTACCAAACGAGTAGCATTAGACATTTTATGGAGCATTCTACTTTGCAACTCTCCGCTGGCTATAGAGTTGGGTACTTGTCCTCTTAAAATTCTTAATACATTGTACTGCTGAGGGCTTACTCCGAAATCTTTTATAAAATGAGTAAACTTTGACTCAAAATAAGCCGCTGTTAAAATCAGGTTAACAGATAGCTTCTCCTGTTCGGAATGAAAGCCTTTGGATTGTATGTCTTTTTTTAAACTCAATTTATGCGATAGTAGATCCATTAGAAGTCGGCACAGAAGGCGTAGCAAAGCACAGGGATCCATCCTTGTCTTCGGCCATCAAAACCATCCCTTGAGATTCGATTCCCTTGATGGTTCTAGGAGCCAAATTTACTAAAATAGATACCTGCTTACCAATAAGTTCCTCAGGGCTGTAATGTGCTGCAATGCCAGAAACCACTGTTCTAATATCTAAGCCGGTATCAATTTCTAATTTTAATAGCTTTTTAGTTTTCTTTACTTTTTCAGCAGAAACGATGGTTCCTACACGAATATCCATAGCGTTAAAATCCTCAAAACTAACATTTTCTTTTTGAGCTTCTACTGCCTGATTTGCTAATTTGGTAGCTGCTAACTTAGCCAACTGGGCTTCCATTTCTGCATCTTCTACTTTGCGGAATAGTAATGCTGCTTTTTCAATTTTCATTCCTTGAACTAGTAAATCATCTGCACCAGCATCAATCCATTGCAATTGATTTAAACCTAGCATACTGCTTAACTTACCTGCGGTAAAAGGCATAAAAGGCTCCGATAGAATCGATAAATTAGCCGCTATTTGAAGAGAAATGTTTAGGATAGTTTTGGTGCGTACCTCATCTGTTTTAATCAACTTCCAAGGCTCCTCGTCTGCTAAATACTTATTTCCTAAACGCGCTAAATTCATCAATTCGGCTAAGGCTTCTCTAAATCGATACAACTCAATCGACTTCGCTATTTTGGTAGGAAAAGCCTGTAAGGAAGCCAGTACTTCTTTATCTGTGTCAGATAGTGCTCCTCTTTCGGGAATTGCACCATCGTAATACTTATTGGTAAGCACCACCACCCTGTTTATAAAGTTTCCGAAAATACCAACCAGCTCAGAATTGTTACGGGTTTGAAAATCTTTCCACGTAAAATCGTTGTCTTTAGTTTCGGGAGCAGTTGCACATAATACATAACGCATTACATCTTGCATACCCGGAAAATCTTCTAAATACTCGTGCAACCAAACGGCCCAATTTTTTGAGGTAGATATTTTTGCACCTTCCAAATTTAAGAACTCATTTGCCGGAACATTATCGGGCACAATAAAATCGCCGTGCGCTTTTAACATGGCCGGAAAAATAACACAATGAAAAACAATGTTGTCCTTGCCTATAAAGTGAACTAATTTTGTATCATCAGATTTCCAGTAAGGCTCCCAGTCTTTTCCATTATCTTTTGCCCATTGTTTGGTGGCAGAAATGTAACCAATGGGCGCGTCAAACCAAACATACAACACTTTTCCGTCAGCGCCTTCTGCAGGTACAGGAATACCCCAATCTAAATCGCGGGTTACCGCACGTGGCTGCAAACCTTGGTCTAACCAAGATTTACACTGTCCGTATACATTCGACTTCCAGTCGGACTTATGTCCATCTAGAATCCACTCTTTTAACCAAGCTTCGTATTTATCTAAAGGCAAAAACCAATGTTTGGTTTCCTTCATCACTGGTTTGTTGCCACTTAAGGCAGACATTGGGTCTATTAAGTCTGTGGCACTTAAAGAAGTACCACATTTTTCGCACTGGTCGCCGTAAGCACCCTCACTTTTACAATGAGGACAAGTACCGGTTAGGTATCTATCGGCTAAAAACTCTTGCTCTACTTCATCAAAATACTGCTCACTTACCTTTTCGATAAACAAACCTTCCTTATGTAGATGCTTGAAAAACTCAGAGGCTGTTTCGTGGTGTAATTTGTCGGAAGTACGGTGGTACATATCAAAGCTCACCCCTAATTCTTTAAACGAGTCTCCAATAATTTTATGGTACTTATCGACGACCTGCTGCGGAGTAATGCCCTCTTTCTTGGCAGAAATGGTAATGGGAACACCGTGCTCATCGGATCCACAAACAAAAATTACGTCCTTTTTATTGGAGCGTAAAAAACGTGCGTATATATCGCTGGGAATGTAAACTCCCGCTAAATGACCTATATGAACGGGGCCGTTTGTGTAAGGCAATGCTGCCGTAATGGTGTATCTTTTTGCTTCTGCCGACATAGGTAACTTGTTTTGTATGCAGCAAATATAAGCTTTTGGTTTTGTAGAAAATAAAATACCAAGGGTCTGTTTAAGTATAGTATACCCCAATGGTTCTAGTTCTTTTTAATGAAATTTGTTCAAAAATTAAAACTCGTTTAATTTAAACAAACCCTATTTTAAAAATCGACAGAAACGCTTATCTTTAAACCAATTAAAAAAAAGACTTTGAAAACAAAACAGGCACCTAATTTAAATCCAAGAGATGCTATTGCTTTAATTTCTACCGCCAGAAAAATAGAAAAGACAGCGCTGACTCCATCAATTAAGATGCTAGAGTCTTGGGATTTAAAAGTTAAATTAGGAGAATATATTTTTCAAGAACAAGATCAATTTGCAGGGTCTGTTGCACAAAGAACTTCCGACTTACAAAAAGCACTAGACGACAAAAGTATAAAGGCTGTTTTTTTTGTAAGAGGGGGTTATGGTTCCATTCAAGTAGTAGACGGTATAGATTGGACGGCTTTTCAAGAACACCCAAAATGGCTCATTGGTTTTAGCGACATCACGGTTTTTCATTCGCACATACATCAAAACTTTAAAATCCCTACACTCCATGCAGCTATGCCAATTACTTTTGCTAGCAATACCGAAACTTCCCTATATAAAACCAGGTGCTTGCTCTTTGGCGAATCCCTAACTTATGAAGTGGAGGCGCATCCTTACAATAGAAAAGGAATTGTAGAGGCTGAAATGATTGGCGGCAACCTTTCCATACTCTACGGGCTTTTAGGATCGGAAAGTCAGCTAAACACAAAGGGAAAAATTTTGTTTATTGAAGATTTAGATGAATACCTCTACCATATAGACCGAATGCTTTACGCCTTAAAAAGAGCCGGAATGCTAAAGAATTTAGCAGGCTTACTTGTGGGAGGAATGAGCGATATGAAGGACAATGCCATTCCCTTTGGTAAAAATGCCGAAGAAATTATTAGAGATGTAGTTTCAGAATATAATTTTCCAGTTGCCTTCAACTTTCCGGCCGGACATATAGACCATAATATGCCCTTAATATTCGGAAAAAAGCTTGCGTTTGAAGTTGGTAAAACCGTTAAGCTTCACGAAACTCACTGATGAAAATATTCAATTAATACAAAATAAATAGTTTGAATAATACTTAGAATTACACCAATACTATAAAACAAATGGCAGCGCATAACGACTTAGGAAAATCGGGCGAGGAAATAGCACGAAAGTTTCTTCAAAAAAAAGGCTTTCAGATCTTAGAATGCAATTGGCAACACAATAGATATGAGGTAGATGTAATAGCAATCGATAAAAATTTTCTTGTTTTTGTAGAAGTAAAAACACGTGCTACTTTAAAGTTTGGCTTTCCAGATGAATCGGTAGACTTTAAAAAGGAAAAAATGCTGGTAGAAGCCGCAGAAATATTCCTCGAAAAAAAAGACCTGTACCACGAAGTGCGATTTGATATTGTTTCAATAGTTAAAAATGAGAATGAAGAAAAAGTATACCATATTATCGATGCTTTTCAAGGGTGAGTAATTTTAACTACTTCGTTCCTTAGGAAAGCTAATTTTCTGGCTGCTTGACATCGATCGATTGCTTATATTTGAGAAATTTAAAATTTTAGAATGATTCAAAAACTACTCGTGTTTTTTCTGTTGGCAAGCCTAAGTGCATGCGATAGTCCAAGCACCACTATAAGCATAAAAGAAAAGGGGCCTAAAAACGGATTGGTACATACGTATAATGAAGACGGCAGTATTTCTGCATCAATAAATTATAATAACAACCTGCGCGAAGGATTGGCGCTAGATTTTTATACCGATGGAAAACTAAGAGCCGAAATTAACTACACAAACAATGTAAAGGAAGGCTTGGCAAAATGGTACCATAAAAGTGGAGGCGTTTACAGAAGTACTGCTTATATAGCGAATGAACGCCATGGGCTGCAAAAGAAATTTTACGAAGATGGCGAACTCATGTCTGAGGCAATGTTTTACAAAAACCATCCAGGCATTGGCTTAAAAGAGTACAACAAATCTGGGCAAGAGCGCAAGGCAATTCCAGAATTTAAACTAAGCGATAAACAGGTGCTTAAAGACGGCACTGTGCGCGTAAAAGTGCAGTTGGCAAATAAAGTAAAAGAAGTAAGCTTGTACCAAGGAAATCTTGTAAACGAGCTCTATTTAAACAACGATTTAAAAGAAATTAACAAAACAGCCCGTACAGGAATTGCAGAAATACCTCCCGGTAAAAGTGAAATTACTTTACTAGCAAAATACAAAACACGCTACAAGAATTATCGCGTAGTAAAAGGAACTGTAAAAAGATAAGCCATGAATTTATCATTAGAAGGAAAGCGCGCCGTAGTTTGCGGAAGCACCCAAGGAATAGGATTTGCAACAGCTACAGAACTCGCCGTTTTAGGCGCCAGCATAACCTTAGTTGCCCGCAGCAAAGCTAAGTTAGAATTAGCAATGGCAACCTTAGATGTTTCTAAAGGACAATTGCATAATTACATTACAGTAGACTTTACGCAGCCCGAAGATTTAAGAACTAAGCTTAGTGCATACGCTAAAGAATTTAATGCCCATATACTCATTAACAATACGGGTGGCCCAGCAGGTGGTCCAGCAAACGCTGCGCATACAGATGCCTACCTACAAGCATTTACCCAGCATTTAATTTGCAACCAAATACTGGTTCAAAACCTAATGGAAGGCATGAAAAAGGAAGGTTACGGTAGAATTATAAACATTATCTCTACCTCAGTAAAACAACCTTTAAATGGTTTGGGAGTTTCCAACACCATAAGAGGAGCCGTAGCAAGTTGGGCTAAAACTTTGGCCAACGAGTTGGGAGCATTTAACATTACGGTAAACAATGTTTTACCTGGAGCTACCAATACCGTACGTTTAAAATCAATCATCGAAAATAAAGCGGCAAAAACCGGCCAAACCGAAGAGGCCGTTTTAGAGGCCATGAAAAATCAGGTTCCGATGAAACGCATAGCCGAAGCACAAGAAGTTGCCAATGCAATAGCTTTCTTAGCTTCGCCCGCAGCATCCTACATTAACGGAATTAACGTTCCGGTAGATGGAGGCAGAACCGCTTGTTTATAGACTATGGAAAAAATTGAAAATTACATTGGAGGAGATTTACTTCAGCCTTTATCTGGCGCTTATTTAGACAACTTTAATCCGGCTACCGGAAAAGTATATGCGCTAATTCCAGACAGCGATACACGCGATGTAGAAATGGCCGTGAAAGCAGCAAAAGAAGCCTTTCCTATGTGGTCATCTCTTGCTTCGGAAAAACGCTTGAATTATTTAATGGCTATTGCTCAAAAAATAGAAGAAAACTTAGACGATCTTGCCCTAGCCGAAACCATAGACAACGGAAAACCCCTCTGGCTCTCTAAAGCAGTAGACATTCCTAGAGCTTCCTCAAACTTTAAGTTTTATGCTACGGCAATGATGCACGATAAAACCGACTGTTTCGAGATGGGCGATTTTGCACTTAACTATACAGTACGTAAACCTATTGGCGTAGCAGGTTGTATTTCTCCTTGGAATTTGCCTTTGTATTTATTTACTTGGAAAATTGCACCTGCCCTAGCAAGCGGCAATTGTGTGGTTGCAAAACCATCGGAAGTTACCCCAATGACGGCTTATTTGCTTTCTAAAATATGTAGAGAGGTTGGTTTACCAGCCGGCGTTTTAAACATCGTACATGGCTTGGGGCATAAAGTTGGTGCTGCCATTACTGCGCATCCAGAAGTACCTGTAATTTCTTTTACCGGTGGTACGGCTACAGGTCAGCAAATAGCCAGAGTAGCCGCTCCTATGTTTAAAAAACTATCTCTTGAGCTGGGTGGTAAAAACCCAAACATCATTTTTGCAGACTGCGATTTTGAAGATGCACTGGCAACCACCAAACGATCTTCTTTTGCCAACCAAGGACAAATATGTTTATGTGGATCGCGCATATTTGTAGAGCGACCTATTTATCAGAAATTTCGCGATGCTTTTGTAGCCCAAACTAAAAAAATGGTTGTTGGTCATCCCTTAGATGAAAAAGCAAAACTCGGAGCAGTAGTTTCAAAAGAGCACATGGAAAAAGTACTCTCCTACGTAGCTCTGGCCAAAGATGAAGGTGGAACCGTATTAACCGGAGGAAAAAGAATTGTTTTAGACGGAGATTACGCAGAAGGTTATTATCTAGAACCTACTATTATAGAAGGCCTAGCTTACGATTGCCGCACCAATCAAGAAGAAATTTTTGGGCCGGTAGTTACCCTCATGCCCTTCGATACGGAAGAGGAGGTACTTACTTATGCAAACAGTACAAAGTTTGGCCTTTCTGCAACCTTATGGACCGGTAATCTAAAAAGAGCACACCGTATGGCTTCTCTTATAGAAACAGGTATTGTGTGGGTAAATACTTGGTTGCTTAGAGATTTGCGCACACCCTTTGGAGGTGTAAAACAATCGGGAGTTGGAAGAGAAGGTGGTTTTGAAGCCTTACACTTTTTTACAGAAGCTAAAAATGTTTGTATTAAACGCTAAGTTTTGAAATAAAAAGAACGTATTTCGTGTCTTACTAACTTTTACACCCCTTATGAGTTTACAGCAACAACTAGAAACATTTACCCCGATCGATTTAAAACAAATGGATCGGGTAAAGTTGTTGAAGCGAACAGATACCAAATATCTGCTCTCAAAAACCTCTCTCATTGCTCTTTTACCAGAACTTACAGCACAGTATTTTGCGCTGGAAATAAAAGGAAAAAGAGAAGCTTCTTACCGAACTGTTTACTTGGATACCCAGAAGAAAGATTATTACTTTCAGCACCATCAAGGAAAACCTAAAAGACACAAGGTTCGTTTTAGAAAGTATTTAGAATCGGGCTTGTCTTTTTTAGAAGTGAAACTAAAACGCAAGGGTAAGACAGATAAGAAAAGAATTTCCACCGATTTTGACTTTCCTATAAGTAAACAACATCAAGATTTTTTACAAAAATGGATTCCCGAAAAGCCTGAAGATTTAAAACAAATACTTCAAAATACATTTAGCCGCATTACCCTGGTTCACAAAACAGCAGAAGAACGCGTTACCATAGACTTTAATCTTAAATTTAAAGACGAAAAAAGTACCGTTGATTTAAGCGAACCCATCATTATTGAGGTGAAGCAAAGTGGCTTGAACCGAAATTCTAAAATTAGTACCTTGCTTCGCGCAAACCAAATACGCCCTCAGAGACTCAGTAAATATTGCATTGGCTGTGTTTTATTAGACGATAAACTCAAATACAATCGATTTAAAGAACGCTTACTAGACCTTAACAAGATTCAAAAAATATGGAATTCCTAGACGTAGAATTATTCAATCAAAAAGATTTATTTAAATTGTTTATTAGATTCCTAATAGACTTCTCTTTTACCTTTGTAATTATTAGAGTTTTGTATTTCGCTGCCAACAGAAGAAAGGACTATTTGTTTACCTTTTTCATTTTTAACATCCTTACTTTTTTCATTTGTTTCTTACTCCGAAAAGTTCCTATGGAGCTCGGTTTTGCCCTGGGCTTGTTTGCTGTATTTGGTATTTTAAGATACCGTACAGAGCCTATTCCTATAAAGGAAATGACCTATTTGTTTATCGTAATTGGCCTGGCAATGATTAACGCATTGGCCAATAAAAAAATATCTTGGGCAGAACTCGTGTTTGTAAATGCTACTATTTTGATGGTAACCCTAAGTTTCGAAAAACTTTGGTTTAACAACGAAGTGCAACATAAAAACATTATTTACGATCGGATAGACCTCATAAAAACAGAAAACCGAATAGAAATGCTTGGGGATTTGAGAGCGCGTACAGGTTTGAATGTTGTAAAAGTTCAAATAGGAAAAATAGATTTTTTACGAGATGTAGCCACCGTAACCGTGTTTTACAAAGCAGATAAAAAAGAAGTTATTTGGGGTACAAATACAGTAAATGATGAAGAATAAATTAATACTATTCCTTGTTTTTTTAAGCCCCTTAACTGCTCTTTCCCAAAACGATGATTTAGAACTTTGGGGCTCGGTAAAATTTAGTAAAAAAGTGAGTTCTAAATTCCGATTTGAACTGCAAGAACAGACCAGATGGGAAGACAGCTTACGACAGTATCAAAAGAATTTTACCGATTTAGGATTAAAATACAAAGTTCTTAAAGGCCATTCTTTAGGCTTAAATGTTCGCTTTGTAAATGAGTTTGAGCAAGAAAAGTACCTGCGAATGAATTTAGACCTCAACTCAGAATACGAACTAAAAAACAGTCCGATAACACTTGAGCAAAGAGTTCGCTTACAACAATCGTGGGATGCGATGGGAGAGCCCAACAAAACCCATATTAGAGGGAAATGGGGCCTGGGCTTAAAAACCAAATTCTTAAACCCATACCTATCGCACGAGGTTTACTGGAAAATGGCCGCTAGTAATGAGCTGAGCAAAAAGAGAACTACTCTTGGGGTTTCTTGGAGCTTGATTGATAAACTTAAAATGAAAGTTTTTTTAAGAAGCCAAAAAGAATTCAACAGAAAAAAACCTGAGCAAGTACAAATTATTGGTTTTGGAGTTCATTACAAACTCTAAGTATCTGATTTATAGTAGTTTTTGAGTATATTTTCATTTTATATTATGAACGTTATGAAAAATCTATTTACTTGCATCTTCTTGCTACTTTCTTATGTATCAGTTGCCCAAAATATATGGCAGCACCCAATCGCAGCAAAACACTCTTGGATTAGCTTTCCTATAGAAACTCCAGAGAGCGGCTTAGAAAATTATGTTGCTTCAATCCAAGAAGAAATTACCATGATAACCAATCTTGAAGGCTTGATCTATCTGCCAGACTTGGAATTTAATGGCATTGGCCCAGTTGCGGGCGGAGATGGGTTTTTTATCCTGCTAAATGGCAACTCAACAATAGAAATAGAGGGCACTTATTTGGACCCAAGCACCGTAAGTTTCGCGATAGAGCCCGGTTGGAATTTCATAGGAAATTCCAGATACACTGAAGGCGCCATCGAAGAGGTTTTATCTGATATTTCTGGCTTCTTCATTGTCAAAGATTACTTAGGAAATGTCTATAATTCCAATTACAACTGTAATAATATTGGAAATTATAAAGCAGGAGAAGCCTACATGATTTATGTAGAAGAAAGTCAAACCATATACCTACCAAACAACCTTCCAGCATTGCCCATAAATACGAGTGTGGCTTGCAACAACCCAATGGCTTCAAATTACAGCAATACTGCAATCACCGATGACCATACCTGCAATCAATACCCTTACCCAACAAGCTATACAAATCAATACAATTTATCTTCAAAGAAATCGGAAGTTATTTTTATAGACCTCACTATTGAAGCCTTAAGTAACCTAGGCATAAACCTGGGCGATGTGTTCATGGTAAGCTCAGAAATGGGTGGGTAAATTCAGTTTTAGCTTGGACAGAAATTTCTGAAAATAGCCTGGCTCTTACTGTTTTCGACCATCCAGCACTCCCGAATTTAAACCCACTAAAATTCTACGTTTGGAACTCCGCTACAGCAATGCAGTACGAAGTGTTCCCTACGTTTTCAATAGGAAATGCAAACTACAATGAAGACCTAATATATGCTGTAATTTCTGACTTCTCCATAGGCGAAATTAGCGTGTGCTCAGACCTTGAAGCATGTAATTGCCAAGAAGGAGGCACAGAAACAACAACTTGTGAGTACCCAGAAGCCTATTACGACTGCGATGGTAACTGCTTAAACGACAGCAACGAAAATGATGTATGTGATGAGCTAGAGACCACGGGATGTGAAGATCCAGATGCTTGCAACTACATAGAAAATCCATTTTTTGTGGTAGCATGCGAATACCCAGTACCCAATTACGATTGTACGAACAGCTGTATTAACGACACTAATACAAATGGCGTATGCGATTAGGAAGAGGTTTTTGGCTGTACAGTTCTTGAAGCTCTTAACTACACCCCTCTAGCTACATATAACGATGGATCTTTTACGTATTCAAACTATTGTGAAATACCTTTAATAGAAAACTCGAGTGCCAGTTATAACATGACATTAATGCTCATAAATCTTTCTTCTTTACCAATTGACCCTGAGTACTCTATAATATTTGCGCGCTCATCAGAATCGGGTTTAATTGTTGGGCTTAATTCGTTTGGTAATTTAGATCAGACGGTTTTAACAATTTTTGGAGATGATGTAATGACTGCAGAGCTAGATGGAGCGACCAACAGAGAAGCTATAGAATTACAATTAATAACCAATGGATTGCTTTATACCTTAACACCAAACATTAGCGTAAATTACCAAAATAACGGACTTCAAATAATTGAAGACTTTACAGTTACTTTTTCTTGTTCTGTAATCTTTACTGGCTGTGGCGATTATTGGGCCTGTAATTTCAATCCATTAATAGCTATTGATGATGGTTCATGTATCTTCCCTTTAGAATACTACGATTGTTCCGGTAATTGTTTATCGGATATTGACGGAGATGAAGTTTGTGATGAAAATGAAATAGAAGGTTGCACAGATGAATACGCACTAAATTTTGAAAAAGGTGGTGCTTATGATCTTTCTATATACTCGGCAATTGGTGCAGTGGTTTACCAAGATAAATTGAGCGCTTTAGAAACTAAAGTGAATACCGTAAACCTTCCGAACGGTTTGTATTTAATTAAACTCACCAAAGAAAAGTATAGTTACACACAAAAAATAAGAATACAGCATTAAGCTTTGTTGTTGGCTTGGCTTTATTATTTAAATTGCAATTCTGAATTCTAGCTATGAAACATCTAATTGCACTTTTACTAGTACTAAGCCCATCTTTTGTTACAGCTCAATCTTGCGATTTACCATTGCCTTATGGAGGCTTAAACACAGGCACAAACATGTCCATACTATTGCATCAAGATTTTATTTCTGCTTTAGAGTTAAATGGAAATGCGCCCTATATAGTAGCAATTACAGCGAACGGTTTTGTGGTAGGTTCCATAAGTTTGGTAGATGAAAATGGTGAGCTAGTAAACCAAGAGGCTATTGCCGTTTGGGGCGATGACACCACCACACCCGATACTGATGGGGCTATTACGGGCGAGACAATTGTACTTAAAATAATAGACGGTTCCAACTTATTCAATTTAAATACCAGTGCAATTAACTTTACTGGAAATGGACTTAGCGTACTCATGAATGCCATCCAGAATTTCGAGTGTACAGGAATTGTAATGGGTTGCAACGATTCTGATGCTTGTAATTTTAATGTAGAAGCCAACGAAAATGACGGTTCCTGCGAATACCCCCTAGAATTTTACAATTGCAATGGGGAGTGCAATACAGACTCAGATGGAGACGGTATATGCAATGAACTGGAAATTCTTGGCTGTGTTGAGCCAATGGCTTGCAACTACAATCCACTCGCAACAGACGTATCTGAAGATTGTTTGTATCCAGAACCTTACAGGAACTGCGATGGAGACTGTACAAACGACCTTGATGATGACGGCATTTGTGATGAGGAAGAAATAGAAGGCTGTACCAACTATTTTGCATGCAATTATACACCCGATGCTACCGATGATGACAACTCTTGTGTTGTTGTAACTGCAGAAATAATATTCGATTCGGAAAACGAACTTCTAACTATAGAAACAACTAGTGACAGTCTTGAAATTACCTGGTTGTATTACAACGCTGTAATTCCATTTGAACATAACGATTCTCTTTACTTATTAGAAGATGGCGTTTATGAAGTCTTAGTGTTTGACCCAGAAAATGATTGTGGAGCTTCCGACACCATACACATAAATGTAGTGGGCTTAAACGAGCAAATAAAACCTCAAATAAAACTGTTTCCAAATCCTGCAAGCTCCGTTTTAAACCTAAAACTAGAACAAGAAACTGAGGTTTTGATTTTTAACGCTCTTGGAAAGCTCATGTTTCAACAAAACACAAAAGAACAGTCGATAAATATAGAAACATATCCGGTAGGAGTGTATTTTATTAAGCTCGTTCAAAACAACAAGCGTTTTGTTTATCCTTGGGTAAAAGAATAAATTAGTTAAACATCCTTAAAGTTTACACGCCCAATAAATCCCTACTATTTAAGCTAAGTCGCGCCATCAATTGTTAAAGACTCAACTCATTGCATATCTGCTAGTATTGGCGTAAATTTGCAGGTTTATAAAGCAACATTATGTCAGAAAATAAAGGAAGAATAAACTCAGCAAAAGCTCCAGAACCTGTAGGAGCATATCCACATGCACGCAAGCATGGAAGCTTATTGTTTTTATCGGGAGTAGGCCCAAGAGAAAGAGGAACTAAAATAATTCCTGGAGTAGAACTCGACGACAAAGGAAACATTCTTTCTTACGATATTGAAGCTCAGTGTCATTCTGTATTTAACAATATCAGAACCATTGTAGAAGATGCGGGCTCTTCTTGGGATAAAATAATAGACGTAACGGTTTTTTTAACCAATATGAAAGACGATTTTAAAACCTACAACAAAATTTACGCAGAATACTTTAAGGACAACCAACCCTGCCGAACAACGGTAGAGATTTTGAGTCTTCCTACGCCAATAGGCATCGAATTAAAAGTAATCGCGACAATAGACTAAGTACAGCAATGAAAAAATACCCAGAATATAAAGGACTAAACTTACCAAATGTTGCCGCAGAAGTTTTAGCAGATTGGCAAAAAAATCAAATCTTCGAGAAGAGCATTTCTTCACGGGAAGCAAGCAAGCCATTCGTTTTTTTTGAAGGACCTCCGTCCGCAAACGGAATGCCGGGCATTCACCATGTAATGGCCAGGAGCATAAAAGATATATTTTGTCGTTTTCAAACCCTAAAAGGCTTTCAGGTAAAGCGAAAAGCGGGATGGGACACACACGGATTGCCGGTAGAATTGAGTGTAGAAAAAGACTTAGGCATCTCAAAAGAAGACATCGGTACAAAAATTTCGGTTGATGATTACAACAAAGCTTGCCGTGAAACGGTGATGCGCTACACAGATGTTTGGAATAAACTAACCGAAAAAATGGGCTATTGGGTAGATATGGAAGACCCATACATTACCTACGAAAGCAAGTACATGGAATCGGTTTGGTTCTTACTTTCCGAGCTGTATAAAAAAGATTTAATTTACAAAGGCTATACCATTCAGCCCTATTCTCCGGCCGCCGGTACAGGCTTAAGTTCGCACGAACTAAACCAACCAGGCTGTTATAAAGATGTAAAAGATACTTCGGCAGTAGCCCTTTTTAAAGCTAAAAAGGACTCCTTAACACTTCCTGCATTAAAGGCAGTTGCCGGCGATGTTCATTTTATTGCCTGGACCACAACTCCATGGACGCTTCCTTCGAATACAGCACTTTGTGTTGGAGCAAAAATAGCCTATGTGTTGGTAAAAACCTTTAACCAATATTCTGGAACTGCTTTAAACCTCATTTTAGCTAAAAATTTAGTTGCAAAACAACTCTCCGGTAAATACTTTGCCGCAGAAACAAATGCAGATATAGAAGCCTACGAATTCGGAGCAAAGAAAATTCCGTACCAAGTGATTACCGAAATTAAAGGAGCTGATTTAGTAGGTGCACGTTACGAGCAATTACTGCCCTATACCTTACCTTTTGAAGATGCAGAAAAAGCTTTTCAGGTAATTTCTGGCGACTTTGTTACCACAGAAGATGGTACCGGTATTGTACACATTGCGCCAACTTTTGGTGCAGACGATGCAATGGTTGCCAAAACCTTTGATGTGCCAGGAATGCTTGTGCTCGACGAAAATGACAAGCCCATACCTTTGGTTGACTTGCAAGGTAAATTTGTTCCAGAAATGGGCGAATTGGCCGGCATGTATGTTAAAAACGAATACTACCCAGAAGGTGAAGCTCCAGAACGCTCAGCCGATGTAGCAATTGCCATCAAACTAAAAGAAGAAGACAAGGCATTTAAAGTTGAAAAATACGAGCACTCCTACCCACATTGTTGGAGAACAGACAAACCCGTATTGTATTACCCATTAGATTCCTGGTTTATTAAATCTACAGCGATGAAAGATCGTATGATTGAACTAAACAAAACCATTAATTGGAAACCCGAATCTACCGGTATAGGAAGGTTTGGGAACTGGTTAGAGAATTTAAACGATTGGAATCTTTCTCGGTCTCGTTACTGGGGAATACCAATACCGATTTGGTCTAACGAGGAGGGTGATGAACGCATTTGTATTGGCTCTGCAGAAGAATTGTATAATGAATGTGAAAAGTCTGTTGCTGCTGGATTAATGAAAGTAAATCCAATAAACGAATTCGAACCGGGCAACATGGCTCAGGAAAATTACACTAAACTTGACCTGCATAAAAACTACGTGGACGAAATCATCTTGGTTTCTGCAAGTGGTAAACCGATGAATAGAGAGTCCGATTTAATAGATGTTTGGTTCGACTCTGGATCTATGCCATACGCACAATGGCACTACCCTTTTGAAAATAAAGAATTGATCGATGACCGCAGCTCTTATCCTGCAGATTTTATTGCCGAAGGTGTAGACCAAACACGTGGATGGTTTTTTACCTTACACGCAATCGCAACAATGTGCTTCGACTCGGTAGCCTTTAAAAATGTAATGTCTAACGGATTGGTTCTCGACAAAAGCGGTCAAAAAATGTCGAAACGTTTAGGTAATGCCGCCGATCCTTTTGAAACACTAGACAAATACGGCGCAGATGCAACACGATGGTATATGATTACCAATGCGCAGCCCTGGGACAACCTTAAATTTGATGTAGATGGAATTGCAGAAGTTCAACGAAAATTCTTTGGAACCTTGTACAATACCTACTCTTTCTTTAGCCTATACGCTAACATTGATGGCTTTACTTATGCAGAAGCAGATATTGCAAAAGAAGATAGACCCGAGATTGACCGGTGGATATTATCGGAACTAAATACTTTGATGAATCGCGTTGATAAAGCCTACACCGAATACGAGCCTACGCGAGCAGGACGTTTACTTCAAGAATTTGTAACAGAAAACTTGAGTAATTGGTACGTTCGTTTATGTCGTCGTCGTTTTTGGAAGGGAGAATACGCACAAGATAAAATCTCGGCCTACCAAACCTTATTTACGTGCCTGGTAAACATTTCCAAAATGGCCTCGCCAATTGCGCCTTTCTTTACCGATCGTTTGTACAAAGATTTAATGAATGCTACCAGCCTACCTAAAGAAGAATCTGTGCATTTAACCTTGTTTCCTCAAGGAAATGAAAACCTTATCGATACCGATTTGGAAAAACGAATGCAACTGGCACAAAACATCACCTCGATGGTTTTATCGCTGCGTAAAAAAGAAAAATTACGCGTTCGTCAGCCCTTACAAAAAATAATGATTCCGGCTTCTGATGAAAAAATGAAAGCTCAAGTTAACGCAATAAAAGACCTGGTTCTTTCCGAAGTTAATGTGAAAGAGTTGAACTTTATGGCGCAAGATTCCAGCATTTTAGTAAAGGAAATTAAAGCAAACTTTAAAACCCTAGGACCTAAATATGGAAAACAAATGAAAGCTATTGCAGCAGCAATAAATACATTTGAGCAAAAAGACATTAAGGAACTAGAACAAAAAGGCATCTATACCCTACAATTAGATGGAGTAGAGCTCGAAATATGCACAGACGATGTTTTGATTAGTTCGCAGGACATTCCTGGCTTACTCGTTGCAAACAATCAAGGCGTTACAGTAGCCTTAGACATCTCTATGGACCAGGCGCTTATTGAAGAAGGAATTGCAAGAGAATTGGTCAATAGAATTCAAAACATGCGTAAAGATTCTGGCCTAGAAATTACAGATAGAATTCTGTTAAGTATTTCAAAGCATCCTAAAATAAATGCAGCCATTACTGCTAACAAGGCTTATATATGTGAAGAAACCCTTGCAGATGAAATCCTTATTTTAGATAATGAGCCAAAAAATGCACTTGCCGTTGAATTTGATGATATAAAGACCTATATTGCCCTAGCAAAAATAAAATAGTGTGTTATGGAAGAGATGAGCAAAAGATATTCTGACATCGACTTAGATGAATTTAAAATACTAATTAAAGATAAAATTGAGTCTGCAGAGCGAGATCTAGGCAGACTTAGAGATTCGATTTCACAAAGTGGTGGTAATGGAACAAACGACACCTACTCTTCATTCAAAGCATTTGAAGAAGGTTCAGAAACACTCTCTAAAGAATCAAATTCTATTTTGGCACAACGCCAAGACAAGTTTATCCGCGATTTAAGAAATGCATTAATTCGGATTGAAAATAAAACATACGGAATTTGTAGAGTTACGGGTAAGCTGATTCAAAAAGAGCGTTTAAAACTGGTGCCACATGCTACCCTAAGTATTGAAGCCAAACAAATGCAAAACCGCAAATAACAAAGCACTTGAAAAGACCGATTTGGATTATTCTAATCACTTTACTTTTAGATCAGGCACTTAAAATATGGGTTAAAACCCATATGTTTTTAGGCCAAGAATATCAAATTTTAGATTGGTTTTACATTCATTTTACCGAGAACAATGGCATGGCTTTCGGTATGGAATTTGGCGGCGATTGGGGCAAATTGACTTTAAGTTTGTTTCGAATTGTTTTTGTTGCAGTTATCGCTTACTACCTTACAAAACTCGTACAAAAGAAAGCAGATAAAATTCTTATCACTTCTCTCTCCTTAGTTTTGGCTGGTGCCATAGGAAACATATTAGACGGCGTATTTTACGGGGCCATCTTTTCTGATAGCTACCGACAAATAGCTACTGCATTTCCAGAATCTGAAACCTATGCGCCATTCTTTTTTGGTAAAGTAGTAGATATGTTTTACTTCCCTATTTTTAAAGGTTACCTACCCGAATGGCTGCCTTATTGGGGCGGAGATTATGCTGTTTTCTTCAGGCCTGTTTTTAACATTGCCGACTCGGCTATTTCTATTGGAGTAGGTATCATGCTTCTTTTTCAAAAACGCATTATGAAAGAATTGGAATAAAAATTAAGTTCAAAAAATAAAAGCACACTAAACACGCTACTACTAAATTTATACGCTGCTTCCAGGTATCGAATCTATCAAACTTTTTGTATAAGCTGACTTTGGGTTTTCGAACACATCTTCTGCAAAACCCTTTTCTACAATTTCACCATCTTTTAAAACAATTATTCGATCGCAAAAGTGCTTTACCACACTTAAATCGTGCGATATAAAGAGGAAACTTAATGAGCAATCCTCCTTTAATTCGTTTAATAAATTTAATACCTGAGCCTGAACAGAAACATCCAAGGCAGATACAGATTCGTCACAAATAATAATTTTGGGCTCTACGGCCAATGCTCTAGCAATACCAATACGTTGCTTTTGCCCGCCAGAAAATTCGTGCGGATACCGATGGTAATGCGCGGCCTTTAAACCAACTTTACACAACAATTCCTCTGCCTTTTTTCTTCTCTCAAAAGCAGAGTTGCCTATACCGTGTACCTTCATCACCTCTACTAAAGCAGCTCCAATTTTCATCCTTGGATTTAGCGCACTTGCAGGATCCTGAAAAATCATTTGAACAGACTTTCGATACGCTAATGGATTTTTTGAGAGTGACTTTTCTACCGACTCACCTAAATAATTAAGTGTTCCGCTTGTTTGCTTTTCGAGCTGAATAATACATTTACCCAGGGTGCTTTTACCACAACCCGACTCCCCAACAATACCTAAACATTCACCTTCGAATAAAGACAAGCTCACTTTACTTAAAGCTGTTAGCTTGCTTTGCTTTCCTAAGAAATTTTTATCGGTATAGATTTTAGTAAGCGCTTGTATTTCTAAAACTGGTGCTTTCGTGTAATATGTTTCACGTTTAGAGTTTATTTGAGCTAAACTTAGTTCGTTTTGAGCATAAAATTCTTGTAGGTTAAAAAAAGGCTTGTTTAAGAAATCTGATACAGTAGCTAAACGTTTTAAGTTTTTGTTGAGCGCAGGGCGACAAGCTAACAAGGCTTTAGTATACGGATGACTTGGGTTTTCAAACAATGCTTTGGCCGACTTATACTCTACAATAATTCCGTTTTGCATTACAGCTATACAATCGGCTACCTCTCGCACTAACTCTAAATCATGACTAATAAACAAACAAGCCATTTGGTGTTTCTGCTGAAGGCGCTTTATCAAATCTAACACCTCTTTCTGTACAGTAACGTCTAAAGCTGTAGTGGGTTCGTCTGCTATAAGAATTTTTGGATTACAAGATAAAGCCATCGCAATTACAACTCTTTGCTTTTGACCACCAGACAGTTGATGCGGGTAAGAATTGTAAATTCTACCTGGATCTGGGAGCTCAACCGATTCAAACAACTCCAAACAGCGCGCTTTATTTTCGGATTTAGAAAGTTTAAGATGAAGTGCAATAACTTCGTAAAGCTGTGCTCCACATGTCATTGATGGATTTAAGGCGGTCATTGGCTCCTGAAAGATCATCGCTATTTCCTTGCCCCTTATAGGCTGCATTTCTTTTTCAGTCAATTCGTGAATTGCAATGGTTTCAGCATCCTTCTCAAACCATATTTCGCCACTTTCCATATGGTTTTTCCAATTTGGAATGAGCTGCATGGTCATTAAACTGGTTACCGATTTTCCAGAGCCAGACTCTCCAACCAAAGCTAAAAGACTTCCTTTATAAATGCTTATATCTACTCCTTGTAAAACCTTAAGACGCTCCTTTCCCTGCCCAAAAGACAAGGATAAATTAGAAATGTTTAAAAGCGGCTTTTTGATCATGCGTTTCAATTTAAGCAAGCTCAATGCTTGAACTCAAAAATAGGAATTAAAATGAATTTACTCATTTTAAATTTAATTAGATTCTCTTAAAACTAAGCCGATCGAAACAAAACAATAAAAAGAAGTACTCGATTTAAATATTAAGAATTCCCCTAGATTTCTTGTGCATCAAAATTGTATATTTGATTCTTGTAAATTAAAGACAAACCTAAGTAGATGAACAAAGATACCATACTTCTAATTGGTGCTTCAGGACAAATTGGGACTGATTTGACCCTAAACTTGAGGGCAATTTATGGGACTGCACATGTAGTCGCCTCCGATATAAAATCTGCCTCACTCGAAGTAATGGAAAGCGGCCCCTTTGAACAGTTAGACATTATGGATTCGGCGCGATTAAACGAAATTGTCGATAAATATAAGGTTACACAAATCTATTTATTGGCAGCTCTTTTATCAGCTACCGCAGAAAAAAATATAGAGTTGGGTTGGGATTTAAACATGCGCTCACTTTCGCATGTATTAGACTTAGCCCGCTATGGAAAAATTAAAAAAGTTTATTGGCCAAGTTCAATTGCAGTTTTTGGTCCAACTACGCCAAGCGTAAACACACCACAATACACTATAATGGAACCCAATACTGTATACGGTATTTCTAAACTAGCCGGAGAGCGCTGGTGCGAATATTACAACCAAAAATTTGGAGTAGATGTTCGTAGTATACGCTATCCTGGCCTAATAAGTTGGAAAGCACAGCCTAGTGGTGGCACAACAGATTATGCAGTTCATATTTTTCACGAAGCACTAAAACACGGTAAATACGAGTCTTTTCTTTCCGAACAAACCACTTTACCCATGATGTATATGCCCGATGCGATTAGGGCTACCTTAGAATTAATGGAAGCTCCGTCGGAAAAAATTAAAATCCGCTCATCTTACAATGTTGCTGGTATTAGTTTTAATCCCGCGGAAATTGCCGCTGTCGTAAAACAATACGTTCCAGAATTGGAGATGAGCTATAAGTCTGATGAACGTCAAGCTATTGCAAACAGCTGGCCTCAATCTATAAACGACTCTTTAGCAAAAGAACACTGGGCTTGGAAACACGAATATGACTTAGCTACTATGGCTGAAGACATGATGATAAACCTCAAGAAGCAGTACAAATAAAACCGTATACCATGCAAGAATTAAGTCTTTACAATACCCTTTCTAGAAAAAAAGAACTCTTTAAACCTATACATACAGATAGAGTTGGGATGTATGTTTGTGGCCCTACGGTTTACGGCGATGCACATTTAGGACATGCTAGACCAGGAATTACTTTTGATGTGGTGTTTAGATACATGAAACACTTAGGCTATAAAACGCGTTACGTTCGTAACATTACCGATGTGGGCCATTTGGTAAACGATGCAGATGAAGGGGAAGATAAGATTGCCAAAAAGGCACGGATAGATCAATTGGAGCCAATGGAAGTTGTTGCTTATTACACGCGTTCGTACCACAAAGACATGGCTATGCTAAACACCTTACCGCCAAGTATAGAACCCACTGCTACAGGACACATCATTGAGCAAATTCAAATGATAGAAAAAATACTAGCGAATGGATATGGATATGAAGTAGCAGGGAATGTTTATTTCGATGTGGTTAAATACAACAATGATCATTCATACGGGAAATTGTCGGGCAGAAATATTGACGATATGATTTCGAATACACGTGATTTGGATGGGCAATCTGATAAAAAAAATTCGGTTGACTTTGCACTTTGGAAAAAAGCATCACCCGAACATATTATGCGTTGGCCCTCTCCTTGGTCCGATGGTTTTCCGGGTTGGCACTTAGAGTGTTCTGCCATGAGTACGAAATACTTGGGTTCTAAATTTGACATACATGGTGGCGGTATGGACTTGGTTTTTCCGCATCACGAAGCAGAAATTGCACAGTCTTGTGCCAGCGATGGTGCCGAGGCTGTAAACTACTGGATGCACAATAATATGATTACCATTAACGGGCAAAAAATGGGGAAATCGCTGGGTAATTTTATCACCTTAAGCGAGTTTTTTAGTGGCCAACACGCTAGTTTAGAGCAAGCTTACAACCCAATGACCATTCGTTTCTTTATACTTCAAGCACATTACCGCTCTACGGTAGATTTTTCTAACGAAGCACTAAAGGCTGCCGAAAAAGGAATGAATAAACTAATGGCCGCTTTAGAAACATTGCAAACAATAGAAGTTACAACCGAGTCTAGTATTGAGGTATCCGATTATAAAAAGAAATTTTACCAGGCAATAAACGACGATTTTAACACCCCTATTTTAGTAGCGCATTTGTTTGATGCTGTAAAACAGATAAACTCTATAGCTGCTGGAAAAGGAACTTTAAGTAAAACATCAAAAGAAGAACTCATACAATTAATGTCGGATTTCTGCTTCGACATTTTAGGTTTGGAAAAAGTAAATGGGGAATCTCAAGATGGACTTGCAGATGAAGTAATGGATGTAGTACTTGGCTTGAGAAAAATTGCCAAAGACAACAAAGACTGGTCTACCGCAGATTTTATACGAGATGAACTAGGTAAACTGAACATTACTGTTAAAGACGCTAAAGAAGGTGCAAGCTGGGCAAAAGAGTAAGTAAAAAATTATATAAATGAATTCTAAATGGTAAAAAAAGCGGGGTTCATTGCTCATAATAAACAAGTACAAAATCTGATGAAACACCTATACCTAGTATTCCTTAGCCTAAGTTTAATTGCATGCACCTCTGAGCCAAAAACAAGAACCGCACCTACAAAAACAGTTGAAGTTCCTGTGTTTGATGAAGATTCTGCTTACGATTTTATAGCCAAACAAGTTGCTTTTGGACCTCGTGTGCCCAATACAGCAGGGCATATTGCCTGTGCAGATTATCTTATAGAAACCTTAAAATCCTATTGCGACACCGTTATTGTACAAGAAGCTCAACTTACTGCATTTGATGGGAACGTATTGAATTCTAAAAACATCATTGCCTCCTTTAAGCCAAAAAGAGCAAAGCGTGTTATGTTGTGTGCCCATTGGGATACGCGCCCTTTTGCAGATCAGGACGGCGAACGACAAGCAGAAGCTATTGATGGAGCAAACGACGGAGGCTCTGGCGTAGGAGTTCTGCTAGAAATAGCACGGCAATTTTCCATAAAAAAACCAGACATCGGAGTAGACATCATTCTGTTTGATTCTGAAGATTACGGACAGCCAAGCAACAGCAACTATCCAAGAATGGAGCACTCCTATTGTTTGGGCTCCCAATACTGGGCTACACATTTGCACAAATCTAACTACTTTGCGAAATACGGGATTTTACTAGATATGGTAGGAGGCAAAAATGCAGTATTTACTCAAGAACTGGCCTCGGCTACATTTGCGCCAAAAGTGTTAAAAAAGGTTTGGAATACAGCTGCAAAATTAGGCTATGGAAACACCTTTCAGTTTAAGAAAACAAGCTTAATTGTAGACGACCACCTGTACATTAATAATTTAGCAGAAGGAAGGGTTCCTACCATAGATATTATTGAGTACAATGAGGCAACAGAGAGTCATTTTTACGAGCATTGGCATACACACCAAGACAATCTGGAAAACATTGATAAGAACACCCTTAAGGCGGTAGGTCAAACAGTACTTCATGTAGTATACCACGAGTAGCTGTACACCTACTCGCGCAATCTTTTGTTATATTAGTAGTTAATTGAATCGTATATATTATGACACCACAAACCGAAAAAAAACTATTTCTATTTGATGCTTTCGCATTGATATACAGAGCCTATTTTGCCTTTGCTAAAAACCCAAGAATAAACTCCAAAGGTCAAGATACATCTGCCGTATTAGGATTGGTAAACACCTTAATGGATGTTCAAATGAAAGAGCAACCCACACATTGGGCCATTTGCTTTGACACCTCCGAACCTACCGAAAGACACATCGAATACAAAGAATACAAGGCGCAACGCGAAGCCATGCCCGAAGGCATTTCTACTGCGCTACCTGCTATTTTTAAGCTCATGGAAGCGCTTAACATCCCTGTAATTGCAAAACCTGGTTTTGAAGCGGATGATGTAATTGGAACACTCGCTAAAAAAGCAGAAAAAGAAGGTTTTACTACCTATATGATGACTCCAGACAAGGATTTTGCGCAGCTTGTATCGGATAATATTTACATGTATCGGCCGCCAAGAATGGGTAATGGGGCAGAAATATGGGGCATTCCGCAAGTACTAAAGAAATTTGAAATTACACGAGTAGAGCAGGTAATTGATTACTTAGGGATGATGGGCGATGCTGCAGATAACATTCCTGGAATTCCAGGAGTTGGAGACAAAACAGCCAAAAAACTATTAGGCCTTTACGACAGTATGGAAGGCTTGTATGAAAACACACACGATCTTAAAGGAAAGCAAAGAGAAAAGGTTGAAGACAATAAGGAGCTTGCCTTTTTATCGAAAAAATTAGCTACCATAAATTTGGCTGTACCTGTAGCATTTGAGGCTGACAATTTACTGCGAGTTCCGATGAACAAGGAGGCCGTAAAAGAGTTGTTTTTGGATTTGGAATTTAGGCGTCTTGCCGAAAGATGGTTTGGCCAAGAAGCAGCAGAAACAAAACAAACAGAAACAAATAAAGAGAGCAAAAGCAACAAAAAGCCAGCAGATACTGCACAAACAGATCTATTTGGTAGCAACGATGAGGGAGAGGCAAACTTATTTACCTCTGCATACAAAACCCTGGAAAGCGAAAAACCTCAGTATAAATTAGTAGAATCTATTGAGGATTGTAAAGCTTTAGCGGAAAAGTTATCGGTTTTAAAATCGTTTGCTTTTGATACAGAAACCACCTCATTAAACGCTATTCAAGCAGAAATAGTTGGAATTTCTTTTAGCTTTAGAAGTAAGGAAGCTTATTACATTCCTTTAGGTACAGATGAAAATAAGCGTACAGAAATACTCGCAGTTTTTAAGCCTCTTTTTGAAAATACACGCATCGAAAAAGTAGGGCAGAATATTAAATACGATTTACACATACTCGCTAATTATGGCATAGAATTAAAAGGTGCGTTTTTCGACACAATGATTGCGCATTATTTGCTGGAAGCAGATATGAGGCACAATATGAATGTGTTGGCAGAAACTTATTTAAATTACTCGCCTGTAAAAATAGAATCGATTATTGGCAAGGGAAAAGCGCAGGTAAACATGCGAGATATTTCGCCAACTAAAGTAAAAGACTATGCCTGCGAGGACGCTGATATTACCTGGCAGTTAAAGGAAATATTTGCGCCTAGATTGAAAGAAGAAGATTTATTTGAACTTTTTACGACTATGGAGATGCCGCTTGTTTCGGTATTGGCTAAGATGGAGCGAGAAGGAATAAATCTTAATGTAAAGGGCTTGCATGTTTTTTCAAAAGAATTGGAAGCGGCAGCGCTTAGCTCCCAAACAAAAATATTTGAATTGGCTGAAATGGAATTCAACATTGCATCGCCTAAACAAATGGGCGAGGTTTTGTTTGACCATTTAAAACTGGACGACAAGGCTAAAAAAACCAAAACAGGACAATACTCCACGGGAGAAGAGGTGCTTTCAAAATTAAAAGACAAGCATCCAATTATTGATCATATATTGGATTTTCGCTCCTTGCAGAAACTCAGGTCTACCTATGTAGAGGCTTTGCCAGAATTAATAAATCCAAAAACAAAACACATACACACTTCCTTTAACCAAGCAGTGGCTGCTACCGGAAGATTAAGCTCTAACAATCCAAATCTTCAAAACATTCCTATTCGAACAGAAAAAGGAAAAGAAGTACGTAAGGCCTTTATTCCTCGAAACGAAAATTATGTACTATTGGCGGCAGATTATTCTCAAGTAGAACTGCGTTTAATAGCCGAAATGAGCGAAGACCCAGTGATGATGGACGCCTTCCAAAAAGGATTAGACATCCATGCTGCAACAGCCTCTAAAGTTTTTGGAGTGCCTTTGGAAGAGGTTACCAGAGAAATGAGATCGAATGCCAAAACCGTAAACTTTGGAATTATCTACGGAGTATCGGCTTTTGGTTTAAGCCAACAGTCTACCCTATCTCGTAAAGAAGCCGCAGAAATTATTACGAGTTATTTTGCTACCTACCCTAAGCTTAAAGCTTATATGGATGCAAACATTGCTTTTGCCAGAGAACACGGTTATGTAAAAACCCTAATGAACAGAAAGAGACGTTTAAAAGACATCAATTCTCGTAATGGTGTGGTTCGTGGTCATTCCGAAAGAAATGCCATAAATGCACCTGTACAAGGCTCTGCAGCAGATGTTATTAAACTGGCTATGATTAAAGTTCAGGCAGATATTGAAGCACAAGGCTTGCAATCTAAAATGATCTTACAGGTGCACGATGAACTGGTTTTTGATGCACTCAAAACAGAAGTGCCTCAGTTAAAAATTCTGATTAAAAATGCGATGGAAAATGTATTCGAATCTAAGGTTCCACTAACGGTAGATATTGGAGAAGGGACTACTTGGTTAGAAGCTCATTAAATAAATTACGCATAAAAAAAGCCGCTCAAATGAGCGGCTTTTTTATTGTTTTTATTGAAGTACTTACTCTCCTTTAACTAAATCCATTTCGTCTATCAAGTGCGTTGCACCTGCATATTTATCAACAATAAATAATACGTAACGAATATCGCAAGAAATGGTTCTTTGTAATTCTGGTTCAAAAGCGATGTCTCCACTCATAGCTTCCCAGTTCCCATCGAATGCTGTACCAATGAGGTGTCCTTTGGCATTTATTACAGGAGAACCGGAGTTTCCACCTGTAATGTCTGTATTGTGAATGAAGTTGATGATTAAATCGCCGTTTTCATCTGCATACTGACCGTAGTCTTTAGCTTCGTAAAGGTCGATAAAACCTTGTGGTAAATCAAACTCATGATCGCCAGGAATAAACTTTTCGATGAGTCCTTCTAATGTAGTTACATAATCGTAATGAACTGCATCGGCAGGAACGTAATCTCCAACCGTACCAAATGTGGTTCTCATGGTAGAGTTTGCATTTGGGTAGTAGTTTTTTTCTGGGTTCATCTTACGAAGACCGTCTACGAATAAACGATTTCCTTTGCCCAATTTTGCCTCAGCTTCTGCATTTACAGAACCCATTCCGAAGTACGCTTGAATTACTGATCCGGAGGCAATGATTGCTAAATCCTTTTCTAATTTCTTGGCCTTTGGATTTGCAATGAATGCTGCAAAGCGTGCTGCGTCTGTAAAGTTAGATTTAGTATACATTTTTGTTGCAAACTTTGCAAAGTCTCCTTTGTATTTTTTGTTTACATATGCAAAGAAACTTGGGTGTTGCGCCGCATCTACGTCTGCTTGGTATTTTGCAAACAATTTGGCAAATTGTTCTTCGTCTAAAGCCGCGTCGTAGTTTTTAAAGTGCTCGGCAGCAAAACCTTCCAGTTTGGCTATAAGTCCCGCTTTTTCTTCTGCATCTTCCGTTTCTATTAACTGATCGATCATACGTTTAGCACGAAATGCAAACAAAACAATGTCTGTACCACGAATACCAACTTCAGAAAGGTAGTTGGCTCCTTTTTCTGATGCATTCATTGCATCGTAAGCCTCAGAAATTAGCGTAAGTGCCTCGCCATATTTTGCTTTATTTTCTTCCGATGAGTTTGCAAAAGCGGTGTAATCTGCTTCAATAGCTTGTTTTTTACCGAATACATCTAAACGTTTTAATCCTTTAGACTGCCCAATAAAGTACTTCCAGTAGTTGGCAGTTTGCGCATATTTAGCGGCATATTGAATGCGAACTGCGGAGTTTGCATCCATATGCTTTTTCATTACTTTTAACTTTAAGTCGCGAATATCTACAATGGTAGGCGCCTTAATGTCTAGCATTTGCTTAACTCCCCACGAAGTTAAAAAACGATCGGTAGAGCCTGGGTATCCCCAAACCATTGTATAATCATCATTGGCAACTCCTTCTAAAGAAACTGGTAAATGGTGGTAGAATGCATCATTCTTTTCGCGCAAGTCTTTGGTTAAGGGTACATTTTCTTCTGCATATCCTGCTGGAGTTCCATCAGGTGCGCAGTAAATACGGAACATAGAAAAATCTCCTGTATGACGAGGCCACATCCAGTTGTCTGTGTCTCCACCGTACTTCCCTACCGATGATGGCGGTGCTCCTACTAAACGAACATCGTTAAAACGCTCGTAAACAAACATATAATATTCATTCCCTTCGAAAAAAGATTTTACTTGAGCGATGTAATCGTTGCCTTCGGTAACCTCTGCTTTAATCACTTTTATTTCGGCCTTTATTGCCTGCGCTCTTTCCTCTTCGCTCATTTCGTTGTTTACAACTGCTAAAACTCGTGCAGTCATGTCTTCCATACGCAATAAAAAATCTACGTGTAAATCTGGATTGTTTAACTCTGCTGCACGATCCATTGCCCAGAAACCGTCTGTTAAATAATCGTTTTCTACAGTAGAATGGTCTTGAATAGCTCCGTAACCACAGTGGTGGTTCGTTAAAACCAAACCTTCGCCAGAAATGACCTCTCCGGTACAAAAGCCACCAAAACTAACAATGGCATCTTTTAAACTCGAGTGATTAATGCTGTACAATTCTTCGGCTGTTAATTGCAAACCTGCAGCTTGCATATCCACTTCGTTCAATCTCTTAACGAACATTGGCAACCACATTCCTTCGTCTGCCTTTACCGTAAATGGAGCAGTAAAAAGAACCGCCATAAATAAGACTAAAATTTTCTTAAACATCTGATTTTTTTTCTGTTAGTAAATATTTTTGCAAAGAAAAGAAATATTAGCGTTTCTGCAGTAAAAAATTGTGCGTATCTAGTTATAGATATTTAATAAGACCCTGTTTTTGATACCTTGTAAATTCGATTGTTTTTATAGAACTTGTTTTGTGTTCTGTAGTATACGTTTTGGTTTTTAGGTCTTATCAAGAGGTTGTTTACAAAAACTTCTTGATTTGTAGTTAAACTGTTTTTAATTTCGATGCGAGTTTCTTCGTTTGGAATTGCGGGTTTGTAAGAAAACTCTACAAGTCCCCAACCATTTTTAGACACATACTTAGTCAATTTATTTAAACTTGAGCTGTATTTGTTAATCCATACACCATCTTTATTTTGAGACCGTATTTTTAAATCTGTTCTAGGAATCATGTCTTTGTCCATATTACTTATCCAAAAAGAGATGAGTACTTCCTCATTTGATTCAAAGAGAAGGTCTTGCAGTATTGTATTTTTTTCTTTTAATCTAAATTTGAATCCTTCATCTAATTCTAGGTTTGGAAAAGCACCTTTGTTTGCGATATGCCTAAATGTTTTAGTGGTATCGGAAACTAGGAAATTGTTTAGCGGTACTTTAAGATTCTCAAACTCCAAAGTAATTTGATTTTGATGATCTATCGTTATTTGTCTAATAGAATCGATGGGCAATCTAAACACTTCGTAATTTTTATTTTTGGCAATAGGAATGGCATGCGCTCTGTACAATTCCTCCATCTTATTTAAAGGCTCGTCTGGGTAATGTATTAGTAAGAAGTCTTTATTGTTTGGCAAATCTTCTAAAATAGATTTTTGTTGAATTGGCTCAAAATAATATTCTAAGAGCTTCATGGTTTGAGGAATAGCCGTTCTACTTAGCAGGGTTGAACTGATGGGAAGTCCTGTTTTCCAGGAGGCTATACATGTATTTTTGATAACCCGACTAGAAGCTTTAATCCAGTATACTTCTGAGCCAACGTGAAAAAAAGGAATGGGAAGTATGGACTGAAAATCGTTGGTGTTGATTTGATTGATCCAATTCGTGTTTTGGTCAAGATTTGCAATATCCTCGAGCTCTGCAATTGAATTGTTTATTTTGGCTTGCTGTCCTTTTACGGTAAAAAAAGCTTCGACCATACCAAAGGATAAAGCAGCAACTAAAACACAAATGGACAGATACTTTCTTTTTTGTTTGTAGAATTTCCAAACAAGAAAATAGGCAATAATGTTCATGGTATAGTAAAACAGCCATGCAAATCGGCCGGAGGCTCTAAATTGTTTAAACGGCCCTGTATAATTAAACAACCATTCCAAATGCCAAGTAAATGGATAAGCAAAGCTGATGAGTAAAGCGATAAATGCACCAAGAAAAAGAGCATCTAAATACTGTATTCCGGTAAAGCTCAATCGCTCTGTTAATGTTTTCTTTTTCCGTTTAAAATACTGACCTAGTAAAACTAAAAAACTAATGGTAGCTGTTAAGCCAACGTAAGAGATTCCTTCAAACCTAACATAAGAGAATTTAAAGAAGGATCCGTAAGATTTTCCGAGTGGTAAGAATATAGATTCGGGAGAGGCTCTGCAATAAAAGAATCCCCAAGGGTAAGCAGTTCTATAATCTTCATAAGACAAGGTTAGCAAGGAAAATAAAAGGAATGGAATAATTAATTGAAAAAGCAAGTAAAGCAGATTACTTGAGATTTTGTCCAATCTGTCTTTTTTAGTTGTAAAGCCATACACCAAAATAAAGAAAAGCCAAAAAGAAAACATGGCAAAAAAATAGGCTTGTACACTCAATGCTATCAAATTTACAGTGCCAATTACTATAGATAATTTATAGGACGGCTTGGAAAAAAACTTTTGTAACAGGTATAAATACAAGGGAAGAAAAAAGAGGTACGCTAAATTATAATGGCCTCCAAAACGATCTATTTGAGGAGATAAAAATACAATTATGTTTGCCACTAGCACCGAATAGAGCCAAGGCAGTTTTAAATTTACCAGTACTAAATACAACAAAACAACTCCTAAAACTAGGGTAAAAAGCATAAAAACATTTAAAATACCTACCAAATCTGCAGAGACATCGACACCAAAATTTGATAGAAATTTAAGTGTGTTTATAATTAGAGGTTGCCCACCGGTATACAGTACCGATTCTCCATAGGGATAGTTCATACTGGTGGTATGCAAATAAGTACTGTCGTATTTTAAATGATAGTAGGAATTATAGGTACTCTTTAGTCCATCTCCAGAAGACGAAAAGAAGGTGTTGTTTGGTGCGCTTAGTATTTTGCCATAAAAAGCAAACAACAAAAGGGTGGACACAAGAAGGCTCAATACAAAGCCAGAAATTTTAGACGATATTTTAAATTTCATCTTCATCATTTTAATTTAATTCATCCATAACAATATAGTGTGGGCGAGCCTTTACCTCATCAAATAAGTTTCCAATATAATCTGCTAGAATCCCTAACACAAAAAAAAGAATACTAAACATGGCGCTCATAAAAATGATGATGGTAGTGTATCCAGAAACGGGCTGGTCTATAAAATACATACCCAAAGAGTAAGCACCCACTATAAAACTAAAACAGCCAAAGAATGCTCCAACAAATATCCCAAGTCGTAAAGGTGCTTTTGAAAGAACAGATATTGCCGAAAAAGACAAGACCAGTAATTTGAAAAATGAATATTTACTTTCTCCTGCAATTCGTTTTGGAGCTGTAAATTCCATTTTCTCACTTTTAAAACCTATAATCTGAATAAGGCCTCGAAGAAATCGGGTACGTTCTCGGTAATCTTTGATTAAAATGGCAACTACTCTATTGGAGACGAGAAAGAAATCAGATGCATTGGGCTCTATTTTTATTTGCGCCAATTTATTTATTAAAAAATAAAAGAGTTTAGAAAATAAATTTGTTGCTACTCCACCATCGTTACGTTTGGAGCGAACCATATGAATAATGTCCGCTCCCGAACGAAAAGCTTGGTACATCTCTTTTAAACAAGAAGTTGGGTGTTGTAAATCGCAATCCATACAAATAGTTGCATCGGAATTTGAATAATCTAGTCCGGCTAACATAGCCGATTCATGCCCAAAATTTCTTGAAAAATTGAGCACCTTGATACTTGTATTCTCTTGAGCAATGTTTTTAAGAATCGAAAAACTGGAGTCTGTACTCCCGTCATTCACAAATATGATTTTGAAGCTTATGCCCAGTAATTCTAATTCTTTTTTTAATGCCGTATAACAAAGTAATACAGATTCTTCTTCGTTGTAAACTGAAACAATAATGCTAAGATCTACGCGTTCCATTTTTTTATTTATTTATTAAGCAATTTCTATTGGTCTATTGCTTTAGTTTTCTAACCTTTTCCTAAGTTTTCGTATTAATTAGGCTTTTGGTTTGATTGTTCTTTTAGTCTAATTACACAGTACAAACAGGTGCTAAAAAAGTCTCTTACATAAGGAATGGCAGCTATTGCCTTAAATTGAACTCTTTGTTTTAGTCCAAATTTAACCTTGTAATTGGGATTAATAAAATAGAGTGTTTTCTTTACAAACACGTACTTATTGTTATTTACCAGATGTACGAATTTATTTATCCCAATGCCGGTTTCCTTAATTTCTACTAGGCTGTTTACAGTTCCCTGAGTTTCGCCAAATAATTTTAATACGCCTTTGTACAGCGTATTAGGTAGCAGATGAAAATAAGGTGTTTTGCTCAACAGTTTACTATTACAAACTTGTTGATGCCCGCCAAAGGGCATGCACCAGGGCGGAAATCCGAAGAAAACCAATCCATCTTGTTTTAGAAACACTTTTAAATGTTTAAAAAACTCGTCTTGGTTGTGTATGTGTTCAATAACATCTCTCAACATAATAAGATCAAAACGACCAATATCCTGAGCATTTAGCTTGTATACATCTTCATTTAAAAAAATGGCCTTCGAATTTTGATAATGCTCGCTTGTAAATTGCTTGGCCTCCTCTATCCTCTTACTACTTAAATCAATGCCCACCACTTCGCAACCTAAATCTATAAAGGGAGCTAAGTTTCCGCCTTCTCCACAACCAATTTCGAGTACTCTTAGCTCTTTGGTTATTGCTTTATAGTCCGATATATAAGGCATTATGTATTTTGTTGTTGTAATGGCTTGCTCGCTAAAATACTGACTCCTATTTGTATGTCTTTCCTGCATTAATTAATTTATTAACTCGAAGTAGTTGTATGGTTAAATGTAAATATATCAATTATTGAATGTAAATAAATTTATAAGTCCAAAAAGGATTTTAAATATGCGAAGTACACGGTTAGTTTTGCAAGGATTTTAACAGTGCTTTTTGAGCATCATTTTTATAATTGGCTGCTTTATATTCCAAATTTCGGTAGCTGTATTAAAGGATGAAAATTCGAACATATTTTTTGATGGCTTAGCTAACTTTACCTTATTTGGAAGATTGACTTTATCTATGGTTCCAATATTTTAAAATTCATATTTGGCTGTATAAATATCTTTAGTCATTATTTTTTATCTAACACTAAAAGCTTGTCTATCACAAAAAAATGAGAAAGGTAGTACTTTGAGAGTTTCGAATTTTTTATCCATCTAACTAATTTAGAGCCATTCATCGCTAGGCATATTTATGTAATTAAGGTTTAAATTTTTCATTATTTTATCTAATCCATCATCAAAAGAGTATCGCGTACTCATTTCCATACTCTATCTCATTAGTTAATTAAATGCTTTATTCCTGTCTTATTACTCATAGAAATTTAGAGTAATTTCATTTTTAAGCTTGGCCGCTGGGTTATTTCATGAAAGCAGATAGCATCGTTGGTGTAATAATGAAACACCATGCTTTTTCTTGTGCTGTTTGGCTTGTTTACTTTTATTAAAAAATTGTACAACTGGTAAAATATCTTGTAATTTCTTAACATATTTAATATTTAAAAAAAGTGCCTCTGTTTATGTGTTCGCTAATTTTCCAATCGGTAAAAACACACTACTTAATCACATAACTGCATCTGTTAATAGGTAAATATATAAAACGAATGTGAATGATTCGATTTAATCTAAAACTGATTTTATAAAATGTTCTTTTTTATTCCGAAACTGTACATGTAAAATGTTCGTGAGGAGGTGTATTCTAAAGCAGGTCCTCCAAATTTATTAGGAGCATATTTTTTATGATTGTTTATAACGTAATCTCCTTTGGCAAAAACAATTAGTTTTTCACTTAAATTGGCTTCTAAAGAAATTCCTGCAAAAGAGCCTAAATTATTGTTGGTACGATAGAAAATTCCAACGTTAGGGCAAAGCCTAACAGGCTTACCAATAATAAGTTTAATGAATAAGGGAAGCGTAACAGCAGGCATGCTACTGTCATCCGTAAATAAATAGGGATCTACATTTACCGAAAAAAAGGACTGGTAAGGACTGTATTCTATTGAAGTTCCATAAGTTGTTTCATTCCAAGTAGCGATGGTTCCGAGGTTAATACCCACATTTAATTGCTGTGAATAGAGTGCTGTTGTGAACAAATACGTACATAAAATGAGAAGATTGTTTAACATACCACATCAGTTTATAGAACTTTAATATTACCTATAATTAGGGAATGAAACAATAGGTAATACCACTCAAATTTTACTATTGGGCAACAGAATTGGTTTTAAAACTTTTAGTTTACAATGCGTAAAAGAATGGATTTGTACCATTAAAAATTCTAAATTTGCCTTATGGATTCACTTACACAAATTGTATTAGGAGCAGCGGTTGGAGAGCTTGTTTTGGGTAAAAAAATTGGGAACAGAGCTATGGTTTGGGGCGCAATAGGAGGCACCATTCCAGACTTGGATGTTTTGGGTAAATTCTTTTTATCGAATATAGACAACCTGGCTTTTCATCGAGCCTTTAGTCACTCCATTTTGTTTTCTATACTAGGAGCCCTAGTGTTTGGTAAATTGGTGCACGCCATTTACAAAAGCCCAAACCACAAGTGGATTGCCCTTATTTTTAGATCGTTAGCTACCATTCTTGTTGGCTTTGCCGTTCATTTTGTGCTGAATATTATTGTACCCAAACCGCTTATTCCCATGCTTTTGGCGGCAGCAGCCTTGGCTTATTTTTTATACCGCTCTACCTACAAAAAATACTTTACCGGCTTGTGGAAAGCTCCAAAAGCAAGTGTAAAAGATTGGCAGCGCTTGTTTTTTTGGTCTTTACTTACCCACCCAATTCTCGATTGCTTTACCATGTACGGCACACAATTGTTTTCTCCTTTTACAAACACACGTGTGGCTTGGTCTACCATTTCGGTGGCAGATCCGGTTTACACCTTGCCCTTTATTATTTGTCTTATTGTAGCCGCAACTTATAAAAGAGAAAATAGCTTGCGCGGCAAATGGAACAAATTGGGCATACTTTTAAGTTCCCTTTATTTGTGTGCTACGGTGGTTAACAAGTTTCATGTAAACGCTGTTTTCGCGAATGCACTAAGCGAGCAAAAAATTGAAGTGAAACGCTATGTTACCAATCCGGCTATTTTGAGCAATGTACTTTGGTCTTGTGTGGCAGAAACCGATACGAGCTTTTTCCTCTCTCAATATTCCTTGTTTGACCATAGTGCTGTTGTGTTTACCGAAGTCGCAAAAAACCATGGGCTTTTAAAAAACAAGCAAAACGACGAAACCTTAAAAACACTTGCTTGGTTTAGCGACGACTATTACAATGTAATTCCCCTAGAAAATAGTTTGCAAATGAACGATTTGCGCTTTGGAGTTTTCTTTAACGAGGACTATGCAGTAGATGCGTATATTTTTAGATTTGAGCTTCTGGATGGCGAAAATGGATACGAGATGCAAGAAGCTCAGGGCGGGCCGCCAAAAGAAAAGCAGGCGAATATGTTTAACGCACTGTGGAAACGTATAAAAGGAGTTTAACTACAGCTAAAAAAACCGAGTCAATACTAAAAATTATCCTTTTTGAACCAGTAGACATTTACAAACCTCATAAGTAAGCACCAGCTCTTTGTTGTTGGTTAGTAGAATTTCGAAACTCTTATCAAAATTCTCAATCTGCTTTACTTTAAACTCTGTTCCCAAGGTAATTTTTTTCTTGTTTAAGTAAAGTAAAAGCTCTTTAGAACTCTTAACCAAGCCACACAGTTTTACTTTTTCTCCCGCTTTTATGGAGGTTAAATTAATGTAGTTTGATTTCGGGACCTTTCCGTTTTTATCTGGAATTGGCGAGCCGTGAGGATCAGAGGTTGGGAAGCCCAATATCTCATCCATACGATCGAAAAAAATAGAGGAATTTAAATGTTCCATTTGCTCGGCAATGTCGTGTACCTCTTCCCAACCAAAGCCCATAACTTCGGTTAAAAACATTTCTGTTAATCTGTGTTTTCTTACAATTAAAGCGCCTATTTTTTTTCCCTTACTCGTTAGTTGTAGCGGCTGGTATTTTTGATACAAAACCCAATTGTTCTGCTCCATTTTTTTTACCATATTGTTGGCCGTAGGCTTACTAACCTTCATCTTACTCGCCAATTCTGTAATGGAAACTTGCTCGTTTTTCTGACTCAGAAAAAAAATAGCTTTCAGGTAATTTTCTTTTGTTTGCGTTTGCATAAAAGGGCTTTAATAGAACAAATATAGGAAATCTATTGTTAGACTACTCTAACTTATTATATTTGCACCGCTAAACAAATGAATTTATTTTATGCGGTTAAAATTTATTTTAACATCCATTGCTACCTTTTTACTTTTTACCCCTGTGATGTTGGCTCAAAACGGAACCCTAAGCGGACTTGTTAGAGTAGACAATAAGCTTCAAGAATTTGCAACGATTACTATTTCGACAAGTCCGGTTACTGGAGCAGTAAGCAATTCTAGAGGTGCTTTTATTCTTGAAGAAATTCCGTACGGTAAGTATACACTTACGGCTTCTTTTGTAGGTTTTAAAAAACAAGTTAAAACCCTTACTATTAACCAACTTACCAGAGCAGTTGATGTGCAATTTAATTTAGTTGAAAATATAAATGCCTTAAATGAAGTGGTCATTACGGGCACTAAAACCTACAAAAGGCAAACCAACTCGCCCGTAATTGTTAATTTAATCAACAGCCAAACCCTTAACAATGTGCAGGCTTGTAATCTATCCGAAGGTTTAAAGTTTCAGCCCGGACTGCGTGTAGAAACCGATTGCCAAACCTGTAATTACACCCAATTACGCATGAATGGCTTGGCAGGTGGTTATTCTCAAATTTTAATAAATGGCCGTCCAATCTTTAGTCCATTAACAGGTTTGTACGGTTTAGAGCAGTTGCCTACCAACATGATCGACCGAATAGAAGTGGTAAGAGGTGGTGGCTCATCCTTATACGGTTCGAGCGCAATTGGAGGTACGGTAAATGTGATTACCAAAGTGCCAAAAATAAATTCTTTTGAGCTTAATTCCTTTTATCAAAATATAAACGGGAAGGCAAATGACCTTGTGCTAAGCGGAAACAGTTCTTTGGTGTCTGAAAACAACACATCGGGCGTGTCCTTTTTTTTTAACCGCCGAGAGCGAGAATTGTACGACCACAACGGGGATGGTTATTCTGAAATACCCGAAATTAAAAACACCTCTTTTGGTACCAATATTTTCTTTTTACCTAGTGAGGATGAAAAACTGGAACTCAACCTGAGTAATTTAAATGAGTTTAGATACGGTGGCGAACTTACCGACAAACCCGCATACTTAACACAGCAATCTGAAGAACGAACGCACAATGTTTGGATGGCTAGTGCCGATTATCAAATTACAAAAGAAAACACCTCTCTTATTACCTATGCCGCTTGGCAAAACACAAAACGAAAACACTACACAGGTATATTTCCCGATGAGGCCGCAGCCATTCAATCGCATTTAGAAAATCCTCCTTATGGAAACTCAAACACAACAACGTTGCAAGGAGGTTTTCAAGTAAACCACAAACGCTACAATTTTATTAAAGGGAGCAATACCTTTACACTTGGGAGTGAATATGTTGTAGACGATGTATTTGATGAAATCTCGTCTTACAACTACTTTATCGATCAAAAAACCACCGATTTTGGGCTGTTCGTTCAAAGCGATTGGGACTTGTCTCCATCTGTAAATTTACTTTCTGGAGTACGAATGGACAAGCACAGTTTAATCGACAAGCTCGTGTTTAGTCCGCGTTATTCACTACTCTACAAACTCAAAGCAAACACACAGTTTAGACTTAATTATGGAACTGGATTTAGGGCACCACAAGCTTTTGACACCGATTTGCACATTGCATTTGCCGGTGGTGGGGTATCGCGTGTTTCTTTGTCTCCAGAGCTCATTCCAGAAAAGTCGCAAAGCTTGAGTGCTTCGGTAAATTACGATAAGCCAAGCGAGCATTTTATTGCCGGTTTTACGCTAGAGGGTTTTTACACCCGGCTGAATGATGCATTTTATTTGCAACCAATAGGGCAAGATGGTTTTGGAGAACTCTTTGAAAAACAAAACGGACAAGGAGCCACGGTACAAGGGCTTACTTTAGAGTTAAGAACAAATTACGATAAGAAAATTCAATTCGAAACAGGTTTCACGCTGCAGTCTAGTAAATTTGATGAAAAAGTAAGTTATATAGACGGATTAGAAGGCTTAAAAGATTTTGTAAGAACACCGACTACCTATGGTTTTGCCACGCTATCTATTACACCAAACGCTAAGGTAAATGCGAACCTAAATTATATTTATACAGGAGAGATGAAGGTTCCGCACTTTGCTGGTGCGCCCAATCAAACTGTAGACGAAATTAGCAGCTCGAAGCCCTTTTCTGAATTGAGTGCTAAAATTGCCTATACCATGCAATTAACTAAAACACAATCGGCCCTAGAAGTATACGGTGGAATAAAAAACCTGTTTAATTCTTACCAAAGCAATTTTGATATTGGCAAAAACAGAGACAGTAATTATGTGTTTGGCCCCTCGCTGCCAAGAACCTTTTATTTTGGTGTTAAATGGATGCCTAGTAAGAGCGAATGAGATGAGCCTTAATCTTCATCTCCCAAATCGTAGGACAAATCTTCGTCCATCCACTCATCAATTTCCTTAAAATTCTCGAGTTCACGTCGGTCTCTTTTGGTAGGTCTACCCAGGCCAATATCACGATCTTCTCCCGAGAGTCTGCGGTGGTGAAAAGCTCTAAACTTTTCGCGCTCTTCGAGCGAGGTTAAATCTTCGTAACAATCTTTCGCAATAGAAAAACCAACGCGCGATTTTAGGAGTTCCAAAATTTTAAACTCCAATTTCAGTCCTTTTTTGTCTACCGAAATTAAATCGTTTACCAAAACCATACGTGCAGGTTTGCACTTGCTTCCGCTTACTTTAATTTTTCCCGATTTACAAGCTTGTGTAGCAATGCTTCTGGATTTAAATATGCGTACCGTCCACAGCCATTTGTCAATTCTTACTTTCTCCATCTTTAAAATAGGTCTTCAATTTTTGGGCCTTACTCGTACCCAATAATTCTGTTAACTCGTTTATAGAAGCTTCCTTAATTCGTTTTATAGATTTAAATTTTCTTAATAAATCTACTTTAGATTTGGGTCCTATCCCGGGTACATCGTCTAATTCGGAATGCAAGCCCGATTTGGATCTTCTGTTGCGGTGATGCGCCAAGCTAAAACGGTGGGCCTCGTTTCGCAAATGCTGAATGAGTTTTAACGATTCCGATCTTTTGTCGATGTACAAGGGTACCGAGTCGCCGGGAAAATAAATTTCTTCCAATCTTTTTGCAATTCCCACTATGGCAATTACACCGCGTAGCTCTAGTTTATCTAAGGCTTTTAAAGAAGCGCTAAGCTGCCCTTTTCCTCCATCTATAATAATAAGCTGTGGAAAGGGTTCGTTTTCTTCTTTAAGTCTCTTGTAACGCCGGTAAACCACCTCTTCCATAGAGGCGTAATCATCTGGGCCTTCTACGGTTTTAATGTTAAAATGTCGGTAATCTTTTTTGCTGGGTTTGGCGTTTTTAAAAACCACACAAGCCGATGCCGGGTTGGTTCCTTGAATGTTTGAGTTATCGAAACATTCTATTTGAACAGGTAGTTCAGACAAGCGCAGGTCTTTTTGTACTTGCTCTAAAACTCTTTTGCTATGGCGTTCCGGATCTAAAATTTGTATTTTCTTGAGCTTTTCCTGACGCATGTATTGCGCATTGCGAAGCGATAAGTCTACAAGCGCCTTCTTATCGCCGCGCTGAGGAATGTGTAAGCTCACCTCTTCCCAAGCACTGGTAATTTGTTTGTTTAAGATGATTTCCTTGGTGGTGGAATGAAACTTTTCTCTAATTTCCAATACAGCCATGGTCAATAAATCCTCATCCGACTCGTCTAGTTTTTTCTTAATTTCCAGGTTGTGCGATTGGATTATGGCTCCGTTCACAATCTTAAAATAGTTTACATAAGCCGAGTCGGTATCCGATAAAATGGTAAAAACATCTACATTGTGAATGCTTGGGCTTACCACCGTAGATTTGGATTGATAATTCTCTAAAGCCTCTAGTTTTTCTTTTATTTCTTGGGCTTTTTCAAATTCTAAATCTGCAGCAAACACTTTCATTTGCTCCTTTAAGGGCTGAATAATACTTTTTGTATTTCCTTTTAAAATAGAGCGTATTTCTGTAATGTCTTGTTGGTAGTTTTCCTCTGTTTGCAAAGACTCGCATGCCCCTAAACATTTTTTGATATGGTAATCTAAACAAACTTTAAACTTGCCATTTACAATGTTTTCTTCGCTTAAGTTAAAGGCACAAGAACGCAGTGGATACAGTTGTTTTATGAGCTCTAAAAGTACGCGCATGGCTCTAGAGGAAGAGTAAGGTCCAAAATACTCAGAACCGTCTTTAAGAACATTACGCACCGAAAACACGCGTGGAAAACGTTCCTTTTTAATACAAATCCATGGATATGTTTTGTCGTCTTTTAGCAGTACGTTGTAACGCGGTTGGAGTTTTTTTATAAGATTATTCTCCAGTAAAAGGGCATCTACCTCGCTCACCACCACAATGTACTCTATACGCTCAATTTTAGAAACCAACACCCGAGTTTTACCATAGTCGGTGTGTTCTTTATGAAAATAGGAAGAAACCCGACGCTTTAAATTTTTTGCTTTTCCTACGTATAGAATAATATCGTCCTTGTCGTAGTACTGATAAACCCCTGCGCTACTAGGCAGTGTTTTTAAAAATTGAGCTATATGTTCCTTGGTTTTGGGCATTGGTCAAATGTAAGTATTCAATTTGGAGAATTGAATAATGCCGCATAATTTTTAATGCAATTTATCAATATTTTACGCAGAGTATTTAAGTACAAATAGATAAATTGCACGCTCGTTTAACGTAGCTATTTTGGGCTAAGTTTCCAATTTATTTTGATAAACTAAAGATTAAAAAATGAAAAATGTAAAAGTATATGGAGCAGATTGGTGCTCGGACTGTGTAACTGCAAAAAAGTTTTTAGAGTCTAAGAGCATTGACTTTGAGTACATTGACATAAGCAAAGATGAATCGGCTGTGGCTTTTGTAGAAAAAGTAAACAATGGCAAGCGAATTATTCCAACCATGGTAATTGATGGAGAAACGCATACCAATCCAGGTATTGCAGGATTAATAAGTTTGTTTAACTAAAAAAGAGTGGCCTTAGCCACTCTTTTTTAATTCCAAAACTCTCGCTTTTTATTACGTTCCGTTTTCAATTTTAAATACTCTTCTGTGCTTACTCTTATAAAGGATGGATGCTGCTCTATGGCATACTCCAATTGCTCTACAATTTTATCTACCGAGTCGTTTTCGTAATCTATTATCAAAGGCTTTTTAATAACCATAGACTGAAGTATTCCCTTTTTCTTTATCCGTAAGCCTCGCTTATCAAAAGAGCGCCTAAATCCATCAATAACAACAGGAACTACAATTGGTTTAAACTTTTTTATAATATGAGCCGTTCCTTTCCGAATGGGATTAAAGGCTCGTGTTGTTCCCTGGGGAAAGGTAACCACCCAGCCGTCTTCTAGTGCCGTACCAATATTCGAAATATCTCTAAAGTCAACTTGTCTGTTAATGGCCTCTCCAGATTCTCTCCAGGTTCTTTTTATAGATACGGCTCCAACATAGGACATCACTTTGGGTAAAAACCCTGATTCCATGGTTTCTGTAGCGGCAATGTAATATAAGTTGGTTTTTGGATTCCATAAATACGATACATTTTTAATGCTGTCTATTCTTCCTTTTAAAGAAGCATTAAATACATGATGCATCGCAGTAACGTCTGCAAAATAAGTTTGGTGGTTAGAAACAAAAAGAATGTTTCTGGCAGGAAGTTCTCTAATAATCTCAGAGCCCTCAATATTCATACTGTTAAACCCCTGGTAACGTCTATGAGAGAGCGTACCCAACAATTGTATTAACCAGCGTTTTAAAAATATGTAATGCCCAAAAGGGTCTTTTTTTAACAATCCCATAAATGAGTTAATGGTAAGCCGACAAAGCTAAACAATTTGAGAGATTGAAGAAATGCCAGCAGCGCAAGTTTAAAAAGAACTAAACGATCAATTCCATTTCAAAAAGCACCGCCAAGTGTATTTTTATTTTTTCTTGAACTTCTGCCATATCAACAGCCCTGCCTAGCTCTTTTTGCAAAGAGGTTACAGCCTTGTCTGTAATACCACATGGAATAATATTGGAAAAATAATTGAGGTCTGAGTTTACATTAAAAGCAAAGCCATGCATGGTTACCCATCTGCTAGAGCGCACTCCTAAGGCACATATTTTTCTAGCTTTTGGATTATCCCAGTCTAACCAAACACCCGTAGATCCTTTTATTCTTCCAGATAAAATACCGTATTCGGCAAGGGTTCGAATTACAGATTCTTCTAAATACCGAAGGTATTTATGAATGTCGGTAAAAAAATGATCCAAATCGAAAATAGGATAAACCACCAACTGCCCAGGGCCGTGGTAAGTTATGTCTCCACCACGATTAATCTTATAAAATCGCGCCCCTTTGGCTGCTAATTGTTCTTCGTTTACCAATAAATGAGAAAGATGTCCGCTTTTACCTAAAGTAAATACATGCGGATGCTCACAAAAAATTAAACTGCTTTGAGTTTGCACCACATGAGAACTCCCCTCTTTTTCTCGAGCTCTGTTGGCACGCTTCACATCAATAACACCTTGAAATAATGTTTCCTGAAAATCCCAGGCTTCTTTATAATCTACAAGACCCAGATTGATGTGTTTTACTCGCTGCATTATCGTTTTATGAAGATTTGGTTTCTTAATTAAAAGTCAGACAAAGCTCCTTTTAAAGCATTAATAACTTCAATCTCCTCTGCTACAACTCCATTTCTCTGAGATATAATGTAGGATACATGATCGCCAACGTTTACCAAATAGAAAGTCTTCTCTATCATGGTGGTACCCTTAGACCAGTATTCCATTACCGAAGATGTGTACTTGGAGATCACTTCCTTGTTAATTTCTAATCGCTTTTGATTACGTGTGTAATCAGAATCGTTTCGGAAGAAAATAACTGCTAAGTTTTCATCTTTCTTTCTCCAACCAACGAGTTCGTTATGGTTCATTTCTGGAACTATGTTGTGCCAACAAAGTGTTTTGGCGTTTTCGTTCATTTGCTGGCGAAAACGCACAACCATACCTTCGTAACCATCGCAAGCATATACAATAGGCGTTTTACCTTCTAAATGGTCTGCAAGTAAAATCGCATCTGCCTGAATTTCTGTTTGTAAATCGTCTATTAAAGTGGCTGCATTATTTAAATCTGCCTTAAAGGAACCGCTAATTAAACCATAGTGATTTAGAAAAAACAACAATTGAGTAATTGAATACCCCATCATTGTTCTAGGAGATTCTGCCGTGGGTAACTGAATGTAGTTTAAGTTGTTTTCCTTCGCTAATTCAATTAGTTTTCCTCCAGAAGAAACACAAGCAATTTGAGCGCCCTTCGCTTTAGCTTTTGCAAAAGCCTCTATTGTTTCCTCTGTATTTCCAGAGAAAGAAGAACAAATAACAAGTGTGTTTTCGTTTATGTATTCAGGTAAATCGTACCCTTTATTAGCGCAAATAGGAACAATGCATTCTTTAGCTACCAATTCCGAAACAATGGTTCCACCAATTCCAGAACCACCCAAACCGGTAATCATTACATTTCTAATTTCCTTAGTATTGGCTTTTAAGTTTGCACTTGTACCAATTTCTAATGCATGACGTAATTGGTTTCCAAAACCAGCAATTAAATCTATCATCTCAGTCTATTCTTGTTTATAAAATGTTTTTTACTAGCAGCAAAAGTAAGTATTTATCTCTCAAAAGTTTGGTATATTTGCGCAAATTTCAAGCTATGAGTACTTCATTATCAGAACAAGAATTAGGGCGTAGAGAATCTCTTCAAAAATTAAGAGACTTAGGTATCGAACCCTATCCTGCAGCAGCCTACGATGTAAGTACTTACACCAAAGATTGTAAAGAACATTTTGAAGATGGAAAGCTCGTATGCCTGGCTGGACGATTTATGAGCAGACGCATCATGGGAAAAGCTTCTTTTGCCGAGATTCAAGATGCTCAAGGTCGTATTCAATTGTACTTTAATAGAGATGAAATTTGCGCGGGAGAAGACAAGTCCATGTACAACCAAGTATTCAAAAAATTACTGGATATAGGAGATTTTATTGGCGTTAAAGGAACTTTGTTTAAAACTCAAGTGGGCGAAATTTCTGTTTTGGTAACCGAAATGACCATGCTATCAAAATCGTTGAAACCATTACCGGTGGTAAAAACAGATGAAGAAGGAAACATACATGATGCTTTTACAGATCCGGAACTCAGATACCGTCAGCGGTATGTAGATTTGGTAGTAAACCAAGGGATAAAAGAAACTTTTATTAAGCGAAGTAAAATTATAAACAGCATGCGTTCTTTCTTTAACGAGCGCGAATACTTAGAAGTGGAAACCCCTATTCTTCAACCTATTCCGGGTGGAGCATCGGCGCGACCGTTTATTTCGCACCACAATGCTTTAGACATTCCCTTGTATTTAAGAATCGCAAACGAACTGTATTTAAAAAGATTAATTGTAGGTGGCTTTGACGGTGTGTATGAATTTGCCAAAGACTTTCGAAATGAAGGAATGGATCGTACGCACAACCCAGAATTTACGGTGTTGGAGATATACGTAGCTTATAAAGACTACAATTGGATGATGGATTTTACCGAAAAAATGATTCAGCGCGTAGCGATGGATGTAAACGGTAAAACAGAACTTACAGTGGGAACAAAAGACATAAGCTTTAAAGCTCCCTTTGCTCGTGTTACCATGACCGATGCAATAAAAGAACATACCGGAATTAATATTTCAGGAATGGAGGTTCCTCAACTTGTAGAAGCCTGCAGAAGTCTGGGCATTGAGACCGATAAAAGTATGGGTAAGGGTAAATTAATCGACGAAATTTTCGGAGAAAAATGTGAACCCAACTACATTCAACCTACTTTTATTACAGATTACCCTAAAGAAATGTCGCCTTTATGTAAGGTACATCGAGAAAATCCGGAGTTAACAGAACGCTTTGAATTGATGGTAAACGGTAAGGAAATTGCCAATGCTTATTCGGAGTTAAACGATCCAATAGATCAGCGCGAGCGATTTGAAGAGCAGTTAGCTTTAACTGCCAAAGGCGATGATGAGGCGATGTTTATTGATCAGGATTTTTTGAGAGCTTTAGAGTACGGTATGCCCCCAGCTTCTGGAATGGGAATTGGAATAGATCGATTAACTATGTTGATGACCAATCAATCTTCAATTCAAGAAGTATTGTTCTTTCCGCAAATGCGACCTGAGGAATTTGAGACTTCAAAAACGGACGAATTAAGCGAAAATGAAAAAGCCATATACGAGATTTTAGTCGAAAGAAAATCGATGAGCCTAGAGGCGCTAAAATCGATGACGGGCTTGAGTAATAAACAATGGGATAAAAGCTTAAAAGCACTTGGGAAGTTAGGCTTTACTAAGGCCACAAAAACCGATGCAGGAGTAACAATAAACCTTGTAGAGTAAACGATATAAACGCATAAAAAAAGCAGTTGTAAAAATTACAACTGCTTTTTTTATGTTTACATTTATTGTTGTTTTTACCTAAACTCTTCCGGATCACAAAAACGGCAAGGCTCCGTTCTGTCTTTATGATGAAAGGGAGTGTCTGTATTAAAAATTTGCTGTAACAGTGTTTTAAACTCCAGTTCAAATTCGCTTAAGAGTTCTGCATCCAGCTGTGTTGTAAGTATTTTATCCTCCTTAAACCCTGCGGGTATAAAACCGTTTTTGAGTGCTCTAAAGCTCACAATACCAGTTTGCATTTCTTTTTGAGCAGGATGCATTTTATGATACAAATAAGCATATAGGTACAATTGAAATCCCTTCAGGAATTTTTTATCCCAAACGAGTAATTCAAAATCATCTGTTTGAAGCTCATTTTTATTTACTATACCTGTTTTGTAATCTGTAATTCTAAGACTTCCGTTAAACGTGTCTATTCTATCTGCATTTCCGTTTAAATTAATTGGAAAATCAATTCCATCAATAACAATAGCGGCTTTAAGATCTTTCTCTAAACCCTTTATATGAATTTCGTTAGCCTCAAGCAATTTTATTTCATCTTTAAGAAATGCTTGTAAAAATTGCTCGGCTACGGTATACACCAATAAGTTTTTTCCTTTATCGAAAACCCCTTTTTTAAACTCTTCTGTAAATAGCTCCTTAAGTTTAGATGGTATTAGTGGCAGCATAGCCTTTACATCTGCTTTTTTAATGAGCTGATTTAAATAGGGTTTGTAAAAATCTTCTAAAGAACGGTGCACAACTGTACCCAGAGTATTGGCTGCTATGGTTTCTTCTACAACATCTGGATCTCTAATTTTGAGTACTTTTTCGTAGTAAAACTGCAAAGGACAGTTTTTATAACTATTTAAAGATGAGGGAGAAAAACCTCTTCCAGTTGCAATTTCCTGAAGTCGGTTTTGAATGTTTGCATCTTTAACAATCGACAGCTCTTTGGGTATTATTTTTTGAAGTGAATGCGATAAAATCTCTTTAGAAAAGCTAATTTCATTGGGGTACTTAAGTTTAAGTTCATTTTCTAGTTGTGCTATAAAGCGACTTTTTTCGCCCGAGCCCATTGCATCGGTTTGGGTATTGTAAACTAAGGTAAAAGATTTACACCTTTGTGCTAATCGGTAAAAGTGGTAGGCAAAAATGGCGTCTTTATCCAAGTAAGTAGGCAAACCAACTTCTTTTCTAATATCAAACGGAATAAAAGAATTGTCACTTTTTCCTTCTGGCAAAAACCCTTCGTTGGCAGAGAGTAAAATTACGTGCTCAAAATCGAGGTTGCGGGTTTCTAACATGCCCATAAGCTGTAAGCCCGAAAGTGGTTCGCCAAAAAAAGACAAACTCTCGAGTTTAGCACTTTGCTGAAAGAGCTGATGTAGGGTTTTAAGTTCCGTTATAAAACCGTATTTATCTTGTAAGTTTTTAATCTGATGAAACAGTTTGGCAAAAACAAACAACTGTTCCAAATCCAAAGAGTCTTGTCTTTCTTGCGCAATAATTTTATCCTTAATTAATTCTATTAGAGCCAATGCATCGTCTATAATTCCAAAAGGATTGGAGCTCTTGTAGTTTACTAAAACTTCAATCCAAGGTAAAACAGGTTTTGGGCAGTAGCTTAACACAAGTTCTTTAGAAGGAAAGGAATGATTTAACTTTTGAATTTTTTGCTTCAACTCGAGTAGAAGTTCCGCATAGCCTGAGCTTTGAAAGGCGGGATGCTGCCATATTTTAAATAGATCTCTGAAATAGAATTTCTCATTTGCACCACTTAACTTCTCTCGGTTAAGATGGAGTTGAAAAAAGGCATCAAAAAAAGCATACATGTGCAAGTTCCGTAAAGAATTTCCCATGGTGATGTTTAACTTATCTACCGTATTTGGAAGGAATTCTAAAACAGGGAGTAGTAAATTTTCATCTGCTAGAACTAAAGCAAGGTCTTTTAATTCTTGCTGTTTATTTTGGTGTTCTGCTATTAAAGAAGCTGCCAACTGAGCCTGGGCAACTCCCTTAGGAACTCCAAATACTTTTATTTCTTTGGGCTTAATTAAATCACTGCAAATCCAATTAAAAGGTCTGTTTTCAAACTCTGGCCATTGCTTGTGTTTGCGTAAGTATTTCCCAGCTTCTTGTTTCGAATCGTTTAAGTAGTAGGTATCTGCATCCCAAAAAACATCAGCTATTCCTTCCGAAATTAATGTTCTCATGATGTGTTCTTCACAGGGGTTCATCGCATTAAACCCAACGTAACATATAGATTCTTTACTTGGTTTTTTCTCTACAATCCAATTTGATATAACATCCGATGCCTTTCTGTAGGCCATTCCTTGAAAGGCTAAATGTTGTATTTCTAATCTTTTATTGAAGTCGGCAAACAATAAACCCATCAATTCCCAAAAACGCAAATAGTTTTTTACCATAGCGCTTGGCTCGCCTTCTATGGGGGTCCATGCTTCAATTTTCTTGGCTTGGTGTAAGTAATCAAATAGTTTTTCTGGTTTAGTTAAGTAGGCCGAAATATCGTTAAAATCGGTAAGTAGCATGGGAGCCCATTTTAAAAAGGCTTCAAAAGACTCCTGTTCTTCTTTAGGAAATACTTTTTGATAGGAAATATATAACTCAAAAAGAAGGCTGGTACGATCGAGAATATTAAACCCAGAAATCTCTTCGAGCCACTCTTCTATAGAATATATTTTAGGCATCCAGAGCGGCACATCGCTCAGGTCGGCGAGGGCTTGTTTAAAAAAGGTTCCTGCCCTTTTGCTGGGTAAAACAATACAAAGCTCTTCGAGTTTATCTTTTTTAGAAACATATATGTTTTCTGCAATTTTATTGATGAACTTCTTCATTACCCTATTTTGTTTAATTCTATAGACACATCGTTTACGTAAGCTAACACACAAGATTTAACCTGATAACCCATGTTGATAATATGCGCACGGTAGGCCAAAATTTGTTCTTCATGGGCTGGTAAAGGGCTGCCTGTTTTGTAATCTATAATGACAATTCCTTCCGGCAGAAAAACCAATCTATCGGGACGAATTACTTTGCCATCTTCTAGAAGAATGTCTTCTTCGTTTTTCACTTTTAAATCTGCAGCAAAAAACTTTTTCAACTCATCATGATTCAGTATTTTTTGAAGGAATGTACGCATTTCTTCAAGCTCACTGTTTAGTAACAATCCTTCTCTTGTTGCTTTTTGCAGGGCAGGTTCTAAATCATTTTCAACTTTAATATAAGATAGAATTTCATGAATTTTTCTTCCTTTATCTGCCCCTTTTTCTGGGTGATCTACTTCCCACATTTTTGGGGCTTGTCTGCTAATTTTTAAAATCTTAGACAGGTCTTTTAATGGCTCCGAAACTTTTAAATGTTTATTCTCGAGTTTGGGTTTAGCGTTATATTTTATTGGAGTTCCAAAGGTATAGCTGGTTTTATTTTCCTGCCAAACTCCTTGTTCTTTTAAAAAATTATCGAAGTAAGCATTTAAATTACCTCCTTTAGATGACGTAAGAATATACAGGCGTGTTTTTGGCCGAGTAAGAGCCACATAAAGCATGTTCAAGTTGTCTAGCATTACCTTAGATTTGTGCGCTGTATAGAGTGCTTTGAGTTGATCGGTGCTGGATTTTAATTTATCGCTAATGGGAATTAATGAAGTAGGTAAATTTTGCAGCTCAGATTCTTCAACTGCTACCCACGATTTTGCGTTTTGCTCCGTAGTAGCATTCCAATTAGCAAAGGGAAATAGTACAACAGGAAACTCTAAGCCTTTAGATTTGTGAATGGTCATTACTTGCACGGCATCTATTCCTTCTGGAATGGCCACAGATAACTTATGAGAAGCTTCCTCCCAATAATTTAAAAATCCAAATAAATCCTGAGAATACTTGGTGCTGTAAGTCCAAAGCTCATCCATAAAAAACTGCATGTATATACGAGCTGTTTTTTCGAGTTTAAAGGATCTACTTATTTTATGGCAAAGTTCTATTAAAGAAATAGAGCGCCATTTTAACATATCGTAGTCGCTTACAATAGATGTAAGAAATGCATTAAACACAGGTAACGAAGCGCTACACAATCGATCTAATTGCATGTGTACGTTTTCAATCGTCCAAGAACAATGCTCATTTTCGTTTAAAAATTCTATGAGTTTAAACCGATACCTTGGGTGCATAGGTTCGTTAAGAAATTTCAAGAAATTAAGAACAAACTTTACTTCTGTAGACTGTTCTATCAAAAGAGATTCTGCAGAAATTACGGGCACATTTTCGTCGGACAGCATTTTTACTAGTAGTGTTCCCTTAGCTTTGGTTCGTGTAAGAATGCAAATATCACCGTAGTTAAAACCCTCTTCTAAAAGATGTTTAATGTGAGCCAAACAACTTGCTTGTTGAAGCAGATCGTAATTTGGACCATGGTCAATGTACTCGATAGAAACATGACCTCCGGAGCCTCTTACTTGTTTGGAGTTGAGGTTTAAAAAAAGGTTTTTGTATTTTTGGTTTTCTATTTTGGGAGCAATAGATGAAAAGAATTGATTGTTAAATTCTACAAGTTCTTGTAACGAGCGGTAATTATGCTCCAAGCAGAGTGCTTGCATTTTATAGGCCGCTCCATTTAAGGGGTCTGCAGCTTTTAATTGCAGGTCTATAAACTGATCTACTTCCCCACCTCGCCATCGGTATATTGCTTGTTTGGCATCTCCAACAATCATTGCCGAACCGGGTTTTTGTCCGTTTGCGATTGCATTTTCAATTAAAGGAATTAAGTTTTTCCATTGCAACTCCGAGGTGTCCTGAAACTCATCGATGAAATAGTTTGCATACCGCTCACCTAATCGTTCGTATATAAAGTTACCTTCTTCATTTTGTAAAACTTCGGCTATTTTTTTGTTGAATTCTCCTATCGGAATAATATTATTTTGGTCTTTAATAAACTGCATTTGCTTAGATATTTCGTGCAGCACTGCCATGGCGTAAAAGTTGCTTGCGATTAAGCGAAAGTTTACATATTTAGGGTAGTCTTCTAGGCTCTTTAAAGCAAGTTGTAGTTGTGGACTGTACTTATCCTGAATACGATCTATGTCCGCTAAAATGGAGCTGGGTGCTTTATTGGAATACCAGTTTGGCTTAGATATATTCGTACTGTTTGTTTTTGTTGGAATGTATTTTTCCCATTGCTTGGTTTGCAAATACTCAAAATACTTGCTAAGGCCGTTTTTACCGCCTACAATCCACTCTGGGTTTATACTTTTTTCCGAACAATCTTTACTAAAGCCACTCCCAATTAAAGACAGCTCAGAGTCGAATTTATTTATATAATTCTGAATGGATTTCTTTATCGCGAAAAAGTCATCTAGATTGAGCTCTTTTAAGTGATCACAATGCGCTTGACCGCTTTCCTTTAAAAGTTCTTCTGCAACTGTATAGAAGTCGTTTTCTATAAGCCAGCTTTTGTCGTCTGCTGTTTTATCTTTTATAAAACTAACCAGTAATTGGGTGAGTTTTTCGTCTTCGCCGGTTTTGCTAATTAATAAATCGACAGCCTGCTTAAGGAGTAATTTATGATCCATCTCAATTTCAAAATTTGCAGGCAAGTCTAAATCTTGGGCAAAGGTTCTAATAATGCGATGCGTAAATTTATCAATGGTACCAATAGAAAATTGAGAATAATTGTGAAGAATGTTTTCAAAAACAGCTTGTGCTCTAATCGTAAGTTCACGGTTAGTCAATCCCGTTTCTAAGGCAATAATTGCCCGCATTTCAAGATCTGTTTTATCGGCTGCTTTAGGGTTCGAAAAAGCTTTTAAGCTTGTGGTAATTCTTTCCTTCATTTCTGAAGCTGCTTTGTTGGTGAAAGTGATGGCAAGAATTTCTACAAACTTTTTGGGGGCTTTACTTGTTAAGCATATTTTTAAGTACTCCTTAACTAAAGTAAAAGTTTTTCCGGAGCCTGCCGAGGCGCTGTATATTTTAAAAGGTATGTTTTCCATTAGTACAAGTTTAAACAAAGCAAACGACAATTGGTGACCAAAAGAATATTGATGTGTAAAACAAATTATATGCGGATTTTAGTACGCGAGGGTGCAGTAAAAAAACGAATGTAAAATCTTTGTAATAAAATTATTAACACATCGTTTATTACATAGTTAGATTTTACTATTTTTCAGAAACAAAATAGAACCACACTAAAACTACTATACTATATCAGATTTAATCACATCCGTTTTGCTAGATGCAAAACAAAAAGGAAAATTGAAGCGTACAGATGTAATGCTTCGTTTTTTACGAATGAAATACAACCTTATTTTAACTAGAAGCGTGTTAAATAAGCGCGTTGAAAGTTTGACTTTAAATTCTTAAAACAAAAAAAGGTGCTCAGGCACCTTTTTTTGTTTTAAGAGTTTTAAATTACTTTGCCTTAGCGAAGTTTGAACTGACTTTATCCCAATTTACTACATTAAAAAATGCGTTTATATAATCGGGTCTTCTGTTTTGATAGTTTAAATAATAAGCGTGTTCCCAAACATCAATTCCCATTATAGGAGTTCCGTCGCAAGCAACACCTTTCATAATAGGGTTGTCTTGATTTGCTGTTGAGCAAACAGATAATTTACCTTCTTTAACACATAACCAAGCCCAACCAGAACCAAAGCGTGTAGCAGCGGCATTAGAAAAAGCTTCTTTAAAAGCGTCTAAAGATCCAAAAGAAGCATCAATAGCTAATGCTAATTCTCCAGTTGGAGCTCCTCCACCGTTTGGCGACATTACTTCCCAAAACATACAGTGGTTGTAAAAACCTCCACCGTTATTTCGTATTCCCGCAGATAAGGTTCCAGAAGTTAAAATCTCTTCAATAGATTTTCCTTCTAACTCGGTTCCTGCAACAGCAGCGTTAAGTTTGCTTGTATATCCAGCATGGTGTTTTCCATGGTGAATTTCCATAGTACGTGTGTCAATATGAGGCTCTAAAGCATCATTACTATAAGGTAGGTTCGGTAATTCGAAAGCCATATTAATATGTTTTTAGTTTTTTAATAACCTTGCAAAGATATAAAATTGATCCTTAGTATTTCAGCTCCTTTACTAAATGAAAGCAGGAATAAATTATTGGTTGTATTTTAATTGAGCTATTGGATTTTACTTAATGTTTGGTGTGTATGTTTCAGCCAATAATCTAGCAATATTATAAGATTTGCAACGGATGATTAAATTCTTAATTTAGCCAAATAATGTTCGGCTTTGCAACTCAATTAGTTTTTGAGCTTTAAAATAAAACTATAATTAAATGCAAAAGTAAACTGAAGAGTCTTGGTTTTTCTATCTTCAATAAAAAATATTAATTTAATATTAGCTACAAAATAAATAATATGAATATTACTAAAGTACGTTTAATAAGACGAATTTATCTAAGCAGTTCCTTATCCTTAGGGGTTTTAACTCCATTAGTGTGTTGGTATTTGCTTCCTAGTTTTAACCCAATTACAGAGCCTCTTTCTTATTTTGGTGTGGCCGAGCCAACACTCTGGTATTGGAATACATCTCTTTTACTCATTGCCATAGGTTTGTATATTAATGCCAGCAAAGCCTTAAGTCTTTGTGTGTACGATAAGTTATACGATACAATTCTTAAAGCCTTAATGGCATTCTTTTTTACAGCGCTTTGTTTAACTGCTGTTTTTTCGATGAATTATTCGCTGATACATAAAGTATCGGCAGTCTCCTTTTTTTTGATTTACAATTTATTTGTATTTCTTTTTGGATTGTTTAGATCCTTAAAATATGTGCGAAAAGGGCTGTTTTCAATTGCAATTGGTTCTTTAATGCTACTTTCGTCTTTATTGTTGATTCCTTTTCCAAGTTATGGTGTTTTTGAAATTGTCTATTTTGTATTAGTGCTTTATTGGAATGCCGTGCTGTTTAAAAAACGAATGAGAAAAGAAGACCGAGTTAAAAGTTGATTCCAATAAAAAACCCACCATAAAGGTGGGTTTTTTTGTTAATAATATATTTATAAAGTTCCTCTTCGGGCTTGTTCGGCTTCTATTGATTCGAATAGTGCTTTGAAGTTTCCCTTTCCAAAAGATTGCGCCCCTTTTCTTTGAATAATTTCGAAGAACATGGTCGGTCGGTCTACTATAGGTTTAGTGAAAATTTGGAGCAAGTAACCTTCCTCATCTCTATCCACAAGTATTCCTAGCTCTTTAAGCTTCACAATGTCTTCGTCTATTTCTCCACAACGGTCTAAAACGGTGTCGTAATAGTTACCCGGAACATATAAAAACTCCACTCCACGTGCGGTCATTTCTTTAACTGTCGTTAAAATATCATCGGTAGCTACAGCTATATGTTGGCAACCGGCGCCTTTGTAAAAGTCGAGGTATTCTTCAATTTGAGATTTTTTTACTCCTTCGGCTGGCTCGTTAATAGGGAATTTTACGCGGCCATTTCCATTGGTCATTACCTTACTCATTAAAGCGGTAAATTGTGTGGAAATATCTTTATCGTCGAAGGTAATTAGGTTTGCAAAACCCATTGTTCTGTTGTAAAAATCTGCCCACACATTCATTTCATCCCATCCTACATTAGCCACCATATGGTCTATGTATTTTAAGCCCATTGGGGCTGGATTGTACGTAGAGGTTTGTGCCACATATCCTGGTAAGAATACACCTGTATAATTTTTACGTTCTACAAATATATGAACGGTATCACCGTACGTATGAATTCCAGATCGAACCACTTCACCTTGTTCGTCTTTCTCTGTAGTTGGCTTCATAAAGGGCTTTGCCCCTCTTTTGGTCGTTTCTTCAAAAGATTTGGTAGCATCGTTTACCCATAGAGCAATTACTTTTACACCATCTCCGTGTAGCTTAATATGTTCTGCAATTGGTCCATCAGGACTCATGGGTGTTGTTAAAACAATTCTAATTTTTCCTTGCTGCAAAACATAAGAGGTGCGGTCTTTTACACCTGTTTCTAGGCCTGCGTATGCTACCGTCTGAAAACCTAAACAGTTCTTATAATATACTGCAGATTGCTTGGCGTTTCCAACATACAATTCTACATAGTCCGTTCCTAAGAGCGGTAAAAAGTCTTCTGCTTCTGGAAATATTTTATCGAGCGAGTAAACTGTTTCGTTTGTCATTTTTTTATCGTGTTTAATTTATTTGGTAACCATGATTTAAAGTAATCTTTTTGCTCAATGCCAACGGCTTCCTCGGTAAGTTGAAATGGTTTAAAAGGATCGATCATTACGGCTAATTCTTCTGTTGATTTCTTACCTATACTTCGTTCCATTGCTCCTGGATGCGGTCCGTGTGGCAAGCCTCCTGGATGCAAAGTTAACATTCCTTTTTCAATTGAATTACGACTCATAAAATCTCCATCTACATAGTACAAAACCTCGTCAGAATCTATATTACTATGGTTGTAAGGCGATGGAATAGCTTGCGGATGGTAATCGTACATTCGGGGTACAAAAGAGCACACAACAAAATTATGACCTTCAAAGGTTTGATGCACTGGAGGTGGTAAATGCACACGTCCAGTCATGGGTTCGAAATTGTGTATTGAAAATCCGTAAGGAAAATGGTACCCGTCCCAACCAGCTACATCAAACGGATGAGCTGCGTAAGTATATGGAGTCAATTCATTGTGCTTTTTAATCACAATTTTATAATCGCCTAATTCTGTATGGGTTTCTAAATTTTCGGGAAGCTTATAATCGCGCTCGCAAAAAGGCGCATGTTCTAATAATTGGCCAAACTTATTTCTGTAATTGCGTGGAGTTAAAATAGGACTAAAGCTTTCTACAATTAACATCCGGTTGTCTTCTGTATCGAATTCAAATTGGTAGATACACCCTCTAGGTATGACCAAATAATCGCCATATTCGAAAGCAATACTGCCAAAAGGTGTTTTGAGTTTTCCGGAACCCTTGTGAATAAAAATGAGCTCATCTGCTTCTCCGTGTTTGTAGAAGTAGTCCATAGACGATTTTGGTGCGGCCAAACTCACATGTAAATCTGCGTTAAATAGAATGGTTTTTCTACTTTCTAAATAATCCGCCTCGGGCTTAATTTTAAAACCCTTATAACTTCTTGGTATCTTGTTTTTTGAAATGGCAACCTTAGGACTCACATCAATGGAAGCTCCTACCGCTTTAATCATTGTGGGCGCGTGGCAGTGGTATAATAAAGACGACATACTCGAGAACCCTTCGGTTCCAAATAATTCCTCTTGGTATAAGGCTCCATTCTCTTGCCTAGACACGGTATGTCTTTTAGGTGGAAAAACGCCTAGTTTATGATAAATTGGCATATATATGATTTTAAGAATATCAAAGATAAGTGATTTAGGTAAGATGTGTGATTTATTATGGAATTAGCTTGCGTTTACAAGGTTTAGGAAAAGCTAAAATCTACTTGATCCTCTCTTAAAAGTTCTTCATTTCTAAATCTCAAAAATATTTGAGCTGTTGCCAGTACATCCTTTTCGCAATATTTGGCAATTCTTTTTAGATCGTTTTCTTCCCAATAAACAGCGCTTACCATGCTCCCATCTATATCGTCTTTAGGAGTAGGTATGTTAAAAATTTCGCAGAGTAATTTTATAGACGTATAGTGTTTGTAATCGCCAAATTTCCAGAGTTCCATGGTATCTAAATGTTGTATTTCCCAAGGTTTTTTGCCTGCAATTTGTAAAATGGGTGGAAGAGAAATGCCATTTATGAGCATGCGACGACAGATGTAAGGAATGTCGAATTCTTTGGAATTATGACCGCATAACAATTGACCAGCGTTCGAAAAATACTTCCCTTGTAAAAGGGCTGTAAATTCTCCCAATAAAACCGCCTCATCGTGGTTGTAAAAAGACCTTAATCGAAAGCTTTTGGTGCCGTCTTGGTAATGAATAAAGCCAACAGATATGCAAACAATTTTTCCAAACTCCGAGAGTATTCCAGCTCTCTCCGCATAATAATCAGACGGAGAAACATCTTCTTTTCTTTGCCATTTGGTTTTATCTGCCCATAAATATTGCATTTGTTCGCTTAGCTCTTTAAAGTGAGAAACTCCGCTAACGGTTTCTATGTCTAAAAATAATATATGTTGAAGATTTATACCATTCATAATCTATGCTTTTTGAGGGTTTTATAGAGTAACAACATTAACGATTCTCTATAGAATAAAACTACAAATTATATGCACTTAACCTAAAGCCGGCTGTGTAAAAATTAGTTTTAGTAACGACAATGTTGAAGTATCAATTCCTCTACATTATCAAGCCCAATTATTTGACCTAAATCCATGCAAGCTTTTTCGTATTCTCCCAGTTTTATAAACGATAATGCTCGATTGTAATACGAATCGTTCTTGTATTCTGATTGGAATTTTAAGGACCGCGTTAGGTAGAAAATTGCCATTTCATAATTCTCCATAAGTAAATAAGCGGTTCCAATATTGTAATAATTTATATTTTTGCTCAATGTTTTATCGGAGTATGGTTGCGAATTTGACCCAAAAGGATAAACAAACACATCTTTTATATTGTCCACTCCAATCTCATCATTAATAAGCTCATTCCATCTGACCAATTCACCCGTGTTTAAGCCGTGTTTGGTTTCATTTATTATTAAACTCATGCGCTTGTCTGCTTCGCCTTGTATTTTAAGCGTTAGCTCTTTTGCAAGCTCAAAATCATTCACTTCTAAAAGGTCTTTTTTTAGTTGATTTAATCCAGACTGGTAGGATGAAAAAATAATATTGATCAGCAACTCTGTATTGAGGTTCGTTTCTAAAAAATAGTACGATTTACTTGTGTTAAAGAGTGTTTTTGTTAAAAATATGGTGGAGGCCTTTTTTTGGTAAACATCTAAATAATAAGTAAATGACAAATTATACATGTCAGATCTTAGGGTTTTATTGTTAAGGTTTATAAGATCTTGATTGGTTATACTAAAATCATAATATTGAAAATTCAAATCGGTTAGTTTTATTTTTTCTTCTTTGGACCAAGAAATATAAGAGAAATCAAACGACTAAAGTCGGTCTAATATACTCGAGGTAGAATTGTCTACTACAACTCTATTTTTATGTTCAAATTCCACATAAGGAAGCTTATAATTTGTTAGCCAAAAATCTTTTGTGGATTCGTGCGTGTAAATGCGCTCGTAATCATTTTTAAAGTCAATTGCATTTGAGAAATAGGCTTCGCTAAAAGGAGCATCGGTATCGTAAAAGAAAATAGTACTGTTGGTATTAATACGAATCCAGTCAGACATTTTATATTCTATTGAATAATCAAATTCGATTGTTTTAACTAGCCCATTGAATTTATCATAGTTTACACCTATTTGTATGTGTTCATTTCCGAGCTCATGATTGGGATCTATTGATTGAAAAAAACTGTTTCTGCTGTTTGAACTCAAGTCGAATGATAAAACAGCGTCTGTTTGATAATCGTACACAATTGATCCTGAAAAGTTGTCTGAGTTTTGAGCTACTGGACTAAAGCTAATCTTTCGAAATTCAATGGCGCAGTTTATACAAGATTCTATATTTAAATTGTAGTCCTTTTTTAGCTTTGTCATGGTTAAATTACCAGGCCAAATTGGTAGGCGACCCTTTTTTCTTTTGCTAAAAAAATCAAACTTACTGATGATGTCTGTAGAGTTTAAACTGAAAAATTTAATTTGCTCGTTTTGCGAAAACCTACCCGTTTTAAAACGCATGTCTTCTAGCACCGAAGATGCTGATATTGTTGCCTTGTAAAGACCTTCTATAGATTCTATATTTACCGTGTCGTTCTTTAAGGTTGCTAGCGTAAAAAAGGCCTTAGATTTATACGATGTGTTTTCTTTTCTCTTTTTTTGAATAAGGGAATACAATTTTTTATAAATGTCAAAATCTGATTCTAATGAAACTTCCATTATTTGGTAGGAGGTTTTTTCTAAAAATATTCTTTTAGAATTGCTAATAAAATCACGAATCGCTAGGGTTTTAGTCTCAAAACTTATGTGAGAAACTGTTAAAGAATCCTCTAGAGCGCAGCTTAAACAGTTTAGAGAAAAAGCACCAGACGTTTTGGTAATTACACCTTCTCTGGTTGAGCTTACCACTACTGTAGCAGACGCTAAACCCTGATTTGTTTGCATCTGTAAAACATGACCTTGAAGACTGATTTGTGAAAATAAAGGCAGGGCAGCAAAGCTTACTAATAGTAAAATTAAATAGGACTTTAAACTACGCATCCCAAGTTGTTTTACAAAGTAATACAAGTACAACAGAGTTTGTTTTCATAATTCATGCTATTTAAATTATAGTATGAATCAAATATAAATCTATTCTACAGGACAAACAATAGGTGGTGTTACTCAATTGTATGAATAAAACCTTTGGCTATTTAACAGTATCGTATTCTAGGATGATCTGACTTACATAGAAGTCTAAATCGCTGGTGCTGTTGTTTACATACTTTTCTCTTTTATGGCCTAGTCTTACGGCTACTAAATCGAGTGCTGGAATAACAATTACGTACTGACCGTTTACTCCTCTCATTGCATAAACGGGGTATTTGTGCTGTGTTTCGTAAAGCCACCAAGAATAGCCGTAATGGGCTTCTAAATCTGGACTTAAAGAAGCTTCAACAAAAGAAGAATCAATCAATTGTTGGCCATTCCAGTTACCTTTGTCTAAATAAAGCTGTCCAAAGCGGGCAAAGTCTAAGGCATTGGAATTTAAGCAACAATAGGCTTTTTCTACTCCATCAACTTTATCAATCATCCAATCGGCTTGAGCTGTAGCATTTAGAGGTTTCCAAAGTTTTAGAGACAGGTATTCGCTAAGTGATTTTCCGGTGGCACGCTCCAGAACAAGGGCCATTACTTGAGTGCTTCCACTTTGGTAGTTCCACTTTAGGCCTGGTTGTTGGCTAAAGTTTAAGCGTAACATTAGCTCGTTTAGGTTTTTTGTAAAATAGGCTTCGGCTGTAACTCCAAATGGATTGTAGTAATCTTCCTGCCAATCCAAACCAGCGCTCATGGTTATTAAGTGCTTAAGGCTTACGTCGGCGTTAAAGTGCTCTCCTGGTCGATTAAATTCGGGAATAAAGTCAATTACCTTCTGATTTATATTTTTAATATACCCCTCTTGAATAGCAACACCAATAAGCATTCCTACTACAGATTTGGCCATAGAAAACGAATTAGTTCTTGAGTTTTTAGAGCCAATTCCCCAATAGGTTTCGCTACGAATACTGTCGTGTTGAATAACGGCAAAAGCAATAGACTTGTTCTGTTCTAATCGAGCCCTTAAAACTGAGTTAAGTGGCTTTGTATTATAGGTAGACGCCTCAGGCCATGGCACACGTACTCCTGTATCTACAAGTCTGTTTTCAAAATACTTTGAATCTTGGATAGTAGCAGTATTGTGCCCTTTTAAGTACCCTGTTTTAAGTGCTTTATAAACATAGGTTTTACCGCTTATTAAAATATAGGCGTTTACTAAAATGAAGCAAAAAATAAAGACTTGAATACAAAATTTAAATACTCTCATGGTAACTAATTATTTATATTAAACTGAAATTAATTGAAGGATTCGGCAATGCAAGAACTTGTTTATAACAACAAATTACAGCTACAGAAATCCTTTTAGCAAAAGTTGTTCTGCTATTTGAATTGTATTGGTTGCAGCTCCTTTTCGTAAATTATCCGATACAACCCACATATTTAATGTGTTTTTATAGGATTCGTCTCGCCGCAATCTGCCTACATAAACAGCGTCTTTGCCAGCGGCATATTTTGGCATTGGGTAGGTATTCATTTCTGTATTGTCTTGCAAAACTAAGCCCTCGGACTCGTGTATTGTTTTACGAACCGTACTAAGATCAAAATCCTTTTTAAAAGTAACATTAATACTCTCGGAATGACCACCCATTACAGGAACTCGAACTGCGGTAGCAGTAATACCTATGCTTTTATCGCCAATAATTTTGCGTGTTTCGTGCACCAGCTTCATCTCCTCTTTGGTGTAGCCTGTAGTCGTAAAATCATCGCAATGTGGTAAACAGTTTCTATAAATTGGATACGGATAAGCCATAGCACCTGTTTTATGCTGCTCCTCATTTTCTAATTGTTGCATGGCTTTAACTCCAGTACCGGTAATAGATTGGTAGGTAGAAACAATAATACGCTCTAAACCATACAACTGGTGTAAAGGATTTAAAGCTAAAACCATTTGGATGGTTGAACAGTTTGGATTGGCAATAATTTTATCGTCAATGGTTAATGCAGACGCATTAATTTCGGGTACAATTAATTTGTGCTTTTCTTTCATTCTCCAAGCAGATGAGTTGTCGATAACAGTAGTACCAATAGCGGCAAATTTTGGCGCCCATTCTAAGGAGCACTCAGAGCCAGCAGAAAAAAGAGCTAAATCGGGTTTTTTGGAAATAGCTTGTTCTAGACTTTGAACTGTGTAATCCGTTGCTTGCCAACAAATTGTTTGCCCAATAGACTTTATTGAAGCTACAGGTATTAGTTCTGTAACTGGAAATTTACGTTCCGCTAGGACTTTTAACATAACAGCACCCACCATTCCTGTGGCACCTACAACAGCTACTTTCATACTAAAAAATTAAAGCACAAATATAGCACATATCTATATGCTATGTTTTTGTATCTTATTAGAATTAATATAATAATACAATTATGAAATACATCGCACTAATTTTTATGTGCCATACACTGGCTGTAGCACAAATTTCTGATGATTTTTCTGATGGCAACTTTAGTCAAAACCCGCAGTGGTTTGGAGACAGTTCTCATTACGAAATAGACACTTTAATGCGTTTACACCTTAATGCTCCAGCTCAAACAACTCATTCGTCTTTAAGTTTAGCTAGTAACCTGCTAGAAAACACCCTTTGGGAAATGTCCTTAAAAATGGAGTTTAATCCCTCATCCTCAAATTACTTTGACTGGTATATACTGGCCAATGACCGTGTTATTGAAACTTCTGAAAACGCTTACTTTATTAGAGTTGGCGGATCAAATGATGAAATAACTCTTTACAAGCGCGAAGAAGAAATCAACAGTAAAGTAATTACCAGTACTACCGGTATAGTAAATAGTAACCCTGTAGAAATTCGCTTAAAAGCCGAAAGAAAACTAGGGGGCTTGTTTTCGATTTGGGTAGATATATTAGACGGAAATGAATGGGAGTTACTCGGAACGTACGCGGATTCTGCAGAAATAAACAGCTGGTATTCCGGCGTAAACTGCACCTATACCTCAACAAGAAGTACCTTGTTTTATTTTGATGATTTTAGTATTAACGGAAGTCCTTTTATAGACAGTATAGCGCCAGAACTAATTTCTTCTGAAATTATGAACACCGAAACAATTCTATTAGCCTTTAATAGTGATGAGTTTTTAGAGCTGTCGAATTCTCAGTTTAGAATTCTTCCTTCCGAAGCTAATCCCTTAAATATTACTAAAAACGAAAACATTATTTACCTAAACTTTGAAAACGATCTTCCTATAAACAATCCGTTTTCTTTAGAAATTAGCTCCATTTATGATACCGCTGGAAATTATATGAACGACACAGTTCTGGATTTTTACCTACAAAAACATCAGGCATTTGATCTTATTGTAAACGAAATTATGATAGATCCAGAACCTCAAGTTCAATTAGAAGATGTAGAATACATTGAACTATACAATAGGGCTAACTACCCAATAAAATTAGAAAATTGGCTCTTGGTAATTGATGAAAAAGAATACAGCCTAGATTCTATAAGGATTCCAGAAAACGACTATTTAATTCTCTATAATAAATTAGAAGCATCATTCGAGAACTTATCGAGCGTATACATTCCTTTTACGAGTTTAAATAATACAGAGGGTTATCTTGGCTTGTTCGATCATGACAACAAGGTTATTCACGAGCTTCAATACCATAAAAGCTGGTATCAAAATGTAAACAAAGAAAATGGAGGCTGGTCTTTGGAAATGATAGACGACTCCAATTATTGCTTAGGAAATAACAATTGGAGTGCCTGCGAAAACAATAGGGGAGGAAGCCCGGGAATTGAGAACAGTATTGTGCAAGACAATCCTGATACCACAGCACCTTTCCTAGAAAACATCTTAATTTCAGAAGAGGATGAGATTGAACTCTTGTGGTCGGAAAACCTCTACGACTCTAGCCTTTATTATTTCAATTCCTACGTGTTTACAAATGGAATCAGTCCGCAAAGTATTCATCATTTTATGGACAAAACGAGCATACAATTTTTTGACGATTTACAGATAAACAAAATATACACCATACAAATGCCTACTATTAAAGACTGTAATGGTAATGTTGGTTCTTTAGAACAGGAATTTGTTTTGGGAGTTTGGCCAAAAGTAGATGAACTCGTACTAAACGAAATTCTCTTTAATCCAAAATCCACAGGATTCGACTATGTAGAACTGTACAATAAGTCTGCTCAGTATATCGACATATCAAAACTCTTAATTGGAAATTACGACACGCTTCTTGAATCTATAGTTAACACGGAGATTATAAGTACAAACAGACAGGTAATTCCTCCAGAAAGTTACTTTGTTCTTTGTGAAGACACCACATGGCTCGGACTTAATTATCTAAGAAACTCTAAAGCTATATACATTGAAGTAGATCAACTTCCAAGTTTTCCAAACCAAGAAGGGCAGGTTGCCCTTAGCGATTTAGCATATGAGCTCATCGATAAAATTAAGTACACAGAAGAGCAGCATTTTCCTTTGCTAGACTCTTTTGATGGCGTTGCTTTAGAGCGCTTAAACCCTTTGAGTACCAAATGGTTTTCGGCAGCCTCTAAAGACAATTATGGCACACCTGGAAGAATGAATTCTCAATTTACATACGAGCTAAGCTCAAAGGGGAACTTAACGACAACACCCGAAGTATTTAGTCCAGACAATGACGGTTATAACGATTTTACCTTGGTGAGGCTAGAACTCACAAAAGCTGCTAAAACTAGTATACACATTTACAATAAAAAAGGAATAAACGTAAAAACAATTTGCGCGAAAGAACTTGTAACTAAAAATGCAGAATGGATCTGGAACGGACTGGGAGAAGAGGAATTAAGATTGCCCATTGGCATCTATATTCTAGTATGCGAAACAATTGACAGTACGGGAAAAATTGAAATTTATAAAAAACCCCTTGTTATTTCTACCTATTAAAAAAAAAAAAGCACAAAAAAAAGGGCAAGCTACTTAAATCACAGTGCTCAACCCTCTACCCTTGCTGCGTTCCCGCCCTGGGGGAATTTGAGGGGAGCGACTTGTCTAAGACTT
>Ga0209533_1000082_pt1 | contig 79657 bp, 61 predicted proteins | sample COG_04_FD_184748 | JGI IMG/M metagenome (GOLD analysis project Ga0209533, IMG submission 184748) | Pelagic Microbial community sample from North Sea - COGITO 998_met_04 (SPAdes) (version 2) | ecosystem: Environmental > Aquatic > Marine > Neritic zone/Coastal water | place: Helgoland, sampling...
TACCTTCGTATTTTGACAATCAAAACAAAGGAGCTTACGCATACCTTACCGGTTCATCCTCATGGTTTATGCTTACCTTAATTACGCAAATTTTTGGTATAAAAGGGAAGTATGGAGCGCTGTGTATTGAACCAAAACTCTCAATTGATTATTTTAATGAAGAAGGCATTTCAGAAATCTCAACCATATTTTCTGGTAGAAATATAAACGTGGTTTTTGTGAATAAAAACCATTTAGATTACGGCTCATATACCATCAAAGACATTGCTGTAAACGGCAGTAAAATCAGTGTTTCAAATTCATCAACCGAAAATAATGTTGTACTAGACAATTTTAAAGAATTGTTAGACAAACCTGAAAACTCAATTATCATAACCCTTGAATAAGTACCAATTAAAATAAACGATCATGAAAAAAAATCTATTCTTTGCGCTAGTATTTTTAAGTGTAAACAGCATGTTTGCTCAAGACTTAACAATAACCACCGAAGTTTGTGCAGACGCAAGTTCGGTAAGATTAACTGGTCCTTGGTGGGGTTGGAGTACTGTAGGCGCACCTGAAGCTACTAGCAATGGAAACGGTACTTGGACATTTACCCTTCCTGGTGTATCCGAAAGCATGGAATACCTTTTAGTTGTGGATGGATTTTTTGAAAATTTAATTCCAGGAAACACCAGTACAGGCGACTGGTCTTGTACCCCAATAACAGATTCGGTTACTTATGCAAATAGACAGTGGGTTTTAGGATCTGGAGACGTCTCGAATGTTTACGGAACTTGTGGGTCTTGTACTGATCTTGTTGTTTATGGTTGTACAGATTCTTCGGCAAATAATTACAATGCAAATGCAACAGAAGATGATGGTACCTGTTTGTTCGGCATAAATCTGCCTATCGATTTTGAAGGTAGTTCCTATGTTTTTACTGATTTTGATGGAGCTGGCTCTGCTGTAGTTGCCAATCCTTTCAATACGGCTGAAAACAGTAGCGAAAATGTAGTTAAACATGTTCGTAACGGTGGTGAGTTTTGGGCTGGCACCTATTTATCGGTTAATCCAATAAACTTTACTTCAAGTTCTATCATAAACATGAAAGTTTACGCTCCTGCTATTGATATTCCTGTCTTACTTAAATTAGAAGATCCAATTGGAGGCGCTGCTTATGAGATTACACTCAATACTTCGGTAGCAAACCAATGGGAAGAATTGTCTTTTGATTTTACAGGACAACCTTCTGATTTGTATACCTCAATCGTTCTTATTTTTAACATGCAAACTGTTGGAGACGGTTCTGCAAATTCTACCTACTATTTTGACGACATTGCTTTTGCAACCGGTCCTATTTCCGGTTGTACAGATGCAGAAGCAAACAACTACAATCCAAGTGCAACCATAGATGATGGTAGTTGTACTTACGGTGCCATTGTCCTTAAAATTACAGTAAATCCATGTGCTCAAGCAGATTCTGTTCATTTAACAGGTCCTTTCTGGGGATGGGATCCATTAGCAGGTCCTTCTGCTGTTCAAAATGAAAATGGAACTTGGGACTTTACTTTCGATCCGGCTCCAGATGCTGATATGGAATACTTACTTATTGTTGACGGTGTTCTGGAAGATTTAGTAGCAGCAAACACTATTACTGAAGATTGGTCGTGTACACCCGTAACCGATTTTTTCTCTTATGCAAATCGTAAATGGACCGTTGGTTCTGGAGATGTAACCGATGTGATTTTTAATACCTGTGGTTCTTGTGATAACGATTTTAATATCGAAGATTTAGAGTTTTCAAACTTGGTGTATCCAAATCCCTCAAGCGATTTCATCACGCTACCAAATACCACTGTTTCTCTAGAAATATATTCTATTACAGGGCAAAGAGTAGCCAATGTGTTAAATACAAACAACACAATTTCTATAGCCTATTTACCAATGGGTATTTATACCATTAAACTAATTGATGGAAACGGAAATACTTCCTTTAATAAGTTTGTAAAAGAAAACAAGTAAACCCAAAAGCATCCTATTATTTAAATAGGATGCTTTTTTTAATTCTATTGTATGAGATTTTCAATTTCTATTAAATTTCTTCTAAGCTGTATGCTTTTGTTTAGCAGCTCTTTTGTTTTTTCTCAGGTAGTTAAAGTTGAGGTAGTTCAAAATGAGGACGGACAATGGCAACTCTTGAGAGGTGGAGAACTCTATTACATTAAAGGAGCCGGAGGCGATACGCATTTAGAAGAGTTAGTAGAAGCTGGAGGAAACTCAATTAGAACTTGGAGTGCCGATGGGGCACAAGAAGTTTTAGACAGAGCTCATGCGCACGGACTCACCGTTATGTTTGGTCTATGGGTTCAGCACGAAAGACATGGTTACGATTATGATAATGAAGCTGCAAATCGTTCACAACTTGATTATTTTACCTCGGTAGTTAAGAAATATAAAGACCATCCGGCCTTATTAATGTGGTCTATTGGAAATGAAGTAGATCTTTTTTACTCCAATACCAAAGTATGGGATGTTGTTCAAGACATTGCTAAAATGGTGCATGAGGTAGACCCTAATCATCCAACAACTACCGTAACGGCAGGTTTAGATCCTATAGAGGTTAAACTTGTTCAGCAGCAAGCTCCAGACATTGATATTTATTCCATTAATACGTATGGCGAAGTTTGCATCATTAAAGATTTGATACGAACTGCTGGTTGGGAAAAGGCTTACATTGTTGCCGAATGGGGTCCTGATGGACACTGGGAAGTAGCCAAAACTAGATGGTCTTCTCCTGTGGAGCAAACCAGTCACGAAAAAGCACTTAGTTATTCTTCTCGTTACAACGATTGTATTTTACCAGACACAGAAATGTGTATTGGATCTTATGTATTTCTATGGGGCCAAAAGCAAGAAACAACCGCTACCTGGTACGGCTTGTTTTCTATGAAAGGACAAAGTACTGAAGTAATTGATTATGTATCCAAGGGTTGGAAAGGAGAATGGCCAGCAAATAGAGCGCCTTCTTTAGATAGCATTTCTTTGAACAATCAGCAAAAAGGTGAAAACATTTACCTTACTGCAGAAGAACGCTACACAGCTAACGTGTTTGCGTCTGATGATCAAGAAAAAATAAAGTACACCTACAAAATATACCCGGAAAGTGTGGACACCAAATCGGGTGGCGATTTAGAAAAAGAGCCTCCTGCAATGGCTGGGTTGATCAAGAAGAAATCTAAAAATCAAGTAGAATTTAAAGCTCCTAGAGAAGAAGGAGCTTACCGTTTGTTTGTATATGTTACAGATAAAGAGGACAAAATTGCTTATGCAAACATTCCTTTTTATGTGAACCCAAGAACAGAAGGCATGCAACAAAGTACCTCGATTAGAATGAAATCGAGAAAGCTAACTATTCCAGAATAAAAACGTCTAGACTCTATTTATGTATCTTAAATCAAAAAACATAATTCTTCTTGCTTTCTGTGTTTTTATAGGAAGTCAAGCAGTTTTTGCTCAAATTGAACAAGACTTACCTCAGGGTGATTCAAATTCTATTGGGCTTTTTCCGAAAAATGAATCTCCACAACTCTATACCTTTAAGTTGAATGGAGAATATCGTTTCCTAGGGACTTATATAAACCATCAAATACCGTATCAACTAACACCAACCAGTACAGATTTAACTAGTGATAATGTGCTGTTTATTGGAGACGATAGCCAACTGCCTCAATTAACTTTAAGATTTTCAGGTAGACCGTCCTTAAAAACATCTTGGGGATTCGACTTATACACATTTCAGTTTTTAGAAGGAAATGTAAAACCTACTTACAGTGCAATGATTGCCGAAAGTCAATTGCCCACCATCTACGATCCGTTAAACGGTACTAGAATGGCCCGTAGTTTTGGTATGCAATTGGGAATAAGTATGTACGGCTCTTTTGATACCCAAGTGGGTTCTTTTTTAGTAAAAGCGGGGGGAATACATTGGACATCAATTAGCGATTTAACCATGGCTTCTTTTAGAGGATACAACCGATTTAGCTTATTCGAAAGAAACCCATGGGACCCTTTAGGGGCTAGTGTAGAAAAAAGATATTTTGATTTCCACAACAGTGGAAACATTCAGCAGGATTCGCGCTGGGGAGAAAAAGCGTTTACAGGACTTATTATTGAAGGGAGTAACCTGCCTAAAAACACAAGCCTTAAAGCTATGTTTGGTAAAACGGAACTAAACGGTGGTTTTACACTTATGCCTAATTATACGTACGGTGGTCAATTACGTAAAAACTTCCCAAGTGGTAATTTTATCGGATTCAATACCTTTAATTCTAAAACCTATGTAGATAGTGTAGGGAACGAAAGTTTTGGATTTAACATCGCCACCTTAGAAACAAATTTTAAACTGTTTAAGTTTGGTGTAAAGTTAGAAGCAGGTACTGGCCGCGCAGTTTCATCTACCGAAAATGGAGATTGGGGCGAAGCGCTTCACTTAAAAATTGCAACACCTACTATTCTGGATAAACTCAATATAGAGGCTCATTTATTTAGAATTAGCCCGAACGTGATCAACAACAATTCAGTTTTCTTAAACAGTTCGATTCTTCAAAACAGCACGAATGAAGTTGCTGCTGGTTCTGTTGGAAGTACGGCTGTTTTGCAGCCTTTTGCAAGCCAAATGGCTCCCCTTGGAATGATGACTAACAATCGTCAGGGAATTAATCTGAACACCGAAATAGACCTTGATGAATTAAAACTGTCTTTTGCCATTGGTGCCTCAGGAGAAATTGACGCCATTAGCAATCAAATTACCTACAACCATCCTGTAAATCAACTCACACGTTCAAGACTTTGGAGATGGAATTTCCCTGCGAATGTTGGGCCTTATGGAAATCAATCTGTGATTTATAGAGATGTATACGAAACCGTAATTCTTTCGAATGAGGAAATAACTAGGAATTATTTTAGTGGGATTGAATTTCAGGCCAAATACCATCCAAAATTCTTAGCCTCTAAATTGTACCTATTCTCTATAACGAGGGTATATTCTGCTCAGAGTTCTTGGTCTCCTATTCCACTCTTTACAGATGAAGCTTACATAAGACAGTACAACAATGAGTTTGAGGCTTATTATGCATTAAACAGCAAATTTGTACTTAACGGTTACCTTGGTTTTGAAAGAACCATTGCCAACTACAAAACCCAGTTGAATCTTCCTCCTGACGTCCTCGTAATTCCTGGAGAGGAATACTCAGGCAAGCCAAGAAATCAGTTTGGTAACGGCTATGGTATAGGTGTAGATTATACAATTGCTAAAAACACTGCCATTTTTATTAGGCACAGATGGTTTGAATTTGAAGACAAGAGTTTTCAAAAAGATCATTTCAAAGGAACAGAAACCAGTTTAGAACTTAAAATATCATTCTAATGACAAAAAAAATAACTGTCATCGCGCTTTTATTCATTTTTTCAGCTTCTTCTTATGCACAGGAGAATACCAAAAAATTCTGGCTATCGGGGAGTTCTCGAGGCGTTTATAATCTTGACGAATTAAAAGGAGAAGAAACGGACACAACCTCCGCTTCTAAAGCAGAATATGGACATACACTTGTAGATCTTTCTGCTAACATTCGTCCTAATGCAAATACCTATATCCGATCTACCATTCGAGTTCGTAATGAATACGGTGGGTTTTGGGGTTCTGGTACTACTTTCGATCTTAGAGAATTGTATTTAAGAGGTCTTATTGCAAACTCTGTAAGGTACCAAGTGGGTGACATGGATTATAAATTATCGCCCTTTACTTTTTACAACAACAATGAGGAAATGTACGACAACACACTCGACATTTTTAATTTGTATTCTGAAATGCTTCATTACGACTATTTCTTTAAAGGAAACAATACATGGAGGCAACAAGGTTTGGCTACCGATTTCTCTTTAAACTTTAAAAGAGGAATTGAAGAACTGAAATTCAACTTGTTTACTTCCAGAATAAATCCTACAGACTTTAATACGGTAAGCGATCGTGTATTTTTTGGTGGGAATGTAACAATGGTTCAAAGCAAACAAATATCGGCGGGTGTTAATTACATCAACCTAACCGATATTGCTGGTACATCTAGAAACGTAAGCTACTTTAAAAATCCAGTTCTTTCGGGTACTTATAGTTTGAATGCTGAATTGAACGATTTTAAATTCCAGCTGGATGGAGAGTCTGGTTTCTCAAAATCGTTTACAGAGAACAATGAGGATAAAAACAATGTTGTAAAGGATAACTTAGTAGAAGATTATTTTAATTACGCTAAACTTAATGCAGAGTACGAAGCGCTTAACTTGAAATTTTCTGTGGCCTACAGAAATGTTGGACAAGGGTATAGAAGTGTTGGAGCTCAGATGAGACGCTTGAGGTACACAAGCCAAGCTTTTATGTTTACGCGCTATACGAATGAACAGGTGGTTCGTCCGCTTGGAATGTGGGACATCCACAACGATCCAAGCCTTTACAATTCTCAAATTGAGACGGGTTTAGCAGAGTATTATCCTCAGTACAATAATATCGACCCTTACGGTATGGCAACACCCAACCGAAAAGGTTTTGACTTTGAACTCTCTCATCAAGACGACGAAGATCGTTACCATGCATCTATTAACTACAGCATGCTTACCGAGGTTGTTGGATTGGGTATAGAGGACTTAAAAAACTTTAACAGATTAAGAGCCAATTTGGATGTAAACATCGATAAGATTTTGCCAAATTACAACAAACAAATTCGCATGCAATTTGGGTATTCAAACGACCAAACGAAGCGAACAGGAGCGCAAGATTTTGTTAATACAGAACTCAATACTCAAAGAATATACGCAGGTCTTACTTTAGAGTTAACCGATAAGTTGTATTACTTATTAGGTTATGAAACCCTAAATGCGAATGGAATCGATTATACAGGCGTAAGAAATCGTTACGATGAGGTGAAGGATTTTGATTTGTTCAAAACAGATTTATCCGAGCAAATAATTGGCATGGGAATGCGTTACGAGTTTGACAATAAAAACGATTTACAAATTTTATGGCAAGACTATAGCTGGAGCAACTCAGTTTTAGAAACCCCTGATTACGGATTTGACAGACTTTCTGTAATTTACTTGATGAAATTTTAATTTAAAAAACAAACTATTATGAAACGACTCTTATATATTTTGGCTTTAGGAACAATTTTAAGTTCATGTGAAAGAGAAAAAGGCTACGAAGGCCCATCATTAATCGATCAATTTGGAGATTTTAGCGTTATAGATAGCCTTCAGGTAACCAACACTAACGTTGCTTTTGCTGCTGGAGAAACAAGCGTGTTTAACGCAGAGTTTTCTAAATCTGTAAATTGGGAACTCACCATTACGGGTGCTGTTTCGGGTGCTCAAAAAGTCATGTCTGGTTACTCCAGACTTTTAGATGAGGACAATGCTACATGGGACGGGTCTACCACTAAATTGCCGATGTTTAAATCTGAAGAGTGTAGTGTTAATTTACAAGTAAGTTATAAAGAAATTGTAGCAGATAGTGTTATTTCTGTTACCGATTCAATCATCTCTCTAGCTGATTTAGCTGTTACTTCTACTAAAGAAAATGATGGATTTCTAATTTCTGACTTTGAAACTTCCCCTAATGCACTATGGGATTTGTTTTTACAAGGAGGTCAAATGAATGTTTCTTCAACAGGTGCTTCGCCACAGGGAAACTCTTTCTATGATATGAAAGGAACCTGTTCTTGGGACTGGCTTATTGGCTTGGCTACTATTCCTGGTTCGGCTTACGGAGAAGGTACTAATTTTGATCTATCTGACAATCCTGATCAAGTTTACTTTAATGTACTGCTTAATTTTCCTCAAGAAGTTCAGAATCCACCCATCGTTCTTTTTAATTTTAGAGAAGACGACAACCAAGATGGAGAATTTACCGCTGGACAAGAAGATGTTTATTCTATCGAAATAAAAGATTTAGATCCCGGTTGGCAGCTAATTTCTGTTAACTATTCTGATTTACAAACCTTAGCAGATGGACTTCCAGTAAGCCCTGTCGGTAACGCGGTTAAAGAGTCAAACAAAATAAATCATATAGAAGTATTATTTCTAGCTCCACAAGGAAATGGATTTAGCCAAGCTTATATGGACTATATGATTTTCACAGAAGACCAACCTTTAAACCCATAAACGAATGAAGACTACATCAGTATTATGTATCCTGTTTGTTTCTGTTTTAGTTGTTTCTTGTGGTTCCTTTAAACCTCAAGCGCTCTTCAATGAACCTGCCAAGCAAGAGATGCCGGAATCCATCGAAAACTTCTATTCCTTAGATATTTTTTCAGACAATTTAAACGGTGAACATTGGTTTACAGAGTCTAGTCAAAGCGAGGTTTCCATTCCATTTATGAATCGGAAGAAGAATAGAAAATTAGACAAGAAAGAGAATTGGATGAAGAAAACCAAGCAATGTCTTGCCATTACAGGTACACAAGAAGTTGCTTATTCCGGTTCGGGATCCATGCTTTGGCAATGGAATAAAAAAGCTGGAGACTGCCCTTGGTTGGGAATGGGATTTGGCTGGGACGGTTGGCAAGGAAAAGACATGAGTCAAATTATAGACAAGGCCGCCATTCAGTTTAAGGTTCGTGCGGTAAAAGGCACTTTAAAGTCTTTGCCACTTGCGGCTTGTTTAGAAGACTACTCTGGAACTCAAGTTTGGATTGGTTTTAGTCCTAAGTGTATAGAAGGCGGAATTATAACCGAAGAATGGTCTAACGTAATTTTACCCATTTCAGAATTCGAATGGGAAAATGCTCCAAATCTCGACCCATACAACATCAAGCAATTTATTGTGCAGTTTGAAGCGGAAGGAGAACTCTATGTAGATGAAATTAAAGTAGTACCCTACAATGGCGGTTTTAATAAAAGACTTGAAACAACACTTCAAGAATCCATTAACCTAAAGATTGATGGTTTAAGTACAGACTATGAGTGGGCTAATGCAAACGAAATTCAATTTGAATCTTACCGTATTAAATCTCTAATGGATGCAGAAAACCTTTATTTCTTATTTAACTTTTCCAGTAACGATGCGATGAGAAATCCATTTACAAAGGGCGATATTTTTAATGGAGATGCTTTAGAAATTGCCTTTTCATCTAATGCTGATTTGAAGCGAAAGCGAAAACATTACTATTCTACCGACCAGCATATTGGAATTAATTTAGAAAAAACCTCTGAGGTTTGGGATTGGCAAAGTCAAACTGTTTTAGATGCAGCTTCAGTTTCGTCTACTGTTCAAGGTAACGAACATCAATTTGAGATTCAGATTCCTTTAAGTTCGCTAAACTTAAAACCTTTTGAGAAAGGACGTACTTATGGAATTGAGTTTGCAGTAGATCGTTCGTCAGATAAAGAAACTCGAAAAGATCAATTTAGATGGAACTCTTACGATCGTGAAGGATTTCATGAAAACCCATCACTGTGGGGAGAATTAGTTGTTGAAAAATAATATTTTGTACATGCGTAGAATTATTCAGAGTTTAAGCTGTTTAGCACTCCTTGTTGTTTGTGGATGCGAAGAGGCCACACCACCCGAAATTATTCAACGGACTGAAGGTCTAGTTTGGTCAGATGAATTTGATTCTGATGGTGCTGTCAATTCGGACAATTGGTTTCATCAAACTAAATTACCTGGAGGTTCTGGTTGGTTTAACTCGGAGTTGCAACACTATACCAATCGTATAGAAAATTCGTATTCGGAAGATGGTTTTTTAAAATTAGTGGCAAAAAAAGAGACGTTTACCGACCAAGGACAAACAAAGGAATATACATCTGCTCGGTTAAACTCAAAGTTTTCTTTTAAATACGGTAGATTAGAGGTGCGTGCAAAACTTCCATATGGTGTTGGAACCTGGCCTGCAATTTGGACCCTGGGGAAAAATATTAATGAGTCTGGTGCGTATTGGTATACTCAAGGTTTCGGAACAACATCTTGGCCAGCATGTGGTGAGATTGATATTATGGAGCATTGGGGAAGTAACCAAAACTATGTTCAAAGTGCCACGCATACTCCATCAAGTCATGGCGGAACCGTAAACCATGGTGGAAAAAATTTAGCAACAGCTTCTACCGAATTTCATATTTATGCTATGGATTGGACCGCAGAAAAATTAGTTTTTAGTGTGGATGGTCTAGTTCACTATACCTACAATCCTCCAAATAAGAATAATGAAACTTGGCCTTTTGATTCCGAACAATATTTAATTTTAAACACTGCCATTGCACCTACTATCGATCCAGCTTTTATAGAAAGTTCTTTGGAGATAGATTATGTAAGAGTTTTTGCTGATTAACACAATACCTTAAGTACAGGTAATAATTTTTTATACAAACCGAAAAACTCTATTCTAAGGAATAGAGTTTTTCGGTTTTACCAAGTATTTTTTTACATCAGAATTAAAGTATTTTTTAAATTATGTGTATAGTTTACCCAAAATTAGTAACTTGTGGTTTCTAAACAAAAAACACACTCTCATGATTACTAAAATTAAACAAAAAATTACTACTCTTTTGATGGTTTTATCTGTCTTTTCTGTAGTAGCTCAAGACAGTCAAGTACTGTCCATTACCACTACGGTATGTGGCGATGCTGAAGCTGTAAACATGACCGGTCCATGGTGGGGCTGGGATGCAGCAGCCGGACCGGCAGCTCTAAACAATGGTGATGGTACTTGGACGTTTACCTTCGATCCAGCACCAGATGCTGACATGGAATACTTATTAGTAGTAGACGGTATGCAAGAAGACCTTGTAGCAGCTGGTACAGCTTCTGAAGATTGGTCTTGTACTCCAATTACAGATTACTGGTCTTATGCAAACAGAGAATGGATGGTTGGTACAGGTAACGTAACTAATGTTTTTGGAACATGCGGAACAGAATGCTCAACAGTGGATCCTGAGCCAACAATGGCAACAGTAGAATTTACGGTAGACATGAATGGAGTTGATCAGCCAAGTGCCGAATATGCTCAAGTAACCGTAAACGGTTCTTGGAACGGCTGGAATGGCTGGGGAGCAGAACTTTTTGATGCAGACTTAGACGGTGTTTGGACTGGTTCTTTAGAAGTAGAAGCTGGAACATCTTTTGAATACGTTGTTGCAGTAAGTGGCGAAGCTGATATGTATTCTGGTTGGGGAATGCAATGGGGTGACGGCTGTGGAAATGCAAATGTTATGGTTGCAGCTGGAGAAGCTGGAAGTGTAACTTCTACTTCTTTAACTCCAGGTTGTGCAGATGTTTTAGGTTGTATTGATGAAAACGCTACAAACTACGATTCTGCTGCAACAGCTCAACAATTAGATCAATACGGAAACTTAAGCTGTCTATATGCTTCTTGTGATGATGTTCCAGAATTCGGATGTATTTACGCAGACGGCTTTGGAATTTTTAACGCTACATTTGGTGCAGAGGCCTGTGTAACTTATGGTGGTTCACCATGTTCAGAACCGACATCTGAGATGTCTGGTTGTATGGATTCTAATGCAACAAACTACGATTCTGCTGCAACAGCTCAACAATTAGATCAATACGGAAACTTAAGCTGTCTATATGCTTCTTGTGATGATGTTCCAGAATTCGGATGTATTTACGCAGACGGCTTTGGTGCTTTTAATGCAGAATTTAACGCTGACTTGTGTACTACTTATGGTGGAACTCCTTGTGCAGATTCATTAGCTGCAGTAAGTGGTTGTACAGATATTACTGCTTTAAACTACAATGTATTAGCTACTTTAGAAGACGGCTCTTGTACGTACGATACTACAGACTCTACAAGCTCAACTGCTCTTACAATAACTACTACGGTATGTAGTGGCGCTAACTCTGTAAGCATGACCGGTCCATGGTGGGGTTGGGATGCAACAGCAGGTCCTGTAGCTATAGATAACGGTGATGGTACTTGGACGTTTACCTTCGATCCAGCACCAGATGCTAATATGGAATACTTATTAGTAGTAGACGGTATGCAAGAAGACCTTGTAGCAGCTGGTACAGCTTCTGAAGATTGGTCTTGTACTCCAATTACAGATTACTGGTCTTATGCAAACAGAGAATGGATGGTTGGTACAGGTAACGTAACTAATGTTTACGGTACTTGTGGAGCCTGTGAAGATACTACACCAGAAGTTTATGGTTGTTTAGATGTACTGGCTTTAAACTACAATGCCTTAGCTACTATAGAGGACGGTTCTTGTACTTATGAAGCTACCGACTCTTTAATGGCAACCGTAGAATTTACGGTAGACATGAATGGAGTTGATCAGCCAAGTGCTGAATATGCTCAAGTAACTGTAAACGGTTCTTGGAACGGCTGGAATGGCTGGGGTGCAGAACTTTTTGATGCAGACGGAGATGGTGTTTGGACTGGTTCTTTAGAAGTAGAAGCTGGAACATCGTTTGAATACGTGGTTGCGGTAAGTGGCGAAGCTGATATGTATTCTGGTTGGGGAATGCAATGGGGTGACGGTTGTGCAGATGCAAATGTTATGGTTACAGCAGGCGAAGCCGAAAGCGTAACTTACACTTCTTTAACTCCAGGTTGTGATGATGTTTTAGGTTGTATTGATGTAAACGCTACAAACTACGATGCTGCTGCAACAGCACAACAATTTGATCAATACGGAAACTTAAGCTGTATTTATGCTTCTTGTGACGATGTTCCAGAATTCGGATGTATTTACGCAGATGGCTTTGGAATTTTTAACGGTACATTTGGTGCAGAGGCCTGTGTATCTTATGGTGGTTCGCCTTGTGCTGAGGTTATTCTTAACGCAGGTTGTATAGATAGTAATGCAACTAACTACGATGAAAATGCCGATAATCAATCTTACGATCAATACGGAAATTCATCATGTATTTATGCTTCTTGTGATGCTATTCCAGAAGATGGATGTATTTATTCTGACGGTTTTGGAGCTTTCAACGAGGAATTTAATGCGGAACAATGTGTTACCTATGGAGGAACGCCTTGTACTACTGAATCTAACGGTCCAGAAGCACAAATCATTGATTTAGTTAGTGGTTGGTCAATTTTCTCAACTTACATGATTCCTGCAAATATGGACATAGCAGCAGTTTTAGCTCCTGTTGTAGATAACATCGTAATTACTAAAAATTATTTAGGTTCTGCTTACCTACCAGAATGGAATTTTAACGGTATCGGCGACTTAGTAATAGGTCAAGCTTACCAAATTAAAACTACGGTAGATTCTGAATTAACAATAGACGGTGCTTATGCATTCCCAGAAGAAAATGCAGTTGCACTTTCTGCCGGATGGAATATGGTTGGTTACCTTAGAACGCAAGCAGCTTCTGTAGATTTAGTGTTTGCTGATATGGTTGCAGATGGTAATCTAGTTATCGCTAAAAACTATTTAGGTTCTGCTTTCTTACCAGAATGGAACTTTAATGGAATTGGTGACATGCTTCCAGGTGCTGGATATCAAGTAAAGACCATTGAAGAAGCAATGCTTCAGTTTCTTTCTAACGACGATTCTTACCGATTGTCTACTATGTCTGTTGTTAAAAACAAAACATCTTTGTTTGCTAATGCAGCCATTACAGATAATAACATGACTGTTGTAATTGAAGACGCTGCATGGGATGTACGTCCTACAGAAGGCGCTGAAATTGCTGCGTACGATACAGCTGGTAACCTAGTTGGTTCTGCAAAGTACACGAGTCCTTTAACAGTAATTACTGTTTGGGGTGATGATGCAACTACTTTAACTAAAGAAGGTTTAGCAATCGCTGAAGCGGTAACGTTTAAAGTAAGATTAAAAGATCTCACAAGTACTTTTGATGTATCTGATTGGACTGAAGGTTCTTCTGAATACCAAGTAAATGCTATAAACGTTGCTTCTGAAATCGGAACAAGCCTTCCATCTAATACTGTTGCTGCAGAGCGCGTTTTAGTAAAGGTTATAAATGTATTAGGACAGGAAGTAAACTCGAACGAACAATCGTTTAAAGGTGAAATTTTGTTCAAAGTATACAACAACGGCACTGTCGAAAAAGTAGTTAAGTAATCTTTACTTAAGTATTCAATACAAGTGCTTACCCCATTTATGGAGTTGGTTTGTATTAATCAGTACTAATCATATAAAAAAGGCTACTCTCGAGTAGTCTTTTTTTTTGCTTTATGATGTTGAAATTCATCAATACAAAATTTATTACCCATTTAATTTTAATGATAAAGTAGGAGGGATCTGTTATAAAGTGTAAATTTTACACTAAATTTGAATTAATAATAACGAATTACCAAAGTCTTTTGGTTATTCAGTTTAGCAGTATAACATTTAAGGCCCCATCAATGATTAAAATTGGAATAAACGGATTTGGAAGAATAGGAAGACTCGCTTTAAGGGCTGCAATTAAGAACACTCAAGTTGAGGTTGTAGCAATTAATGATTTGATAGAAATCGAATATTTAGCATACTTGTTAAAATACGATTCTACACACGGCAGACTATTTGACAGTATAGACATTCAGGGTGATGCCTTGCTTGTAAATGGAAAAAGAATACGAGTTTCAAGCGAAAAAGATCCTAAAAAATTGGATTGGGGTGCTTTAGATGTGGATTATGTAATTGAGTCAACCGGATTTTTTCTTACAGAGGAGTTGGCAAAAGGACACCTTACAGCCGGCGCCAAAAATGTTATCATTTCTGCTCCCTCAAAAGATGCTACACCTATGTTTGTTTATGGTGTAAACCACAAGGATTACCGTTCTGATATGAAAATTGTTTCTAACGCATCTTGCACTACCAATTGCTTGGCACCTATTGCTAAAGTACTGAACGATAATTTTGGTATTGAGAGTGGCTTAATGACAACTGTTCATGCGGTTACTTCTACACAGAAAGCTATTGATGGTGTGTCTTCAGGCAATTGGAGGCTAGGTAGAGCTGCGTTCGATAATATTATACCCTCTTCTACAGGAGCAGCAAAAGCCGTAGCTAGAGTAATTCCTAGCTTAGACGGTTTGCTAACCGGAATGGCTTTTAGAGTGCCGGTAGCAAATGTATCTGTTGTAGATCTATGTGTCAACTTAAAAAGTAAAACCACTTATAAAGAAATCTGTTTAGCAATGAAAAAAGCTTCGGAGTCTGAAGATTTAAAAGGTGTGTTAGCCTATACAGAAGATATGGTTGTTTCTTCTGATTTTATATCGGATAAACATACTTCTATTTTTGATGCAAATGCAGGTTTGCAAATAACAGATACTTTTGTTAAAGTGGTAAGTTGGTACGATAACGAGTGGGGATACTCAAACAAAATTATAGACATGATTGTTCATATGAATCTAAGTTCAACAATTAAAATCTAAAAATGTCCTTCGTTTTCAAAACGAAGGACATTTTTAGTATTGTATGTTTATAATAAGATCGTCGCACAATTCGAATTTTTATTCTAGTTAAATGACAATTCAACTAGGTAGCTCAATTAGTTAGCGTTTCTTTTAGAAGCACTAAAGTAGGGGTCTTTAATTCCTTCTTTAAACTTTTCTAATGCCTCTGAGCTGGAATTAACTCGCCAGTCTAATTCCTTGTTAATATGAAACCAAACAAATAGTTTGATTCTAGTATAATCGTTTTTGATTTTGTAAAGCGCTTCTTCAATCCAAAAGGCTTTGTTTTGAGATTCATATTCAAACTCTGGAGAACCAAACTCGGCAATCATAATGGGTTGGTCACCGAGTTCTGTACATGCATCGTATAGCGATCTAAAACAGTTGTCAAAGTCTCTGTAAGGACGTTTTCCTCCCCACGGATCTTTAGGGTACCAATTGTAAGCATCCATTCCAATCCAATCTACATACGAGTCTCCTGGCCAATAGTTAGCAATAGCATTCCAATCTTCGTTTACAATATCTACACTTGGCCCATGAGGATTCCAAATCCACTTTACATTAGTTGCATCCAATGCTCTAAATTTATCTACTACATACTTCCAAACAGCTACCACTTTTTGTGGTCCTCCATTCTCAGCCCCATTTTTTTTACCACTCCACAAATACCAATTTCCGTTAAATTCATGCAGAAATCTAATCAGAACTTCATCTTCAAACGATTTAGCATCTCGAGCAAATTGTTCAATATAAGTATCGTGAGCTCCGCTAAGTATTTGGTCCATTAAATTGTAAGATCCCTCTAAAGGCATTGTGTTGTAGGCTACCGAATCCGGAAAAAAGAGTTCCCAGGTTAAATGCGGAATAATATCTTGCTTTTTGAGTGCAATGCATTCGTTTATAGGAAAGTTTTCTGAGAAAGTTGGGTACCACATTACCGAACCTAAATCATGTTCTATAAGTGTTTCAAATTCCTTTATCAGTTCATTAGAATTAGCGGGTAATACTCTTCCATCTTCCTGAAAAATATAGGCACTTACCATACAGCCATCCCATGGAGCAACAGTTTCTTTATTTTGAGCTTTTAGTATGTTTTTATTCTGAGTGCTTTTTTGATTTTCTTTACAAGAAGTTAAAGCTATAAACACACTGCAAATTACGAGAATTCTTATGTTCATTGTATCGTTTTATTTTTTGTATTCAAACTTAGCTGTCTTCACAACATCTATACGATTTCCTGTTCTTAGTGTAAAGGATCCTTCCTCAGTAATCCACTGGTTTTGAGCTGAAACAAATGCAAGATCCTTTACTCCAATCCAAAACTTAATCTGTTTTGATGCACCTGCTTGCAGTTCAATTTTTTTGAAAGCGATTAAGCGTTCATAATCGGGGTCTAAGCTAGCAAAGTCATCTCTTAAATACAGTTGAACCACTTCTTTACCCGCTCTATCGCCTGTATTGCTTATTTTAATTGAAACCTGTAAGCTGTCGTTTCCTGTTAGCATAGTTTTGTTAAGTTCAATGCTATCGTATGTAAAGGTTGTATAACTCAATCCGAAACCAAAAGGCCATTGAGGGTCGTAATCTGTGTATCCACCAAAGTTATCTGCTCTATCACTCACAGTGTGTAAATAAGGCATTGGAGCAGCTGCGTGCTTTTGGTAGGTAAGTGGTAATTTACCTGATGGATTTACCTCTCCAAAAATAATATCAGTCAAAGCTTTTCCTCCTTCGTGTCCTGGGTAATAAGCCATCAGTATTCCATCTGCCATGGAGGTGATGTCAGAAATAATACGAGTTCGCCCTTCTAATAAAACAAGAATTATAGGTTTACCTGTCTTTTTAAGTGCTTTTACTAAATCTCGTTGCGCTTTGGGTAGTGCTAATTCTTTAATGTCGCTTGGACGTTCAGTAGCAGGCTGCTCTCCTAAACAAACAATAATATAATCGGCGCTTTTTGCAGCTGTCACTACCTTGGATGTGTTTAGATTAGCATCGTAAGACGTTCCTTGAAAATAGCGGGTGTTTTCGGTTCCATTTTTTTCAATAAGAGCTTCTAAAATGGTTTGTTTTTCTGTATCGTTATAGCTTGTATCTTGTCCGCTCCAACTTCTTGTCCAAGGGCCATTTAAGTAGTTTAACGAATTTGCTGCTACTCCTGTAACTACTATATTAGCTCCTTTTTTTAGCGGTAATACAGCGTTGTTTTTAAGCATTGTAATTCCCTCAGAAGCTGCAAGATAACTTTCCTTCGCAAATTTTTCTGACCCAAAATCTGAGTAGTTTTTATAATGTGTATTCGGATTTTCAAATAAGCCTAAATCCATTTTAAATTTCAAAATTCTACCTACAGCATCGTCAATTCTCGAAACAGGAATAGCTCCTTCATTTACCAATTCAATCACATTATGCGCAAAGCTCGCATCGTAAGGAACCATACATAAATCTATTCCTGCATTTACCATTTGCTCTACAGCTGCTTTATAGTTTGGTGCAGTTTTATGAAAATCGCTCAAAAATTGCATGTCTCCCCAATCCGAAATAGCAATTCCTGTAAAACCCAGTTCTTTTTTTAAAAGGTCGGTAATCAGGAATTTGTTTACATGACAGGGAATTGAGTTTACTAGACCTGAACTAATCATTACTGATTTAGCGCCATTGTTTATAGCCTCTTTAAAAGGTGGTAGGTAGTACTGACGAATAAACCTTTCAGGCATTAAGGTGTTTTTTCTATCCTTTCCATAAAGAGTTGAGCCATAGCCAATAAGATGTTTTAAGCAAAGGGCGGTTTTATTAGGGTTTGCCATTGTATCCGATTGCGCACCTTTTAAAAACGAATTCCCCATTGTAGTGGTAAGGTAAGTATCTTCGCCAAAGGTTTCGTAAATTCTACCCCACTGTGCCTGCCAACTTACATCTAATACGGGTGCATAATTCCATGGGGTGTTCGAAGCTCTGAGTTCGTAAGCTGTTATCTCGCCCATTTTTTCTACCAATCCAGGATTCCAGGTAGCTGCCATTGCAATTTGGTGCGGAAATATGGTTGATCCTTTAGTATAATTTGCACCGTGGACTGCATCTGTAGCATATACAATAGGAATGCTTAATCGGGTTTCGTTTAGCGCAAAGTCTTGAATTTGTTTAATAAAATTGTAATATTCTTGTCGAGATGGTGGGTAAAATCCTTTTCCTACAAAAGATCCAATAAAGTCTTGGTTTAATGCTTTTCTTAGTTTGTTGGTGTCAATAATAAGAGTGTCTGCAGCGTCCCAGTATCCATCTTGTACAAGTATAGTCGGAATCCCAACTTGAGTCATCTGTCCCGCTTTCTCTTCCAATGTCATCTTACTCAAAATGGTTTCTACTCTATTGTAAGTGTCTTCCGTTTTTTTAGTTGTATCGGAGCAAGAGAAAAGCACCAATTGAAACAGTAAAAAGATAAAAGCAGTCTTTCTTGTGAACAAACTATTTTTCATTTGAGCTTTGTGTTAAACAACCCTAGATTATCGGATTTAATAAACATTACTTAGTTTTATTAACGCCTATATCTTCTAGTAAAAGCTATTATTACCAATGTATTGAATAGTTCCGGTAGTGTTTGTTTTTATTTGATATCCTTCTCCTGGCTTCATCATGCCTATGCCATTAAAATCCCATTCAGGCAAATAGGCTTGTCCAGAAGAGTTTTTGGCAATAACTAAGTTTCCTTGAGCTACTAAGTCAGCCAAAACTAGATTTGCCTCAGCTTCTTCGGTTCTTAAATATCCGAGAATACTCCAACCTGAAATTAAGTCAATTTGAATTTCCTCAGGTATTATCTGTGTTCCTTCGATTGTTAGTTCCAGCGCAAGGCCTGTTTTTATTTGATATCCTTGCCCTATTTCTAAATCCCCTATTCCATTGAAATCAAATTCTGGTAAATAAGCTAAGCCCAAATAATTTTTGGCAATAATTACGTTTTCTATAATGGGCGATAATACAGAGGTTATGCTTTCATTTGTTGGAATCATATAGGTAGAAAAAAGCGACCAACCCAGAGTCAGGTCTATCGTTTGTTCATTTGAGCCAAAAGGAATTGCTGTTACAGAATTTACAAAAGTTATTCCATTAGCAGTATAAGTTTCTGGACCAGATGTGTAGTTATAAACAGCACTGTATTCTTCGCAAGTAGAAGCATTCCATAAACGAAATACAAATTGCTGGTCTGCGGCTAGGCCGTCAATTTCTTCGGTTGTAGCATCATCGCCCATTACAGAAATTTGAACAAGGTTTTCTGCAAATAATGAATAACCAGCACATTCAAAGTCTCCGTTTTGATTTTGAAAGAAAACCCCAACTGCTGAGCCTTCTGCTAAAAAATTGCCATTTAAATCAATCCAATCGCCTTCTATAAATATAGAATGGTTTTGATCTGTAACTTTTACATCCCAGTTTACATTGCATTGATACTGACATGATCCGTCTTCATTTGTTGCACTAGCATCAAAATTTATAGCTGTAACATCCATACAACCATTTACTATTTCTGGCAGACTTTCGCAGGGAGTTCCTCCATAATTTGAGCAATCTGAGGCATTAAAATTAGGATGCCAAGCGGCAAATGCATTAGCATACAAACAACCCTCTTCCGGAACCAATTCACAGGAGCTATATGTACATAGTATGTTTTCCCATTGGTCCAGTGCTTGAATGTTGGCATTTACATTAAAGTCGGATGCATTTTCATCCATACAACCACTTATGTCTTCTGGGGCGTTTTCGCATGGAGTTCCTCCATAGCCAATACAATCAGAAGCGTTAAAATAAGTGTTCCATGCCGCATAAGAATTTGAATACATGCAACCCTCGTAAGGAGTATCTTCACATGCACCATACGTACAAACTAAGTCACCATACTGGTCTAACAATTGTGTGCTCGCATTTGCATTGTAGTTTAGTGCATTTTCATCCATACAGCCAGAAACGTCTACTGGTAGGCCTTCGCATGGAGTTCCTCCATACCCAGAACAATCTGCAGCACTAAAGAAAGCATGCCATTCAGCGAACGAATTTTCATACATACATCCGTTTGCAGGAACATCGTTACAGGAAGCATATTGACACAAAAGGTTGCCGTATTGATCTTGTGCTTGTATACTGGCGCTGGCATTGTAGTTTTGAGCATCAGTATCTAAACAACCAGAAATGTCTGTAGGTTCTCCGGTGTAATCTTCTTCTGTTTGGTATACCCTTACGTAATCTATTTCAAGTGCGCTTTGCACAAAATTTGGAGTAATATCTGAAGAAATAGCTGTGTTTAGTAACAAGTATTGTTCTTCGTAAAATGGCCAAGTTTCGTTATTTTTATTTGGTGGATTGTAGGTATAGTGAACGACTCCATCCACACTAAAAACAAGTTTCTCTGCAGTCCATTCTAAAGCGTAGATGTGCAGTTCTGAGGATGCTGTTGAAACCCATTGACCTCCATGATTTACGGTTCCGCCAGAACTAGATGGGGTGTGTGTGGCACTTTGTGCAAAGTTCTGGTTGCTTCCCCAGTGTTCCATAATATCAATCTCACCACATGCCGGCCAAGATGTTGTGCCAAAACCTTGATTTGTCCAATAACCTCCTGGTTCAATAATGTTTTTCCCTAAAGTCCAAATTGCTGGCCATGTTCCTTGTCCGTAAGGTAGCTTTGCTCTAACCTCTACCTTTCCATATTTAAAGGCAAATTTGGAGTTTAATCGAGCCGAAGTATATGATTTTGTATGTCCTTGGTCTGTAAAGTTCTCTTTTATAGCAACTAGTTTTAATAGGCCATCTTCTGCATAGGAATTCTCAATACGATTGGTGTAATGTTGTAATTCATTATTGTACCAACTATACCCATTAGGTAGTAAGGTTTGATGAAACCACTTGTCCGAATTTACAGCTCCATCGGTATCAAAATTATCTTCAAATACCAGAGTCCATTCTTGAGCAAAAGTGATATTAAGAGTAGCAAAAAAGAAAAATAAAGCACTAGTTAATTTGATATATGAGGTCATAATGAGGGTTTAATGGTGTATCGGTTTCAAATTTAATTAAAAAGTGTTTATATAACACGTTTGCATAGTGCTTTTTTATAAAAAAGGCCCAACATAGTCTTTATTTTTTAGGAAGGTTATATGGGGCAATTAGTTGTTTTTAAGATAAACTATAGATTAAATACTACACCAAAGTCTAGCACGTTTAGTTTTTCTGGACCTAAATTACTTTCAAATAAGGTGCTTAAATGGTATTTACCATAAAAATTAAAGCCCATAACTCCAAACTGAGCCTGCACACCGTAACGAATTTTATTAATATTGAATTCTCCTTTTTGTTTTTCTTTTTGCGAATTGTCGTTTGCATCTAAAGAAATAACTTTTGTTTTTGCTCTTAACATATAACCTGCAAAAGCTCCAATTGCAAGATTAAATCCGTTTTCTTCTTTTTTGTTTGAGCTTAAGTCTATCTGAAGTAATAGAGGTACATCGATAAAAAGTGTAGCCAATTTACTTTTAGTCAATTCATTTTCACTTTCAATTAATAGGGTAGTGTTATTACCTTGGGTTAAAATATAATTATTAACGTACTTATAGTTATTACTTGTAATGCTTAGTCCGTATTTTAGAAACATGGGCTTTGCTTTGAAAATACGAGTTTTAGCAAATCGGGTAAAGCAAATACTTCCTAATGTAGATTTCAAACTATAAGGCATTCCAGAAGCTATTTTATCTTTAGCATTTAGGTAATTATTAAAACCAAAATGAATTTCGCTCATCATAAAGGAGCTCTTTTCTACCTCTTCTTCGTTCTCCTTTTTTTTGCTTCCTACTTCCTCTACCCAACGGATTATTTTATTGGTTATTTGAGATGTTTCCATTTCGTCATCGTCTGTATGAGTTTGAATGAAAATTCCTTTTTCAGAAATTTCTAAATCACTTTTGTCCGATTTCCGATCTTTAATTACGATCCCTTTGTCTGAAATTGAAATCACTCTTTTCGTCCTTTGGTCGGACTGCTCAATACTAGTATTATTATCAATTAGGAGCTGCTCTACAATGCTGTCATTTTGAATGACAATTTCCATGCTTATTTCCGTATTCGATGTGTCTTCTTTTTTAGATAAATCAGAAATAAAGTTTTTAAAAATGTAGTTTAAATCATGTTTTAACAGTTCTTCTATTTCTAAAACATTATCTGCCTCTATATTAATTTGATTTCCGATTACACTAATTTTAATGGTATCCAATTCAATGTTTTCAAAAGCGAATAAAGATGTTGTAACAAGTAGTGTTAAAATGAATGCTAATTTTTTCATGATTTTTTATTTAAGGTTAAGATGCTTTTATAATCGATTTCAATTATTGGTATTTGTACGTTTTTACTTTTGAGTAGCTTTTTGCTGTAAGCAATTAGTTTTTCTACGGGGTTATTGTTATTCTCATTTTTTAGTTTTGTTTTTAGGTTGGGTTTGAGATTAAACTGAATAAATGTTGTTTTTGTCTGTTTTAAATTAGCGGTCTTTAAGTTTGTGTTTATTTCATTTATAGCGATGGTATTTAAAAGAATCACCTGGTCTTTTATTCTTCGCTTGGTCTTCTCAATCTGTGGGTTTTTAATTATCGGTATACTTAATTTTGTGCTTACTGGTATTGTTTTGGTGGTTTCTACTTGTTGGTCTTTTTTAACCCTTATTTCTGCTAGGTGTTTTTCATCAATTGTTTTGATGTTATGATTAAAAAAAAAGAAGCCAAATATTATGCTCGCCGCTGCCCACCTCCAAATGTGCGAAGTCTTTTGTTTGGTTTCTATGCGTGTAGCAATTTCGTTCCATAATTTTGGATCCAATGTTGCCTTTCGGTTTTTAAAATGTACTTTGTATTTATCTTCTATATTCATCTTTACACAAGTTTTGTAACATCCTCTTTGCTTTTCTGTATTGGGTTTTGGATGTGTTTTCTGTTATATTTAATAGTACTGCTATTTCTTTGTGTTTATAACCTTCAATAGCAAAGAGGTTAAAAACTGTTTTGTATCCTTTTGGTAATTTTTTAAGTTTATTTAATAAATACTCACCCTCGCCGTAGTCGCTATTTTTCTCCAGTCCATCAACTTCAAGCAAACTAAGACGCACCCATTTTAGCTTAAATTTCTTGTTATAATTAAGTGCTTCTCTAATGAATATCTTCCGCATCCATCCTTCAAAGCTTCCTAGAGCTTTATATTGTTCTAAATTCGAAAATACTTTCACAAAGCCATTCATCAAAACTTCTTCGGCCTCTTCTTTCGTATGGGTATAACGCTCACACATACCTAGCATGGTTGCTGCAAATGTAGTATACAACTCGTTTTGAGCTTTAGGATTATTTTGTTTGCACTTTTGTATTAACTGTTCCAATAAGGAGTTTTATTTTAAGTATCTATTCATTTAGTAAGACAATCATTTTTACCAAAAGGTTGTCTGCAATATATTTTTTTTTAAATTTTGATAAAAAAAAAGCCACCTCAATTGAGGTGGCTTTTTGTAAAATCAGTTTAATTAGTCTGTAATAATAACTTTTTCTGTAACAGTAGATCCGTTTTGACTTAGCTGAATAAAGTAAATACCTGCCTTAAGACTTGGGTACACATCTTTAAGTTGAATGCTGTTTTTAGCTGCATCTAAGCTTAGCACTTTACTTGCTAATGTTGCGCCAAATACATTGCTTATTTTTACGCCAATCGAAGCTTTTTTGTAAAGTTCAAATTCTATTGTAACATCTCCTCTTGAAGGATTTGGGTAAATTGTAAGTTCGTTAAATGTTGTTTCTGTTAGAGCTAACTCATCAGGATTGCAAACGATGAAGTTGTCTAGGTAAAGCCAATTTCCGTTGTAGCCAACAAATTCAAATTTTACTTGAATATTTTTCTGGCCAGCTAAAGTACTTAAACTTACTTGTTCTCTATCCCATTCGTCTGCTGATGGAACAAAAGGTAAGAATACATAAGTGGTAGCGGTATCGGTTTCCGTCTCGTTTGTTATCAATTCTTCAGTTGTTAATGTTTCTCTAACGGACCATGTTCTACCACAATCTTTACTTATGTAAACTCTTAACACATCTTCGGTAGATATGTTCTTTTGGGCGTAAGCAAAGTCGAAATATGCATTTATTGGAGGTGATGCCTCGCTCAAGTCTATGGTAGGCGTTATAAGTGAATGAAGTTGTGCTTCTTTTGTGAATGCTGCACTTCTAATTCTTACCGACGAATTGTCTCCGCTATAACTAGGGTTTGAAGCAGCTGTTGTTCTTTCCCAAGTAGCATCTGTTTGCGCAGTTACCAACCAGTTTAAACTCTCGTCAGTAAATGAAGGGAACTCACTTGATTCGAAGCCTTCTTTGTAAGGGAAGGACATGTTAGATTCGTCGTCGGTAACCGTAATGTAACTTTCTTGAACTAGAGTTTTAACACCACTAGCGTTTGTTACTGTTAAAGATACTGTGAAGAATCCGGCGGTATTAAATATTATGTCTTCTGGATTCATTTCCGTTGAAGAACTAGGTGTTCCACCTTCAAAGGTCCATTCGTAAGAAATATCACTATCTAAATCAAAATTAACATTGTAGGATTCATTGTAAAACGAATAGTTATCACCAGGACATCCGTAAACATAGTTTGAGGAGAATTCTGGTATAGCAGCACAAAGTTCTGGAATATGTTCATCGTTTGTTCCTGTGGCAATTAAGTTTTCTTCAGAAACCAATAAGTCTCTATATTCTAAAATTGCAGCTCTCATTCTTTCTCCTTGTAATAAAGAGAACATGTTCATACAAGCATCACTAGAGTAGTCCATATAGTTCATGTACATCTCGCCCCATTCTTGCGAAATGGTTTGGTCAAATGAGAAGTCAATTGTACATCCTCCCGAAGTCTCCATGTTTATTATTGTATCAATTATTGTTGAATCTACGTTGAATACAAATGTCGTATCATAAGAGGTAGGAACAAGATACAAGGAGTCACTAGGATTCGTGCTTGAACAGATTCCAAAATTTGCTTCTACTGCTGTAGGTGTGTCATTTACTTGATCGTTTCCACAGGTAGCATCACCCCATATGTGGCGTAAGTTTAACCAGTGTCCAACCTCGTGTGTTAGGGTTCTTCCTACTTGAGCAGAAGCCGTTTCAATAGAACCACAGTAGGTGTCTAACATAACAATACCATCTGTAAGAGAGTCAGACCAAAGCTGGTCGGGAAATTGAGCGTAGCCTAAAATTGTTCCCTGATCAAAAGAAGATTCTTTATCAATGTCGTCAACAACCCAAACGTTTAGGTATCTAAAAGGATCCCATTGGATAATTTCTTTTACATTATTATTAGCAGAAGAGGTAAGTAAGGAGTAGGTTCTGGTTACCCCTTGGGAACAATTTCCGGCGGGATCTTTTTGCGCTAAACGAAACTCTATGTTCGTATTGCCTGCATAAGGTCTAAACGGACTAGGTGTTTTACTTTTGTCTGCATTTAAATAAGCGAAATCCTCATTTAAACTTCTCATTTGATCTTCAATTTGCGTAAGCGAAATGTTTTCAGCCCCACCTTTATGAATGATATGAAAAACAACAGGGATCACAAAATGATCAGAGTTTTTAACTCCCAAGGCTTCATTTTCATGTACACGCTGGTTAAAATCATTGAATTTTCGTTCTACTTCCTTTGCAATTTCAGGTCGTTCAGAATTTAATTCGTTACGGTGATCCATAGAGCCACACCAGTGCTGTGCTGTTGCTGTTGAGATAACTGTTAAAAAGCTAAATGTAATTGCTAGAAACTTTTTCATTTGTTATGGTATAGTTACGAGTTTATTTAATGTAATTTCTTACCCAAAATACTAATTATAGATAGGAATTCAAATATACGTTTTCTTAATAAAACCACAGCGAAGTTCATTTATTTTTTATTTGGTGCTTGTAAAGGGTTTTTAAGCTTGTATTTTCTTTACTTTTACCTACAATGAAAAAGAAAATAAAAAACAACAAAAAACCAGCTAACTCCTCTAATTTAAAGGAACTTAAAAGTGTTATTGTAAATTTGTGTAATGCAACAATCAAACCAATAACATTTAAAGATATTTGCAAAGAGCTTCAGGTTAAAGATAAGATAGCTAAACACCAAACGTCCTTTATTATTAAAAACTTAATTGTAGAGGGATCTATTAAGGAAGTAGGACATGGTAAATACGGTGCTATTAGTACGCAGGAGTTTTACGAAGGGAAAATAGATAAAATTGCTTCAGGTGCAGGTTATGTTATCTGCGATGGCCTAGAGCAAGATATATTTGTGTCTTCTAAAAATGCAGGTCAAACACTTGGTGGCGATATTGTAAATGTAGTATTAACTGGAAAAAACACAGGTAAAAACCCAGAAGGAGTTGTAATTTCCATTGTTAAACGTGGAAGAAAGACCTTTGTTGGTAATATACGTGTAGACGAACGTCATGCTTTTATGACACCTGATAACTCTCGAGTAGGAACTGATTTTTACATACCCAAAGACAAGTTAAATGCCGCCAAAAATGGCGATAAGGTTATGGTGACTTTGATGGATTGGCCAAAAAAAGCAAAAAGCCCTTTTGCAGAAGTTACCAATGTTTTAGGAGCAGCAGGAGAGCACAATACCGAAATTCATGCAATTTTAGCTGAATTTGGACTGCCTTATGAGTTCCCTAAATCTGTTGAGCAATTCGTAGAGAACATTCCCGAGACCATTTCCGAAGACGAAATTAGCAAGCGAAGAGACCTGCGAGAAGTACTCACTTTTACCATAGACCCTCATGATGCTAAAGATTTTGATGATGCTTTATCTATTCAACAATTAAGCGATAATACTTGGGAAATAGGTATACATATTGCCGATGTTTCTCATTATGTACAAGAAGGCTCCTCCTTAAACGACGAGGCTTATGAAAGAGCTACATCAGTATACTTAGTAGATCGAGTAGTTCCTATGTTGCCCGAAAAGCTATCCAATAAAGTGTGCTCTTTACGACCTCATGAAGAAAAACTCTGTTTTTCTGCTATTTTTACGATTAACGATAAAGCAGAAGTGTTGGATGAGTGGTTTGGACGCACGGTAATTTACTCCGATCATAGATTTACCTACGAAGATGCTCAAGAAGTTATTGAGCAGAAGCAGGGTAAGTTTTCGCAAGAAATTTTACTGATGGACAAGTTGGCTAAAATTATGCGTGCAAAGCGTATAGACGAAGGCGCAATTACGTTTGATAGAGTAGAAGTGAAGTTTAAACTAGATGAAAAGAAAAACCCGACGGGCGTATACTTTAAACAGGCAAAAGATGCCAATAAACTGATAGAGGAATACATGCTTTTAGCCAACAAAAGAGTGGCTTCTTTTATTGGTAAAGCAGCAGACGGTACTCCAAGTAAAAAACCTTTTGTATATCGAATTCACGATGTGCCCGATCCTGAAAAGATAAATAACTTCTCAACTTTTGTTCATCAATTTGGTCATCAAATGAACTTGAAATCGCCAAAAGAAATTGCGAATTCAATGAACCGGGTTTTGGCAGATGTTTCTGGTAAAAGAGAAGAAAACATGGTAGAACTCTTGGCCGTTAGAACCATGAGTAAAGCAAAGTATACTACAGAAAATATTGGGCATTATGGTCTGGGCTTCGAATACTATTCTCATTTCACTTCACCAATTCGTCGTTGGCCAGATGTAATGGTTCATCGACTATTACAGAGGTATTTAGATGGCGAAAAAGTAAACGAGAAAGAATCTATTGAGGAGCAGTGTAAACACTCTTCTGCTATGGAGAAATTGTCTACCGATGCAGAACGCTCCTCTATAAAGTACATGCAAGTAAAGTATTTACTTGGAAAAGAGGGGCAAGAGTTTCTGGGGACTATTTCTGGCGTTACAGAGTTCGGAATGTTTATAGAACTAAAAGACAGCCTTTGCGAAGGTTTGGTTTCTATGCGAGACTTAAAAGACGATCATTACGACCTAAACAAAGAAACTTTCAGCCTTATAGGTAGAAAAACAAATAAGAGCTTTCAGTTAGGCGATGAGATAAGAATAAGAGTTCGAAATGTAGATTTAATTAAAAAGCAAATAGACTTTCAATTGGCTTAATAAACAATTGTAAGGTTTTCATTAAAATTAAAAAGCCACTCGAGTAGAGTGGCTTTTTAATTTTTAGGCATTTGTAAATTGTTCCAAAAAACGAATGTCGTTTTCAAAAAACAGCCTAAGATCTTTTACTTGGTATTTGAGCATGGTAATTCGTTCTATTCCCATACCAAAAGCAAATCCACTGTACTTTTTTGAGTCGATACCACAGTTTTCAAGAACATTTGGGTCAACCATTCCGCAGCCTAATATTTCTACCCAACCAGTGTATTTGCAAATGTTGCAGCCCTTGCTTTTGCATATATTGCAAGAGATGTCTACCTCGGCGCTTGGTTCCGTAAATGGAAAGTAAGACGGTCGAAGTCTAATTTCGGTTTCTTTACCAAAAAATTCTTGTGCAAAATGTAAAAGAGTTTGCTTTAAATCGGCAAAAGAAACATGCTCATCAATATAAAGGCCTTCAATTTGATGAAAGATACAATGCGCTCTTGCAGAAATTGCCTCATTACGAAAAACTCTTCCTGGAGAAAGTGTGCGAATAGGAGCTGGGTTGTTTTCCATAAAACGAACCTGAACAGAAGAAGTGTGAGTTCTTAACAAAACATCCGGGTTGGTTTGAATAAAAAACGTGTCTTGCATGTCCCTAGCAGGATGCTCTTCCGGTAAATTAAGTGCACTAAAGTTGTGCCAGTCGTCTTCAATTTCTGGGCCTTCTGAAATGGTGAACCCCAAACGAGCAAAAATTTCTACAATCTCGTTCTTTACAATTGATAAAGGATGGCGAGATCCCAAACGCATCGATTCTGCATTCATGGTAAGGTCTAGTCCAGACGCTTTAGTATCTCGAGTATTTTCTAAAACATCCTTTAAGTAGTTTACTCTTTCTTGAGCTTTGTTTTTCAGTTCGTTAACTGCTTGTCCGAAATCCTTTTTTTCTGCATTCGAAACCTCTTTAAAGGCCGTAAAAAAGTCGTTTAATATTCCTTTTTTGCCTAAGTAATCAATTCTAAATTTTTCTACTTGCTCAATAGAGTTAGCCTCAAACTTATCAACTAAAAGTAGGTGTTCTTTAATTTTGTTTAGCATGATTTTTGCTTTATCTCATCTAATTTAATTTGATGAGTGAAAATTTGTATATTTGGCTTTTATCAGTAGACAATATTACTAAATTATAAGGACATATGAAACGTAAATTATATCCCGTAATGGGCTTTATGCTAGCTCTTTTTACAGCACTAACATTTAACTCTTGTGAAGACGTAGTTCACGAATACAAAGGTGAAGTTACCATAATCGACAACCAAGGGCTTGTAATGGAAGGTGTAGTAGTTACTACAGATGTAGCCGTTCAAGATATACATATAGTTGGTAAAGAAGGCATTACAGATTCTATGGGCTTGGTATCCTTTGAATTCGATAACGTTGCCATCGTAAAAATTTCTGCTGATTTAGCAAACTTTCACGGCGAGGGAATGATGGTTTTAGAGGAAGATGAAAACGTAAAAGTTACCGTAGTCGTTTACGAATAAGGTAATTAAAAGCGGACACCACTTTCTTCAAAGTATATAATTGCAGCTTCTTTCATCAATATTGTCTGTTCTCCGGGTTTTAAAGCAGGTAATTTTTCATTGGTAGTGTAATGAGGCCAGCCGTCTTTGTCTCTACCTTCAAACTCATAAAAGCCATACGTGCTTAGTAGTTTGCAAATAGCGATATGAAGCAGGTCTGTTTTTTCTTCTTTAGAAAATTCGCGGTATCCCTTTCCAAACTCTTGAACACCAATAAGGAATAATATAGCTTGGAGGTCTAAAGTATCTCCTTCACCAAATTCTTTAGAAACAAACTGTACCAGCTTTTCCCACTTTTCTTTTGATTCTTGATTTCTCATTTCATATAATTTCCGACAAAAATACAATGTTCTTTGTAATCTTCATTTAACTTGTACCTTTATCCTATGAATTATTTTGACTATCTATTATTGTTTCCAGTTTTGTATGGTATGTACAGGGGTTTTACCAAGGGTTTTATCCTGGAGTTAGCTTCGTTAATTGCTTTGTTGGCTGGTATTTATGGTGCTATGCATTTCTCGTCTATAACCTTTGGCTATTTAAATAAGGTATTAGAAATTGAGCCTTCCTATTTGCAATTAGCTTCCTATGGATTAACATTTATACTGATTGTTTTGCTGGTAACCATTTCTGGTAAAATACTAACCATGTTAGTAAAAATGGTAGCCTTAGGATTTATTAATAGGATATTAGGGGCTGTTTTTGGAGGGCTTAAGTCACTGTTAATTCTCTCGGTACTACTCATGTTTTTTGATAAATTAAATACACAGTTTGGTTTTGTTAAAGATAATGTAATTGATTCCTCGTTTTTTTACAAGCCAATTCTCTCTCAGTCTAAAAGCTTGTATCCAGATGTTTTAGAAGAATTCGAAAATCAGAAAGAGCGAATTGAGAAAATGTAATTGAGTATTCCACAAATTTTCAAATGTGAAGTTTTAACCGTTTAATCATACCCCCAGTTTATGCTTAAAAATTGTTTTGTCTTTTTATTTTTAAGCCTTCCTATTTCCGCTCTCTCGCAAGAATGTGCAGAGGTACCCGTTCAATTAATTATAAATTCTGGAGCCTGGGCCGAGGAAATAAATTGGTCAATAATAGATGCTACAGGAGCCTTGATAGATTCCTCCAATATTCTTTATCAAAACAATATTGAGTACAGTCATAATTTGTGTTTGAATGCAAATACATGCTACCAGTTTGTTTTGCACGACTCCTATGTAGATGGTTGGAACGGAGTTACTTACACCTTGCAGTATGCGGATTCGGTTTCTATAGCTTCGGGCAGTTTAGCCCCATCTCTTTTTAATGCCTTTGATGACTTTTGTTTAAATAATGGAAATCTTTGTACTACAAACATCCTCAGTTTACAGATTGAAACTAATATTTGGGCAGAAGAAATTTCTTGGGCTATCTCTGATACAACAGGGCTTGTTCTACACGCTCTTTCCGATGTTTATACCGATAGTAGCATGTATGCACTAAATTTATGCATATCAAACGGTTGTTATTATTTTAACATGTTCGATACTTATGGAGATGGATGGCAGGGTGCTTTTTTTGAATTAGTTAATAATGAAAATACAGTAGCGCAAGGAGCTTTAGAAAACGATAGTGTAGGGCAGATTGCATTTTCAATTAATGGAGATTGTACTTTCGATGTGTGTAATGATGATCTCGCTATTAACTACAACTAAGTTGGAACAACAAATGCAAATTGCTTTTATGTTTCAGAGAATACAAGCCTTTTAGGTAATTGGTTTGACAATACTTTAGAATTAAACAGCCTTGGCGGTAGTTATTCCGATGTGTATGGTTATGCTGCTAACTACCGAGAGTATGCAGTTATTGGTTCCACATACGGCACTCATATTATTGACGTAACAAATCCAATCGAACCCATTGAGATTACACGTATTCAAGGAGCTTTTAGCTCTGCAAGTGTTACGCATAGAGATTTTCATATTTATGGAAAATACTTGTACGCTGTTTGCGACCAAGGAGAGAGTTCGCTCCAAATTATAGACTTATCCAATCTGCCCGAATCTGTAGAACTCGTTTACGATTCGGATACTTTATTTAGCAGATCGCATAATATATTTATTGACACATTAACGCAGAAGTTGTACTCTTGTTCTACAAAAGGATTCGATACTTTAAATAATTATTGGACTTCCTCCTTGTGTGTATACGATATTTCAAACCCTGTTGTGCCCACTTTACTTCACAACATGAATGAATATATCCCAAACACTCATGATATATGGGTGAATAACGATACCGCATATATTAATTGCCCAGGAACTGGAACTCTCGTGTGGGAGTTTTTAAATGTTCCAAGTCAGCTTTCAACATTTAGTTCATACCCCGATTTTGGAACCAACCACTCTGGTTGGAAATCAGGCACTAATTATGTTTTTGCGGACGAGAACAGTGGATACGACTTAAAGTTAGTTGATGTAACAGATCCGTCAAATTTAGAGTTGATTTCCACTTTTAATTCTGATATAAATCCGTTTTCTATAGCCCATAATTTAATGATAAAAGACAATTTGGTGTTTGTATCGTATTACCACGATGGACTCCAAGTTTTTGATATAACAAATCCACTTAACCCCGAACGAGTGGCGTATTACGACACATACATGCCTGAGAATACAGGTGGTTATGCAGGCTCCTGGGGTGTATACTGCTTTTTGCCTTCAGGTAATATTCTTATATCCGATGTGCAATCGGGTTTGTTTGTGCTTAAAATGAATTTTGAACAGCAACAGGAAATTCAAGTTCAAGAGGGTTGGAACATGGTGTCAACCTACCTGAACGACAGTGAACTTTCAGCAAGCCTTTTTCTGGAGGCTATTTTAGACGAGGTAGTGCTTATGAAAAATAATTTAGGTTTTGCCTTCCTTCCTTTTTGGGCTTATGATGGAATAGGATTAATGGAATACGGTGAAGGATATCAAATTAAGGTTTTAAACGATGCAACAATTGTGGTAAACGGGGTATTCATTGCTGGTAGTAGCATTGCTCTAAACACTGGTTGGAATATGATTGGGGTATTGTCTCAGTCTCCACTGAATATTGAAGTGCTTCTTTCTTCTATTGCAGAACAAGTAGTACTTGCAAAAAACAGTGTTGGCACAGCATATTTGCCACAATGGAATTTTAATGGAATTGGTGATGCGTTGCCTGGTCAGGCGTATCAAATAAAAACGCTCTCAGAAGTACAGCTCATTTTTGACGAATAAAAAGTGCAATTTGGGTGCTATCCTTAGCTATTGATTGCTTTTATTCCAGGAAGCTCTTTCCCTTCCAAATACTCTAGCATTGCTCCGCCACCAGTAGATACATAGGTTACTTTGTTTTGCATGTTAAATTTCTTAACAGCAGCAACAGAGTCGCCACCTCCAACTAAAGAAAAAGCACCGTTTGCAGTAGCATCTGCAATAGCATTGGCAATAAATTTTGTTCCTTCAGCAAATTTATCCATTTCAAAAACTCCCATAGGTCCATTCCATAAAATAGTTTTAGAGCTTAAAATTGCCTCTCGGTAAATAACTTTCGTCTTGTCACTTATATCTAAGCCCATCCAACCATCTTCCACCTTGTCTATATCTGTAACAGCTGTGTTTGCATTATTCGAAAAAGCATCAGCATTTAAAGAGTCTACAGGTATTAACAATTCCACGCCTTTTTCTTTGGCTTCTTTAATTAGCGAAAGCGCAAGGTCTAATTTGTCATTTTCTACTAAAGAAGTACCTACTTTTCCGCCAAGTGCTTTTGCAAAAGTATACGACATTCCACCACCAATAATAATTTTATCCACCTTATCCATTAATTTAGTGATGATGGTAATTTTAGACGAAACTTTTGCTCCACCCATAATTGCTGTAATAGGTCTTTCTCCATCGTTTACAACCTTTTCTAAATTCACAATCTCGTTTGCCATCACATAGCCAATGCATTTGTTGTCTCCAACAAAATCTGCAATTATAGTTGTAGAGGCATGGGCTCTGTGAGCAGTTCCAAAAGCATCGTTTACAAATACATCTGTGTATAACGCTAATTTTTTTGCAAATTCTCTACCGCCCTCCTGCTCTTCTTTGTGAAATCGCAAATTCTCTAAGAGCAGTACTTCTCCAGACTCTAAAGAGCTTAAAGCGGTTTCTGCTTCTGGGCCGATACAGTCAGGGCAAAATTTAACCTCTAAATTTAACTTTTCAGATAGATGCTTAATTAAGTGTTTGAGTGAAAACTTTTCTTCTGCCCCGTTTTTAGGCCTCCCTAAATGCGACATCAAAACAACCGATCCGCCGTCTTTAAGAACCTTAGAGATGGTTGGAAGTGCAGCCATAATTCTAGTGTCGTCTGTAATTTCGAATTTATCGTTTAAAGGAACATTAAAGTCTACCCTTATTAAGGCTTTTTTGTTCTTAAAATTTATTGCGTCTATTGTTTTCATGCTACAAAAGTAAGTCTTCTATATGGTAAAGAAAAGCATCTTCAATATTTAGGTAGATTTGTTGAATTGCGTCTTTGTTTTGTGCGCTACATTTAAGTAAAATTTAAATATATAGAGTTTATATTTCATAATTTAAAGACTAAAAACTGCTTTAATCATTAGTGATTCATCCACCGTAATTCAATTCAAATTGTATCTTTGAAATATGTTATTTAAAGAAATTTTTGGACAGCAAAAAAGCAAACAACTTTTAACGCAGATGGTGCAAGAAGAGCGCGTACCTCATGCACAGTTGTTTTTGGGCTCTAGAGGTTCTGGGAATTTAGCTTTAGCATTAGCTTTTGCTCAGTATGTTAGCTGCACCAATAAGCAGCTAGAAGATTCTTGTGGTATCTGTCTTTCTTGTGTAAAGCATCTAAAGTTTGCCCACCCCGACTTGCATTTCGTGTTTCCAGTTGCAGCAACACAATCGGTAAAGACAAAACCTATAAGTAAAAATTTTTTAACTGAATGGAGGTCTATTTTAAAAGAGAATGCTTACTTTTCTATATTCGATTGGCTTAAATACATTGGCGTAGAAAACAAGCAAGGCATCATCTCTGTTGAAGAGAGCAATCATATTGTAAAAGACTTGAGTTTAAAGCCTTATGAGAGTGATACTAAAATAATGCTGATTTGGATGCCTGAAAAAATGAATATACAGGCAGCAAACAAATCATTAAAAATTATTGAAGAACCGCCACATAAAACTCTTTTTTTATTGGTTGCAGAAAGCGACGAAAACATTTTGGCAACGGTATTGTCTAGAACACAATTATTTAAAGTTCCAAGTTACTCCGATGCAGCACTTACGCGTTATTTAGTAAGTAGAGATGTTAAAGAAGAAAAAGCTCAAATGATTTCCGCTTTAGTAGAGGGAGACATTAATGAAGCTCTTAAATTAGTTGAATATTCTCAGGATGTAGAGGAGAATTCCTTGCATTTTGTACAATGGATGCGCTTATGCTTTAGCGCCTTACAAGTAAAAGATATTGATAAATTGGTGCAATGGTCTGAGACTATGGCTAAATCTGGGAGAGAGAATCAAAAGAATTTTCTTCTTTTTGCATCAAATGTAATGCGAGATGCTTTACTAAAAAACTATGGTCTAACTGCTTTGTTGAAAATGAATGTAAGCGGTCAGAATTTTACCATGGAAAAATTCGCTCCTTTTATCCATGCAGATAACTGCATGAGTATTATGGAGGAGCTCAATATGGCGCAACTGCATATTGAAAGAAATGCAAACCCTAAGATTTTATTCTTAGATACTTCTTTTAAAATTGCACGCTTGCTCCATAAAAAATTAAAACAGGCAAGTGCCTGATAAAAACATAAAAATGGCGTGTACGAATTGTTCAACAACTGAAGGTAACGCTCCTGGTTGTCAAAGTAAAGGCTCATGTAGTACTGGAAATTGTGGTAAAATGCCTGTGTTCAACTGGCTTTCTAACATGAGCTTACCTTCCGGTCAGGAACCTTTCAATATATTAGAAGTTCGATTTAAAAACGGACGTAAAGAATTTTTTCTAAACAAACATGATCTAAGTGTTCAAATGGGCGATACCGTTGCAGTAGAGGGTAGTCCAGGGCACGACATAGGCGTAGTTTCTTTAAAAGGAGAATTGGTTCGCTTGCAAATGCGCAAAAAGAAAATTGCCATAGACAGCGAGCATGTAAAAGTTTTATACCGACATGCTTCTGAAACAGATATAGAAAAGTGGGTTTTAGCTAGAGAGCGAGAAACTGCCGCCATGTACAAAGCCAGAGAGCTCGCCTCCTCCCTAAAATTAGACATGAAAATTGGCGATGTCGAATTCCAAGGAGACAATATTAAGGCAACTTTTTACTATACCTCCGAAGGTCGTGTAGATTTTAGAGAATTGATAAAATTGATGGCCGACGAATTTAAGGTCCGTGTAGAAATGCGCCAAATAGGTTCGCGACAAGAAGCTCAACGAATGGGCGGTATAGGCTCATGCGGTAGAGAATTGTGCTGTAGTACGTGGCTTAACGATTTTCGATCGGTAAGTACCAGTGCAGCTCGTTACCAACAATTGTCGTTAAACCCACAAAAACTTGCTGGCCAATGCGGTAAACTTAAATGTTGTTTAAATTACGAGTTGGATATGTATGTGGAAGCTATCAAAGGATTTCCCGACACAAACCTTAAGCTAAACACCAAAAAGGGAGATGCTTTCCAGCAAAAGATGGATATATTTCGTCGAAAAGTTTGGTATTCTTATAGAAGCGATCCATCTAGATTTATTGAGCTCGACTTGGAGAAAGTTCAAGAAATTGTAGCGCTCAACAAAAAAGAGCAACTGCCCGAATCGTTAGAAATGTATGTGCAAGCTTTTGTTGAAGTAGCCAAACCGGACTACGAAAATGTTGTAGGTCAGGACAGTATTACACGTTTTGATAAAAAAGCAGTTTCCAAAAGACCTAACAATAAAAAGAGGTCTAATAGAAATACAAGAAGTAAAGCAAAAGTCCAAGCCAACTCAAGCCAAAACACTAAGCCAAAAGTAAAAGTAGCTCAAGCAAATCCTCAAACTCCTCCAGCCGGTCAGGCATCAAAGTCAAAACATAGAACGTCTAGACAAAGGAGCTTGTTAAAACCAAAGGAGAATAAAACTTCTGCAAACACTAAAAATGAAAATAGTAAACCTGAATAAACTTATATTCTTGTTCGCCTCAGCTGTCTTAATTTCGTGCGATAGCACTAAAATTTACGATGCGTATATAGCTGTAAATCCTTCTGGTTGGGAAGCTTCCAAACCAATAGAATTTGAGGTAGAATTAGATGCTTCTCAAGACCATAAGTTTAATTACGTAATTGGATTGAGAAATAATAACGAGTATCTCTATGCAAACCTATTTTTGTTTGTAGCTACAGAAGATCCAAGTGGGGCAATACATACAGATACTTTACAATACCTTTTAGCAGAGCCAAATGGTAAGTGGAAAGGTGCTGGAATAGGAGCCATAAAACATCATATGTTTGTTTACAAAGAGGCACAGGTTTTAACCGATGGCATATATAAATTTAGAATTGCTCATGGTATGCGCACTGACACACTTTTTGGAATTGAAGACATCGGTTTACGAATAGAAAGCACAAATTAAATGGGCATAAAGAAAAAACTAACCACAGTACTCATTCGTTTATTTTGGATTGGCGTTTTAGCTCCCATTTTAGGGATTGCTGGAGGAGTTTGGTTTGCCTCTTTGGGATGGTTTGGTCCATTGCCCTCATTTGAAGAATTAGAAAATCCGCAACAAAACTTAGCAACTGAAATTTTCGCATCAGACGGTGTACTATTAGGGAAGTTCTTTTACGAGAACCGCTCGCCAATAACATACAATCAGCTGTCTCCTCATCTGGTTAATGCCCTTATATCAACCGAGGACGAGCGATTTAGAACGCATTCTGCAATAGATGCAAAATCGCTTGCAAGAGCTCTAGTTGGAGCATTAACAGGAAAGTCTGCCGGTGGAGGTTCTACAATTACACAGCAACTTTCTAAAATGCTATTTACAAATGTTTCAAGGTCAAAAGTAGAGCGAATAAAGCAAAAGTTTAAAGAGTGGGTTATTTCTGTTCGATTGGAAAGAAATTTCACCAAAGATGAAATTATCACCATGTACTTTAACAAGTTCGATTTTTTATATTTAGCAGTCGGCGTAAAATCTGCTGCTAAAATCTATTTCAATACAAGTCCAGATAAACTCAACCTTGAACAATCGGCTGTTTTGGTTGGAATGGCTAAAAATCCATCGCTTTATAATCCAAAGCGTTTTGAAGAAAACGCTTTTAACCGTAGGAATGTCGTATTGGGTCAGATGTACCGGAATGGAGTGCTTGAAGAATCTGAAAAAGACTCTTTAATACGTTTGCCCATCGAATTAGACTTTAAAAGAAACAACCATAACGACGGATTAGCCCCTTACTTTAGAGAATACCTCAGAAAATACATGAAAAGCTGGTTAAAAGACCACAAAAAACCAGATGGCTCCGATTACAATATTTATGTAGATGGCTTGAAAATTTACTCTACCATTGACTCCAGAATGCAGCAATATGCAGAAGAAGCTGTTGCTACGCATATGCCTTTTTTACAAAATCAATTTTACAACCATTGGCAAGGCAAGGGCGAAGATTTTGTTAATGCTCCATTTGATAAAGAATTGCGTGTTGGACAAGTAGATACATTGATGTTGACTGCAATGAAAAGATCAGAACGCTACCGTTTACTACGTAAGAATAAAGCGAAAAGCCAGCAAATAAAAGAAGCTTTTGACACACCAACACAAATGAACGTATTTACTTGGAATGGTGGTGTAGATACGCTGTTAAGTCCAATGGATTCTATTTTGCACTACAAATATTTGTTGCAAACGGGAATGATGTCTATGGACCCACAAACCGGTTTTGTTAAAGCTTGGGTTGGTGGTATAGATCACCATTACTTTCAATACGATCATGTAAAAGATGCCAAAAGACAAGTGGGTTCTACTTTTAAACCCTTTGTGTATGCAACAGCAATAGATCAGCATAATTATTCGCCTTGTATGAAGGTTCCAAACGTTCAGGTTATTTTTGAAAAGGAATCTTGGGGTTTAGAAGAGGACTGGATTCCTCGAAATTCTGGTGAGAAATACGGAGGAGAAATCAACCTAAAAGATGCTTTAGCAAACTCAGTAAATACAGTTACTGCTTATTTAATGAAACAAGTTGGCCCTCAAAAAGTACGTAAAATGGCCAGAGCCATGGGCTTAAAGGGAACTATTCCAGCTGCACCATCCATTTGTTTAGGTACGCCGGATGTTTCTGTATACGAAATGGTTGGAGCCTACGGTACTTTTGCGAATAAAGGGGTCTATACTACGCCAGTATTCTTAAATAGAATAGAAGATAAAAACGGTGTTGTACTCGATGAGTTTAGTCCAGTAACAAAGGAAGTATTAAGCGAAGAAAAAGCCTATGTAATGCTTAACCTCATGCAAGGAGTAACCAAAAAAGGTTCGGGTCAACGATTGGGTTGGAAATATGGCCTAAAAAATCAAATTGCCGGTAAAACTGGAACCACACAAAATCAATCTGACGGTTGGTTTATGGGCGTAGTACCAAACTTAGTTACGGGTGTTTGGACAGGAGCAGAAGATCGTTCTGTACACTTTAGAACCATTACATTAGGCCAAGGAGCAAATATGGCTTTGCCTATATGGGGAGAGTACATGACTCGGGTTTATAATGACTCTAATTTAGGGATTTCTAAAGAAGACTTTGAGGTTCCCAATACCTTAAATATTCAAATTAATTGTGCTAAGTTTGAGAACGACAACTTCGATTTTGACGAGGAAGCTGAAAATGAAGAATTTTAATGTATGATAAATAAAGTAGTTTCAAATGTTCAAGAAGCTCTAGAAGGAGTTGAAGATAACATGACCTTAATGTTAGGAGGTTTTGGACTGTGTGGTATTCCTGAAAATAGTATTGCAGAATTAGTTAAAAAAGGAATTAAAAACCTCACCTGTATTTCTAATAACGCGGGTGTAGACGATTTTGGTTTAGGCTTACTTCTTCACAAAAGACAGATTAAAAAAATGATATCTTCCTACGTGGGCGAAAACGATGAATTTGAAAGGCAGATGTTAAGTGGAGAGTTGGAGGTAGACTTAATTCCGCAGGGCTCTCTAGCAGAAAGGTGTAGGGCTGGTGGTGCTGGAATTCCTGCTTTTTTTACTCCCGCCGGCTATGGAACCGAAGTAGCAGAAGGAAAAGAAATAAGAGATTTTAATGGAAAACCTCACATTTTAGAACACGCTCTTACTGCTGATTTTGCAATTGTAAAAGCTTGGAAAGGAGACGCAGCCGGCAATTTAATTTTTAAAGCCACTGCTAAAAACTTTAATCCAATGATGGCAATGGCTGGTACAATAACAATAGCCGAAGTAGAAGAATTAGTTCCTGCTGGAGCATTAAATCCAAATGAAATTCATACTCCTGGAATTTTTGTACAACGAATTTTTCAAGGAGAAAGGTTTGAAAAGAGAATTGAGCAGCGCACGGTGCGTTCATAAACGTTCCAATCAGTAATTTTATACTTCTGTAACTAGTTCGTATATCGTCAATCAATTAAATTTGTTTATGTTAGATAAAATAGGAATCGCAAAGCGTATTGCCCAAGAGCTCCATGATAATACGTATGTAAATTTGGGTATTGGAATTCCTACTTTGGTGGCCAACTATGTTCCAAAAGGTATTTCAGTAGAATTTCAATCTGAGAATGGAATTTTAGGAATGGGTGCCTTTCCTCTTAGTGGAGAAGAGGATGCTGACTTGATTAATGCAGGAAAGCAAACAATTACAGCTTTAGACGGAGCAGTGTATTTTGACTCTGCTACCAGCTTTGCTATGATTAGAGGTAAGCACGTGCAGCTTACCGTGCTAGGAGCGATGGAGGTGTCTGAAAATGGCGATATTGCCAATTGGAAAATTCCCGGTAGAATGGTTAAAGGCATGGGCGGAGCAATGGACTTAGTTGCTTCTGCGGAAAATATTATTGTTGCAATGATGCATACCAACAAAAAAGGAGATTCTAAGATGTTAAAGCAATGTTCGCTCCCGCTTACTGGAGTTGCCTGCGTTAAGAAAATTGTCACCAATCTTGCAGTATTGGAAGTAATGCCTCAAGGCGGATTTAAGCTTTTAGAACGTGCACCTGGTGTAAGTGTTCAAGAAATTATGGATGCAACTCAAGGTAGTCTACTCGTGGATGGAGATATTCCAGAAATGGACCTAAAATAATACGCTCTTTAACCTTTGTTTCTTAAACTTACACACTCAAGCTCTTACCAAAGTTAGTATAGAGCATTTACAATCTATTCCTTTTTGAAGTGTTTTTATACAAGCCTCTAGCGTAGCTCCTGTAGTAAAAACATCGTCTAATAAGAGCACATGCTTTTTATTTAAAACCTCTTTATTTTTCAGTTCAAATGCACCTTGAACATTCTTCCAACGGTCCAAACGGTTTTTATTTGTCTGACTCTCTGTAAATTGAGCTCTAGTTAACGTTGTTGTGTTTATAGGTAAAGGAAAGATATTGTTGATTCCTTGGGCTATTAAATTTGCCTGATTGTATCCTCTAATCTTCTGTTTTTTAGGATGTAATGGAACAGGGATGAGTACATCAATATTTCTAAAAAAATCGCTCCCTAGTTTTTGTGCCATTTGTTCTGCAATATAAACGGCTAACTTTTTTTGGTTTTGATATTTTATGGAGTGTAATACGCTCTGAATGCCCTCTTTTTTTGTGAAATCAATAAAGAAAACTCCTTTTTCAATTTCCACTCTCCCGCGCAATGCTCTGCTTATTTTGGTTTTATTCAGTTTTGATTTCCAAATTAATTGAGCCTCACAAACCAAACATAATTGATCTGTTGCCTGAAGTGTAGGTTTAGAACAGGCTCCACATAGTTGAGGTAAAAAAAGATTTAATATGTTGTTAATGATCATTTTAAATTTCTAATTATCCATTTATTGTTCTTCATTTTAAAACTTAAGTAGCTATTCGAATTATCAATCTATTTTTTATCGTGATATAAATGTAATAAATAATTAAATCATGTCAAATATTAATTAATTTTGAATTTGATAAATGGGCTTATAAAGAATCTTTCAGTTTAAATTTTATTAGTATGACTACTATTATTTCCTATAACGTAAACGGAATTCGCGCAGCTTTAAAAAAAGGCTGGGCAGAATGGGCAAAAGCAACAAATGCAGATATAATTGCTTTGCAAGAAACCAAAGCACACCCCGAACAATTAGATGTAACTATTTTCGAAGAATTGGGGTATTTCCACTATTGGTTTTCTGCTCAAAAAAAAGGCTACAGCGGAGTTGCTCTCTTGTGTAAGGATAAACCTCTAAAGGTTACGTACGGTTGCGGTATTGAAAAGTACGATTTCGAAGGCCGTGTAATACGAGCCGATTTTAAAGACTTTTCTGTGATTTCTGTATACTATCCTTCTGGAACTACTGGAGGTGTTAGGCAGGACTATAAAATGGATTTTTTAGCAGATTTTACGTCTTATATAAATGAGTTAAAAAAGGAAATCCCGAATTTGATTATTTCTGGAGATTATAATATTTGTCATCGGGAAATTGACATCCATAACCCAGTTTCAAATAAGAAGAGTTCCGGCTTTTTGCCAGAAGAAAGAGCCTGGGTAAGTGCTTTTTTGGAAAGTGGTTTTGTAGACAGCTTTAGACACCTTAATAAAGAACCACACCATTATTCTTGGTGGAGTTATAGAGCTGCATCTCGAGAGCGAAATAAGGGTTGGAGAATAGATTACCACATGATAAGTCAGTCTTTAGTTCCAAGATTAACAAGAGCCACTATTTTAGCTGAGGCTAAACATTCAGATCATTGTCCTGTATTGATAAGCTTGGATTAACTAAAGATGAGCTTTTTTAATTGGCCTTCATTTAATAGAGCGAATTAGTATACGAGTACTCGTATAGTCTCTTTGTAATTGCCTACGGTACAGCTAATAAAATACATGCCTGGGTTTAACGATTCTTTAAGCTCAGATAAATTTATTTCATGAGTTCCTGTTTTAAAATTACCCAGCTTTTTACAAATCTTAGTTCCTAAAACATCTGTTAACTCAAGTTGAACGGTTTGTGTTTCCAGTAAATTAAACTTAATTGCAGCGTTTCCAGAAGTAGGGTTTGGAAAAACTTCAAAGTTTAAAGTTCTACTTAATAATTCTTCTATTCCTATTGACGGAACTGCAAAACGAATATTATCTAGGTAAAGATAGTTTCCTCTTTCGCCAGAAAACTCAATTATAAATTGCAATTCATCTCTTTCCGCCCATGCGCTTATGTTAATTGTTTGTGTTTCCCATTCATCTTCCTCAGGGGTAAATACAAATATTTGAGTTCCACTAATTGTAGCTAAAGACTCGGTATCTTTGGTCATTCGAGTTAACCAACTTGCGCCACAATCATCCGATATTCTAAAGCGCAAAAAGTCATCGCTGCTCGCAGATCTTTTTACATAGGCATAGTCATAATAAATAAAACAAGGCGATGGTACGTTTGTTAGATCGAAAATTGGGGAGTATAATTTTCTAAAATTTAGGTCTTCAAAATCGGCACTTCTAATCCGAATAGATCCAGACTCTGAAGTGCTTGAAGCTGAATTCCAATCCCAACTATCGTTTTGAGAGTTTTCACCTAAATACCAATCAGAATTTGTATTATTTGGGTTACTCGGGAATTGGTTGGACTCAAAATTAAATTCAGCAGGCGCTATAATTTTGTCTTCAGAATTCGAAATATAGATTGCATTACTTAGGGTTTCTGATTGAGACCCACCACTTGTTACTACGGTAAGTGTAGCATCAAATAAACCAGTTTGATTGTACACTACTATCGGATTTTCTTCGTTCGAAAAACTCGGGCTTGCACCAGGTAAATCCCACTCAAAACTAACAGCATCACTGTAGTTGTAGGAGTTGTTTCTCCATTGAATTTCGTTGTCAATACACGTAATTTCAGACGGGGTGTCAAATGCTACAATAGCCAAACAATCGTCTGCATCAGAGTTGTTTAATAGGCCTGTTGCGATTAAGTTTTGTGTAGTCCATAAATTGTTTCGGGGTGCGTTTTGCCAAGAAGATCCAAAATCTAATGCAGCTCTCATGGCGTATTTTTGTCCATTGGTAAACATTCTACTACACGATGAATAATCCATATAATTTTGCACATTATCTAAGCTACCACAAGTGCTTTGGTCTAAATTACAAGAAGATTCTGTCCCTATTGTTTCCGGAGTATCTGCAATACCATCGTCATCGAAACAATTCTCTTGAATGTTGTTGTTGTTCGAGTTCCCCCAGGTATGCGATAAGTTTAAATAGTGTCCAATTTCGTGTGTTAAAGTTCTCTTTGAGCTGTTGTTTCCATTGGATTCTCCAATGCCTCCAAACTGAGTAGCTAAAACAACAATTCCCGCATTTGCATCATTGTTAGGAGCTTCTCCAGGATAGTAGGAATACCCGCCAGCACCACTTTCTATATCCGAAACTACCCAAACATTAAGGTATTTACTCGGATCCCATTTAATCAGTTCTTTTACGTTTTCTCCTGCTTCGTTTGTCAATTCAGAAAACGTACGAGTTATTCCTTTGGTACAGTTACCACTTGGGTCTAGTTGAGCAAGCTTAAACTCTAAATTTACATCGGCAATAATAGATTCAAACTCATTTATTACTGAGGAGGTGTCCGCATTAAGTTTATTAAAATCGTCGTTTATAATTTCCATTGCATTATGAACTTGAGCTTCAGAAATATTACTGTTTCCTCCTGTATGTATTATATGAATAACAACAGGAATAATGCGAACGTGGTCATCTATTTTATATTGGAGCTGCTTTATTGAATCTAATTTTTGTAGGTATTCTATTCTATTTTCTACTAATTGAGGCTTGTCGGCTAAAACCCTATTACGCATAATAGTTGCTCCACATTGCTTAAAATCTTGAGCAAATAAAAGTGAATTTATAACCAAGCTAAATAAAAATAGATTTCGTTTCATAAGTTGTTGTTGATTCTAAGACAAAACTACTAAATTTGTCTGGTATAAATTTCAATTTACAAAGATGAAGCCAAAGAATATATTCCTGTTGTTGATCTGTGTTGTGTCTGCGCAATCATGTGTTTCTATAAAAAAATATAAAGCATTAGATACCGATTTTTCTGAGTTAAACTCTTATAAGGACTCTATTTACCATCTCAAAAGTGATTTAGATCTACTCAACTCCGAATTGAATGACAATGTGTTTCGCTTATCTTTAAGATCCAGCACCTTAGAGCGAGATACCATTTTACTTGGGAAAGAGGTACGAAGAAAGTCTAGAGCCTACCAAGATTTAAGCAGTTCTTATGAAGTTTTGATGAAAAACAATTCGACTACCATGGCCAAACAAGCCAAGGAAAATAAGGAGCTAACTGAGCGTTTAGGTCAAATGGAGGTTGACTTAGAGGAGCGAGAATTGGCGATAAAATCTAGAGAACAAGATTTGGAAAATTTACATGTGCTCTTGCAAGAAAAAGATGCTAATTTGGCCAAGTTAAAGAATAGTGTTGCCAAAGCCTTACTCGGTTTTAAGGGCGAAGGTTTGTCGGTTGATCAACGCAACGGTAAGTTGTATGTTTCTTTAGAAAATAGTTTGCTTTTTGCCTCGGGTAGTTGGAACGTAAACTCAAACGGGCAAAAAGCCATAAGTCAACTTTCTAAAGTATTGGCCAATCAAAAAGATTTACAAATATTAGTAGAAGGGCACACAGATAATGTGCCGTATACAAGTACTGGAATGGTGAAAGATAATTGGGATTTAAGTGTAATGCGTGCCACCTCAATTGTTAAAATTCTCACCAACAATAAAGGAATAAATGCTTTAAACATTACAGCTGCTGGAAAAGGGCCCTTTAGCCCATTAGTAACAAACAATAGTGCAGAAAACAGAGCGATAAACAGAAGGATTGAAATTATTTTAAGTCCTAATATTGATGCCTTACTCAATCTGTTGGAGTAGTTTTAAAGTACTATTTTAGTTAAGTTAATTCGCGCTCCAAAAAAGTGCTGTGCACTTTGCTCAAAGGATTTAGTGTAATCAGAAACGAAAAACGAATGTGATTTTGTACTAGGATCCCTAGCCAATAAGTTACGATCTGAAAGTGTTTTTTCAACAAATTTAGCTACAATTTTAGCTGAGTTTATAATGGTTACTCTCGTTTTATAAAATTTGTTTATATCATCTTCAATAAGCGGGTAGTGCGTGCAGCCTAATATTAAATGATCAATATCTTTAAGCTGTTTGTTCTCTAAATAATTTGCTATAATAGAGCTCGATATTTTGTCTTCATAAAAGCCCTCTTCTATCATAGGAACCAAAAGTGGTGTTGCCAAAGAAGCTGTCTTTAGCTTTGGGTTCAATTTTCTTAATTTTAAATCATAAACATTCGAAGTAATTGTATTTTTTGTGCCTATTACACCAACTATTTTTGCTTCACTTTTACATGTATACGCAACAACTGGGTCTATAACATTAAGGGTAATAGCAAGCTTGTTACAAGACTCCTTTACCTCATTAAAAGCTAAAGCAGATGCCGTATTACAAGCTATAACAATCATCTTGCATTCTTGCTCAATTAAAAATTTTGTAATTTTTTTACTGTAGCTCTTTATTGCCTCCTCGGATTTATCACCGTAAGGTAAGTGTTTGGTATCTCCAAAATAGACAATTTGCTCATTGGGCATCAATTTAGATAGTTGATGCCCAACAGTCAATCCTCCTATTCCGGAGTCAAAAATTCCTATGGGATTTGTTTTTTTCATGCAAAAAAAACATCCCCTAGGGGATGTTTAAATTTAGTAGGACCTCTATTTATAAAATACCCAGCTTAGTTTTTACTAAGGGCATTATGTCATGAGACTCTTTTCCGTAAACAATAGAACCTAAACTAATGTCAAAAATATACGTATAGTTATTTTCTTCTGCCACTTCGTTTATAGCATTTTGAGCTTTTTCAAGCAAGGGTGCCAAAACTTCGCTTCTTTTTTGTTGGATACTTTCTTGGCTCGATTGCTGAAATTGCTGAATACGTTGCTCAAGATCTTGAATCTCTTTTATTTTTGCTTCCTTAACAACATCTGTCATTAATTGTTCGTTCGCTTGGTATTCGCCGGCTTTTGTTTGGTATTCACCATACATAGCTTGTAGCTGAGAATCCAATAATTGATTGTATTCTTGTATGGCTTTATCTGCTCCTTCCGTTTCGGGCATTTCCATAATAAGTTGTTCCGAATGGATGTGTCCGAATTTGTCTTGTGCAAATAGTGAACTTGTAAAACAAGTTAATATTACCAATAGAATAGATGTACTTTTTTTCATTTTTAGTTAATTGAGATTAGTAGTTGTATCCAAGTTTATCCAATATTCTTTCGCTTTTATCGAGGTTTTCATCAGCGAAAAGCATCAATAAATCGCTCGACTTATCGAAAATAACACCGTACCGACCGTCTGTAGCAAATTCTTGAATAGCATTGTAAATTTGATTTTGAATTGGTCGTATAAGTTCTTCTTGTTTCTTAAATAAGTCTCCTTCAGTTCCAAAACGTTGTTGTTGCAACTCTTTCACGTCTTTTTCTTTTTGAATAATTTCGTCTTCTCTGGTTTGACGCATCTTATCGGTTAACAGAACTTTATCGGTCTGGTAAGCGCGGTATAATTGGTCAATTTGAGTATACGCTTTTTCAATATCTTCTTGCCAATCGTAAGAAAGATCGTCTAGCTGTTGTTTTGCTTGTTTGTATTCTGGAATGTGTTCCAAAATAAATTGAGAATCCACATAAGCAAATTTTTGAGCCCAACTTGAGCTGGTAATTATGAGAAAACTAATTGCGAATAGAATATTTTTCATAGTGCAAATTTATATAAATTAAAATTGTTGTCCAATAGAGAAATGTGTTTGCCATCCACTCTTTTCTATAGAACCTTCTAAAGGGTCGTATCCATGACCAAAATCAACTCCAAGTAAGCCAAACATTGGCATAAAAATTCGTATCCCAACGCCTAAGGATCTTTTTACTTCAAAAGGGTTAAAGTCGTCAAACGAGCTCCACGCATTTCCTGCTTCTGCAAATGCTGTAGCGTAAACAGTTGAAGTAGGGTTTAGCGATAAAGGATAACGCATTTCCAAATAGTACTTACTGTAAATACTTCCTCCAGCTGTTAAATGTTGCGATACAGATTGGTTGGTGTAACCTCTTAATCCGATCACTTCTCTACCATCCATGGCAAAGCCAGATAAGCCATCGCCACCTACGTAAAAACGTTCAAATGGAGGCAGGCCTACATCGTCGTTGTAACTGTTTAAAAAGCCAAATTCACTGTGCGCTTTTACTACTAAATTTGCAAATGGATTGGTGTACCATGTACTGCTAAATTTAATTTTAAAATACTCCAGCCATTCGTACTTTTCTGCTAATTCCATGTCGGAATAATCCTTGTCGTTAAATAAAGAATAAGGTGGTGTAAAGTGACCTGTTAATGTAAATTGAGATCCGGCTTTTGGAAAAATCGGATCGAATATAGAGCTTCTGGAAATCACTGTTTTGTAGGTGATGTTTTTGGAAATTCCGTTGCTAAAGCCAGGTACAAGGGTTCTGTTGGTTAATTTGTATTGCTGGTAGCTTATGGATTGGTTGGTTGAGAAATAATCGTCAGGCCAGCGCAATCTTTTTCCTAGTCCTATGTTAACACCTGTTATATCCATTCTGTTTTCAACAGCAGGGGTGCTGTAGTTTTGAATGGATTGGTAAATGGTAAAACTCAAAGAGTTTGGTTTGTTTCCGCCTAACCATGGCTCGGTAAAGGAGAATGAGTAATTTTGAAAGAAAGAGCCATTTGAACTCGCTCTTAGCGATATTCTCTGGCCATCTCCAGCGGGTAAGGGAGACCAACTCTCTTTACTGAAGATGTTTTTTAAAGAGAAATTATTAAACGTTAAGCCAAAAGTACCCACTACTCTTCCAGCTCCCCAGCCGCCTTGTAATTCAATTTGATCGGAGGGTTTTTCTTCTACCGTATATTCGATGTCTACGTTTCCAGTTTGAGGATCTGGTTTTGGAGTAACGCCAAGTGTTTGCGGATTAAAATAGTTTAGTCTATTTAATTCTTCTTGAGAACGAATAACATCAGAGCGTCTAAATAACTCACCAGGCTTGGTTCTTATCTCACGCATAATTACGTGTTCGTTTGTTTTTGTATTTCCAGAAATAGTTACTTTATTTATAGTAGCCTGTTTTCCTTCATAAATCCTAATTTCAAAATCGATAGAATCATCTTCAGCCAAAATTTCTATGGGATCTATGTTGAAAAATAAATAGCCATCATCCATATACAAAGAGCTTATATCTGTTCCTGACATGCTCATTTGCAAGCGTTCGTTCATCATTTTTTGATCGTAAACATCGCCCGACTTTATACCCAACATTTGATTTAAGTAGTCCGAATTGTATTTGGTATTTCCCAGCCAAGAAATAGCTCTAAAGTGATACTGAAGCCCTTCTTCTATGGTTAGATTGATGGCTATTAATTTGTCAGAAATATCTGTAATTTCTTCTTTCACTATTCGAGCATCTCTGTAACCTTTTTCATTATACAATGCAATGATGCTTTGAAGGTCCTCTTGATATGCTTGGTCAAGAAACTTTGAAGTTTTAAAAATTCTAAAAAAACTTTTTTCTTTAGTTTCCTTTAACTGGCGCTTTAATTTTTTGATTTTGAATTTGGTAACTCCAGTAAAATTAATTTCACTTATTTTAATCTTTTCTCCTTTATCAATATCAACTTCAAGTATAACACTCGCTGTTTCTGCCGTATCTACAATTTGATTAATTGTTACCTCAGTGTTTAAGAAGCCTTTGTCCGTGAAGTATTCTTTTACAATATATTGCGTGTTGTTTATCAGGTTGTCGTTTACAATTTTCCCTCTAACCAACTCTACCTTTTCTCTAATTTTCTCTATTTCAGACTTTGAGCCTCCTTTAAATCCAAACTTGGATAAACGAGGGAGCTCTTCAAGAACAATTTCTAAGAAGATATTATTTCCAAGAATTTTACTTACCTCTATTTGAATGTCTGCAAAAAGATTTTGCGCCCATAATTTTGTAATCGCTTTAGATATTTCTTCCCCAGGGATCATTATTTTGTCGCCAACAGCTAAACCAGATAGTGTAATGATCGCGTTTTTATCTAGGTTGGTGATTCCTTGTATGGTAATACCTGCTACTTCATACTCAACGGGTCTTTCATAAGAAACGTTTTCGATGTTGTTTCCTAAATTAATTTGCGCTGATAGCGAACTTGAAATTAAAAGGAATAGTATTGGTATTAAAAGTAGTTTTTTCATCTTATTTTTTGATTTGTTCGCTGGTCTTTCCAAATCTTCTCTCTCTTTGTTGATAGTCGATTACTGCAGTAAAAAGGTCGTCTTTCTTAAAATCTGGCCAAAGTACTGGTGTAAAATGTAGTTCTGAATAAGCCACTTGCCAAAGCAAGAAATTGCTGATTCTTTTTTCTCCGCTTGTTCTTATTAATAAGTCTGGGTCTGGTATTGCAGCTGTATAAAGATGTTGGTCTATTAACTCGCTGGTAATATCATCAAGACCTAAGGTGTTGTTTAAAACATTTTCTGCAATGGATTTAACAGCAGAAATAATTTCTTTTCTAGAACTGTAACTTAGTGCGAAAACTAAATTTAATCCTGTATTTTTTTCTGTTTTACGTACAACATCGGTAAACTTCTTCTTGCACCTCGAAGGCAGTTCGTTTAGGTCTCCGATGGTAAGTATTCTAACATTATTTTTCTGAAAGCCTTCTAATTCTTTTGTTAAAGAATCAATCATTAGCTCCATTAATGCGTTTACCTCTAGTTTCGGCCTGTTCCAGTTTTCGGTAGAGAACGTGTAAAGAGTAAGGTATTTTACGCCTATATCGTCGCAAGCTTGTACTATTTCTCTTACCGCTTTAACGCCACTTTTATGTCCAATTGCTCTGAGGTAACCGTGTTTTTTAGCCCAACGACCGTTTCCGTCCATCACAACGGCAATATGCTTGGGAATCTTATCCAGGTTAATATTTTTTAATAAGTTACTCATCTATGGACGTAATGCTTTAGGACATTTATTGGGTTTATTAGTAATCTTATAACTAAAGGTTATTCCTGTAAAATTGTACCAATCTTTATTGTTTTTATTTCCTCTTGTTTTACCCTCTGTAATTGCTATTTCAGAAGGATTGCTCCATTTGGCTGCATCAGCAGCCAATAAAGTAGGGTCTAGGTATACGGTGCTTACATCATCTAAATAATCTGTTTGTGCAGCACTCCAAACCCATTCAAATCCAACAGCCCATTTTTTACTTACATTTACTTTATAGCCAAATCCAAAAGGGATTGAAAGTGCAGTTCTGCTATACTTATTTTCTGTATTCGGTAAATTAGAACCCTGTCCTTCGGTTCCCATTGGTTGCAGTTCTATATCGGTTCCCATTACTTTAGGGTTAAACATAAAGCCAGAAACTCCTAAATATAAATAAGGACTGTACGTAGTCTTTCTGTTTCGTAAACTAAACCTCATAAAATTAAACTCAAAACCAATATTTAGATCTATTATAGAAGATTCAAAACTTAAACCTCTTGCTGTGTTGCTAGGGTTTGAGGCCCAATCATCTGTTGCCTCTATCTTTCCCAGTTTTATGCTTGTTCTTAAACTTAAATAATCGTGTACATTCTTTTTGAAGGTAAAGCCAATTGCTGGAGATTGATGAGCTATTGCCTGTTCGGCCTTTTCATAACCAACATCTCCAAAATAACCAGAGGTACCGATGAATATGCCAAACTCATTCTGTTGAGCATAACTTACTCTAAATAAGAGTAATGTAAAAAATATAAATAGACTATTTTTCCGCATAATTTTTTTACAGGGGCTGCAAATATAGTGATTTACTTGAGTTAATTATGCTCAATTTCGTTTGTCTAATCCCCAAAGTAACTTGTTTCGTAATGTACTTGCAAAATCTTGTGTATCGGTTTCAATCATATTTATTTTAAAACGCTCTTTTTTAATGGTAAGTTCAATGCCAGCATCTATTGTTTGTATTCTAGAGTCTAAGGCAACTAAAAATTGATTTGCCCTTCCTTCTACCTTAACTTTAAGCTCATATTCATCACTAATAACGAGTGGTCTTACATTTAAATTGTGAGGTGCAATTGGTGTGATAATAAAATTATTAGATCCGGGCATTACAATAGGACCACCACAGCTTAAGGAGTACCCGGTAGAGCCAGTAGGTGTTGCTATAATAAGTCCATCTGCCCAGTATGAGTTTAAAAACTTGTCGTTTATATACGTTGTTATCGTAATCATCGATGTCGTGTCTTTTCGAGAGATGGTAACCTCGTTTAAGGCAAAGTTTAAATCTCCAAAAATGGGCTGATCAGCTTCTAGTTTTAACAAAGTACGTTGGTCAATACTAAAGCGCTTGTTAACCAATTGTTTTATGGTTTTAGGTATTTCGTCTTTTGCAATATCTGCTAAAAACCCAAGCCGGCCAGTATTTACTCCTATAATAGGAATACCCGAATCTCTAATTAGTGTTGTTGCATCTAAAATGGTCCCGTCTCCACCTATACTAACAAATAGTTCAATGTTGTTTTTTAATTCCTCAGAAGTGCTAAATGTGTTAAGGAATAAGTTTAAATTACTTTGCTTGGATAGAAAGTCGTAGAACGGTTCGTATACCAAAATCTCCATCTGGGCTTTTTCGAGTTCTTGAAAAAGTTCTAATACAAAGGGCGCTACATCTTCTTGGAATTGTTTTCCATAAACAGCTACTTTCATAACGTTATATGTTCAAGTATTTAATAAAAGATCCGAAGCGTTCGTCCAGTCCTTCTTGATGAATGTTTTTGTGATGTGTTGCAATAATTTTATACTCATACCGCTCAAATGTCTGTATTATACCAGAGAGTTCTTCACGATTAATTTTAATGATTACTTCTACAAGTGTTGGACTATTATGTAAAGGAATACAAACACTGCTAATAATTTTGGCATGATTAGATTCTACAATCTGAGCAATTTGAACAAGGCTATAGTTTCGTTGTTCAACTTCTAAGTGAAGCAGGCCTCCAATGTCATCCACACTTAGCCATTCGCAGGTCTTTTTAAATAAGGCTTTTTCTGTAATGCAGCCTAAATACTTGTCTTGTGTGTCTATAATTGGAAGAATACAAATGTCCATTTTCAAAAAACAACTCAAGGCAGAATACAGATGGTCTTCTTCTCTAATTTTTGTTTTTAAAAAATGAACTTTTAATGTTTCAAGCTTGCAATTATTTGAAGCCCCCAAGGCAGTGTCTTCCTCAAATAAACCAACATATCCATTTGGTCCAACTACAGGAATTTGGTACAGTTTATACTCCTCAAAATAGTTGAGGGCAGTCTGTATATTGTCCGATAAGTTTAGAACCGGAATTTGGGTTTGAATTAATTCGCTCGCAATCATATAATATATGCTTCGTACAAACTTAGTATTTTTTAACTTTGCGACTTGGTATTTACTACTAATAAATGTTAAATAATGATCAGACTAAGTGTTAACATCAACAAGGTAGCTACCTTGCGTAATGCAAGAGGGCATAATACGCCAGATTTACTTCAAGTAGCTAGAGATATAGAACGATTTGGAGCGGAAGGAATCACCGTTCATCCACGTCCTGACGAACGCCATATAAAATATAAGGATGTTAGAGATTTAAGTTCTTTAGTTTCTACAGAGTTTAATGTGGAGGGTTACCCCAATAAACAATTCATAGACTTGGTAAGAGAGCTACGACCAACGCAGGTAACTTTAGTGCCCGATAAACCAGGAGCCCTCACTTCTAATGCTGGATGGGATACTCTAAAAAACAAATCGATGTTAGCAGAAGTTATAAGTGAGCTTAAAGCGAACGGTATTCGCACCTCACTTTTTACAGGAACAGCTGCTACTTTTATTGAGGGGGCCAAAATTGTTGGTGCCGATCGAGTTGAATTGTATACTGAACCTTACGCAACTTTGTATCCATTAAATAAAGAAGCGGCTGTAAAGCCTTTTACTGATGCAGGCCTTTTGGCTTCAGATTTAGGTTTAGGGTTAAATGCGGGTCATGATTTGAATTTGGAAAATCTACATTACTTTTCTAAGAACGTTCCTGAGCTTATGGAGGTTTCTATTGGGCATGCTTTAATTTCTGATGCGCTTTATTACGGATTAGAAAATACTGTTCAATTGTATTTAGCTAAGCTAAATGTCTAAGTTGCTAAATGCTAAAACCTTTGGAGAAGGAAAGCCTTTAGTTATTCTGCATGGTCTTTTTGGTATGTTAGACAATTGGCAAGGTTTGGCTAAAGAGTTTGGGCAGTTTTTTGAAACACATATTTTGGATCAACGAAACCATGGAAAATCTTTTCATTCTGACTTCCATTCTTATGATTTGATGTGCGAAGATTTATTGGCTTACTTGGAAGAAAAGAATCTAGATAAAATTTATTTAGTTGGCCATTCTATGGGAGGTAAGGTGGCTATGCTATTTGCCTGTAAATACCCTAGTAGAGTGGAGAGACTGGTTGTGGTAGACATAGGCCCAAAATATTACCCGCCTCATCATCAGGAAATTATTTTGGGTTTAAATGCAGTCAGTGCTGCAAAAGTACACTCAAGAAAAGAAGCAGATACACTTTTGTCCAATTATTTTTCACAAACAGGAGTTCGACAATTTTTATTGAAAAACTTGTATTGGCAAACACCAGAAAATTTGGCTTTTAAATTTAATTTGCCGGTATTGTCCAAAGAGATTTCTAAGATTGGCGAGGCATTGTACGAAACTGCAATCTTTAGTAAACCAACGCTTTTTATTAGTGGAGAGCATTCCAATTATATAACAAAGGAGGATGAGGCTTTAATTGAATCGCATTTTCCGGATTTAGAAATTGTAGAAATTAAAAATGCCGGGCATTGGGTTCACGCAGAAAGTCCGGTTGAGTTTTTTGAGCTGGTAAGTCGCTATTTAATCTACTAAAACAAATTGTTCTAGTAAAGATACTTTTCTATATTTAACCAAATAAAAAAAATGTGCCATGGAACATAGTCCACTTATTACAAACGATGCTTCTGTATTGGGAATACTAGTTATTATTTTAGCCTTTATTTTTTATACTTCCTCTTCTCAAAATCCATTTTGGAAAAAGTTTTATACTTATATACCAGCTTTGTTGCTTTGTTATTTTTTACCCTCTATTTTAAATTCTTTAGGAATTATTTCAGGAGAAGAGTCGGGCTTGTATTTTATGGCTTCTCGATATTTATTGCCAGCATCTTTGGTTTTGTTAACCTTGAGTATAGATATAAAAGGGATTGTAGCGCTAGGCCCAAAAGCGATTATTATGTTTTTGGCAGGAACTTTCGGAATTGTAATTGGCGGCCCTTTAACCATTTTGTTTCTCTCTTACTTAGCTCCAGAGCTGGTAGGAGGTGTTGGGCCAGATGCTGTTTGGAGAGGATTGGCTACTATAGCAGGCTCTTGGATTGGTGGTGGAGCAAATCAAACAGCCATGAAAGAAATGTTTGGTAGTAGTGATAAGTTGTTTAGCGCTATGATTACCGTTGATGTTATTGTGGCAAATATATGGATGGCTTTTTTATTGTACGGAGCTGGGATGTCGGCCAAAGTAGATAAATGGTTTAAAGCCGATTCTTCTTCTATCGAAACGTTGAAAAAATCCTTGTCAGAATATCAATCTAAGGTAACCCGAATTCCTAGTCTAACAGATTTAATGGTTATCGTTGCTATTGGTGTAGGTTTTACAGGGCTCTCACATATCGGAGCAGATCTTATAGCTCCTTGGGTATCAGAAAATGCTCCTTATTTAGCGAAGTTTAGCTTAACTTCTAAGTTTTTCTGGCTTATCGTTATAGCTACCACAGGAGGTTTAATTTTATCATTTACTAAGTTTAAACAATACGAAGGTGCTGGCGCATCAAAAGTAGGGAGTTTATTTTTGTACATTCTGGTTGCAACTATTGGAATGAAGATGGACGCACTCTCCATTTTAGAAACACCTGGTTTATTTTTAATTGGAATTATCTGGATGCTCATTCACGTTGCCGTTTTACTGGTTGTAGGTAAGTTAATTAAGGCTCCGTTCTTTTTTGTAGCTGTAGGCTCTCAGGCAAACGTTGGGGGTGCAGCTTCTGCTCCTATTGTTGCTTCTGCTTTTCATCCTTCTTTAGCGCCAGTAGGGGTTCTTTTGGCCGTTTTCGGTTATGCTTTAGGTACTTATGCAGCTTGGTTTTGCGCCGTGCTTATGCAGGCTGCTGCGGGTTAAACTAAGCCAATTCTAATTGTATTTTTTGCCCATCTTGATTCAAGCTAACTTTTTAGCAATCTGATGGGTAAGTAATTTGATATTTGCGTTTTAAATTCAGTTTAGTGCTGCTCTTAAAAAGACTGTTGCATTCCATTTTACCAAGAACGGTATACCGTTTTATTCGAATCATTCCTGACTTTTCTTGACTCATAACAAACCAGGAACCGGCAACTTCTCCAGAGAGCCATTGTGCATTTACTTAGTTTATTTGCGATGCCTAGTGCAGTGGGTGTTTTGTTACAAGCAATAGTTAATGAGCAAATGGACTTAAAGGTTGCGTGTAAGTTCCAGAGTGGTGTTGGAGTTAAGCTGAGTGGAAAAGTGAGCGCCAAGCTTTGCACAAGTTTTGATTTGCCTGCTCGCAAAATAGCACATACGAATCATGAGCAATTAGATCCTCCAGAAACAAAAGGGCCGAAGGGTAAGAATCCTTTTTGTTGTTGCTTAATATAATTCTCCGCACTTTTTATATCCAAACGAATTGGAGAATAATAGACGGATCCGATACTATAAGTCGCCCCTTTTTTTCTAATTCAGTAAGAATTTGTATTGCATTTTGTAATTCCCCATTCCTATAAATAGCTTTTGTAGAAATAGATAAATTACAATCTGTATTTTCAGTTCGAACTCTACCAAAACAAAAGGGGCTTTGGTATCTTTCAAAGTCAGAATACGTACAAGATTTTGTTTTATCGTTAATTAAGACCAATGCTGCATGCCCTAACTTGTAAAACCCTTTTTTATTAAAACCAAAAAAACTGATTAAGCCATCGTACCACGCACCAGCTTGCTTACACTTAGTTTATGGCCAAGCTAAAACTAAGCCATACCCGGCATGCATGTTTTGTTGTTAAGTTTTCCAGACACTGTACTTTTTTCTTGTTTGTTTAAATCAACATAAGTCATCAAATAGTTTTGTGCGCTTAGGTTAACTTGAGTTATACTTACAGTTTTTAACTTACCATCTCTGTTTATAAGTAAATCATTCTCAGGATCCTCACCATGGCTTTTGTTGTGAAACTGATACAGATCTTTACTGTTTACCATCTTTGCACTAGAAAACAGATCCATAAACCAACTTTCTTTTGCAGCACTAACTTTTGGGCTGTATAAAGTAGCCGAAGACCAAATGTAAGGCTTGGTAGGGTCCAATTCTTTAAGATGTCTTTTTATAGAATCCCAGCGAAATTCATACAAACGAACGGAAGTTTCATCTTTTTTAACGGTAATTAAAGTAAAAGGTTGAACATTATCGAGTTTACAGGTCTTAAAAAAGGCTAAAATATCATCCTGCTCGAATGCTTCTAAAACAATTTTACCTCTACTTTTGGAATAGGAATCTTTAGGAATATGATTCTCAAAGGCCCCGTTTAAAAGACAAGATATTTGTCCCTTTTCACTTACTGCAATCCACGTTCCTCCGGCTTCTTCATCAATAGGATAATAGGCTGTATTGCCTGCTATTGTGTTTTTAGAGGGAGCTTTGGTAGGTCGAGCACTTTGTTCATCTCGGTTTGAGGTTAAAACTATTTGAGCGTCTTTTGTTTGATAAAAACTTACTGTGCACATGTATTTCTATGTTTTTTTGTTGAAGCAGCTAATCCAAAAGTATCCGATATACTTAGGTTCTCTAAAATGAGAGCTGGTTTAAATATTGCCATATGATGAACGGTATGCTCCACTAAAAAAGCCAACTCTCTATAAATGGAGCTTTTTAAAAGTATATCTTCACTCGCATCGCTATAATTTACAGCAACAGCACAAGCTTCGTCTTTGTCAATTGTGTTAATAAATTCAATAATTCTAGCTATTTCTTTAGCACAGTAGCTTAAGTTTGTTTCTAAGTTTAAATTTCTTTTGCGTTTATCGTAATTAATAAATTTACTGGTAAGCCCATTTTCAAACTCAATGTAAAATTCTAGTATATGTCTCACGTGCTGTCCTATTGTAGCCTCAGATAAACACTTAAACTTTTTTTTATAAAGCTCAGAACTTAGCGCGCTTGTTAGCTCGTTTATTTCTTCGAGTTTTTCAATGTTATGACTTAGTAAATGCATTGTACTATTTTTAGTGATGTGAATTAAAAGGGAGTATGTTTTTTAGACACTCTGTTTGTTTCTCAAACATTTACAAATCCAAGTACTTTCTAAAAGCTGCTTGAAAATACAATTCTGTTTCTTTCTTAATTATATCGATTTGAAGACTGTCTTCAGTTCGAAGTTCAAATACCTTATGGTAGCTTTCTGAAAAGGCATAATTAGCACCAGGTCTAATTAAGCCATACCCTTTGTGGAAGGCGTATGGAACGAAGCTTTTTATTTTCGGATTAAATAAATCATTCCCGAATAGGTAAGGTGTATTGTTTATGCTTAATTGCGCTAGTAAAGTAGAGGAGATGTCTATATGAGAGCCCATTTTGCTGTGTTGTTTTCCTTTGTAGTCCTTTTTTAGCACTTCTCCCATCCAAAGCATTGGTATCTTAAATCGTTCTTTTTGAGCTATTCTCCAGCCTTTTGGTGAGCTATGACTATGATCTGCTACAATAATGAAAAGAGTGTTTTTGTACCAGGTTTCATCTTTTACGCTCGCCATAAATTTACCCAAACTTTTATCGGTATACGCTACAGAATTAACATATTTATCGTCTTTATGATTAAAGCTTAAGCTATGCTCGTCAGGAAAGTCAAATGGCGAGTGAGAACTAATTGTGAAAAGTGTACTCATAAATGGTTCTGGCAATTGCTTTAATTCTTTTTTAAATTCAGAAAACATAAATTCATCATGTACACCTAAAGAACCTGAGGGTAAGTGCTTGAAGTCGTCTTCATCTTTTACTAAATCAAAGCCTTGAGATAGTAAATAGCCTTTAATATTTCCATAGGTGAGTTGTCCACCAAAAAAATAAGAGGAGTGGTATCCTTTTTCTTCTAGAGATTTATTCAAACAAGGTAATTTTCGGGATTTATCGGTCTGATTTATTACAGCAACGTATGGAAACACTGGAAACGAGGAGAAGATTGAACTCATTCCTTGGTCAGAGGTCCAGCCATTGGAATAAAAATCAGTGAATAATAAGCCTTCCTTTTCTAATGCGTTAAAATGAGGTGTAATTCCTTTTAAACCCGCTAAACTTTCTATATTATCGGCAGACCAACTTTCCAATAAAATAAAAACAATGTTAGGCGTCTTATTGTTTAAAATTACCAAAGTGCTGTCGGTTTTATGTTCGCTTAGTTGCGCAATAAAGGCTTCACTTTCGGCTTCGGGATGTTTTTTGTATGGATTTCCTTTAAAGCTTGATTTGCTTTTTAATAAGCTTTGTAGAATGTTCCAATTTGCATTTACAGCAATGTCGTTCAGAATAATGTTTTTCGAGTAATAGGCATTGCTTAAGTTAACAGGAATTGGTTGTGTTCCTCCTCTAATACCCAGAAGTAAAACTCCGAGTAAAACAGGAAGAAGGATAAGTTTTACAAGTGCTTTTTTTAGGCTGTTTTTTGTTTTATTGTAAGGAATGTTAACATGGATGCTGCTCGAATAAACTTTGAAAAACAACAAGGAGATGCTAAGGAATAGTAAAGAGGTGAGCATATGCTCACTGCTAGCTGTTTTGTATACCTCTGAGGGTTTTGCTAAATGAGAAAGTGCAGTAAAATTAAGTTTTGTTTGCCATTCTGCATACAAAGAAACTTCAGCCCCGGCTATTATTCCAGTTAGAAAAATGAAGAAACCTACGATTCCATATACAATATTGTTAAGTAGTTTTTTGTTCTTTAAAAAGGTGTTTAGCCAAAAGAGTATCCAAAGAATACTGAACAGGTAGCATACAAATGATAAGTCCAGAATAAATGATTTAGGTATAATTGTAAGCACCTCTATTAAAGAGGAGTTTACTATCTGGTCCATAAAAAAGAGTGCAAATACAATTCTGTTTATCAGAAAAAGTGAAAACCAGAAGAGGGTTAGCTTAAAAGTATATTTTAAATACTGCATAGATTTTTTGTTTCAATTAGGAATAAAAAACCCATAATACAAGTGATGTATGTAGATTAGTTAAAAAACTCATCATGTATGTTAATTTAATGTAAATCAGTATATTAAGCCGATCCGTCTGTAGGTCAAGTATACGTAAGAATACCTAAATAGAATCAGACTAACTTTATTTAAATCCAATTATACAAATAAACAAAATTATTTTTTTAACCAAGAATTATAGTAATTGCTTAAAGAAAAAAGACATTTAAATTGAATAACCGAGCTTAGTTCTAACTCTAAGTAACACAGTGTTTGCAATTTTTTGAGCTTTTTGAGCACCTTTTTGAAGTTCTTCTTCAATTAAGGATTTGTCTTGCATGAGTTCATTAAACCGGACTCTTTCTTTGGTGTATTTAGTTGTTATAAGTTCGTATAAGGCTTGTTTTGCATGACCATAACCATAGTTACCACCTTTGTAGTTGGCCCTCATTTGCTCTGTTTCTTCTTTACTGGCTAGAAGTTTATAAAGGGTAAATACATTACAACCTTCAGTTTTCTTTGGCTCTTCTATGGCAGTAGAATCTGTTTCAATGCTCATTATTTGTTTTCTTAACTTTTTATCAGTTAAAAATATATTGATAAAGTTGTTGTACGATTTGCTCATTTTCTGGCCATCAGTCCCAGGTATAGTCATCACTTTTTCGTCAATCATCACCTTTGGCTCTATCAATGTACTTCCATAGATATGGTTAAAAGCACCAGCCATGTCCCGTGTCATTTCTATGTGTTGTATTTGATCTTTTCCTACAGGAATAATCTCTGCGTCGTAAAGCAATATATCTGCAGCCATAAGAACAGGGTAGGTAAATAAGCCCGCATTAACATTGTGCAGTTTACTGGCCTTGTCTTTAAAAGAGTGCGCATTGGCCAACATTGGGTAAGGAGTAAGGCAATTTAAATACCACATTAATTCGCACACTTGAGGTATGTCGGATTGGCGGTAAAAAATATGGCGATCTGTATCAAAGCCAAAAGCAATCCAAGCAGCTGCTGTAGCATAAGTGTTTTCCTTTAATAAAGTAGCATCTCTAATGGTTGTTAGTGAGTGCATGTCTGCAATAAAAAACAAAGACTCATTGTTGGGGTCTTCTGATAATTCTATCGCAGGGATAATTGCGCCAAGTAAATTGCCTAAATGTGGAACTCCACTACTTTGTATTCCCGTTAAAATTCTAGCCATAATATTGTCTGCTTATCTTAATTGGTAAAAATAGGAAAGCCATTCTAATTTTCTAATTCCTATTCGTTAAAAGTTTATATTTTTGCAGGGTGAAAAAGATAATAAGAACTTTACATTTTTTCTGGCGTTTGTGGTTCGCCTTTGTTGGCTTTTTTGGTCTTGTGTTTTTCTTCCCTTTGTTGTGGGTTTTATTACTCAATAAAAAGTGGTACTCAGCCTTTCATTCGGTTTGCAGATGTTGGTCTAAAGTTTTACTTTTTTGTAATGGTTTTATAGTTGATGTCGAATTTGAAGAAGAACTCGATCCTCAAAAAGCCTATCTTATATGTCCTAATCATGTTTCGTATTTAGATATTCCTGTTATTTTTGCAATTATTCCAAGTGTATTTGTTTTCGTAGGAAAAAAATCACTCTCTAAATTGCCTGTTTTTGGCTGGGTTTACAAAAAAACAATGATATTGGTAGATCGCACCAGTAATAAAAGTTCTTACCAAGCCTACAAGCATGCATCTCAAAGAATTTCTCAAGGGGTGGGTATAACTATTTTTCCTGAAGGTGGTATTCCGGAAAGAGACGTGAAATTGCAACGCTTTAAAAATGGAGCCTTTAGAATGGCTATTGAGCAAAATGTATCTTTAGTACCTGTAACTTTTGCCGATAATAAACGTTGTATGCCCAGTGATAAACTGGAAGGTTGTGCAGGGAAACTAAAAGTATTTGTTCACAAGCCAATAGAAGCCGGAGCTTATACCACAGAAAATATTCATGAATTTAGGGATTTTGTTTACAAAACCATAAACGATAAATTGACATATTATGAAAGTAAACGATAAATTAGTTGAGCGTTTGGCGCACCTTTCTAGATTAGAGTTTGATGCCGATGCAAAAACAAAAATGAAATCTGATTTTGAAAAAATTCTTGGTTTTGTAAGTAAGCTGGAAAGTGTAGATACATCTTCTACAGAGCCTTTGGTTTATATGAGCAGCGAAACCAATGTGTTGAGAGTTGACGCAGTAAAGAATGAGCTTAGTCAAAAAGATGCGCTTAAAAATGCTGGAGGTAAAGATACAGACTATATTCGAGTGCCTAAAGTTATAAAGAAGTAGTACTCGGCTTTTTGAATACAAACTGGTACTAAATTAGATGCAGCCTTTTAAGAACATTATTTAATGCCCTCTTTTGCTGCTAAAAAAGCTTTTTATTAGCGCAGCGCATTCGTTTTGCAGCACCCCTACTGTAGTGTTGGTTTTTGGGTGAAACAAACTAATGCCTAAATTACTAGGGCCTCTTTTATCATCCTTTGCTCCATACACTACTCGTTTTATTTGAGTCCAATAAGATGCTCCAGAACACATAACACAGGGTTCTATGGTTACATAAAGCGTGCATTCCTTTAAATATTTACCCCCTAAATAATCTGCAGCAGAGGTAAAGGCTTGCATTTCTGCATGAGCAGTAACGTCATTTAACTGTTCTGTTAAATTGTGAGCCCTAGCAATCACTTGTCCATCGCAAACAATAACAGCTCCAATAGGAACCTCCTTGAGTTCGTATGCTTTGTTTGCTTCCTTTAGCGCTTCACGCATAAAGAATTCGTCAGATTTTTCTACAACCATGCCCATAATTTGACGCAAATCTACTTATATCTTTTTTATTTGGAATGTTTTTGTAGGAATAGTCTGTATTACATTGGTTTTTAAAAGTTTATAACTTACCTGTTTATAGCTCTAACAACAGATGTATTCTTATATTTGCAAAAATTATTGAATATGTCCAAAAGAAGTTTCAGATCTGAGCAACGCGTAGGTAAGGTAAAAGCCTACAAGGCAGAAGATCGTCAAAAGGCAGAAGATCGCAAAAAGCGCCATCACGATCCAGAGAAGCGAAGCGAAGACCGTAGAAGAGCTGCAGAAAATAAGACAGGCTATGGAACCTTCGTTAAAAAAAGAACGAATACAACTTTTAGTAAAGCAAAAGAAGGTGCTGTTTTAGATGATAAAGTGCGTATAAATAAGTTTTTAGCTCAAGGAGGAACCTGCTCTCGTAGAGAAGCAGAAAAGTTTGTTACCGCAGGTGCTGTTACAATTAATGGAAAAGTAGTTACAGAGTTAAGCTTTAAAGTTTCTCCATCTGATTTGGTAAAGTTTAACGGAGAAACGATTCGTGGTGAAAAGAAAAAATACATTCTTTTAAACAAACCCAAAGACTTTATTACCACAACATCCGACGATAGAGATCGAAAGACTGTTATGCAATTGGTAGAAAATGCTTGCAGCGAAAGAATTTACCCCGTTGGAAGGTTAGACCGTAATACTACAGGTTTGTTATTGTTCACGAACGATGGTGAACTAGCAAAAAAACTAGTTCATCCAAAACATGGTGTACGTAAGATTTACCACGTAACGCTCGATAAAAAATTAGCTAAACATCACCTAGCAGCTATAGTAAAGGGAGTAACCTTAGAGGATGGCCCTGCTCCTGTAGATAGTATTTCATATATTGAAGGAGCCTCTCATGAGCAAGTTGGTATTGAGCTGCATATTGGTAGAAATCGTATTGTACGTAGGATTTTTGAAAGCTTTGGTTACGAAATTCTACATTTAGACAGAGTGGTGTTTGGAAACCTTACTAAAAAAGATGTAAAACGTGGCTCTTGGAAGAATTTAGAGAAAAAAGAACTCGATCTTCTTAGAATGCTGTAAAAAATAATTTTAGTAATTTCAACGTTAATTTTGACGTTGAAATTACTAAATTCTAATATTCAGTTGTTTTATACGTTTGCTTAGAGTGCTTTTCAATTTGAAGATAAAAAAAACAAATAAAACATTACTTCTGCTTTCTGCACTAGTAATAGGTGTTGCTACTTTGTGGTTTACTAACAGCTTAGTTAAAGACCTAAAAAACGAAGAACGTACCAAAGTTAAGATTTGGGCGAAAGCAACCGAACAAACTACTGATATTGACAACCTAGACGAAGACATAAGTTTTATCTTCGAGGTGATAAACCACAACAATACAATTCCAGTTATTCTTTCCGATGATCAAGGCAAGATTCTTTACCATAAAAATTTCCCTCCAAACAAAATAAAGAAAAAAGGCTACCTTCAAAAGGAATTACTTTTAATGAAGGAAAACTCGGAGCCTATAGTCTTCGAGTATGCCGATGGAAAAGAGAATAGGATCTACTATAAGGATTCAATAATCTTAACTCGATTAAAGTTTTTTCCATACGTAATGTTACTTATTGTAACCCTATTTATTTTAATAGGATACTTAGCTTTTAGTGCCTCTCGTAAATCAGAGCAAAATAAAGTATGGGCAGGAATGGCAAGAGAAACAGCTCATCAAATTGGCACACCTTTATCATCCTTAATGGGATGGATTACTTTACTACAAGCGAAAGAAGGTGTAGACGACATTGCAATAGAGATGAATAAAGACATATTGAGATTGCAAACAATTGCCGAACGTTTCTCTAAAATTGGCTCTCAACCAGAATTAGTTAAATTAGATCTTACCAAGGTTTTAAAACGCTCTTTTAATTATATGAAAGACCGATCTTCGGCTAAAGTTAAATATGAAATGGATGTTCCCTCACCTGTTTTTGCTTCCATAAATCCTCAATTATTTGGCTGGGTAGTAGAAAATATAATACGAAATGCTATTGATGCATTAGAGCAAAAAGGAACGATATTTTTAAGTGTAAAAGAGCAAAATAAAAAAATTTATATAGACATTACGGATACAGGTAAAGGAATTAAATCCAGTGAGTTGAAAACTGTTTTTGAACCTGGTTTTACAACAAAAAAGCGCGGTTGGGGACTCGGTTTATCTTTAGTTAAACGCATTGTAGAGGAGTACCACAAAGGACAGGTTTTCGTCTTATCCTCGGAACTTACTAAAGGAACAACTTTTAGAGTTGTTCTTAACAAAGCGTAATGGCTGGTATCTACATACATATTCCTTTTTGTAAACAAGCTTGCAATTACTGCGATTTTCATTTTTCTACTACATTAAAAATGAAAGCTTCTTTTGTAGATGCCTTACTCATCGAAATAGATCTGCGTAAAACTGTTTTCGATCAAGAAACTATTCATAGTATTTATTTTGGAGGAGGTACTCCCTCGCTACTAAGTGACCTAGATTTAGCTAGAATATTTGACAAGATTTACAGTAGCTTTTTAGTCAGCCCTATGGCAGAAGTTACTTTAGAGGCCAACCCTGACGATTTATCTAGATCAAAAATAGTACAACTTAAAAACACTCCAATTAATCGCTTAAGTATCGGAATTCAATCTTTTAGAGATCAAGATTTAAAGTTTATGAACCGAGCACACAACTCAAAAGAGGCGCTAAACTCTATAAAGATGTGTAAGCAAGAAGGCTTTACTAATCTCTCCATAGATTTAATTTACGGCACTCCTGGAATGGACAACTCTGCATGGTTAGAAAATCTAAACACAGCCTTTGATCTAAATATTCCTCATGTATCCTCTTACGCCTTAACTGTGGAGCCAAAAACACAATTACACTATCAAATTTTAAACAAAACAGTTCCTAATGTTAGCGAAAATAATAGTGCAGAACAGTTTTCTGTTTTAATGAACCAAATGAGCAAAAACGGATACGAGCACTACGAAATTTCTAACTTTTGTAAACCTGGGGCTTACAGCAAACACAACAGTTCTTATTGGAAAAAAGACCGGTATTTAGGTTTAGGGCCATCTGCACATTCATTTTATGACAATAAAAGACTTTGGAATGTTTCTAATAATGCCCAGTATATAAAATCGTTAAAAGTAAACAACCTACCCTTACAAGAAGAAACATTGACTCTAGAAAATCGTTACAACGAATATGTAATGACCTCACTTCGTACTATTTGGGGTTGTAGCATCCCTATTATTCAAAAAGACTTTTCAAACGAATTGGCCGTTTATTTTAGAAAAGAAATAAATGAGTACGTAAAAGAGAATTATGTGTTTGTGAAAAATGAAGTGTATTATCTCTCTGAGAGTGGTAAATTGCTTGCCGATAAAATTACTGCTGATTTATTTAAAGTTTAATACTAAGAAATGACAAATTACTTTTTCTTATTAGTTTCAGTACTCGCCCTATTGAGCTCCTGTTCTTCAGGCTCTCATAGTTTACCAGTAAACACGTATTACATCTATTCAGACTCAAACAATTTTGAGTCCATTCATAAAAATTTTAATGAAAATAAGTACATACCAGCCTTTTTGAAGTTTGATTTAGATACCACAAAAATTAAACTGAGAATTCGTGGTGATTCCTCTAGAGAATACCCAAAAAAATCACTTAAAATTAAAGTTTTAGAGGATAGAAAGGTAAACGGAAAATCTAAATTAAATTTGAATGCAGAATACAAAGATCAAAGTTTTAGTCATTCCTATCTTTCTTCTTTAATTTTCAAAGAGTTAAACTATCCCTGTTTTTCCAGCTCTATAGCAGCTACATATGTAAACAACTCTTTTCATGGTTTATTTATGGAAATAGAAAATATGGATGCAGACTTTTTAATTCGAAACCAATTAAACCCGAAAGGAGACTTATTTAAAGCAACCAAAGACGGAGCATGCTTATATACTGTGAGCGAATTAGATAAAAAATGGGAGAAAAAATCTAATAAAAAAGACAATTGGACAGCTCTGAGAAATTTGATACAAGATTTACAAGATCTTGAACAAGAAGATTTCGACGCCTATATTAAAGCAAACTTTGACTACAACAAACTGATTGATTACTTAGCGCTAAATAATTTTATTGCCAACGGCAGCACCAATTACCATAATTATTACCTCTACAAGGATGTTCCTAAAAATGGAAAATGGATCTTCATTCCTTGGGACTTAGACAAATCTCTTTCCTATTATAATTGGAAACCTTTCGACTACCATTCTACCTCCAGCAATTGGGAAAATGACAATCCGCTAATTGAAAGATGTTATTTAAGTGCGTCTATAAGAAATGCGGTAAAACAGCGACTGTTAAGTTTCGAAACAATACTGGGGCCTAATTTTTACGAACCTATTTTAGCGTCAATAGAGCAGCGGTTACTGCCCTTTGTTTTAAAAGATAAGACCGATAAAGTTGAAACCAAAAAACAGTGGGAAAAAGCATTGAAAAAAGAATCTAAATTTTTGAAAAACAGAGCTAAAAAAGCCATTAAGATGATGGACAAATTTCCTTTGTCTTTTGAAGTGCATAAAACGGCAACTCTCTTGTCTGTTCCTTTTTCTATAAGTTGGAGTAAATCTGCAGACAGCCTCGAGGTATCCTATAAAGTATACCTTTCTAAAGACTTTTTATACAGAGACGATAGGGATACAAAAATTATTGCAACAAAGGGAAACAGTATAGAAATTAGCGAAGCTTTACCCTTGGGTAAGTATTATTGGAAAGTAGTTGCCTTAAAAAATGGATTGGAAGTAGATGGCTTTAACTCTAAAAACAGCTTTGAGTTGAAAACCGGTACCGTACTTCCCAATCAGCTTAATGCAAACCTTACTTTAACAAAAGAAAATTCTCCTTATCGCGTCTTTGATTCTTTATCAGTGAGCCAAAAAGTAGTGTTGTCTGCCCAAGCGGGCGCAGTATTATTGTTAAATAAAAATGCCAAAATAAAAGTATTTGGAGGCATTGATTTTAAAGGCTCCAAGGAAAACCAAATTTATATTGGTCCGGATAAACCGAATAACTTTTTCCACTCAATTTATTTTTACTCCAGTCCCTTTTTAAATAAAATAGAACACACCACTATTTTTGAGGGCTTACTAAATAGTAAGTACAGCTCTGTATCTCTTAATTCGGTACAAATAAACATAAACAAAAGACCCATGCAGTTTGGAACTAAAAGGCCTTCGGTTGTTTGGGTTTGGCATGGAGATGTTTCTATAAATAATCTTACTATAAATGGAAATGGTAAAGGCGAAGGGATTAATATAAATTGGGCAAAATCTAGCGTTTTAAACAGCCGGTTTTACAATACGCCCGATGCAATTGAGTTTATTAATGTTCGAGATGGGGAAATTGCTAATAATTTAGTGCAAGGTTCTCCAGATGATGCTATTGATTTAAATGCATGCAAGGATGTACTTATTAGCCACAATACTTTAGTGAATTCGGCAGATAAAGGTATTTCGATTGGTGCAGAACAGTACGGAAAGTCCTCTAATATTAGAGTGTGCGATAATTATATTTTAGGAAATAAAATTGGACTATCGGTAAAAGACAGTGCAAATGTGAATACAGAAAACAATACTTACGCCTTTAATACTATTGCTTTTGAAGCTTACAGAAAAAATAAATCGTATGATTTAGGCGGTACTATATCTTCGGAAAAAGATATTTTCTTTGAAAACAAAAATCACAACAAAATCGATCAATTGTCCACTCTTACTATTCTAGCTTCCGCAAGCTATTCTAATATTATTGAGCTAGAAGAAACGTTTATGTTTCCTCAAAAATTAAAATATCTGGCAAGCGAAAATGGACTTGTCTTAAACAATACATCCTTGTTTGATATTGCATTGCATAATGCAGATCTTTTTATTGATGGAACTTTTGTTAGCTCCTTAAAAGCGCTTTCTAAAATCCCTTCAAAAACAAAAGCTTATATATACACACACAAGCCATCCGATAGGAAGAGCACAAATTACCTTACTGTTAAAAATTACACACTTTTAGATTCGTCTGCCGTTTCGCTAAAGATTGGAAATCAGTTTTACCAATTAAAACAGGACAATCAATGAGATGTGTAGGACTTTTTTTACTCCTGATATGTGCCGCATCTTGTAGTGAGTTTACTCAGGTAGAAAGTGTTTTTATAGCTAATAATGAGGCCGAAAGTTATATCAAAAACAAGGAAATAACCTCGGTTACTCCAGTAGATCTTCCCGAAAGCCAAGACTCTGTTTATCGTTTACTATCGATTACTCCAAAAGAGCATCAATCTTATTTTGAGTTTTTTCTTCGAACGAAAACTTCGTTTTATGTGTTTCAAAATTCCAATTTAATTTACCAGAGCTTAGCACATACTTTTTACCCTAAACTTCATTTACCAGCAAAAGCGTTCTCATTTTATACAGAGCATAGCAAAATACTTCATCAAGTTAAACTTTTGTCGCACGATACTCTTAAAATAGTATTTAAGCAGAAGCGCAAGCACACATTAAATGAGGTGTTTAAACTAGCCGATTTGGATCGGCTTAAACGCGAAAAGCCAAAAGGGTCTTCACTTCCTTGGATTGAAGTAACAGCCCATTCGAGCCTTAACGATCAGGTATATACAGATGCTTTAGTTTTTGGAGATGATTCGATTTTAGTGGATGCTAAAGTTAAAATTAGAGGGGCAAGTTCTAAATCTTTTCCAAAAAAACAACTGGTACTCAAGGCTAAAAAATCTGTTCGAGTAAATTCGATTAACTTGAAAAAAGCGGTGCTTTATTCGCCTTATATAGACCGCTCCTTAATTCGAAATAAATTAACCTACGATTTGTTTGGAGCTTTAAACAATAGTCCTATCAAATCTGCTTTTACACAGGTGCTTTTAAATGGAAATTATGAAGGTATTTATTTGTTGTTACCCCACCCAAAATCACAATTTAGAGAAAGCACTTTTGGTGCCAATAAAAATGCATTTTTAGTTCAAATTGACCGTGGCCCAAATGACATCATTCACGATGCAGTCCATTCAGATTATATAGCTCCTGCGTATATTTTCGAGGTTCCTTCAAAACCTAGTTTTGATCAGAAAGTAGCAATCGATTCGTGTTTAATGGCTTTCGAAAAGGCTGTATTGGCAAATGATTTATCGGTGATTAATATTCAGAGCTTTATTGATTTGATTCTACTAAATGAGTTGAGTAAAAATGTAGATGCTTACCGTTTAAGTACTTATTTAGCCTTTGATGGAGCAAAAATTTTTGTTCCTACAGTATGGGATTTCAATATTGCTTGGGGTTTAGCAAAACATGCACAAGGTTTCGCTACTGATGGTTTTGTTATAGATGGTGAAAATAAAACTGCAGCACCCCTTTGGTGGCAAAGTATCTGGTCTAATGAAGCTTTTCAGACAAAGTTAAGAGCAAGGTACAAGTACCTTCGGAACGAGGTTTTAAGTAATGAGCGAATAAGTAATCGTATTCAAAACGTGTCAGATTTATTGCAGAATGATGCGGATTTAAATTTCGATAAATGGAACACATTCAATAAAAATATTTGGCCGAACAAATACAAGTCTAGTTCTCACGAAGAAGAGGTGTCTAGAATGAAAGAATGGGTGTTAAATCGATTAAATTGGCTCGACTCTCAATGGATCGATTAGATTTTCCTTAAAAAAGTAACAATCCACTTATGAAAATTACAGCACCCAAACACATTAGTAGCAATGTGTAAGGAAGAATTTCTTTTGCTTTTAAACCCGTAATACCCAAAAGAGGCAATGCCCAAAAGGGCTGAAGCATATTTGTTAATTGGTCTCCGTAGGCTAGTGCCATTATGTTTTTAGGTAAACTAATCCCTAGTTGTTGCGATGCCTCTATAATAATTGGGCCTTGTATAGCCCATTGGCCTCCACCACTCGGAACAAAAATGTTTACCAAACCAGCACTTAAAAAGGTAAACAACGGAAAGCTCGTTTCATTCGAAATACTCACAAAAAAGTCAGACAGCTGGGAAATCATTCCTGAGTGTTTCATTAAACCCATAATTCCGAAGTACAAAGGGAATTGAATGAGTATGCCAGAAGCACCACCAATAGCTTTGTTTAGCGCTTTTAAAAAACCATTAAAGTTTCCGTGCATTAAAATACCCAAACCTAAAAGAGCGAAGTTTATAAAATTTGGACTAATAAAGTTTAGCGTCAAGTTTTCCGGTAAAATAAATGCTTTGTAAAATGCAAACACCAAAATAACGCCTCCAAATACAAAAGCTATTATTCTAGATTCGTCTAGTCTTTCTGCCCCTTCGGTTTTGGTAAAATTTAAAGCCGCTTCTTTTTTAGGAAGAGTGTATTTTTTTGACTCTGTTTTAGTTCCTAAATAGTACATAAAAAGAGGTAGTACGATTAGTAAACAAAGCGAAATGCATAAATTCATCGAAGAAAAAACAGTTTCTGAAAAGCTGAGTTGTTCGGGTAATAACGCGAGTTTTTGTTTGGAATAAATTCCGCTCATTACTGTTTTTAAATGTCCGGGCTCTGCTACTTTTATTGGTGCAGATCCACTTATTCCTCCATGCCATACCATTAGGCCAGAATAGGCGCTGGCTCCTATAATTGGGTAGTTTATTTTCCACTTGTTTTTCTCGGCATTTTCTGCAACTTTACGCGCAAAAATAGCACCGAATATTAGGCCTAAACCCCAGTTAAATAAACTCACTATTAAGGTGAGTAAACAAACCCAAAAGGCGGCTTTTGAAGTGGTGTTGCAATACTTTGTTGTCTGGCTTAGCAGATTTTCTATGGGCTTGCTTAGCGCAAGCGAGTGCCCCAGCACGAGCATTAACATCATCTGAAATGCAAATACGATTAATGAGGAGTTCCATATGCCCGCCTCCCAATATGTAAGTAAACTCAGCGCTTTGTCTACCAGGCTAGTGGAGGAGCTTTGACTAAAGATGAGCGCAATTAAAAAACTGATGAAGGTGAGAAGTACGGCAATCGTAAAAGGACTTGGAAGGTATTTCTTAAATAGGCGTTCAATGTTCTCAGCTATCTTCATGCGCTCTTAAATTTGAATACGAATTTAAAAAAAGAAATTTAAACCCTGTGTTTTTATTCCATTGGTCGTTTTGGTGCAACACTATTTTTGGGGTGTAACATTAAAAGCAAAAAAAACCTTTTCGATTTGTCGAAAAGGTTTTTTTGAATGAATTTAATTTTCTAGAACGGAAGATCGTCTTCAGGAGAAGCAGGTGCAACAGGTTCTGCACTTGGCATAGCCTCTGCTTGCATAGCCTCTACTTTTTGTATTCTCCAAGCATCCAGGGTATTAAATACTTTAATTTCAGAGGAAGGGTCTTTTTGCCACTCTCTACCTCTTAAATTGAAGAATACTTCTACTTTGTCTCCTGTTTTAACTTGGTCAATTAAGTTGGTTTTATCCTGTACCAATTGAAACATCAAAAACTGTGGGTACTGCTCCTCAGTTTCAATTACAAATTCTCTCTTCTTAAAGCGATCGCTAATTACTTGTTCGTCGTGAATTCGTTTTACTTTTCCTTCTACAGATAAATTGCTCATTGTTATAGTCTATTTAGTTTGTCAATTAATAAGGTCTTCCAAGCAGCTTCAACTTTGTTATTTTCAAGTAGAGTCTTAGCATGCTTATGCAATTCCTCTCTTGTTTCTTCATCGTCGTTTCCCGCCTCTAAGAGGTTTGCAATATCCGTATTTTCTTTGAATATTTCAACTAATTCTGCAGACGGAATTTTTCCAAAATTCGCCAATTTAGCTAAATCGTTTCCCGATAGAATAAAACTGTTGCGAATTCGAGCTGGTAATTGGTCGTAGCCAACACCTATTTTTGAGTTTGGTTTCAGTACTTCAAAAACAGATTCTCCAGAAGCTCTGCAGTACCAATTTGCGCCCATACGACCAACCAAATCTATTTTATGTGGATCTATTTGTTGTTGGTCGTTTAAGATGCTTTCTGAGACATGCATTTTTACAATCTCGCAGATGACTAAATTTCCTGCGCCACCCTCATCACCTAAAGAAACAATCTCTTTTACAATACATTCCATTTGGACAGGAGACTCTTTAACACGAAAAGGTTTAACCAAATCTGAAGCAATGGGAGTAAAACCAGCTTTTACAAATTCGTTTACACCAGCTTCGTATTCTGTACTAGAAAGTGAGGTTTGCTCTACAATAGCATGAGAAACAACATTTATGACAACTTCTTTGGTAAGCTGTGCATTCTCAAGAGTGTGTTTTGTAGTATTGTTTCTTACGCGACGTGCCGGCGAAAAAATAGCTATTGGAGGGTTTGCACTAAAGACGTTGAAAAACGAAAAGGGACTTAAGTTTGGTCGTCCATTTTCGTCTACTGTACTTGCTAAAGCTATTGGTCTTGGTCCGACAGATGAGAGGAGGTAGCCGTGTAAGTCTTTAGTACTTAATTCTTTTGGATCTAGTGAGAGCATAGTTTGTTTATGTGTAAAACAAATGTAAGTATTCGTTTTACTCTAGCAATCATAAATTATTAATAAATATGATATTTTTGGTTGTTAAAAATGAAAATAGTTTTAGATTTGCAACAGCTTCAGTCGAAAGGCTTTTGATTTTACTGCGGATATGGTGGAATTGGTAGACACGCTAGATTTAGGATCTAGTGCCGTGAGGTGTGTGGGTTCGACTCCCTCTATCCGCACCAAAAAGGACAAATAGTATACTTACTGTTTGTTCTTTTTTCAGTTTTCATAATATTATTTCGCCTTAGTTGCTCAGTTTGACTAATTGTTGCAATTATTTGGTTAAGTTTGTACTAATTTTAGTCTTATATCGATTATAAAGTGTTAAATTAATATTTAGTTCTATACTTCTGTTATTTAAATGAGGATGTTATTGTTTATAAAATTTTAACAACATTGTTTTAATGCGAAGTATTCTAGAAAATAGAGTGCGCTAATTTAAATATGTTAAGGAACTAAATTTGTGTTATTTTTTTATATGATTAGACGCATTCCTGCGTAGATTTTCACTCATGTGACTTTAAATGAAATTTGCTAATAAATATAATACCTTCTTGAAAAATGAAACATTCCATACTTTTTTTATTCGTCTTTTCTTTTCCCTTATTCAGCTTTGCGCAATGTACGACTCAGCTTCAAGATAGTGATAATTGTCTCGGCTCAACCAGCACTTCCTTTTTAAAACTAAATGCACTATCTGTCCCAAATCCTGCATCCATAGTCTGGAGTGTTTCTCCTTCCGAAGGAGTCGTTTTTGGCACCATAAATGGCTCAGATAACACCGCATTTCAAGCTGTATTTAGTCAATCAGGTTTGTATACAGTTTCTATGAGTTCCGATGGCTGTGGTGTTCAAGAATACGAATTTGTTGTATATCCATTAGGTTCATTTCAAACAAACGTTTTAAGTGATTATTCTCTTTGTAATGGAACTCAATTTATTGAATTTGATGTTTTAAATCCAGAAAATTTCTCATCTTTTCAGTGGTCTGGAATCGAAAATGTTGGAGATAACACTACCAATTTCTTATCAACGCCTTCATTTTCATCAAACTTCACAAATCCGCAAAACTTTTTGCTAACCATCCAGGTAGAAGATTTAAATGGTTGCTCTTACCTAAATGTCTTTCCAGTTAATGTAAATGCAGGGCCTACTCTGGCTGATTTTAATTTAGACGTCCTTTCATCTTCTGATGATTGTGTTCTTCCAGGTGAAGCGTATTCTTTGGATTTTGTTTTGAGTTCTAGTTTTAGTATTCAATCATTCGCACCTCAAACTTATCTGATTTCTTCAAGTAATGATTCTCAAGTTTCTCAAGAAAATTTCGCCATTCCTGTTCAAGTTTCCTTTGAAAATGAATGTGTTATAGAACGCTCTATTTTGCATGCTCATTCAATTTTCTACCAGACGCATTTCAGTTCTGATTTTGACGGTGTATTGTGTGCCGGCGAAGAAATCACACTCATCAACGATAGCCCGCATCTTACTTCATCTACCTCCGAGTACTTCACCTGGTCGGGAATTCCTTCGGAAAATATACTGGCAGAAAGCGCTAATTCTATAAGCTTTGCCTACGATGTTGATGGTGAATATACTTGGACGCTTGCTTACGATGATGGCACTTGCAGTTCTCAATTCGATACAACTGTAACCGTTGATGTAGACCTGATTGATGTTTTATATTCTGTAAATAATTCCATTGTTTGTCAGGACGCTGCCAGCATAGAGTTTAGTAACGAGAGTTCAGTTGGAAACGCGAGTTATTCTTACGCTTGGTCTATTGCGAATCAAGTGTCTGGATTTTCATACGAATCTGCAGAAGAAAATCCAGTAATTTTAGTAAGCGGTTTAGGATCTTATGATGTAAGCTTAGAAGTAAGTTCTTTAAGCTGTTCTGCTTCTAGCGAAATTTTAGGGATGGTAAGTATTGTTGGGGCATCCTATTTTACAACAGATTTTGACGGTGTATTGTGTGCTGGCGAAGAAATCACCCTTATCAACGAAAGCCCGCATCTTACGTCTTCTACGTCAGAATTTTTTACTTGGTCTGGAATTCCTTCGGAAAATATATTGTCAGAAAGCGCTAGTTCTATAAGCTTTAACTACGATGTTGATGGTGAATACAATTGGACGCTTGCCTTCGATGATGGCTTTTGCAGTTCTCAATTCGATACAACTGTAACCGTTGATTTAGACCTGATTGATGTTTTATATTCTGTAGATAATTCCATTGTTTGTCAAGACTCAGTTACGAGTGTATTTAGTAACGAGAGTACAGTTGGAAATGCGAGTTACTCATATGCTTGGTCTGTTGCGAATCAAGCGTCTGGATTTTCATACGAATCAGCACAAGAGAATCCATTCATTTTATTAAGCAGTACAGGATCTTATGATGTAAGCTTAGAAGTAAGTTCCTTAAACTGTTCTGCTTCTAGCGAAATTTTAGGAATGGTAAGTGTTGTTGGTTTACCCTATTTTACAACAGATTTTGACGGTGTATTGTGTGCTGGCGAAGAAATTACACTCATCAACCAAAGCCCTCATCTTACACCATCTACTTCAGAATTCTTTACTTGGTCTGGAATTCCTTCGGAAAATATACTGGCAGAAAGCGCTAATTCTATAAGCTTTACCTACGATGTTGATGGTGAATACAATTGGACATTAGCTTACGACGATGGTTTGTGCGTGGGTATATACGATTCTATTTACAGTGTTAATGTAGATTTTATTGAGCCTCTATTGTCAGAAAATCTAAATCAGTTGTCTTGCGAATTTAGCTCTACCTTAGCATTATCCGATCAAACAGTTCTAGATTCAGGTATAAACGATAGTTATTTATACGCTTGGAACCTGATTCCAACCTCAGCCGAGTACGATTCTTCAATCAGTTTATCGAGCAATGAACTTACTCCAACGTTTACGATAAATTCTAGCCAAGCTCAATCGTACAGCCTTTCATTAGATATTGTTAATCAAAGCACAAATTGTTCTGGTAGTGAGTACTATGAGGGTTTCTTCTCTGTAGGAGGCATTTTAGTTGACATGATTTCTGAACCGCTAATTGTATGTGATCAAGCTTGGGTTGTTACGAATGACTTTATTATTTCGGATGAAATAGATCTGTACGATTATTTTTGGACCTTTAGTTTTGAGGGGATCGAACAGTACAGCAGCACTTTATTTTCCGACAGTGTTTTTTTAGATCAGCCTGGATCTTACGATGTAACACTCGATGTAAGTGACCCTCAATGTTCTTCAGAGACTTTAAATTCAGTGGTCACCCTATATACCAATCCAACAATAGAAAATACTTTATTGGATGTTGTAGTTTGTTCACTTCCGCTAGACAGCACATTTGTTATCCCAGAAAACACTCCAAATTATGGGTCTGAAACTTTTGAATGGGTCTTGTTAGATTCTTCCAATTCTATTTTAGCTACTAACGATGGCCCCAATTTTACTTATTTATTTGAAAGTAACGATTCCTATACCGTCGAATTGGCGCTTGTAAACGACTCGTCGCTATGTACCACAAACACTCAATTTAGTATTGATATCGAAAGTATAGAAAACACAATCTCATCAAACACTTTAGAAACTTGCTTGCCTTCGGATGTTTTTTTAAGTACAGAAAACAATGCATTACTAAATTCTTTCGAATGGAACTTATATTCGGAAGAAACGCTGGTTTACGAAGGGAATACTTCACAAATTTCTACTGATTTACCTGTGGGAATATATGATGTTGAGCTAATTACAGAAACAAACAATGGATGTGTATCTGTAGTTGTAAACGAAAATTTTATTGCGGTAAATAATTACAATGCGGTGATTAATACTGTACCATTAAATATTTGTTTTAATGGATCTCTTAATGTTAGTCAAGAATTTAGCTCAATTATTACAGGAGAATTACTCACCATCCCTGTAAATGTAAGCTCGTTTACTTGGAATATACTATCTTCAAATCCATCTTCTGTTACACAAACTTCTGTTGATACATTTACTGCTGTGTATGAGTTTACAAAACCGGGAAGTTATGAATTGGTTTACGCTGCTCTCGTCGATGGAACTAGTTCAACTTGTAGTTATAGCGACACACTCAATTTTAATGTAGGAGTAGATGCCAGTATTACCTACGACAATACAATTTGTGTTGGAGAAGAATTCTCTGCATTAACAGATGCAGATACCTGGTCATCCGGTAAAATATACGAATGGTCTGGTTCTCCAGACTTACTTATAAATACTCCTTCTTTAGCGTCTACAATTATTAGCTCTGAGACTTCGATAAACCCAGATATACTGAGTAATTACAATCTTAGTTTAACAGTAACAAACGACGTTGGTTGTTGGGAGACCGCAGAAGAAATCGTGGAAGTTTACCAAGTTTCAGCAGACTTTACACGATCGGATCCAATCATACACTGTAATTCTCAAGAAATAGTGTTAACGAGTTTATACAATACTTACATAAGTAATTGGACTTGGCTTGTAAGCGATAACACAAACGAAACAGTTTACAATCAAACCAACCCGGTGTTTAACTATTCTGTAACAGGAGATGCTTATTCAAGCATTGAGCTTACAATACAATCTGAGCATGGATGTACTGCTGTTAAATCGTATGAAGACATTGTATATGCAAACAATTACTCTGTTGAAATTGATACTTTACCCTCAAATATTTGCTTTAATGGTGCGCTCAGCACAAGTCAAAGCTTTGTATCCTCACTAAGCTCAGATTCATTAGGCTTGTTCTTCGATTTAATTTCTTACAATTGGAATATCGTGTCTCCTAATTCTGCCTTCGCTTCTCAAACAACTGTTGATACCTTTAGCGTAGTTTATGAATTTACCAAACCGGGACTTTATTATTTAGAGTACGCTGCTATAATTGATGGGACTAATACCAATTGTATTTACACCGATACACTTGAGTTTAATGTAGGAGTAGATGCCAGTATTACCTACGACAATACAATTTGTGTTGGAGAAGATTTTTTTGCAACTACTAATGCAGATACCTGGTCTACAGGTAAAACATATGAATGGTCGGGAACCTCTGATTTACTACTAGAATCTCCAAACTTATTTAGTACAGCATTTAGTACAGAAACAGAATTGGGTGCTGGAGTAACCACGAACTACGAGCTTAGTTTAACCGTAACTAACGATGAAGGCTGCTGGGAAACAAAAACAGAAACCATTGAGGCTTACCAAGTAGTAGCTGACTTTACAGTATCCGACTCTATAATACATTGTAGTGCACAAGAGGTAACACTCTCTAGCTTAAATAATGCTTATATAACGAATTGGACTTGGACTATTAACGAGACCAACGGCACGAGTGCTATTAATCAAACAAATCCTATTTACACACACTTATTTTCAGGCGAGTTATTTTCAGACATCAATTTTTCGATGGTTTCAGAACATGGTTGTTCGGACTCTAAAACCCTTGAAGATATTGTATTTATAAATAATTATACCGCAGCAATAGATGCACCGCCCTCAAATATTTGTTTTGATGGAGCGTCTACTG
>Ga0209533_1000083_pt1 | contig 78936 bp, 68 predicted proteins | sample COG_04_FD_184748 | JGI IMG/M metagenome (GOLD analysis project Ga0209533, IMG submission 184748) | Pelagic Microbial community sample from North Sea - COGITO 998_met_04 (SPAdes) (version 2) | ecosystem: Environmental > Aquatic > Marine > Neritic zone/Coastal water | place: Helgoland, sampling...
CTTATCTAACGCATATAAATTAACGAGCATATCTTGCATGGTAGTAATAGAGTCTTAAGGGTTTTTATAGATATCAGGAATCTTAGGTTGATGAGCAAACTCTGCTGGAGTAGATTTTGTTTTTGTTGCTTTGACAGCTCTCACGTCTTTGACTCCTGATTCGAGTTTGTCATACTCTAAAACAATTTCATCGTAAAAGCGAGCCTGGGTTACTCTCATGTAAGGAATCAGCCATAAAAAGCCTATCCCAAAAGTAAATACAATACTAAGAATCCACCACCCCACAAATTTCCAACCTAAACAAAAATACTGCCACTTACGCCCTCTCATCAAAACAATACTTAATTTTAAAGTGTCTCTTACGCCTAATTGGTTATTATCGGCCCAAATATACGCAACTTGAGAAAGAGCAATGCCAACGAAAATATAAGCTAACCAAGCCAAAAAAAGAGGAATAATAATTAATACTAATAATACCCACCAAACCCCATCACTCTGCCATGCGCTCTGAGCCCATTCAATACGAGCCAACCAATTAAATTCATAACTAAACCAGCGAGTTAAGTCTGCGATTAAAGCCACCACACCTGACAAACCAATAGCTAGAACCAATACAATGAACCATGTTAAAACTACTAAACCTACAGACTTTAAATACCCTTTCGTAAAACCAGACATAAAGTCTCTAAACTTAACCTCATCTACATTAGGATGACTCAATCTTCTGGAAATTTTCAAATAAATAACAGACAAGCCAAGCTCTATGGGAGCCATAATCAGAAAAAGTCCTCCACAAAAACCACTGATAATAATAGATAAAAAATAATAACCTATTACAGAATCCCAACTCCCACGCATAGCAACACGCGCCTCCTGCATTATCGTAGAATTAGATTTCATAACTACAAATTAATAACGATCATGCTAGATTTGCCAGCTTGCTCTTTTTGAGCATCCTACTTTCTTATTTAAAATTTAATTTTTATAAGTCTCTGGAAGAGTTGCTTGAGGAAATTTCTCATCCTTAGGCTCTACAGCTCCTAAACCTTGATTACCCTCATGTTCAGCTTTAATATCTTCGTAGAAAGCAGCATAAGAAACCATGATGTAAGGGAATAACCAAAGGTAGCCAATAAAAAGAGTCAGTAGACAAAGAACCATCCAACCAATGAACCTAAAGCCAAGCCAAAAATATTTTAATTTATAACCTTTCATTATAAGACAGCTTTTTTTAAGCGCATCAACAGCTCCAATTTCTGCATCATTAGCGTAAATGAAAGGAGTTTGAGAATAAGCAATTTGGGCTATAATAGCAGGAATCAATAATAAACTACTACCAATTAGCTTTGCTATAAGCTCAGGCTCTAAAGATTTAATATCAGCAAACGTTTTTAAAGCATCTGCGCTAAAGCCTACATCTGTTATAACAACTATAATCACAGCTACAACAAATAATAGACTCCAAGCCATGATAATGAGCATATAAAGAACGTACCCCCCTAAATGTCTCCCAAATTTAGTGAACCCTGCAAATAAATCACTAATTGAAACATCATTTTTTATAATGATTTGCCAATAAGCATAACAAATACCTACAATCATAGGACCTGAAACTATATAACTAGCAATGCTTCCTACACCTGGAATTATAGCAACTACATTAAGAATTAAAGAATATAAAAAACCAATTCCTATAGCAACTGCCCATTTTCCCTTGAGAGCCTCACGTGCCTCTGCCATTAATTCTTTATTCGTTTTCATAAGTACTAAACATTATCAGATTCAATCGAAAGTGCAAGCTACGGTTTAAGACAAGAGAAGTCTCTAACGAAAATACGTATTGCACAGTGCAGACAAAACTACTCGAGCAACGCTAACCTAGTAAATACAATTAACCCTCAAGTTTTAAACAACTAAAGTTTAGGGTTTTGATTTAAATTAGGCTTTATGAGAAAACCGTAGAAGCACAGTGCAGATAAAACTACTCGAGCAACGCAAACTCACACTTGATTTAAATTAGGATTTTAAAATCAATGATTTTTGATGAGAAAAGGTAGCGCAGTAATATTTTAAACAGCTAAAGTTTACGGTTTTAGATAAAAGTCAATCTATGCAATAAAAGAGTAGAAAATAAAAGCTCAGAGTTTACGGTTTTGATTTAAATTAGGCTTTATGAGAAAACCGTAGAAGCGCAGTGCAGAAAAAGCTGCTCGAGCACTACGCAAGTTTCGAATAAGCCTAATTTATTCAAAAATGAGCTTTTATTACTACTCTACGATGGCAAACATCAATTCCCCACTAGACACAACCTCTCCATTGACTATACAGCGGCAGCTGGCGGAGGCTATATTGCGCTTAAAGCTCAGGAGTTCGGCTTCGATAAATAGGGTGTCACCTGGGAGAACTGGCCTGCGGAATTTGACGGTTTTGGCGCTCATAAAATAGCCTATTTTCCCTTGGTTTCCATCTTTTCTTAGGAGAACTACTGAGGCGACTTGTGCCATGGCTTCAAGCTGAAGCACTCCTGGCATCACTGGGTGACCAGGAAAATGACCAGGGAAATAAGGCTCATTCATGGTGACATTCTTAATGCCTGTACACTTGTTATCACCATCAAAATCTATCACTCTATCTACGAGCAAGAATGGGTAGCGATGTGGTAAAATTTTGAGAATATCATTAATATCGAGCACACCTTCACCTTTAGGAATTTTTACAGGTGGGAGCATTTGCACCATACTGGCGTAGTCTTTTTTAACTACTTTAGCAAGTTGAGTATTTGCTCCATGCCCTGGTTTAACACATATAACGTGACCCATGATTTTTTTTCCTGAAAGCATTAAATCGCCAATGAGGTCTAGTGCTTTGTGACGAGCCATTTCGTTCTCAAAACGCAATGCTTCTTTGGACATGATTTTGTCATCTTTGATGACGAGTGCGTTTTCTATAGATCCTCCTTTAATGAGGCCTTTTTCTAAAAGTGGCTTAACATCTTCGTAGAAAGTGAAAGTACGAGCTGAAGCTATTTCCTTTTCATAGATTTCAGGTGTAACCTCTGAGCTAAAGAATTGAGTGAATTTACCATCTGGTCCTACTTGAGTTACTGATACACGGAATTTATTATCTGGAACAATCGTTAGTAATGAGCCTGTTTTAGTTTCAACATGTATAGCCTCTCTTATTTCGTAGACTTTTCGAGTTTCGCTCTGCTCCACTATACCTGCTTGCTTAATTAAATCTACAAATGGCTTTGCCGATCCATCACCAATAGGTGGCTCATTAGCATCCATTTCAATCACAGCATTATCCACACCCATACCTACAAGAGCCGATAGTACGTGTTCGACTGTGTGCACCTTGACTGAGCCTTCTGCAAGAGTGGTTGCTCTTTCTACTGCTTTTACTTTATCTACATCGGCACTAATAAATGGCTTATCAGGTAAATCAACACGACGAAACTGGAATCCCGAGTTTTCTGCAGCTGGTGTGATAGTCAGTGTGACTTTTTCTCCTGTATGTAGAGAGGTTCCCTCTAATGAGGCACTTTTAGCTAAAGTAGTTTGTAATTGTGACATAAAATTATAGATAATGCTTTAAAGAACTGTTGAGAGACTTCATCACAAACTAAGAGTTTGGTAAAGAATTAAAATCCCTCATGCGACACGGCAAAAAAGTTAAGGAGAACATCAGCTATTTGATTCTCCCTCGAGGGGGCTTCTCAAATGCTCAAGTGTTGTGTTAAAATAGTTATGAGAGTCTTCAATATCTTGATGGATTTGTTTTCTAAGTTCATCTAAATTAGAAAACTTTTTCTCTGGTCTAATATAATGATGAAAGAATACTTCTATGGTCTTACCATATAAATCTCCACTCCAATTAAGTAAGTGGACTTCTAATCTCGGGTGTTTAAACTCTTTTCCCAAGGTAGGTTTGTAACCTAAATTAGCCACACCTTGAATTTTATTATATCCTAAGCTTTGATGACTATTCTTCATTGGCTTGATGATGACGGTAACGATATAAACTCCTGTGGGAAGCAGTAAATTTGGGTGTAATTTTATGTTAGCAGTTCTTGCTTGCAGCTCAGCACCAAGATGCTCTCCATGTTCTACTAACCCTTGGTAACTATAAGTGCGACCCAACAATGATTCAGCTAATGATAAGTTGGCTTGAGAAAGAGCCGATCGAATACGTGTAGAGCTTACTCTCTGACCATGCTCATTATTATCTTTTACAATTTGTGCGGTTTTAACCTCAAACCCTAGCTCTAGACCTAACGCGGTTAAATTTTCTGGATTTCCTTGACGTTTATACCCGAATTTCCAACCCTGCCCTACAGCTATGAGCCTCAAATCAAAGCAAGCATTATGAAGTTGTTCAATAAACTCTTGGTAAGTTAATTGAGAAAAATCTGTATCAAAATTTACCACTACCATAAAATCGACACCTAGTTCAGCTAATATTGGCTCTATAATTGTTAAATCAGGAACTATAGGTTGAGGTGCTTTATCAGGTGCTAGTACTTTAATTGGATGAGGACTAAAGGTTAACAACCCTATTTGAGCGTCTGTATTAATGGCGGCATCAACGGCCTCCTTGATAACGGCTTGATGCCCAATATGTAGACCATCGAAAACTCCCATTGCCAGGCAGACAGGAGATTTGATGTCTTCTAAAGTATCAATCGTGTAATATTTCATCTAAACTGACTCTGAATCTATTGGTATTCCCAATAGTTGCTTCACCTCATCTAGCGGTATAATATAATCAGACTTAAGCTGATCAACTGTGGTCGTTTTTAATGTTTCCGCACTAAGCACCTTATCCGAATCTAAGCTAAACAAGCCTGAAGCTGTACGATGCAATCTATGTAGATGAGCTCCGCAATTGAGATACTGCCCCACATCATGTGCATAAGTCCTCACATAGAAACCTTTTGTGCAGTGTACTTCAAATTCAACTTGAGGTATGTTAATGCTTTCTATTTTGTAGTCTAGCACCTCTACTTTACGGGGCTTACGTTCTACCTCTTGGCCTTTTCTGGCTAATTTATAAAGTCTGACCCCATCAATTTTAATAGCTGAGACCATCGGTGGTATTTGTTCAAATTTTCCTTTATAGTGCTCAAATGCCGCCTCTATCTCTTTTTGAGTTATATCTTGATAATCACGCTCTTCAATAATCTCTCCTGTCTTGTCTTGGGAGTGAGTCGTGGCACCTAAAGTTAAACCTCCTTGATAGATTTTAGTGTCTGCCATGAGCTGGTCTTGTAATTTAGTTGCCTTGCCTAGCAATAAAATAATTAAGCCAGTAGCCATTGGATCTAGTGTTCCACAATGCCCAATCTTGCGGTAGTTCAATTGGCGGCGAGCAATCGCGACCACATCATGAGAGGTCATATCTTCCACCTTATTAATGAGTAATATACCATCAGGTACATTATTCACATTGCGATTACGCTTAGAAACCTGCTGTTGGGTTTGTTTCATATTAAATTAAGAGTCTTTATTTAGCAAATTTTGATACACTTCCAAAGTCATTTGTTGCATTTTTTGTAGGGTGAATGGCTCAATAGATTTCCCTACTTTAGGTGGGCCTTGGCTTAACCATTGGGTTAACTTTTCAACGGCTTGATTAGTATTGTTGGGCTCTACAGCTCCTTCTATATAAAGCGCATTTAACTGTTCAGCTACCCCACCATGTGCATAACCTAAGACAGGCTTACCTAGAGCTAGCCCCTCTAAGCTAACTCGTCCAAATGCTTCAGGCTCTTTAGACAAGGATAAAATAATATCACTAAGCTGCATAATTTTAGCTACATCACTACGGTGCCCAGTAAAGCTTATTTCATTTTGCAGTCCTAACTCCTTAATTTGCAAAAGCAACTCCTCTTTGAATGCTTGTTTACGAGGATGAACCTCACCTACTATAAAAGCATGGATATTTGGGTGATTAGATTTAAGCTGAGCTACAATTTGCAGTAAATCTTCTTGGCCTTTCCAGCGAGTAAGACGACCAGGTAGCAGCAGCAGAGTTTTATCCTGAGTCTCAGGAAATTCTGCATACCAACTTTGCAACCATTGCTCATTTAACTTGGCGTCTTTAATTATTGTTCCAGCATCTACTCCACGATGAATGACTTGAATTTTTTGAGCGCTTATTTGGTAGTGTTTTAGCAAGTATTTTTTTACATGCTCAGAAACAGCTATCACTCGCTCGCCTCGACTCATAATAGCTGAATAAGCATTAATAGAGTACGTGCCATGAGCTGTTGTAAGGAATTTTGGACGCTTTGACTGATCCATTTTTTTCCATGCAAAATAAGCTAACCATGCTGGTACTCTTGAGCGCACATGAATGATATCAAATTGCTCGCGCTCAAATAACTCTCTGAGCAGCTTGATTTGCTTAAGGCTATTGATGTGCTTGCGGTGCACAGGCATTTCTATATGTTTACCACCTTGCTTGCGCAATTGATCTAATAAACGTCCACCAGCTGAAATGACCCAAGATTCATGACCTTGTGCTACTAAATACTTGCTAATTTCTAAAGTGCCTTTCTCTACACCTCCACTATTAAGCTCTGGTAAGATTTGAACTATTTTCATAAGTTTATATATTAAGAGCTATAATTTTTGCACAACGCTTGGCTTCTTGTAACGTTTGAGGTGCTTTAGTTAAAACCTTTTCATCTATATAGTCCATATAAGTCATCAAGTAATTTTCATTTATTAGTAAATCAAGCCCTAAGGATATGCGGCTTGATTTTTTTAATTTAACCATTGGTAGTAAACCTACCCTCGCACCAGAACTTAATGCTTCATAAACCATAGATACACTATCTTCGGTCACCCAAACTTGTTCTGTTGTGGCTAACTTTTCTGGCAACCATTCTAACTTAGACTCGGTTCCATCTATGACCTCGATTTTAAGGTTTAGTTGTTTAAGTAACTCTAAAAAATCAGTTGGTGTACGCCTAGACGATGTCAGTGTTATTTTCTTCCCCTTACTTTGATTTGCTATAAATTTAATAATGTCGAGTAATGAATTGCTCGATAAATCATAAGCCTTAGAAGGTCCTCCTATTAAAAACAATAAGCTCCCTTTTTCTTTCTTTTTTGTATATTTAACTTTGTTAGGTGCGCCCTTGGTCAGGTACACATGACTTGCTAATCTGGACACATCACACATCAAATAATCATGCTCTGGGACAAAGCATAAATCAAAGCAACACACAGGGTAGTTAGGCTTCATCAACACTATAGATTTATAGTTTAATAAATACTTAGCCAAGATTAACCATAATTGAGTTTTACTACCCGCCCCCATAATGACAGTCTTAGTGGTGAGATTGATTTTATTTTGCTTTAGCTTTAATTGACATCTTAGCCAATGCCACAGCTCTAACTTAGACTCAACCTTAATAATCTCTATCTTATACCCCTCTAAATACTCAGCAATTCCTAAGCTCTGATTAAGATGCCCCGGTTTGCCATCGGATAAAATATAAAGTTGATTCTGACTCATTTTAAAATAGCTGCTTTAGTAGGTTTGACTCTCTATTCTCTGGCCCCATTTCTTTTGCTAGCATATGAGCTCTTGCTGGCATGGCTTTTTTCAGCTGTTGATACAATTTATCTTGAGTTAAATAAATAACCAAAGCAATAGGGTTAACCTGCGCTTTGTCTAAATTTATTAAACTGCTTTTAAAGTCTGTTACAGTCGGTTTTAATTTATCTGTTGCAACTTCCCATTGGATATTATCTATTGCTTGAGATTGCCAAACTCCGATATCAGCTTGAGTAGGTAAGATAACTTGTATTTGTAATTCTGGACGAGCCCGCATGAGTTCGCTCCAAAAGTTTTGATTAAATGGAAGCTTCACTTGCCCTGAATCTATAAAAAACACTACTCTTAAAGGCTTTAATTGCTCAAGCAATGCGTCATTATAAATAACTGGCTTTCTTTGGTGACGTATCGATAGAGGCCTACGCTGTGGCAATTTCCACCTATCATGCAGCCAAAACCCGTCTACAGGGCTTTTAGCATGAGCCTGTTGCATAGCTAGGGTTAAATCAGCAGTATTAATCTCTGCTTGAGGTTTATGGTTAATTTCATCTAAAGTCACGCGCCAATAACCTATGGCTGTCGTTTCACAACTCACTACCAATACTTTCTCTGGCTGAACTTTCTTGATAATTCGTTCAGGTAAATTCATGCAATTGGTAAGCCTGCCAAAAAAAGCACATGCATCTTGCTTTGAAGGTCCTTTTTGATCAGCTAATACAGCCATAACTCCTCCTTTTTCTAAAAATCGCATAGCCAATCTTAACTCTGATTTAGCTGAGAATAAGGTCACACCCTTATTTTGTCTGGTTCGTTTAATCCAATTATTCAGATACGGATTATTAACATGCCTATACATCGCCGCAGTCGATAAATCATTTGGCATAATCAATGGAGAAATTTGCGCTAATAATTCCCAATGACCCATATGAGGTAGTAAAACTAAATAACCGCCTTTACTCGGTGTTTTTTGCAATAAATCTAAACCTTTAAATTCAACTCGACTCAATAGCTCTGCCTCACTGAGCTGAGCTGTTTTAAGTGTTGCAAAAAAATTACCTAAAGTACGTTGAAAATTTTCTAAACTAGATTCAAGGTTAATCTTAGTCTTAATATTAGTACGCTCAATAACCTGCTCATTTGTAGCTATAATACGCAAATTACTCGTTACGATATCTCTCATTCTTGGAGATATCCGGTAAAGGATCCAGCCTATATTACGCCCGACCTTAATATGCGTCTCCAAGCTAAAAATACTTAATATCTTTATAACAACTAAAATAAACAAGTATTCTAAAAACCAACGTAATTGAAGCAGCATAAAAAATTATCAATAAAAGCCACCAAGCTACAGATAACATATTGCATCAGGGCGTGCTATTTCTCTAACACTAAGCCAGCAAAAAGTCGATAAAAAGTAAAATCTCAAATAATCAACAATCGCAATTTAAGATTCCGTTCTACCCGAATCATCTTCTACTGATAATAAATAATACTTAGTAGTATCAGCTGGGTAAATCGAGTTGTCGCTATGGTCCACTTGAATCGGATTTATACCCAAATTTCCATTATGTGCCGCATTTATATGGGCAGCATTAAATGCTCTATTATGTAGGTAGTACCCTGAACACATCAAGTTTTTAGATATACTTAAACCTATGAGTTTTTCTACAAATACATCTGCTTGAGGAGCGTAAATACTACCTATAAAATAATCTAAACTCACTTTATAAGGTAAGGCGCGATTGTATGCAGTAACAAAACCAGTAGAAGCATCATTTTTGTTATCACCTAAATAAATTTTACTGTTACCTTCTGCTACCAACAAAATATTAGCTGTATTGTCTGCATTAGCCCCCGTAGAATAAACTCGGTTTTGAATAGTAAATTCATTAACACTATTATCCACAACAATGGTAAAATTATTAGCATTAACAATAATGTTTGCGCTATTATTAAAAACAACATTATCAGCCATGATGTATAGAGTGACGTTATCTGCATTAATATTAATATCTGCCGTAATTGTAGTTGCAGTATTAATTTGACTATCCACCGTTACAACTCCACCAGCACTGGGGATTGCAGGAGTTCCTACAGGTATTGGAGCACTCTTAACATAAGGTATATAATTATTAAAGAAGCCTTGATGAGGCATATAATCAACCTTCCATTCAGGCATGTAATTTGTGCCTGATGGTACAGCAAACCTACCTAAATTAACTGAGGACTTGAAACCTGAGTTTTCATAAGTAGCATCGACTAGGTCAACTTCGTCAACTGCTCGAGCTAACTTACTAATTATATTAATTTCTGCATCAAAATAGTACGAAGTTGAACTATGTATGGCATCATCATAAGCCGCACGATAAAAAATACCAGGTTCAGCGGTAGAGCCACCCTCTCCTGCACCATTTTGAAATTCAGTTAACCATGCTGTTTTCTCTATACGCAATGGATGCAAATCATACGCTTCTTCTGAATCATTCGTTCTTGTTTGAGCTTGATAATCTATATGGTTGCTTGAAGTAATAGGATTTGCTTGCCCTAGACCTCCACGCTCACTGCTGTCATACGATGCCATCGGCTCATCTGTAGAAGTTCCAGATTTTATAAAAAACCAATTTTCGGCCTGTGGTTTAGTAATGTCAGCTAGGTTGCCGTTAAACCAAGGCTTATAATACACAGCCTTGAGTCGCTTACGATTATCTTTTGAATCTCTAACCTCTGCAGTAATCACAACCTTTCTTGGGTCCCCCACAGTCCTTACAGAGCCCTTGATATTACTGGCTTCTGATTTTCTACTCACTGTAATAATCAAATCATAGGCACCAATCTGCTCAAGCGGGAAATCCGTTTCGTCAAATGCTGCTGTATATGTTCCAAAACCAGCGCCATCAGCTATTAAATCTCCATCTATATCTTCATCTACAAAAATAAATGAATTTTGAGAAGATACAAAATCTAGCCCTCCAGCAGATTGATTGATGGCTTGAGCAGCTAATTCGATACCTGTCATTGCTATTGAGTCTAACTCTTTGCTTAATTCCAAGGTATTCAAATCATTATCCTCTAGCAAACTCAACGCAAAAAAAGCAGCCAATCCTCCACCAATCATGACAAGCCCTGTAAGCACTAATAGCAAAGCGCTAGCTCTACGCGCTTTATGAGAATAATGGTTTATATATTTCATATTTACAAACTGAATCTAAAATTCCTAGGAAATGCGATACGCACCTGCTTATCACTTGCTCCCTGCAAGTCAGGGACTGTGTACTGTAAGAAATAAATATCATTAACCAGCTCAGGGTTAGCTGCAAGTTCAGAGGCTAAAATCTCCTGCCCTTTTAAGGTAAAAAACCTGAAAAATCTAGGTGTCGCATCATCGGCTGTTTTGCCATAGCCAAATAACATTTCATCATTACCATACGAAGAGTTTAATTGAATATCTGCAGCACTAGGGTTGTCATCATCTTCTAATAATTGTGATTTATTAAATACAAAGTTGCCAGTTTGACTGTCTTTGTATTTAATCCCCCTTACTTGTGATTCAGTATATAACTTTAATACGTGAGTCTGGTCATTTGAATCACCTGTATTAAGGTCAATTCCACTAATTCCGATCACGCCTAAGTCTTTGTCTTCTAGTGTAGATAAGCCCCAATTCATCCACTTTTTAAGTCCTTTATCATAGTTAACATCTGTCAGGGTTTTGTTTTCTTTATTATACCTATTGGTTATTCTTGATATAAATTTGTAATGATTCTTAATTTCATGGGAACTATTCTGTTGATTATCTAATACGGTACTTGAAGAATCAAATACACCTAGAAACGCCGCCATCACCAAAGCCAAAATGCTAGTTGCAACTATAAGCTCAATAAGAGTTATTCCTTTTTTAAAAAATTTCTGATTATTTTTCATCATTATGGCATAAAATAATTCTCCGTAGTGGTATAGATAGTCCTGCTGCCTTTGCTAGTAAAACCGCTACCGCTATCATTTTTCAAATAAAACTCTAGAGTAAACTCTTGTATATCATCAATAAATCCATCTACATTATTAATTTCATCTCTATCAATATTAATAACAACATCCGCATTAGTGTCAGTAGTAAGTAACGCATTATTTTGAGTCATATTATCCCTACTGCTATAACGTAATTTAATGATACCTGGATTAGGATTGGTGAAATTCCAGTCGTCATATTCAATACCGACACCAGCTTGAACATCAGTAGTAGGATCTATATGGTTACGAATATAGTTTTCTATATGATTAAATTGGATTTGAATCATAGAGTCATCCTCAGAGAGCTCTCTTGCCTCTTCCAAATTCCCCATTAATCCTATAATAGCCGATGATGCAATCGCCAAAATACTCATGGCAACAATAATTTCGACAAGAGTAAACCCAATATATTGATTTTTATAACTCTTCATAACTACTAACAATCTATATTAACAGCAAACAATTATTAGACAAGTTTATAATACATCTAATAAACGTTAAGGCAGCTAATGAACGAACATCAGCTGCCTTAACGTTTATTAACGTAGTGTATTTTCTAAAAAGAAGTTGAACGAACCTCTGAGATATCTCTGGCTTTTACTTGATTAGCCTTTGTATTTAGGTTTTTTTGTTTGGGTTCTTCTACTTTTTTCTCTCTCTTTTTGTAAGGAAGGAACTCATTTTTATCCATTCCTAAGTCTATAATCTCTTGATCACTTATTGTATCGCTTAGCTGACCTTTAGCAGGAATCAGTGTAGCTGTGATAAAAATCATTAAATTAGAACTCGAGTCAGATTCTGTGGTGTGAGTAAAAGCCTTACCTAAAAATGGTAAGTCACCTAAAAATGGCACTTTTTTAATATCATTATTTTTCGTGTTTTGAATTAGCCCACCCATAACGATAGTCTCGCCACTGCCAACTGTAACTGTAGTTTCTAGCTTACTAGCTCTAATATTAGGTATACTGACTCCCAAAAAGTCATTCGATCCTGATGGAGAACTGCTCTCAGGCTTAACTTCTAATGTTATGCTATTATCTGGATTAACCTTGGGAGTTACATCCAAAATAATTCCTACTTCTCTAAATTCAAATCCAGATATTGATGTATTACCTGTTTCTGCATTAATCTCAAATTCAGGAATAGGAATTTCTTCTGCGACTGACATCTTAGCCGATACTGAGCTACTGGTAGTAATACGAGGGTTAGCTATTACCTTATTATTTATATCAGTTTTCAAAAAGTCTAGCAAGAGCCTATTACCTATAGGGTTTAATACTGTTGTATAAGGAGCGTTATCACCTCCTAATATAAAGTTACCAGCGGAGATGTCTTCACCTAAAGCTGCTGGCCCACCAAAAACATCACTTTGTACTGGGCTGTCTCCATTTACAGGAAAACCACTAGTTAAAGTTGATGATTGAGAAGGTGGCCCGAAGTTCGCTAAAAAATCACGCCCAAACAAACCTGTCCAAGAAAAATTTAAATCTGCTGTATATGACTGAAATTGACTCCAGTTGATACCCGTTGTACTACCGTTATTTATAGTTACAGTAACAAATGTAGCCTCTATAATTACTTGATCAGGTCCTAAATCAAGCAATGTAATTAAATCTTCTATTTGAGCTATCACTTCCTGACTACCTTGGGCTACTATGGCTGAATTACTCTTGTCCAGAATAATATTAACATCAGCTTTGATTTCTGTTTCAGCAGTGGAATCGCCATCTGCACCCCCTCCAATTTCGGCTCCAGCTCCGCTCTCACTACCATAAGCTTCTGAAATAGCCGTGTAAACATCATCTATATTAGCATTCACAATGGGAAATCTCTTAGAAAAAACTTGCTCGGCTTCAATATGCTTGCTGCTAGCTAATTCTATAAAGTAAATACCCTCATCTAGCGTGTATCTATATGGAGTTGATTTCAATACTGCTTTTAATGCCAAATCAAAATTAACATCAGAGAGATTAATATTAATTCTGCTATCTAAATCTTCGGGTATAACGATATTTACTTCGGCTTCTTTGGCTAGCCTATGTAGCGCACTCTTGGCATCTGAATCTGTTAGCTTTATATTAAATTTACCATCTTCATCTTTTAAAATGTAGTTACTAAACAGTTGAGGTGATTGAATGCTATCACTACCGTCGTCTAATACAATTCCTTTAGTTACCTCAGTATCTTGCGCATGGTTAAAGCACAAGCTAGTAACTACAAATAGTGCAGTAAAGATAAATTTATTAGTTTTTATTAATACTCTCATGATTCTTCTCTTTGATACTTAATGGTATATTCTTTGCCTTCTATAATGAATGTATAATCTTTTGCTTGAGCTCTCGCAAATTGAGCATTTAAGCCATCTACCGTCATTTTCATTCCAGGATCTATGACGGAGCCATCTTTCGTTAATAATGACACGCCCTTGCTTGTTAAAAAAGGTGCGACGAAATAAGTCGCTATTTGATTTAAAACGCTATCGATAACATTATCTCCTGTCGCACCTACACGCGCTTGTCTGACTTCACCTGTAGAACCAAAAGATTCTTTAGTTATTAAAACTTCAGCAAGAGTAAATTTTGTTGCTGCAGTTTTTTGAGCTAAACTTTCGATAGCTTTTAATTTATCTAGTGAATAAACGCGCTGATTAGCTTGTGCTAAAAAGCTCATTAAAAATAAAGCAATGTATATGCTAATTTTTAAAAATGGCTTATTATGAAAATTTGAAGGCGAGGAAATCATGAAAATAATTTAGATATCTTAAATACTTAAATTTGCAGACTATAAGTAACCTTAATTAAATTAATTTAAAAAACAAGTCAAAAATAATCGAGCCACATCATGTTTCTGACACAAAATTGATAAACTGCTTGTAATTGGTTAAACTTTTATTTAAAAAAATACACAATGAAATCACTTATTACTTTAATCTATTTTCATATATCTCTAATTTTATGTTTGTTTATTTTTTCGGTGTCTCTAGCCGAAACTACGGATATAGCAACCTCATCTAATAAAAATGATGCTACTCAGCTCAAAGTTTATCAACTTGAGTTTTCAAAATTAGATAGCACTTCTAGAAAGACATGGATACAGCTACTTGCTAAAGCCAATGAGTCAGCCCTCGCTCCAAAGCCACTAGAAGCTATTAATTATATTGCTCAAGCAGAGGCCATATTTGCATCTCACCCTCAGCTATTAACGCTAAAAACATTATGCTACCTGCAACAAAAAAGACTAGATCTCGCTCTACTATCTGCACAAAAAGCTTATGATTTAGATAGTGAAAATTATACAAGTACTCATAATTTAGCTGAGATTCATTTTGATCTAAATCAATGGGACAAAGCAAAAACTCATTATACTAAGATCCTTGAGAGCAATAATTCCCTCTTTCTTCAGTTTGCATTAGATATTATTGAAATTAAATTAGGTAATATCGACTTGATTAAGCCTAAGTTAGCGACTCTCTCACCATTGAGCTCTGAACCTTACTATTTCTTTCTTAACTATGTAATCACTGCAGAAGAAAACCCTAATAATATCGAAATTCAAAGTGCCTTGATTGAGCAAATTAAATCTATTTATCAATATAATCCTAATCTATTAATACCATGGTTTGATAAACTCAATGCTTCTGGCTACGGGCTTTAATCATGTAGCATAATTGAGTCAATAAGTCTTATTTGACCTATAAAACAAGCAATAACTAATAGCGCTTTAGAGTCTAAACTCGAGCAAGATTTCAATGTATCTACATTGACTACAGTTAAATAATCAATTTTAAATTCAAGCGCGCTTAATTCTTGCTCTAGTTTGCGGCCTATTTCATCAATGCAGAGCTCTTGACTTGAGCTTGTATTGGTATTTTTTGCTGATTGTAGAGCTGCATAAATGAGTGCCGATTTAGCTCTTTGCTCTTTCGATAATCTAAGATTTCTAGAAGACATGGCTAATCCATCTGCCTCTCTCTTAGTTGCTACAGCTATCAACTCAATAGGATAAGATAAATCTCTAATGAGTCTTTTAATGATAGCTATTTGCTGAAAATCTTTTTTACCAAACGCAACCCTGCTGGGTCTAACTAAATTAAATAACTTACTAACGACTAAACAAACACCATCAAAATGACCAGGGCGCGTCGCTCCGCAGAGGCTTAAGCTTAAGCAATTTTCATTAACTGACACACTGGTGTCTGCGGCGTACATATCCGAGCTTTCTGGTATAAATAACACATCAACGTTACTCTCTCTACATAACCTTAAATCCTCATCTATTGTGCTTGGGTAATTATTTAAATCGTTAAGATTATCAAATTGCTTAGGGTTAATATAGATACTTAGAACTAAATACCTTTTTTCATCAGGCTGAGTTTTCGACTTAATGGCTTCACATAGGCTTAAATGCCCTGCATGAAGAGCTCCCATAGTTGGCACTAAATCTACGAAATGCTGGCATTGGTTACGCCATTTTATCAGCTCTTTAGTTGTTTTAATAATAAGCATATTATGTAGCTATTTTTTGAATCCATAATAAAAATGCAGATTTAGTAGAGCTAAACTCTGAATTAACTCTCTTAACCAAAAACTGCTTGTGATCTAGAGATTCAGCCCAAGCTACAACTGCGTCACTCTCAGTATTGCCGCCTTCATGACCTGGATAACACATAATACTAATCACTCCAGCTACCTTTAATTTATCTTTTGAGACATCTAAAGCCTTTAAGGTTTCTTGTGTTTGAGTAATAATTGATTTGTTTGCGCCAGGTAAATAACCTAAATTAAACATAATTGCAGCTAATTGATTAGAATTAACTATTTCAGCTAATTTAGCATGCGAAACAAGGTTTAAGGAATAATTCTCAGAATTTACTCTAGCTTCATTTAGTTTTATCTGTGTGGCTTCTAATGCTTGATTTTGGATATCAAACCCCCATAAAAAACCTTTCACTTCGCCATCTGCTTGTCTTAAGCAATCAATTAAAAATAAAGTATCATAACCATTACCTAATGTTGCGTCTACTACTTCATCATTTGGCTTAATTATATCTGCTAACCACTGTTGTGATTGCCTAAGTGGTGATAATTGCTTAGCTTGCGACATCAGCTTGGCTTGTTTGATTGTCTATAAAGTCTTCATCCCAAATTAAATGCTGAAGCTGTAAATCTTTTGCTTTTTTTTGTGCTTCTGCAGCTCTAGGTCCTTGCGCCTTAGATAAACGTTTTGCAATTCTGTAAGCAGCTTCCCAATTTTGATTAGTTTCTAGTAAACGAATAATATTAAAACTGCAAAGCTCATACCAATACCAACTTTTCACACTCAGCGACTGCTGGCCTTCTAATACAAATAATTTAGTAAACACTTCATAATAGCTATCTAAAGCTAAAGACTCTTTATCAGCTCTCTCATACACCAAGCCTTTAAGATAATGCAATTGAGCGTAATATTTAAATGGTAAACTTTCAGATTTAAGCAATGCATCATAGTTGGCTATAATAGCTTTTAGATTTTGCTGTTTGTTTTCCATATTGTTTTCAAATATAGCAGTCAGTAATTTTAATGCGTCCACTTTAAATTCATAATCTACCTTATCTTTATTAAGAATCTTCTCTAATGAAGCTTTAGCGGCTTCTACATTTCCTGTATCTAAATAAATCTGAGCCAACGCTAAACTTGCCTGTTCCCATAATAAATGCTCTTTATCCACATGTATTTCCATAAATAATTTCTCAGCTAATATTTGTTCTTGTGTTGTATGAATTTTTCTAGCTGACTGCGCAGCAAAAAATCGAGCCATTTGTTTGATATCTTTTTGTATAGCGTTGTCTAAACACTGATTAAATAGAACCAAGGCCTTAAGATAAAAACCGCTTTGGTAATAATATTGAGCTAATTTAAACTCTAGTAATGACTGCTGTTTTTCATCTAACGTATTTAATTCCAGAAATGCTTTTAATTCAACGACTAGCTGATCTGTGTAACCCGCTAACTCTAGGTATCTAAACCTAAGCAAATTGTACTTTTTGTTTAACTCTGTATTAGCCTCAGCTAAAGCCTGCAAGTCATCTAAATAGCCACTTGCTAAATTAAGGTCTAACGGGGTTTTCTCTAATATATGATAAACTAGAGCTAATAGAGCCTCATGTGAACGAGATTTATTGGGGTAACTCTCAAGAAAAATTATGAGTAAATCTTGGGCCTCAAAAGCATTATTACTCACCGAATATAGTGCTTTTTCTAATTGCCACCTCCATTGCTCATCTTCCTCTGTAAATGTTACACTCTCATCAAATATTATACCAACTTGTAACATCCTAGCTAAAGCCGCTTGATAATTAGCTTTTTGCTTTTCTTTATCGGTTAAAATTAAGCTAGCCTCTTTAAATAAATTTTCTGCAGCTAAATAATTTTGTGTCTTCCAATAAGTAGCTGCTTGCCCAAGCAAGCCTTGGGATTTCAAATCCAAACTTAATGCAGAAGAAGTTATAAAATAATAAATATCTTTAGCTTCTTCAAACAGTTTTCGATCTAGACACCATGTGGCTTCTAGCAATAAAGTCTTCATATATAAAAAATGCGCAGGGTGATACCAGCGCAATAAGCTTAATAATTGCCTAGCCTTGTCAAAAGAGACTGCATCACCTCTTCTTTCTAATAATCTAGCTAAGAAAAATAATGCTTGAGCCTGTCTTTCTTCATAATTAAAAGCATGATTTTTAGGGTAAGGGTTTGCAACTACAGAAGCTGCAACGTCTTGCTTAATGTCTAAATTAAGTATCTCAGGTAGCTCTAACCATTGCCAAATTTTAGCTTCTAGATCTTGATTAATCACTCCTGTTTGAGGCAACAAATTAAAGAGCCTTTCAAAGCTTTCTTCTAGCTGACTTGATTGGGGGAAACGATCTAATAAACTCACTAAATTTTCAATAGCTGGTTGGATTCTAGCCAAAGAAATTTGAGCATCTATTTCTACTAACCTAGCATCTATGGCAACTGGATCAGGTAATGTATGCTCCAGGATTGATTCTACTATTTCTGATGCTTTTAGCGCCTGACCATCTATCAAAAGTAATTGAGCCTGAATTAATTGCGCTTGATAGAGAGGCAAGCCATTTAAATTATTTAGTTCAGTCTTAAACCAATTTTTTAATTCATCTATTTTTCCTTCTTCAAGCCATAACTGAGCTTTCCATAATTGAGCTTTTGAATACATAGGCTCTTGCTTTAGCTTTATAACTTGATTAAGTAATGGTTCAACTTTATCTGTGTCATCAATAGCTAACAATAAGCTCACCTGAGACATTAGCAATGTAGGAATTAAACGACTCTCCAACTCTGCACTATTTCTTTGCGCTAAAGCAAAGCTTTCTAAAGCCTTACTAAATAAGCCTTGTCGAGCATAAATCTGCCCTTGCCAGTAAGCATACTCTGACTTACTAGAATCTAATAATTGTAGTGTTTTTTTAGCTTTCTCTAAATCAGGCAAACGTAGGTACAATTCAATCAGCTCTTTTATATATCCTTGTCGCTGTTGAGCTAAGCCTTCTAATTGAGCTTTTTGTTCTAGTTTTTGAAACTCTTTAATAGCTATTTGAAACAACCCGTCATCACGAGCTTGAATAGCTTTATTATACATTTTCTGATTATCATTACTTTGCTGAGTCTCTTGAGCTACTAAGCTAGAAACCATTAAACTACAACTTAGTAGTCCAAAATAAAAAATATACTTTAATAATCTCATTAATCTAAAACTGTATATGACATAAAAATTAAAAAGGCAATCATAAGCATACTCTTGACTATCATAGCTCTCTTCTGCAAGATTCAGAGTAATGAATCGCTTTTCACAACAATTTGCACAAGGCTCCGCAATAGACCAGCTAAAACCACACTCCAAAGCAGCTAAAATTAAATCTCTAATAGAGCCTTTATCTGAACTTGAGTTTGAAACTCTTATCAAGAGAAGCCAACAAATCACTAAACAAAATTTTGGCGATACCATGCGCGTTTTTGCCCCACTATACATCTCTAATGAATGTATTAATAATTGCCAATATTGTGGTTTCTCGCGCGACAATCCAATATTAAGAGTTACATTATCTGTCGAAGAATGCGTACAAGAAGCCAAATTCCTCTATGACAAGGGCTTTCGTAATATCTTACTCGTAGCAGGAGAGCACCCTAAGTTTGTTTCACAAGGCTATTTGCAAGAATGTATCAAAGCCATCAAGTCATTTATACCCTCTATTGGCGTCGAAGTAGGACCAATGGAGCAAGAACAATATGTTGATGTTGTTAAAAGTGGTGCAGAAAGCCTTATTGTTTACCAAGAAACCTACCATCACAAAACTTACACCAAATTACACACAGCCGGACCAAAAAAAGACTTTGATTGGAGGCTTGATTGTCCTGAGCGCGCTTATGAAGCAGGATTTAGACGTATTGGTATTGGTGCATTATTTGGCATGACCAACTGGAAACACGAAGCTATTAGTTTAGCTATGCATCTAGAACACCTATACAAATTAGGTTGGCAAGCACAATGGAGTATCGCTTTTCCTCGGATGCGAAAACACGCAGGTGACGAAAATTTTTCACCTAAAGCAGGACATGAATTATCAGATAGACACCTCAAGCAACTGATTGCAGCTTTTCGCTGTGTATTTCCTCAAGTTAACATTGTACTAAGTACTCGAGAAAACGAAAAGTTACGTAATGAACTCTTTCATGTTGGTGTCACTCACCTATCCGCAGGCTCACAAACTGAGCCTGGAGGCTATACTGGAGCTGGGCAAAAAAACTTACACCACACAGTTAAAGGCAGACAAATAGCACTACCCAAAATCTCTAAATGCGACAAAGCTACTGAACAATTTAGTATTGAAGACAAGCGCCCTATTGAAGAAGTTGCTCACTGGCTAAAAACTCATAATTACGAGGTAGTATGGAAAGATTTTGATGCCTGCTTACTAGAAACTGTTTAATTCACTCCTTAGATCTTACATGACTATCATACTTAACGGTCAGCCCCACTCCCTAAAAGAACCTTGCACAATACTCACTCTTATTGCATCTCTCAATCTTGCAGGAAAACCTATCATTATTGAGTATAACCTTGAGCCACTCAATAAAGATAACTGGTCACAGACTCTACTCAAATCAGGAGACAAGCTCGAAATTATAACCCTAGCAGCCGGCGGATAATTTTTTAATTAAAACTTTGCTTTCAAATACCTACCATTTAATTTAATTATTATGAGTTTCAAAACTGATTTAGAAATAGCCCGTGATGCCCACAAGTTAAATATTTCGGCGATAGGTAAGAAATTATCTATACCTGATTCAGAGCTTATTGCTTATGGAAATGATAAAGCCAAAATATCAGCTAACTACATCCAAACTCAAAAAAACAAACCTGACGGCAAACTTATACTCGTTACTGCTATTAACCCTACTCCAGCAGGAGAAGGCAAAACGACCACTACTGTAGGCTTAGGTGACGCCCTTAATCTCATAGGTAAAAAAACTGACAAAACAGCCATGATTTGCATACGCGAAGCATCGCTTGGCCCTTGTTTTGGCATGAAAGGTGGTGCAGCAGGTGGCGGTTACGCACAAATTGTACCTATGGAAGAAATGAATCTTCATTTTACGGGTGACTTCCATGCCATTACCTCTGCTCATAATTTACTAGCAGCTATGATTGATAATCATATTTACTGGGGTAATGAACTAGAGATTGACTCACGCCGTGTCACCTGGAACAGAGTCGTCGACATGAATGACCGAGCACTAAGGAAAGTTACCACATCTTTAGGTGGAGCGACTAATGGCTACCCACGTGAAAGCAGTTTTGATATTACCGTTGCATCAGAAGTGATGGCTATTTTCTGCTTAGCATCTGACTTGCAGGATTTAGAAGAGCGCTTAGGTAGAATTATTGTCGCTTATCGTAGAGATTTGAGCCCTATTTATTGCAGCGATATCCAGGCTCAGCAAGCAATGACCGTGTTATTAAAAGATGCCCTCTTACCTAACCTAGTGCAATCTTTAGAACATACACCTGCCTTTGTCCATGGCGGTCCTTTTGCCAATATTGCTCATGGCTGTAATTCTGTCATCGCTACTAAAACAGCACTTAAACTCGCAGACTATGTTGTGACAGAAGCTGGATTTGGCGCAGATCTAGGTGCAGAAAAATTTATCAATATCAAATGCCGCAAAGCAAAGCTAACCCCTAGTGCTATTGTCTTAGTCGCTACAGTTAGAGCCATGAAAATGAATGGAGGGTTAAGCAAAGAGCAATTAGATACAGAAAATACTCAAGCAGTATTAGATGGCTGTCCTAATTTAGGTCGACATATTAATAATCTCAAGCAATTTGGCGTACCTGTAGTGGTGGCTATTAATCACTTTTACAGTGACACCCAAGCTGAAATCAACACTATCAAAGAGTATGTCAACACCCAAGGCTGTGAAGCTATACTATCTAAACACTGGGAGCTAGGAGGCAAAGGAGCAGAAGAGCTAGCCTTAAAAGTTGAGCAACTAACAGAGCAAAATCATGATGCTAATTTCAAACTACTTTATAAAGATGAGCTCCCATTACTGGAAAAAATCAAAACTATCGCAAGCAAAATCTATCACGCCAAAGATGTGAGCATCGATGACAAACTCATCAAGCAACTAGATATATGGACTCAACAAGGCTACGGAGAATTACCTATTTGCATGGCAAAAACCCCTTACAGCTTTAGTGCTGACCCTACACTACGTGGTGCTCCTGATAACCATGTTTTACCCATACGAGAACTAAGGCTATCTGCAGGTGCAGGGTTTATCGTCGTGGTATGTGGTGATGTCATGACTATGCCAGGGCTACCCAAAAAACCTGCAGCACAAACAATTAAGCTTAATGAACTCAACCAAATTGAAGGCTTGTTTTAATTCATACTTAGCTTAACTTTATTTAATCAAAGCAGTTGATTAATGTGAATTGAATTTTAGAGATTATGGGGCAAACAACAAACGACTTAAAATTAGCAATCGTTGAAGCTATCGAAACGCAAAATAAAGAGCTTATTCAGCAGCTAATACCTGAGTTGCATGCTTTTGATATAGCTGATATTTACGAGAACCTTACAGAAGAGCTTAAAACTTACTTCATTAAGTTTATACCACTCGAAGACAAAGTTGATATTCTCCCCGAAGTTAGTGCTCAATCTGCAGAAGCTATTTTCGAAGATCTAGATAACAAGAGCCAACGTACTCTAATTAGTGAGCTAAAGGATGATGACAGGGTTGATATTCTACAACGTATTGAGCCTGAGCTAAGTGTTAAGCTTATCAGCTTACTCAAAAAAGATCAACAAGACCTAACCGAGAGTCTATTACGTTACGATGAATCCTCAGCAGGTGGGCGTATGACTACCAACGTTGGTAAAGTTCATATTAATATGTCAGTTAAAGAAGGTATTGATAATTTACGTGAAATTTACGAGAACACAGGGACTTTAGCTCGTATCTTTGTAGTGGATGACGATGATAAATTATGTGGAAAATTACGTCTAAGAGACCTAGCTTTTAATAATTGGGATACACCAATTAACAGCATTGTTCAAGAAGCCAACCATAGCATCTTAGCCAACGAAGATCAGGAACTTGCTGCAAAACTAATCAAGGATTATGATTTACTCGCTCTACCTGTAATCAATGAGTTTAATCAACTCCTAGGAGTCATCACAGCGGATGATGCTATGGAAATTTTAGAGCAAGAATCTACGGAAGATATTGAGAAAATAGCAGGTATTTCAGGTGAGGTCAGCTTCAATCCTTACATGCAAACTTCTATTTTTTCTCATATCAAAAAGCGTTTTCCCTGGCTATTTATTCTTGCTATCATGGCTATTTTCTCGGGCATGATTATGATGCGTTTTGAATCCATCCTTACTAGCCTATTTCTTCTAGCACTTTATCTACCTATGGTCGTATCAGCAGGTGGCAACTCAGGAGGCCAAGCTTCAACCGTTATTATTCGTGCTATGTCTCTTGATGAAATCAGCTTACAAAACAGCTTAAAAGTACTCTGGGGAGAGTTCCGCATTGGGGCTATCCTAGGCTTCATTATTGGACTCTTTATTGCGAGCATCTCTTATATAGCCCTACCTTTATTTGATGTAGAAATACCAGCTAACATCACCTTAAAAAACTTCTCCATTGCTATATTTCTAGCTATTAGCATACAAATAACAGCTTCTAATATAGCTGGAGCACTACTCCCTCTGCTAGCTCGTAAATTCAAAGTTGACCCAGCTGTTATCGCAGCTCCTATCATTACTACACTCGTAGATGTAACAGGCTTGCTTATCTACTTTTGGATTATCAAAAGTTTCATCTTCTAATTTTTAAAATATTGGTGAGGTTAATTCTACCTCCACCTCTATCTTATGTAGCTCAAAACCCTTGGAGTAAATTCGTGATTGGGGTGATTAGGTTTTGTTTCAAAACCTGCTTTTTTATAGTTAGCTTTTTCAAAAAAATCGTTGTTGTAACAACAAAAAAATACAGCTAAATCAACTCAGCGATTGAATAGGGAGCTGATAAGACTGGAGCAAAGCGACAGCCCTTTAGGGTGAGCGACAGCCAAAGTTTGGCTGGGCTCATCAAATCAAAAACTCAACCACCATCATTCCTTAAAACTTAGAGTCTAAAGGAAACCGGTTAATATGCCATTGATTAGCTTGCGATACTCCAGGCTGTGACCTTATAGCTCTTCTAAGAGAACGAATCACATCACAGTAATTAACCTCAGATGAACCCTCATTCTTGTACACCTCTTTTGCATTTTTTATTGCTACTTTTAGCTCACCTACTTCAATTTTATTTATAGTGGCATTTTTCTCTGCTTCTTCAGCCAACTCAATGAGCGCAAATAATCCAGGGCGATACGCATACCCATACTTAAGAATTAAGCTGTCTGGGGTATCGCGGTTAACTTCAATCATCGAAGGGAATTTCGACTCAGATCTAACCATAAAACCATTCTCATCTCGACAATAGAAAACGGCATGCGTTGCTCCTGGAGGCATTCTTGCCTCTAGTTTACCATTAGTCATAGTTGCATGAGTCATAAACCATTCCTCACGCTTACCTCCCGTTTGATCGAGTAATGGTGGATTAAGAGTATAAAGAAGCTTAGCATTCACAATCTTAGCTTTACCTTCTCCTGTTTCATAAGTCATCCACACAACATCCCTATCTGAGCCTTGATTAATCATAGCTGGAATTTGATTAATTATCTGCTTATCATCCCAACTAATAGCATTTTTAAACGGTGCTCTAGCTCCAACAGATTTTTGATATTGCTCAAGATCTGTTAGCAAAGACTTAACGACTTCAGGTCTACTTTTAGCCAGATTGACAGACTCGCTAATATCCAATGCGTTCCCTTCTTTGTCACTAATTTGAAATAACTCAATAAACTCTTTTCCATCCTTAAGATCATAATTTTTCAGTAACTTCCATGGCCCTTTACGAATACCTGCGCACATGTGGCTAGCCCAAGGAAAATGAAAATAAAGCGATTCACGCTCTTGCCCGTTGAGTAAATACGCCTTATCTGTTTTCCCCTGTAAAATAGGCAAAATGTTAGCACCTTCCAAATCAAGAGATCCATCTTGGCTCACACCAGCCATCGCCATATAAGTAGGAAACATGTCAATAAGAGAAATAACAGTTTTGCTCACTGAACTCTTCTTAATATCAGGACCACGAATCACAAATGGGATTCTAATCCCACCCTCATAAGCATTGAGTTTACCTGCGCGTAAAGGTGAATTATCAGTAACCGACTCATGACTATAGCCTAGCCATCCTCCATTATCAGAACTAATCATGATGTAAGTATTCTCGATTAGCTTCTTCCCTGGGTTTCTTGGGTCATCAGTTTTTTCTAAGTAATCAACTACTTGCCCAACCATCCAATCCACAGTATCCACCATACTAGCATAATATGGATTGGAGTGCCCAGACTTAAGCTTACTTAGAGATTCAGCATCCTGAGGAAATGGAATCCCCATTTTTTCAAGATAGAGTTTAAAACGCTTTAAATCACGTGTTCCTAAAGGACCATGAACATAATACGGGCAAAAATTAAGAAAAAATGGATCAGCTTTATGTTTATTCATAAAACCTAAAGCCAAATTCAAAGGTAGATCAAATGGTCGTTCCTCCTCATCGAGTTGATATGGATCACTTTCTTTAGCTGTAGCAAACCCTTTAATACGATTTGGCTTCATCGGAGTCCAACTTCCAGAAAATATATGTTGTTTCTTAGGCGTCATATTCAAAATATCAGGATCATTATAATATCTATTTGAGTTTGCTTCAGTGTAACTAAAATCAAAACCTTGATGAACAGGAAACGGATAACCTGCAAATTTTCCTCCAGCATGCCATTTGCCAACATGGCCTGTTCTATAGCCAGCACTTTTGAGAACCTTAGCAATTGTAGGCTCCTCTACAGCAAGACCATAAGGATAATAAGGTGCCACATATTTTCTATTATCATCGAGACGACGAGGAACTCTCCCACCAAGAACATGATAAACACCTGTTGTCCCTGGAAACTGACCACGAAGATAAGACACTCTAGAAGGGGCGCAAGTTGGAGCCGGTGAATAAGCCTGAGTAAACCTCATACCATCTACAGTTAATTTATCTATATTTGGCGTTTCATAAACAGGCTTCCCCTCTATTTTATGGCTAGCAACATCCTGCCAACCTAAGTCATCAATGAGAATATGAACTATATTTGGTTGAATGCTTTTTACATCAGCATGAATAGCACTTGTTAGCAGTGCTACAACAATAACTCTTGATAGCTTAAACTTAATTTTATACATATTATCTTTTTTATTACTTATTACTTATGTTATTACAATGTCTAATTTAGAAATTTTCTGCAAGCCATAAAAGGGGGCCGCAATTGTTGTCTTTTAAAAGTTTATTTAAACAAGGTAATAATTAATGTTATAGCTAACGTACTGATATTAGATGCGGGGTGATTAAACTGATGTGTGGCAAAACTATTAATCTTTACACAAAAAGCCACACTCAATTGCTTGAGTGTGGCTTAATCATACGGTTTATTTCAATGAGTGGGAGAACCTGCTAAATAAAGAAATCCCAATAAATAAAATAAATTATTTGAGATGATTGATGGTTATTATATTGAGATGGATACGAGGCACTTAAGCTAAGCTGTATTGACATACAGCTTGCTTAAGTAACGACGTAGACGCTCAATGGTATCATCAAGCACTCAAATAATTACATCATGCCCATCCCTGGAGGCATTCCACCTGCACCGTGATCATGATGATGATCATCTGCTACGGGCTCAGGAATGCTTGCAATTAAACATTCTGTTGTTAAAAGTAATCCTGAGATTGAGGCTGCGTGTTGTAGGGCCGAACGTGTCACTTTAGTTGGATCAACGACACCTGCTTTTAGAAGGTCTTCGTATTCTCCTGTAGCTACGTTGTAACCAATATTTCCTGATTCAAGTTTTACTTTTTCTACAATAAGAGACGCTTCGATTCCTGCATTGTAGACAAGCTGGCGTAATGGAGATTCGACTGCGCGACGGATAATTTCTGCGCCTGTAGCTTCATCACCTTCTAAAGAAAGTGAGTCAACAGCACATTGAGCACGAAGAAGCGCTGTTCCACCACCTGGCACGATACCTTCCTCAACGGCGGCACGTGTGGCATGTAGAGCATCATCTACGCGGTCTTTTTTCTCCTTCATTTCAGTCTCTGTGGCAGCACCTACATTAATAACTGCTACACCACCTGCTAGTTTAGCAAGACGCTCTTGGAGCTTCTCACGGTCGTAGTCAGATGAAGTTTCTTCGATTTGACGGCGAATTTGAGTGACTCTACCTGTAATGGCTTCACTTGCACCTAAACCTTCTACCACTGTTGTTGTATCTTTGGTTATGACAATGCGCTTAGCTTCACCTAAGTCCTCAAGTTCGAGGTTTTCAAGTTTAACACCCAAGTCTTCTGTGATGCATTTACCACCTGTGAGTACTGCTATGTCTTCAAGGATTGCTTTTCTACGGTCACCAAAACCAGGAGCTTTAACAGCCGCGATATTAAGTGTACCACGAAGTTTATTAACCACAAGAGCTGCGAGAGCTTCGCCTTCTATATCTTCGGCAATAATAAGGAATGGACGACTTGTCTTAGCTACTTTTTCAAGTAGAGGCAAGATATCTTTGAGACTTGAGATTTTCTTTTCAAAAATCAAGATATATGGGTTGTCTAAATGAGCCTCCATTGTCTCAGGATCAGTAGTAAAGTAAGGAGATAGATAACCTTTGTCAAATTGCATACCTTCAACTACGTCGAGGTATGTTTCGATGCCTTTGGCTTCTTCTACAGTAATTGTACCGTCTTTACCTACTTTATCCATCGCCTCAGCAATGATGTTACCGATTTCCGCATCCCAGTTAGCAGATACAGTCGCTACTTGAGCCACTTCTTTGCTGTCTTGTACTGGCTTAGAGATTTCAGCAAGCTTAGCTACGATAGCGTCTGCTGCCTTTAAAATACCTCTTTGTAGTGAGATTGGATTAGCACCTGCGGTTACGTTTCTTAGACCTTCACGGTAGATAGCCTCTGCAAGTACAGTTGCTGTAGTTGTTCCATCACCTGCAACATCTGAAGTTTTCGATGATACTTCTTTGATGAGTTGCGCACCCATATTTTCATAAGGGTCTGTAAGGCTTATTTCCTTGGCTACTGATACACCGTCTTTTGTGATATGAGGTGAGCCATAGCCTCTTTCTAAAATAACATTACGACCTGATGGTCCTAAGGTTACTTTAACTGCTGCTGCGAGCTTTTCTACACCGGCAAGCAATGCTTTGCGGGCGTCTTCGTTGAATTCTAGTTGTTTTGCCATAATAATTTGTAATTAATAATAAAGGTTAAATTAACTGAGGATACCTAAGATATCGTTTTCAGCGAGAATAAGGTACTCGACACCATCTAATGTGATATCTGTTCCTCCATATTTAGATATAATAACAGTATCTCCTTCGTTTACTGCGAATTTGATTATGTTACCTTTTTCATCTACACCTCCTGTTCCTAAAGCAACTACTTCTGCTTCCTGAGGTTTCTCTAATGCTGAGTCTGGCAGTACAATACCTCCAGCGCTTATTTCTTGTGCATCTAGTCTCTTGACTAAGACTCGATTTCCTATTGGTTTAATATTAGCCATCATTTTTATTTAGTTTAATTTAGTGTTAAATAGCAACGCCTTAGACGTAAGACGTTGTTTAAATTTTTGGGTTGATTATTTATCTGATTTTTCCTCCTCGACAACTTCAGCATCTACTACTTTGCCTTTGGCGGCTTTTGGCTCAGAACTTTGAGGCTCTTCGGAGTTCATTCCTCCCATGTCAGGAGCTCCCTGAGCACCTGCTTGAGCTTGTGCCGCTTGCATTAACTCTGAAAGCGATTCCTGCAAGTCTGCTTGAGCTGTTTTAATAGTTTCAATATCATCAGCTGCAATCGCATCTTTGAGTGTTTGGAGCTTGGCTTCGATAGGAGCTTTGATCTCTGCAGGAAGTTGCTCACCTTGCTCTTCAAGTTGTTTTTCAACTTGATGAACGAGGTTGTCGGCTTCGTTTTTAGTTAGTATAGCTTCAGCTTTTTGTTTGTCTGCTTCTGCGTATGTTTCTGCATCAGCTTTAGCTTTTTCGATTTCCTCTTGTGAAAGACCGCTAGAGCCTTCAATGGAAATTTTTTGCTCTTTACCTGATTTCTGATCTTTAGCTGAAACATGCAAGATACCATTAGCATCGATATCAAAAGTCACCTCAATCTGAGGAGTGCCGCGCGGAGCTGGATCAATACCATCTAAACGGAAGTTACCTAAATGCTTGTTGTCAGCGAACATTTTGCGTTCACCTTGACAAATTTGAATATCCACTGCTGGTTGATTATCTGCAGCTGTTGAGAATACTTGTGACTTTTTAGCTGGAATTGTCGTGTTACGCTCAATCATAGCTGTAGCAATATTACCCATGGTCTCGATAGAAAGTGTAAGTGGGCTCACATCGAGCAAAAGAACATCATTAACATCTCCTTGGAGTACTCCACCTTGAATAGCTGCTCCTAGAGCTACCACTTCATCAGGGTTGACACCTTGGTGCGCATCTTTACCTGCAATTTCTTTGGCAATCTCTTGAACTTTAGGCATACGAGTCATACCACCCACAAGAACAAGTTCACTAATTTCACTCGCAGTTACACCAGCTTCTTTGAGGCAGCGCTCAGTAGGTATTTTGGTACGCGCAAATAAATTAGAGGTAAGCTTCTCAAGATCTGAACGTGAAATAGTTCTTTGAATATGCTTAGGACCTGTCGCATCAGCCGTAATAAATGGAAGATTAATGTCATAACTCTGAGTAGAACTGAGTGCTATTTTTGCTTTTTCTGCTTCTTCTTTAATACGTTGCAGTGCGTCTGCTTGATCTGAAAGGTCAATACCCTCTGCAGTTTTAAACCCAGCTACAATATCTTTAATCAAAGCGTTATCCCAGTCATCACCACCAAGAAGAGTGTCACCATCTGTAGCAAGGACTTCAAACACACCGTCACCAATTTCAAGCACTGAAATATCAAATGTACCTCCACCTAGGTCATACACTGCGATTTTCTCATCACTCTTTTTATCAAGTCCATAGGCAAGTGAAGCTGCTGTTGGCTCATTAATAATACGGCTAACTTTGAGTCCCGCAATTTCACCAGCTGCTTTAGTAGCACTACGCTGTGAATCATTAAAATAAGCAGGCACTGTAATGACAGCTTCTGTAATAGGCTCACCTAATTTAGATTCTGCGTCTACTTTAAGCTTACCAAGTACCATGGCTGCAATTTCTTGTGGAGAAAACGCTTTTTTCTCACCTTCAATTTCAACTTGAATATGAGCATCACCATTAGCTGCCTCTACGATTTCGTAAGGAGTGTTTTTTTCATCTGCACTTAGCTCTGAAAATTTGCGACCGATAAAGCGTTTTGCTGAATAAATAGTATTCTTAGGGTTAGTTACAGCTTGTCTTTTTGCTGCTTGCCCTACCAAACGTTCACCTGACTTTGTAAAAGCTACAATAGAAGGTGTTGTTCTTGCTCCTTCTGAATTTTCCAAAACTACAGACTTACCCCCGTCCATGATTGCCATACATGAATTAGTGGTTCCTAAATCAATTCCTAGTATTTTACCCATAATATTTTTTAATGTTAAATTGCTAAACCTTAAGTTCGTTTAAAGTTCGTATACCTTATATGTTGCATATTTCTTGCCAAAGTTTATTTTAGATTGAATTTTTATAAAAAACTTTTAAAAAACCTTATTAAATATAGCTATTTAGCGTTTATTAATTGTTACAGGCTTTTAAAAAGTCTCTGAAAATTTTGTAGTTTTTTTTAATAGCATACTTAAAAATAAGACAAAATGTCTCGATTCGCAATTCTTGTATAGACAAATTGTCACCATTTACTAAGCTAGAAAACTATCACACTTTTATTTTAATCTTTAAATAAAAAAAGGCAGGCTCAAATGAGCCTGCCTTTGAATTAAGATCAATCAATAATTACTTACTGATTTGATGCATGTGTACCTCTTGTTGAGGGTAAGGAATAGAGATACCTTCTTTATCAAATTCTTTTTTGATAGCTTCGTTTAGAGCAAAATTAACCGCCCAGTAGTCAGCAGTTTTAACCCACGGTCTGACAACAAAGTTAACACTACTGTCAGCAAGTTCTGATACGGCTATCGTCGTAGCTGGTTCAGCTAATACTGATGTGTTAGCCTTGACTACGCGCTCAATGACTTCTTTGGCTTTGTCGATGCTATCGCCATAACCAATGCCAAATACTAAATCTACACGACGTGTATCATTAGCAGAGTAGTTAGTCATATTTCCAGCCATAACCGCTGAGTTAGGAATCACTATTAATTTATTATCACCTGATAATAATTGTGTTGTCAAAATTTCAATTTTATGTGCTACACCTGCAGTACCTGCTACTTCGATAAAATCACCGAGTCTAAACGGACGAAGTAAAAGAATCATAATACCAGCAGCAAAGTTAGAAAGAGAATCTTTAAGAGATAAACCAATAGCTAAACCTGCTGAACCAAGTACAACAGCAAGAGAGGTTGTTTCTACACCTAGTTTGCCTAAAGCCGCAATCGTTACTACAATCACTAAAGCAAAATAAGTAACATTTTTAGCAAAATTAGCAAGAGCCGCATCTTCCTGCTTCTTGTTTACAGCTTTTTCTACTAATAAGCTAAGTTTTTTGGCAATAAATTTACCAATAACAAAAATTAACCAAGCAAGGACGAGGGCAATAAGTAAATCTAAACCTCTAGTTGAGATCCACGTGACAACATTTTCTAAGTATTTTTCAATATTCATAATGATTTATAATATGTTATTAACAAAAACCAAATTCTATAAATTAAGTCAATCTTTATCTTTTTTGCATGATGATACTTACCCAAGGTTGATTATCCACTTCGTGCTTATCTAATAAAGTCAGCCCTTGATTTTCAAAGCCTTGCCTTACTTCTGGCCACTGTTCTTTGAGTATGCCTGAGCTAATGAGGTACCCCTGTGGTGCTAATGCTTGGTTTATATTAGCTGCAGCACCTATTAAAATTGTAGAAAATAAATTAGCAGCAATTAACGGCACTTGCTTAGCTGGGCTCCATTTTAAGACATCTTGCTGAGCCAGCTCAATACCTGTTATTTGGTGATGCTCTACATACCCTGCGGCGCTTTGAATAGCTTGCTCATCCCAATCACAGGCCCAAACAGAGCTAGCCCCTAAATATCGTGCCGCAATAGCAAGTATACCAGTACCCGTGCCTAGGTCGTACATCTCCCAGTTCTCTTTCAATTTAGGAGCTATATCGCAAAGATTGCGCAAACAAGTAGCTGTCGTCTGATGATCTCCAGTCCCAAAAGCTAAGCGGGGAGGAAAACTTAATACATCTCGATTAGGGTGCTTAAGTCTTAGCTCAGAGAGGTAGTCTGCACTTTCTTTTTGCGTGATGATAAACTTATCTTTAATTTTAATTAGCTTATCTGATATTTCTTGTTTAGAAACCCAGTCTTGAGTCTTTACAGCTCGGATACTTCCGCCAAACATTTTTTGTAAAGTGTCAATTTCTTCCTTGCTTTCTAAGAATGCTTGAATACGTATTTTTTCTTTTTTCTGCCCAAAATACTCAATGCTAAATTGTGGACACCAAGCTAAACGCTCACTCCAAGCATCTTCCCATTTACGCGAAGACAGTTTACTCCAAACCCAACAACTTATCTCCTCGTCCTTCATGGTATCTATTAATTAAACCGATAAGTTTGATTTTCATAAACTCCAGCTTCAATGAGAGCTGGCTGAGTGCCGTTATTAATGAAACTGACATCACCTTTAATAATAACGCCTTCTTCAAAAATAAATTTTTCTTTAAGACTTAGATTGCTCGCCAGCCTAAGGGATGGAGTTGCACCTAAATGATTGGCTTGATTTAAATATTTATAATAATCACCTAAATCTACTAATGGAGCTTTATCTTCCGTGTTAAGAGTGAGAACTGATTGAGCATTAAGTGTATAAGCATCTGAACGAACTAACCACCAATCATTCACTGTTTTAACTGGCATGAATCGCTCACGACCAACCTTTAATAAGCTTGTTTGTTCTGCTTCATAACAACTTATCGCACTGCCCATCGCTGTTTCTAATTGTAAGATCCTGGGTGAGTGCTTGTTTGCGGGATCTATTTGTTTTTCATTTTGAATTAAATTAAGAGGTAGCACCCCCTCATGTTTAATTAATAAATCCAGTAATACTCGTAAATCAACCCAAAGGTTATTTGTATTAAAATATTGGTATTTTTCAATATCTTCAAAAGAGCTTAGATCTTCAGGCAAGCATTGTGCTTTTTCTCTTAAAATTAATTGTTTACTTTGTTTATCTCTCGCCAAGTGCCCCCCTTTCTTGTCAGCTTTGCTGCGCTCACAAACCTCCATCACAAAAGCTAATTGACGCTCTTTGATGTAACTTAAAATACCTGGATCAAAAATAGCTCCTAAATTATCCATATTAGAGATAAATGCATAACGTTTACCCTGTTTGATTAATTTTTCTAATTTACCACTAGTATAAAGTTTTGTGTATATATCTCCATGACCAGGAGGGTTCCATTCTAATTTAGTATTTTGAGGGTAAATAGCTGGTTGTCCTGTTGCTTTATCGATACGTGGCACTTGATTTTGCAAAAGCTCTATATCTTGCGCGCTTACACCTAATTCATTTAACTCTGCTTGCTTATGCTCTCGCAAATAATCCAAAGTCATTTTTGAAGAATTAAAACTATTTAGTAGAAGAAACTGAACATCAACACCATAGTTTTTACGTTGTGCAATAATTTGCTCAAGAGCTAAATCAAGAAAACTTTTATCTTCTTTGATCCTTACAAAACTTTTAGGTTTATCTAGCCCCATACTTGTACCTAACCCTCCATTTAGCTTAATCACTACCAATTCATTAAGTAGCTGTTTATTTACAGGGATAGATTTAATAATCTGCATGCAAGGCAGTTCGTCTATAGGTTCTAAAGTAGATTCAGGGATATAACCTTGTTCCTCATTTTTATTAAGGCTTAAATAAGCCTGTGAGAAAAAATGCTGCGCCGTGCTGTCCACACCTGCTTGTTGCATTTTTTCTTTAAAAAACTTTAAATTATCTATATTAATTTTCATGAAACAGTAGAGAGCAAGTAGCTTGGCTTATCCATAGAGTTTTGTCAAATTTAGAACTAAACCCTACCGGGAAAACTCAATATTCATAGACTTATAAGAGTTTTATATTGAGCTCTATTTCGTGCTCTGCTTTGTGCTCACAAAGGTACTTATCAGTAAACAAGCTGCACTAATACATATACAGCTATCAGCCACATTAAAAGAAGGCCAGTGATAAGAACCAAATTGAAAATCAAGAAAATCAACTACATATCCAGATTTAAATCTATCCCATAAACTAAATTGGCTTACTGATTCCAAGATAAAACCTTGTATCAATCTGTCAGTTAAATTCCCTATGATACCCGCAGCAACAAAAGCTCGAGCCAACTTACTCCATTTATTTTCTACAAACATTTCATGGTTCCAATATTTAATGAGTAAAGTAAACGCTGTTATTAAAATTAATGGAAATAAAATAATTGACCAGCTCTGCCCATTACCTAAGCCAAATGCCATCCCTGTATTGTGTACACGTACAATATTAAAAAAATCAGGAATTACCTCTATAGATTTCCAGCCAAACCCAGGCTCAGGAAAATTCAATACTATCCAAAATTTAGAAATTTGATCAATAATATACAGGGGTAAACTCAAGGTTAGCAAAAGCTTTGCCTTAGAGTCTAAGTAACCTGTCGTATCAGTCATCGATTTAGTGAGTTATTTTTTTATAATCTAAACCTTAACCATGACTTGCTCACAACGCCCACAGCAGTCAGAATTTTCGGCAATAGTTTCATAACGACGACAACGCGGGCACATAACATGAGCAGACTTGCTAGCTACTACTTTTAAGTCAGGCCCCTTATTTACTACTAAATCAGAAATAATAAAGAACTCTTTGGCTTCAGCTGTATTTTGCAACCACTCCCAAGCTACGTGACTATCTGGCGCTGTTAATTCGATAAGAGCCTCATTATTTTTAGCAAATGCCTTAGCTTGAACCTGGGCTTCGATGGTGGCTTGAATTTGACCACGTAATTTGAGTACTTCTTCTACCAATTCTGAATTTTCACGTCCTGACCATGCTAAATTTAGCTCTGGAAAGTCTTGTTCATGCACACTACCTTTATACCCCGCATGCTGCCAAGCCTCCTCAGTAGTAAAAGCAAGAATAGGGGCCAAAAGCTTAACTAAGCTATTAAATACTTGCTGAATCACATAGACACTCACCTGACGCTTAGGATTATCTAAACCATCACAGTACATTCTATCTTTAGTGATGTCGATATACAGCGCGCTTAAATCATTGGTACAAAACTGATTAATAGTTGTAAAAACCTTGCGGAAATCATAATTATCATAAGCCTGTGTTGTGGTTAGAGTTAGTTGGTTCAAGCGCTCCATCAACCACTTGTCAAGCAGGGTAAAATCAGACAAATCAGGCTGAGCTACTTGCTCTGCTTCTGGGATATTACCAAGAAGAATACGTAAGGTGTTGCGTAAACGACGATATGGTTCAGTAATTTGCTTAAATAAATCTTCACCAAATGGGACCTCATTTTGCCAATCAACACTTGAAACCCATAAACGAATAATATCTGCACCATACTTATTATAAAAATGAGCTGCGTCAATTGGCTTACCACTCTTCTGTGCGTCAGATTTAGAAAGCTTACTGCTTTTCTTATCTTTATCTACCACAAAACCATGAGTGAGAACCTTTTTGTAAGGAGCTGTATTGCGAGCTGCCAAGCTGAGCATTAATGAACTCTGAAACCAACCACGGTGTTGATCAGTTGCTTCAAGGTACAAATCAGCAGGAGCTGATAACTCATCATGATTATCCAGTACAGCATGATGACTACAACCTGAATCGATCCAGACATCAAGAGTGTCTCTGCCACGCTTAGTGCCTGCAGGCAAATCAAAATCTAAGGCCAATTGCTCATCACTTAGTTCAAACCAAAAATCACAGCCTTCTTGTTCCACGCGAGTAGCTATTTTTTCAATTAACTCAGCCTCTAATATCACTTGTCCATCAACTGCAAAAAATGCAGGAACAGGCACCCCCCATGTGCGTTGACGTGATACACACCAATCTGGGCGAGATTCAACTGTGCCATATATACGATTACGTCCCCAATGTGGCAACCATTCAACCTTATCTATCTGTTCTAATGCTTGTTCACGTAAACCTTTTTCATGACCTTCTGTTGCTGCTAATGAGATGAAAAATTGTTCAACAGCACGAAAAATAACTGGTTTTTTAGAGCGCCAACAATACGGATAAGAGTGCTTATAAGCCATCTGCCCCATTAGAGCTTGCTTGACTTCTAGGTGCTCAATCACCCAATTATTACCCTTAAATACATGCAAGCCAACTAACTCATCAATGCCACACTCATCAGTATAACAACCAGCATCATCTACAGGAGACAATAGACCTAAATTGTTTTTTTGTCCAATTACGTAATCATCCATACCGTGACCAGGTGCAATATGTACAATTCCAGTACCGCTTTCAGTAGTTACAAAATCAGCTAAGACTACCGGTGATTCACGCTTAATAAATGGATGATGAGCAATACTTCCCTCGAGTTCTGAGCCTTTAAATTTAGCTACAACTTGTTTGACCTCATATGCGCACTTCTCGCAAAAATCATCGACTAAAGCTTCGGCTAATAATAGTTGCTCAGATTGCCCACTATTAGATTCTCCTATACCTACTAAATTCACTACCACGTAATCAATGCTGTCATTTACAGCCACAGCAAGGTTAGCGGGCAATGTCCATGGAGTGGTTGTCCAAATGACTAAACCTAAATCATCGGTTAAGCCTGAAATACTAGATTTAGCAGCCTCACTAGGTTGCCAATTAAACTTAACCCATATGGCTGGACTCGTCTTATCTTGATATTCAATCTCTGCTTCAGCTAGAGCTGTACCTGCTCCAAAACTCCACAATACAGGCTTGCGGCTCTGGTATACTGCGCCACGCTCAACAAGTTTTTTAAACACACGTAAGATAGAGGCTTCATAGCTCGGGCTCATAGTGAGATAAGGCTCATTCCAATTCGCTAATACACCAAGACGCTTAAAGCTCTCACGCTGTGTATCAATCCAGCCACTGGCAAACTCTGCACAACGCTTACGTATCTGAGCTGTTTCTAAATTTTTAGCATCTTGCGTTACTTTATATTCAATAGGTAAACCATGACAATCCCAACCAGGCACATAAGGAGCAGCAAAACCTGCCATTGTTTTAGATTTAATAACTAAATCTTTAAGTGTCTTATTAAGTGCTGTTCCCATATGCACATCGCCATTAGCAAATGGAGGACCATCATGTAACACAAATTTAGGAGCGCCCGAAGCCTTGCGCTTATTGTAAATACGATTATACAAGTCTTCATCTTGCCATTTTTGTACAAAACCAGGTTCTTTTTGTACTAAATCACCACGCATTGGAAAACTCGTCTGTGGCAACTGAATCGTATCTTTAAAATTTTTCTTAGCGTTCTCGCTCATATCACATGTAAAATTAACAAAAGTTTTAGGGCGTGAAGCTACCAAGCACATTCACAATAGTCAATATTTAAGGGTTCGCTTATTAGTATTGTTAATACTAAATCTTATAGTAACAAACCTGCTTTATAAAATATTTACTTTGTTAGTAGATAAACTATTGATTCATAAATATCTATGATAGTTTTACATAAAAAAACTACAAACAATCATATTTTGAGTGCAAACGTGGATACTTTTCTAACTAAATATCACAAAACTTTGAATGAGGGCATTTATCAGCAAAACAGCTTGATCCTATTCGGATTTGAGAACTTTGATGAACGCATCCTGCGGTATATTCACCTTGCCTATTGCTTTCATCTTCTTTTTACCTTCTTTTTGTTTTTCTAGTAATTTACGCTTACGTGAAATATCACCACCATAACACTTGGCGGTCACATTCTTACTCATAGCTGATATGGATTCACGAGCAATAATTTTGCCGCCTATGGCTGCTTGAATAGCCACAACAAAAAGCTGCTTAGGAATCACCTCTTTGAGGCGTTTCGCTAAATCTCTACCTCTATACTCAGCCTTGTCTCTATGAACAATAGTGGCAAAAGCCTCCACTGGCTCAGCTGCAATAAGAATATCCATTTTAACTAACTTAGCTGCTTGGTAATGAGCATGCTCATAATCCATTGACCCGTAACCTTTAGTCATTGACTTGAGTTTATCATTAAAATCAATAAGAATTTCACTTAACGGAATCGTTGAAGTAATCAAAACTCGAGTCTTATCGATAGTTTCGGTATTTTCTATAGATCCTCGTTTTTCCATGACGAGCTGAATTACATCACCTATGTAATCACCTGGCACCATGACAAAGACCTTAACCATAGGCTCGCGAATTTCTGCTATAACCTGAGGATCAGGAAGCATCGTTGGGTTATCCACAAGAGTTTCAGTCCCATCAGTGAGACTCACCTCATAAATCACAGATGGATAGGTGGAAATCACATCCATATTAAATTCACGGCGCAGACGCTCTTGGATAATTTCCATATGGAGTAAACCTAAAAACCCACATCTAAAACCAAAGCCTAAAGCTGCTGATGACTCAGAGGAAAAAGTAAACGCAGCATCATTAATCTGCAATTTACCCATCGCTGTTTTGAGGTTTTCATAATCCGAGGTATCAATAGGATAGATACCTGAGAATACCATTGGCTGAATTTCTTTATAACCAGGAAGAGGTTCTGGACAAGGGTGCGTCGAATTTGTCATCGTATCTCCTATTTTGACATCAGCTGCTGATTTCATGTTGGCAATCACATAACCTACATCGCCTGACTCTAAGAGATCTAGCTTGTCCATTTTTGGAGTAAAAACACCTACTTCTTTGACTTCGTAAGTTTCTTTAGTGGCAAATAGTTTTATTCTATCACCTTTTTTTACGCTCCCTGAAAAAACTCGTATATAAGAAACCACACCTCGGTAAGTGTCGTAAATGCTATCAAATACTGAGGCTCTTAGTAAATTATCAGAATTATCAGTAGGAGCTGGCACACGAGTGACGATAGCTTCTAAAATATCTTCTATACCAAGACCAGCTTTGGCAGAAGCAGGGATAGCTAAATCGCCATCAATTGCAAGCACATCTTCGAGCTGCTTCTTGCATTCTGGTACATCCGCCGAAGGCAAATCAATTTTGTTAATAATTGGAATAATAGTTAAATTTTGTTCAAGCGCCAAATTCACATTTGCTACAGTTTGCGCCTCCACTCCTTGTGCTGCGTCAATAAGAAGTAAAGCTCCATCACAAGCTGCTAAACTACGTGAAACTTCATAAGAAAAATCAACATGCCCAGGAGTATCAAGCAGATTGAGCTTATATGTTTTGCCATCTTTAGCTGTGTAAGCAACTGTTACAGGATGTGACTTAATTGTAATACCACGTTCACGCTCTAAATCCATCGCATCTAATAACTGAGCTTGTTGCTCGCGCTGGCTTATCGTGTCAGTGAATTCCATGAGTCTATCTGACAGAGTTGTCTTGCCATGATCAATATGAGCAATTATAGAAAAGTTACGTGTAAGTTCTGTAGACATAGTAGTTTGTGTGTTTGTAAATATATGGAAATCATCTTTATTTCCAGCTAAAAATATGGTTTTCTAACTATATATGCCTCTTGAAAAATCATCTCAGAGAACTTATTTTAGAGCTGAGTTAAACAAACTTAAATCTAATGCAAAAGCAGAGAGTTCAAGAAAGCTTATTTTGCATATCTATAAGTATCTCGAATCTAATCCCCAGATTAAAACTGTTGGTTTATTTGCAGGCACCAATAAAGAGCCTTATTTACTACCACTATTAGATGTTTTATTTGTGCAAAGGCTAGCCCCTAAGTTTTATTTTCCAAAAGTTATCAATAAAGAGCATGGCATCATGCAGTTTGAGAAAGTGACTAACCAGCAAGAGCTTGCTCCAGGCTCATTTGGAATACTTGAACCAACTAGTAATTTAACAGCGCATAAGTTAGATCTAATTCTTGTACCTGGATTGGCTTTTACTAAAAATGGGGCGCGTTTAGGACAAGGTGGCGGTTACTATGATAGATATTTAAACAAATATCCTGATTCTTATACGTTAGGTGTAGGATTCTGTTGTCAATCTACAGATTATTTAAATACTCAATCTCATGATATGATACTTGACTCAATTGTATTAAGGTAGTTAACTTACGAATCAAAATAATCTTTTTTTGATCAAACTATAATTAAAATAATAATATGAAATGCATACTCCTAAGTCTATTGGCTGTTATAAGTATTACTGGTTTAGCTCATGCTCATTGCGGTAGTTGTGGCACTGATAATAAAGCAAAAGCGAAATGTGAAGAAAAATGCTCTACAAAAGAAAAGTGTGAAGCTAAATGCGGCGCAGATGCAAAATGCTGTGCAGACAAAGCTGAGTGTAAAAAAGAATGCTCAAAAGACGATGCCGAATGTAAAGGCAAATGTGACGCAGATGCAAAATGCTGTGCAGACAAAGCTGAGTGTAAAAAGAAATGTTGCAAATCAAAATGCTGTGCAGACAAAGCTGAGTGTAAAAAAGAATGCTCAAAAGACGATGCCGAATGTAAAGGTAAATGCGACGCAGATGCAAAATGCTGTGATGCTTCATGTAAAAAGAAATGTTGCAAATCAAAATGCTGTGCAGACAAAGATGAACATCACCAAAAAGATTCTGAATAATTTCCTTTAATCATTTATTTCAAATATATTAAAAATTTACTGAGCACCATCTTTTATACGTATGACGGCCTCACTTGGATGATACATCTCAAGTTTATCACGTGCAATTATTTCTAAATACTCAGGGTATTCTCGAATAGCGAACAATTTACGTTGCTGTTGATTTTTTTTGAGGTCAAGTTTAGCAAATTCATCTTGCAATGATTGATGCGTAGACTCAACTTCTTGTAATTCTTTGTAAGGCTTATAAGAAAACGATAGGAAAAAAGCTCCCAACATAACTAGGCTGCACAATAAAATAGAACGCGAAGCTCTCTTAAGCTTTTGGGTCTTAGTGCGCACATACAAACTCTTCATCATTACATGATAAGTTTGATTGGTTGATGCTGTTGTGCGACGATTCATTTTCAATATAATAAAATTACAAAAAACAAATTTAATTAATGTTTCTAAAGTAAATCAGTAAAACTCACCTAAATCAAGACCTTTTACTCGACTCAAAATTATCTAACTCTTTATATTCCCTTATACACTATAGTGGACAATCCATTATTCAATAGCTGATTCTTCATCGTCTTCTGTCACCTCGCTTTTTTGTTTTATGCTTTTTCTGGGCGACCACTGCTCAATTATTGGCTCAAGATAAGGCTTAGCTTGCTCAAAAAACTCTTTCACTATAGGTGCAGCATAAGTGCCACCACCGATAGTTTGCCCTTCTTCACCTTCGTAAATAGCCGCAAATGCATATTTAGGTTTTTCTGATGGCATAAACCCTGCAAACCAGGCTAAGTATTGTTTTTTATTTACATCACCCCACTGAGCTGTACCTGTTTTCCCTGATACTTTAGCGTAACTAACGGCAGCTTTTTTACCTGTACCTCTACTATCATTGACCACTTGGCTTAGTCCTTCATGAACCGTAACTACAGACTTAAAACCTAAAGGCAATGGTGTGCTATGACCAACTACCATTTGCTCCACTACGGTTCCTTGATTAGTCACCACTTGCTGAATAAGTTGCAGTTTAGGCAAGCTTACTCCTCTAGCTATACCTGCCATCATCCTAGCCATCTGCAATGGAGAAGTTAGTATATCACCCTGCCCAATAGACAGATTAGCAGATTGAGCCGGCGCCTCGTATTTAATTGTAGGTAATTTACCTGAAGTTTCGCCTAACAGAGCTAAATTATTATTTTCTCCAAGACCTAATAATTTAGCTAGGTTAATAAACGATCTTGACTCCATATACATGGCTAATTCAAAAAACCAAGTATTACAAGAGCGCTTAATCGCATCAATAACATTAATTTCACCTTCTGGTTTTTTATTCCAGTTTTTAAACTCTCTGCCTCCTATCTCCATTGAAGGAGGACCATCAATAAGTGTAGTCTCATCAATAAATCCTTTCTCTAACGCATCTAATGCTACGACAGCCTTAAATACAGAGGCTGGAGGATAGGCTGCCTGATAAGCTCTTGCATACAAGGGTTTATCTTTTGAATTGATCAATGCTTGATAATCATCATATTCCACTTTTGGAAGAAAAATATTAGGATCATAACTAGGATTCGAAGCCATAGCTACAATCTCTCCAGTTTGAATATCAATAACGACTAAAGCTCCTCTTTTGGAAAGCTTTGTTAACGCAAACTCTGCAGCTCTTTGTAAGTCTAGATCTAAAGTGGCCCTAACTACACCACCTATTGATGGCGCTTTTAGTACCTCATGGTAGATGATTTCACCTTGCTCATTAGTGATGATTTTTTCCCAACCTTCTTGACCCGCAAGTTCATCTTCATATATTTTTTCCCAGCCAGCTCGACCTTCATGTAGCTCCCATTTTAAATCACCTATTTCAATAGCTTTTTTTGCGGGTTTTTCTTTGATTCCTAAATAACCGATTATATGCGCCGCAAGCTCACCCTCTGGGTAAATTCTAACATAGACTGAATTTAAGCTTAATGATGGAGATAAGCCTGCTTCAATTTGCCAAGCTTGTTCATTATCTAAATAATTTGAAATAGCCATGGGCACCCAACGCCTGAATTCATAATGATTTAAAATTTCAGAGTCCTTTATTTTTAGTTGAGGCAGAGATTCAGGCAATGAATCTCTTAACTCTTGAACCCAATTTAACACCGCCTGATCATCTTTGAAACCTTTAGATGGGAAATTGACTACTACTTGCTGTTTAACCACTGATGTGGCTAGAGCCCTACCATGCCTATCTAGAATACTCCCTCTAGGTCCAGGTATCTTAAGAATCATAATTTGAGCATCAGGTCGATTAGCGGCTACAGCTATAATTTGCTCACTACCTTCTTGTTTTTGCTCACTATATACCGAAATACTCAGTACCAGTAACGCCGATATTAAAGGCCAAAAATAATATGAAAAAGAACGCATAAAAAATATAGGAGGACTTTAACAGTTAACTATTTAAAATCCAACTCCGAAAATAAGGTATATGTAAAGAAAGCATTTAAAGCGAGATTAGTTAATTGCCTTGAAATTAACTCGTTATTCTTTATACATATGGATTCACATCTTAAATACTTGGTAGCTCAAACAAGCTATTTAGTAAAATTACCTATTTTAAATAATATTTATGTCTATTGCTTTTCAAACTGCTCGCCCCGATGGCAGAGAGCTTAATCAGGCTCGCCCGTTATCTTTTATTCCTCATATTGCCCCTCATGCAACCGGCTCTGTGCTAGTTTGTTTTGGACAAACTAGAGTGATCTGTTCAGTCACCATTGAAAACGACGTACCTCGCTGGATGAAGCAACAAAAAGTAGCAGGTGGTTGGCTTACTGCTGAGTACAGCATGCTTCCCTATTCAACAATTGGACGCAAAGCTCGTGATATCAATCGAGGAAAACTTGATGGAAGAACCACCGAGATTCAACGCCTTATAGGGAGAACCATGCGTTCAGCTATAGATTTAAAAGCCCTGGGCTCTAAAACAGTCTGGATTGACTGTGATGTCCTCCAAGCAGATGGAGGCACGCGCACAGCATCCATCACAGGTGCTTCTGTTGCTCTTGAAATAGCTTTTAATCAGCTTATTGCTCAAGGAGAACTCAAGCAATCTCCCCTCAAGCATCTCGTCTGCGCTGTAAGTGTGGGAATCTACAATGATTTAGCCATCCTCGATCTTAATTATTTAGAAGATAGAGATGCTACAGTTGATATGAACCTCATAATGACTGAGAGCCTTGAATATGTAGAAGTTCAAGGTGGTGGTGAGGAAGCCACCTATACTCAAGAACAACTTGATAGTTTATTAAAACTTGGACGTGAGTCTATAGGAGATATCGCCACTGCTCAAAGAGCAGCTATTCAAGCAGCTAGAGAGCATAGTTCAAATGCATTTTTACCAACCTTAAAATCTGTATAAATAATGTTAAATATACTCGTAACTGGAAAAAGTGGGCGCATGGGCCAAGCTATTATTGAAGCTATTTCTCAAAATGAAGGTGCTAATTTAGGAGCCACACATGACGCGGGAGAGAATTTTTCTCTAGCACTAAGTCAAGCAGATGCTGTTATTGATTTTTCTCATCATACTTTCACACGTACCGTTCTAGAAGAAGCTATCAAACAGCAGAAAATTGTTGTTATAGGAACCACTGGACATAGTGATGAAGAACGAGCGTTTATACAAGAAGCTGCGACACAAATTCCTGTAGTCTGCGCATCAAACTTTTCAGTAGGAGTTAACACTCTATTTTGGCTCACCCAAAAAGCAGCAGAAATCTTACCACAATCTCAATTCGATATTGAAGTGACAGAAATGCACCATAAGCATAAGATTGACGCCCCATCAGGCACTGCTAGGACCTTACTTGATATTCTTAATAAAGTCACCCAAACCTCTTATGAAAAAGATGTAGCTCATGGCAGGCACGGTAATATTGGAGCACGCAAACCGCAAGAAATAGGTATGCACACACTACGTGGTGGTGATGTTGTTGGTGACCATACTGTGATGTTTGCTGCTGATGGTGAGCGCTTTGAATTAACTCATAAAGCATCAAGTCGCATGACTTTTGCTTCTGGATCTGTGACTGCTGCTCTCTGGTTGCAAAACCAAGAAAAAGGCCTCTACGACATGCAAGATGTCTTAGGTTTTAAAGATTAAATCACATGATGGTTGCTGTAGGAATTGCGCTAGGCTCTAATTTGGGAGATTCACAAGACCTCATTGAACAGGCTACTCAGTTACTCTCGAATCTAAGTGTTAGCCCTATAAAAAAAGCACTTATTTACCGAACTTCCCCTGTTAACTGTCCACCTAATTCTCCTGATTTTCTCAACACTGCTATTGAAATCACTTGTTTGCCGTCATACTCAGCTCAAGATTTACTTAAAGCAACACAAGCTATCGAACTTGAACTAGGTCGTGGGGTTAAGCAAATCATGAACGAGCCTAGACCCATTGATATTGATATTCTCTATATGGGAAATCTCATCACTAGTCATGGCGACCCTATTATACCTCACCCACGCATGCTTGAGCGAACTTTTGTCTTAGAGCCACTCAATGACATCGTTCCTGAGCTTGTGCTGCCACACACAAGCTTAAGTATAGCTCAACACCTCAATCAACTAAAATCTAACAGCTCCCATGTATAATTCAGCTATAGAAAAATTCTTATCGCTCAAAAACAGCCCGAATAAAATTCACTGTCTGACAGCTTATGATTACCCTAGTGCTAAACTGATTGAAGAAAGTAATGCTATTGATATGCTTTTAGTGGGAGATTCATTAGGCATGATGATTCAAGGTAAACCTGACACCACACACGTCAAAATAGAGCACATGGTATACCACACGCAACTAGTACGCAGAGGTGCTCCTAATAGCTTTATTTTAAGTGATTTACCCATTCATACTTACGACACACCTGAACAAACAGTAGCCTCATCTAAACAACTACTTTTAGCTGGTGCTGATGCTGTAAAACTCGAAGGAGGTGCAGAAGTTCTAGCTCAATTACAGGCGCTAAAAACAGCTAACATTCCTACAGTAGGGCACCTAGGAATGCTCCCTCAAAGAGCTGTGATTGAAGGAGGCTACAGCATTAAAGGCAAAACACCACAACAAGCTCAAGTACTCCTCCAAGACTGCCTAGCAATCAAAGAACTCGATTTACTAGCCGTTGTCCTCGAGTGCGTCACACCTCCAGTCGCCGCTCAAATGCACAGCATCTTTCAAGATACTCAGACCATCACTATCGGCATAGGTTCTGGAGAAACTTGCGATGGAGAAATTAGCGTTTGGCATGACCTTATGGGGTCTTACCCTTGGTTTGTCCCTCCTTTTGCTAATCCAAAAGCAGATTTATCAACAGCAATCAAACAAGCTTTACTTGATTACAAAAGTTGCTAATCTAGTGTAAATTTACCTTAGTTAACTCATGAAAACTTATTTAGATCTCCTCAAAGACGTTCTTGAAAATGGCGAAGAGCGCCATGACCGCACAGGCACTGGGACACGTTCGGTTTTTGGCAGACAAGTGCGCTATGACTTAACGCAAGGATTCCCATGCTTAACTACAAAAAAGCTACACCTAGGCTCCATTATTCATGAACTTTTGTGGTTTCTTAAGGGGGAGACTAATATTGCTTACCTTCAGGAAAATAATGTCAAAATTTGGGATGCTTGGGCTGATGAAAATGGAGATTTAGGTCCTGTATACGGAAAGCAATGGCGCTCATGGCCTAAACCGGACGGAACCAGTGTTGACCAAATAGCAATAGTCCTTGACGACCTTAAAAATAAGCCTCATTCAAGGCGTCATATTGTGTGCGCATGGAATGTAGGTTGCGTGGATGATATGGCTTTACCACCGTGTCACCTCCTCTTTCAATTTTATGTACATGAGCCTAAGATAACTGGAGGCAACCCTCGCCTTTCATGCCAGCTCTATCAGCGTAGCGCTGATTTATTCCTAGGCGTACCTTTTAACATTGCTTCCTACGCACTACTCACACATATGATTGCCCAAGTACTTGACTACGAAGTGCAAGATTTTGTGCATACTTTTGGTGACTTACATCTGTATAATAATCACTTAGAACAAGCTAAACTACAAATTTCCCGCGATCCGCTGCCCCTACCTAAACTAGAGCTCAACCCTAATATTACTCAATTAGAAGATTTCACTTTTGATGACATAAGTATTGTGGACTATGCAGCCCACCCTCACATCAAAGGTGCCGTATCAGTTTAAAATTTTCTAAGCTTTTGTAGCTCAATAAAAAAACAAGTTAGTATTAATTTTAGCAAAACCAAAAGCTTTAAAAGTTATTCTTGATAGTTGTTGCTTAATGGCTCTAAAGACTCTGAATATATTTTAAATAAGGCTTATTTTTAATAAAAATAAAAGAATCTTATGAGCAATAAGTAAGGTATCATTTTATAAATTCACCTTTTAATATAATCTTACAAACACAGAATAATAATTGATTTGCGCCATTTGTTATTACTTTTTTTGCAAATTACTTTAACCAGCCTTAAATAACCAATTGGTAGCTGAAACCTTATATAATAATCTTTACTTTTTTATCTGAGAGTTAAATAGTATCAGTAATATTTTGTCCTAAAAAACAAAGTAATTTATAACTAATAAATGGATAATAATTTTAACATTAAAGATAAAGTTTGCGTAATCACAGGAGGATCTGGAGTATTAGGTGGAGAAGTAGCTGCTTATTTATTAAAACAAAAAGCTAAAGTTGTTATTTTAGGCTCTAATCAAGAGCGCCTAGATGCTAAGTTAGCGATATTGTCAGCTATTGAACCTAATAATGTCATAGGTTACGTTTGTAGTGTTATTGAGGAGAATGAAGTAAAAGAAACGTCTAAGAAAATTTTAGAAAAATGGGGCTGTATTGATGTACTCATTAATGCTGCAGGTGGCAATATGCCTGGAGCTACAATCTCTGAAGACAAAACAATTTTTGATTTAGAGTTAGCAGATTTCGATAAAGTCTCGAATCTCAACCTTAAAGGCACACTTATCCCGTCTCTAGTATTTGGTAAACACATGGCTAAACAAGGAAAAGGCGTCATTTTAAATTACTCTTCCATGGCGGTTTATCAGGCAATTACAAGAGTTATTGGATACTCATCATCAAAAGCAGCTGTGACTAACTTAACTCAGTGGATGGCAATGGAGTTTGCAATAAAATTTGGAGATAAGCTTAGAGTTAACGCTATTGCACCTGGTTTTTTTGTAGCTCAGCAAAATTCAAAATTATTATTAAATACAGACGGGTCTTATACTTCTCGTGGACAAAAAATAATTAATAACACACCCATGGGTAGATTTGGTAAGGCTGAAGAACTCAATGGTGCTATTCATTGGTTAATTAGCGATGCGTCTTCATTCGTTACAGGCGCTATAGTTCCAGTTGATGGAGGGTTTAGCTCTTTTAGCGGTGTATAATAATTTAATTTAAAATTTTAATATGATTAAAACATGGAGATGGTTTGATAAGAAAGACGGAGTAAGCCTATCTGATATTAGAGAAATCGATGTTAATAAAGTTGTAAGCTCTTTAACTCAAGTACCTTATGGGGCGCTATGGACTAATGAGTTAATTAAAGAAAAACAGGAATATATTAAGTCGCAAGGGTGTGAATGGCATATAGTTGAGAGTATACCTGTTCATGAAGATATTAAAACTCGTACAGGACATTATAAATTTTATATAGAAAATTACAAAAAAAGCCTAGAAAATTTAGCATCTGCGGGAATTTCTATTGTATGTTACAATTTCATGCCTTTAATGGATTGGTCTAGAACAGATTTAAATCGCCGCTTAGAAAAAGGCGTTTACACAATCAGTTTTGACTTTATTGCATTTATAGCTTTTGATTTATTTATTTTAAAAAGAAAAGAAGCTCATAACGATTACACTCCAGAAGAAAACATAAAAGCCCTGCAATATTTTGAGAAAATGACAGCAGATGAAATTGCTCAATTAACTTCTAATATTATAGATAACTTACCAGGAACTAATGAAGGTTACAGTTTAGATGAATTTAAAGTGTCTTTAAATAAATACGAAGATATTGATGCTAAAAAATTAAAAGAACATTTAGCTCTATTTTTACAAGAAGTTATCCCTGTAGCTGAAAAGAATGGCATCAAGATGTGCATTCATCCAGATGACCCACCTTTTTCTCTCCTTGGCTTGCCTCGTATAGTAAGTAATCAAGAAGATATTCAGTACATATATGACGCTGTTGATAGTTCTAGCAATGGATTAACTTTTTGTAGTGGTTCTTTAGGTGTCATAGAAAGCAATAATCTACCAGCTATTTTCAAAGCTTTTGCTGACCGAATTCACTTTATTCATTTAAGAAGTACCCAGCGTGAAACAGGTCGTAGCTTCTATGAAGCTAATCATTTAACTGGTGATGTAGATATGTATGAATTGGTTAAACTTATCTTAGTAGAAGAAAAAAGAAGATTCGAAGCAGGCAGAACTGACCACCAAATACCGATGCGACCAGATCATGGTTATTTAATGAACTCTGATGTTGGCAAGAAATTTTATCCAGGATATGGCTTCATCGGCAGAATGAAAGGCTTAGCTGAACTTACAGGGCTAGAGTTAGGTATCAAAAAAAGCTTGAATCTATAATTAAAACACATGAAAAATCTAGTTACTTTTGGAGAGATTATGCTCAGGCTTTCAGCGCCAGATTATTTGAGGTTTTCGCAGACTCAAAGTTTTGATTCTAGCTATGGTGGTGCTGAAGCTAACTTAGCTATTTCATTAGCAAATTTTGGAATGCCTTGCTCTTTTGTAACTCGATTGCCTAAAAATGATATTGGAAAATCAGCTTTATTAGAGTTAAAGCAAAGAGATATTAATATTGACCATATTATTTGGGGAGGAGAACGACTTGGTGTTTATTTTTTAGAAACAGGAGCTGTAGCAAGACCTAGTAAAGTTATTTATGATAGAGCTTACTCTTCTATGAGCCAAATACAACCTGGCATGATTGACTGGGATAAAGTTTTCAAAGATTCTGACTGGTTTCATTGGTCTGGTATTACACCAGCTATTTCACAAAGCGCCGCTGAAGTTTGCTTAGAAGCATTAAAAGTAGCTAAATCTAAAAAATTAACTATTTCAGTAGACCTTAATTACCGCAGTAAATTGTGGAAATATGGAAAATCTGCTCTTGAAGTCATGCCTGAATTAGTAGATTTTTCTGATATTATTTTAGGACATGGAGAAGCTGCTGAAAAATGTCTCGGCATCAAAATTAATCATCTAAAAATGTTTCTAGATGATGGTGATTACAATATCAACGCTTTTTTAGATGTAGGAAATCAAATTATGAATAAATTTCCTCATGCTAAAAAAATTGCAACAAGCCTAAGAAAACCATTAAGTTCATCTCACCATATCTTAGCAGGTGCAATCTATGACGGAGAAAAGATGTCAGTCGCTCCAGCTCAAAAAATCACTCATATTGTAGACAGAATAGGCGGCGGAGATGCCTTTATGGCAGGCTTAATTTATGGCTTAAGAGCTTATAAAGATAATCAAAAAAGCATTGATTTTGCAGTAGCCGCATCTTGCTTAAAGCACACTATACGAGGTGATGTTAATTTAGTAACTGTAGACGAGGTGGAAAGCCTTGTAAATAATGGAACAGAAATAAAAGTATCTAGATAATAAATTTAATTATGGCACAATATTCAAGAATAAAAGTCGCAACAGTTATGGAAGAAACAGGCATTGTGCCTTTATTTTACCATTCAGATATAGAGATAGCAAAACAAGTGCTAAAAGCTTGTTATGATGGTGGAGCTCGCTTGTTAGAGTTTACTAGTAGAGGAGATTTTGCTTTTGAAATTTTTGGGCAACTTAGTAAATATGCTATTAAAGAGTTACCAGAAATGATTCTTGGCGTTGGGTCTATAACTGACGCAGCAGCCGCATCACTATATATGCAACTTGGAGCTAACTTTATTGTCACACCTGTATTAAGAGAAGACATCGCTATCGCATGCAACAGAAGAAAAGTGCTATGGTCACCAGGTTGCGGATCACTAAGTGAAATTGCTAAAGCTGAAGAATTAGGTTGCGAAGTCGTCAAACTATTCCCTGGTGGAATTTATGGTCCCGAATTCATTAAAGCGATTAAAGGGCCTTGCCCTTGGACAAAGATAATGCCTACAGGAGGAGTAAGCCTAGATAATATGTTAACATGGATCGATGCTGGCGCTACTTGCGTAGGACTAGGTTCTCAATTAATTTCTAATCAATTAGTTGAAAATAAAGACTATGCCCAAATCACTAAAAATGTAGAGCAAGCGTTAGCTCTCATCGCTAAATCTAAATAGCTCATCAATTTAATATATGATAAAAAATCTATATCTACTGACGTTTCTAACATTGCTTTCTTTATGTAGTTGCCACAATAAAAACAGTAAAAAAACCTTAAAACTATCACATGGTCTTGATGTTAATCATTCCGTTCATCTGGCTATGCTAAAGATGGGGGAAGAACTGTATAAAAAATCTAATGGCACACTATCTCTTGAAATTTACCCTAATCAACAATTAGGCACTGAACGTCAAAATATAGAGCTTTTACAAATTGGGAGCTTAGATATGACCAAAGTGTCCGCGGCTATAGAAAACTTTAATCCTAAAATGAAAATTTTTGGGTTTCCTTACTTATTTAAGGATAGAGATCATGCTTTTCGTGTTTTAGATGGACCTATCGGTAAAGAACTACTCCAAGGAAGCGCCAAATACAGAATTATAGGGCTAGGCTATTATGATGCTGGCAGCAGAAATTTTTACACCAAAGATCGACCTATAAAAAAACCAGAAGACTTACAAGGCTTAAAAGTTCGGGTCATGGAGAGTGTGACAGATATTGCTATGGTTAAGAGCTTAGGCGGGTCTCCTACTCCTATATCTTGGGGTGAGTTATATACCTCGCTACAGCAAGGAGTCGTTGATGGCGCTGAGAACAATCTACCTAGCTTCCATTTGTCTAGGCATTATGAAATCTGTAAGTATTTCTCTTTAAATCAACACACTGTGCGCCCTGACATACTTATTGTAGGAACAAGTACTTGGAATAGACTTAATAAACAAGAGCAAAAATGGTTGCAAGATTCAGTTGATGCTTCTGTTAAATACCAGAGAAACCTTTGGAAAAAAGCAGAGGAAGACGCGCTTATTGCTATAAAAAAAGCAGGAGTAACAGTCTTTAGACCTGATAAACAACCTTTCATAGAAAAAACATCTGCTATCTATGATGCCTGTCAAGACCAGGAATTGCTTTCTCTTGTTCAACAAATAAAAAATACGAAATGATGCAATTAAGAAAATTAATAGATCAGTGTTTAAGTTATATACTTGTGTTTATTTTAGCTACCATGACTTTAAATGTTATTTGGCAGGTGTTTTCAAGATATATATTAAAAGACCCTAGTATTTTTACTGATGAATTAGCTAGATTTTTAATGATCTGGTTAGGATTACTAGGTGCTGCCTACATTTCAGGGCGCAATGGCCACGTAGCTATTGATATCTTAGTGAAAAAATCTAGTGAAAAATCTCAAAAAATTCTTAAGTTTTTAGTAGGAGTTATTATTATATTTTTTGTTTTTTTAGTTTTTATTATAGGTGGTGGTGGACTGGTGCATATAACATATACTTTAGATCAGTATTCACCTGCCTTACAAGTGCCTCTAGCTTACGTTTACATTGTTATACCAATTAGTGGTATAATAATTATATATTATACCATTACAGACCTTTTCAAATCATAACACTATGGATTACATACCTATACTTATTTTAGTTTTTACTTTTGTTGGCCTCTTAGCTATTGGAGCTCCAGTGGCTTGGAGTATCATGATTTCTTCTACTCTAACCATATTAGCAAGTGTTTCAACACTACCTGCTTTAATCACAGTAGCTCAGCGAATGGGTACCGGACTAGACAGCTTCTCCTTACTAGCTATTCCATTTTTCATACTTTCTGGTCAATTAATGGATAAAGGCGGTATTGCTCTTAGGTTAATCGCTTTCGCTAAAACATTAGTAGGTGCTTTACCTGGAGGTTTAGCTCTAATTAATGTTTTTTCAGCAATGCTTATGGGAGCTATAGCAGGTTCAGCAATGGCGTCGGCATCCTCTATGGGTAGTATTTTAGGGCCCGAAATGGAAAAAGAAGGTTATTCTAAAGAATTTGGAGCCGCTGTTAACATAACCTCTTCTACCGTAGGTTTAATTATTCCTCCAAGTAATATTCTTATTGTATATTCATTAGCAAGTGGTGGGGTTTCTATTGCGGCATTATTTTTAGCTGGTTACATTCCTGGTATTTTAACTGGCTTATTCTTAATGCTTGTGGCTTCATTTTGGGCAAAAAAGAAAGGCATACCTTTAGGAAAAAAAAGCTCTTTAAAAGAGGTTATTACTACATTTATTAAAGCTGTTCCTAGCTTAATCTTATTATTTATTATTATTGGTGGTATTGTTATGGGAGTTTTCACAGCTACTGAAGCATCAGCCATCGCTGTATTATATTCACTGATTTTAGGTTTTATCTATAAAGAAATTAAAATCAAAGACTTATCTAAAATATTACTCAGCTCTACCTCAACTACTGCAGTTGTAATGCTTCTAATAGCTGCTTCAATTGCCATGTCATGGGCTATGTCTTATGAAAATATTCCTCAAAACCTAAGTAATGCACTCGTAACTCTTAGTGAGAATAAAATTATGATTCTCCTAATTATCAATTTATTATTACTCTTTGTAGGTATTTTCATGGACATGACGCCTGCAGTTCTGATTTTTACACCAATTTTTCTTCCTGTTGTTACTGGCTTAGGAATGGATCCTGTGCAGTTTGGAATCATGATGGTGTTAAACCTCTGCGTAGGTCTATGTACGCCACCTGTAGGCTCTGTATTATTTGTAGGGGTTGGTATCGCTAAAACTACTATAGAAAAAGTAATTAAGCCATTAATTCCCCTATTTTTAGCTATGATTTTTGCATTATTACTGGTTGCCTATATACCTGCATTAACTCTTTGGTTACCAAAAGTATTTGGCGTTTAAAAATTTGGTGACAAAAGAGTATTAATAAAATACATACATAGTAATTAGAGTAAGTCTCATTAAAAAAAATTATAAAACTCTAATAGCCATAGTTATTTAAATAAAAAACTCTAATTGGTTTTATTTAGCCCAATTAGCAGTATTCAGTGAACTCTTATTTTACGTGAAACTCATTTTCCCAATTAAAATAATGCTTAGCGTTACCATAACAAATATTATAGATCAAAGAATCTAGTAATTCTTTATCATTTGGAATTTCTCCAGCTTCAGCTGCGTCACCTATGTACTGGCATAAAAGCCTGCGATAATACTCATGTCTTACATACGAAGTAAATGAGCGAGAGTCTGTCAGCATGCCAACTGAAGTGCCAATAGCACTTAATGCACTAAGAATGTCAATTTGCTCTCTTATTCCTCTCACATTATCGAGGTGCCACCAAGCTGGTCCATATTGAATAAGACCTTGAGCTTGGTCATTTTGAAAATTTTGTAAGGCGCAACATATAGACTCTGATTCCATTGGGTTGAGATTATAAACAATGGTCTTTCCTAATATATTAGCTTTAGAAAAACTATCTAACAGTTTAATTAGGCTAGCTGTCTGACGGTAATCACCCATAGTATCAAAACCACTATCTTTTCCTGTAATAGCTAACATATTGGTATTAACACTTCGTAATGGGCCTAAATGAAGTTGCATTGACCATTTAGCTACATAATTCCATTGAGCTATATGCTTCAATACAGAAAAAGCAAAAGCCTGCCACTCTTCTTCTGTGGCTGCAACACCTTGCTCTACTTTTGAAAAAATAATTTCAAGCTCTCCTAAACTAACTTCACGATATGGCGAATAAGCTAATCCATGGTCAGAAAGCCGACACCCCTGACTATCAAAATAATCATGACGAGCTTTTAACGCAGTAATAAAAGTAGTAAAACTATTAATAGCATGCTCACTAATTGAAGAAAGTTTAGCAACCCAAGCATTAAACTCTACAGGGTTTTTAACATTCATGGCTTGATCAGGCCTAAAAGTTGGATAAACTTTAGTACTACTACCTTTATCTTGGTTAATTTGACTGTGAACTAATAAATCTGAACAAGGGTCATCTGTAGTGCAAACTAACTCAACTTTAAATTTTTCTAGTAAACCTTGTACTCTTAATTTTGCATTTGAGCCTAACTGAGAATTAGCTTCATCCCAAATTTTTCTAGCATTTGCAGCATTAAGCAATAAATCTATATCAAACAACCTCTTCAATTCTAAATGAGCCCAATGATGTACAGGGTTTCCTACAGCCAGAGGCATTATTTTAGCAAAGGCCTCAAATTTCTCCCATGGATTAGCGCTACCTGTAATTAAATCTTCTCTGACTCCACAAGCTCGCATAAGTCTCCATTTATAATGGTCTTCTTTAAGCCATAATTCCCATAAATTAGCAAATTTATGGTTATTTAAAATGCTCTCTTCATCAAGGTGAGTATGAAAGTCAATAATAGGAGCTTTAGCTGCCACCTTGTGATAAAGCTCCTTTGCTATATTCGAAGTTAAAAAAACATCGTCGTGTAAATAAGACATAATAAGAAAATTTTAATCGCAATAAAAAGATCTAATAAAGTCACGTTATAACCTAAAAATATTTAAATAGTATTTATATTAGAGCTTTACACAATTTATGGCTGTACTTATATAAGAAATATACAAGTTTAACAAGAGTTAAATAATCACTGATTTCATGAAATATTTCTTTTTAATTACCCCTTAATAACTTCATATTACGACAAACAATTATTAAAAATAATAAATAAACTCTATTGACTTGCCCATTAATAAAATATACTACTCAAGTTAGTAATGAATATTATTTATATCAGTAATCTTGATGGAGTTTTTAGTAGAGGTGTTCTAGAAGGCATTCTGTCTACTCGCTCATCTAGTGATTTCAATTGGAGTATTTGGTTTCTTCCTAACTCACTCAATGAACAAGAGTTTGAAAAAATATTCAAACAACGAACAGTTGACGGCCTCATTGTAAGAGGTTGCTCTGAAAAAACTCTAAAACTTATTCAGCACCTTAAGATACCCACCATATTTATGCGCTGTACAGAAGAAATGGGTATAACGCATTTTAATGGTCCACATATTGATGACAGTCAAATAGCACAAATCGCTGCAAATGAATTTAGTTTTCTCAATTTAGATTATTGGGGATTTTTAAATTTAGATAAGATTTCATGGTCTGAAACTAGAAAAAAAGAATTTAAAAAGTGTGCTGAATCAAATAATGCTAACTTTTGTAGCCTCTCCATAAGTAAGGAAAACATTTCCAATTTAACAAACATAGAACAAATTGGTCAATGGGTTGCAGAACTACCTAAACCTTGCGGTATTCTTGCTTGTAATGATCAAGTTGGCTTAGATCTTATTCATGCTTGTGAAGTCCTAGGAATTATAGTTCCTAATGAAGTAGCTGTGATAGGAGTTGATAATGATCAATTACTTTGCGAATCTACTGAACCAGCACTTTCAAGTATTGCCACTAACGCTCAAAGTATCGGTCGCAAAGCCGCTATTCAGCTAGCTCAAAAACTAGGATTAGTAAACAATAAAGTTTCAATAACACCAACACCTAGTAAAATTTTTATACGCGAATCTAGTCATTACGTAGATAGAAGTAAGCTTATTTACCAAAAAGCTATTCACTTTATAGAAAAAGAGGCCTTAAGTAATATTAAAGTTAATGATGTGGCTAAAGCCTGCGGACTTTCAAGAAGAGGACTCGAAAGAGTTTTTCAAGAATCCAATCTACAAGGTCCTGCACATTTTATTAGAGAGATAAAATTAAAAAAAATAATTACCTTACTTGAAACAAGCTCATTAAATCTAGCGCGTATATCTTATCAATCTGGCTTTTCTGACGCAGCAGGTTTATCTAACTTTGTTAAAAGAATGACGGGGCATAGCCCTCGCTATTATAGAAAAGACAATAGCTAACCTTACTTAGTTAGAGGCCTTTATCTCTGATGACGTAAGTATTGTGGACTATGAAGCCCACCCTCACATCAAAGGTGCCGTATCAGTTTAGCCTTTAATAAAATCTATCGACTTGTAAAAACTATACTTGTATTAATGCCTCCAAAACCAAAGGCGTTAGAAAGCACTGTATTTATAGGTTGTTTTGCTCCTTTGGGATGAATGATTAAATTGAGGCTCTCATCTACAGGTTGCTCTAACCCTAAATAAGGACTCTCATTACGTTGCATCATCAGTAATATAGCGACAACTTGAATAGCAGAAGCAGAGCCCAAGCTATGACCAAATCTAGCTTTAAGAGCGACTGTTAATGGCTGTTTTTGAGCACTTTCAAAAACTCTAGACATAGCTAATGCTTCGTTCTTATCATTCTGTGGAGTTGCGCTAGCATGTAAAACACAGACATCTACCTGAACTCCCCATATATCAGCTGCATCTAGAGCTTTCATCATCACCTCAGCCACTGAAATTCCCGCATCTCTTGGTTGAGTCATATGTGCGGCTTCATTGCCAATCGCATTACCTGCAATCTCAGCATAGATATTTGCTCCCCTTCCTTGAGCGTGAGCCTCAGACTCCACAATAAAAAACGCTGCCCCTTCTGCAAAAACAAAGCCATCTCTACCCTGTGTACAAGGCTGCATGATTTGCTTAGGCGAAACCACCTTAAGAGAGGTTAGCGCAGCAGCCGTATACGGAGCCATAGGGCATTCAGTTGACCCTGCAATAACAACATCAGCTAAACCAAGCTCAATCAAACGTTGCGCCTCAATAAGAGCTGTATGCCCCGCTGCACAAGAATTAGCATGAGCTGTTGTCTGACCTGTAATACCTAAAAGCATCGCAATTTGAGCAGGAGGTGTTACATGCAGTAATTCCAAAGATACTGACGGCTTAGCTCTGTACCTGCCGCCTGATTTTTTAGCCTCTAAATATTGTTCATGCCCTAACTCAGCTTGTGAAAATCCACTTAGAGCTGACCCATAAGTTACAGCCCAGCGATCAGCTTGCTGACTAGAAACCTTACAGTTAGCTAACACTTCTGTAAGCCCCGCATCTTGCAATGCTAACAAAGATCCCAATAGAGATAATTCCGTCACCCTATCCGCGTGTTTAGGCATCTTGAGATTAGGGTAATCCTGCTTTAGCGTAGACCAAGCATCCTCTACATCCGCATCTGAAACTAAATAACCACCCACACCTTGGTCTGTCACTTGCCACTCTGGCATCTGCTGAGAAAATAAAGCCTCCTCAAAATCAGACTTGCCAGTGCCCAACACTGTCACTGGCCCCATCCCTGTAATTACCGCTTTATTCATCATACCCGAGCTATTATTTAGCCCTATTCAACTCCTGTAGATATTAACCACAGAAAACGCAAAAAACACAGAAAAATGATACAGCAATTTAAGCTTTTTAATATTCATTATAAACCTCATCTACAAGTTGCTTAACAGAGATTAATTATTGAAAAAACGTAGGATTTTTCACTAGCTCTTTACCTACCTTGTAGTGGCTTAGCTAAAGGAACCATTAACCCAAAATGCACGAGTTTTGGATGAGAAAAGGCGGCGCAAGAGAATTTTAAGTGAGGTGTGTAGAGAGCTACTCGCCTTGCTTAAAATTTGAGATAGCTGTCTTTTATCGCTAAAAGAACAAGTTTTCACAATTTATCTCTACTTACCTTGTAGTAGCTTAGCTTACCTTAGATGCAAGGCGTTTAAGGGCTAGCTGTAGAAAAAGCTACTGCTATGTCCTTAAAGAACACAGCAGATGAGGTGAGATAAGCTGCGCCTATCCCATTAAAAAAGACTTAGTCTTTTTTAATAACCTCTAGCAGAAGAGATTCAATATAGTTGGTTATTTCTTGAATCGCCAACTGATAAGGCGATTCTTTGAGGCTTTGTATATTGGTGCGCGCTTGATTGATAATAGCTAGCCCTTTATCGACGCTTAGTTGCAATCCTTGTTGATAGCCGTCTGCTTGCTTGAGCAACTCTAAGTCGAGTGGTTGTTGATCTTCAATGCCTTTGGTAAAGTAAGCTTGCTGTTCAGCTGATGAATATTCAATAATTTTAATAATTGGCCAAGTTAGCTTACCTTTGTCTAAATCTGTATTCAACGTTTTTTGACTAGCTTGTTGTGAAGCCTCATCACTGAGCAAATCCAAACAATCATCATAGATTTGATAAGCAATACCTATATTCATCCCATAATCAAAAAGCTGCTGTTGTTGATGCTCGTCTACCTCACTAATTAAAGCACTTAATCCTGTAGCAGCAGCAAATAGTAAGCCTGTTTTCTTGCCAATAATTTCAATATAATCGGTTTCGCTCATCTCTAAATCAAAGCAACGGAAACTCTGTTCTATTTCTCCTTGGCATAAATCACGAGCTACTTCACCAATACGACGAGCTACCTCACGCTGAGTAAACCCACTAGACAGGAGTAACGCCTGAGCAAAGAGAGCATCGCCAAGTAAAACGGCGACATTGTTGCCCCATTTCTCATGCGAGGTTTTTTCTCCTCGACGAATATCAGCTTTATCAATCACATCGTCATGCACTAAGCTAGCTACATGAATAAGCTCTAAAATAGCAGCTAGGCGAATATGCTCCTCTCCTATATCATCAATAGCTCCAGCCATGAGCAAGGTTAGTGTCGGTCTGATACGCTTGCCTTGAGTCTGGCAAATATCTGCCATACAAGGTTTAATGACTGGAGAAAAATCATCTAGCTGAGATACAATAAGTGTATCAACCTGCTTGAGTGCTTTTTGCAACTCTTTGACTGGTAATTTTTTAGCAGCTCCAGATTTCAACCATGCGAGGGGACTGATAATTTCTTGCTGATTGAATAAATTAATTGTGGATGCCGGCATTATTTAAACCAAAGATAACATTTACTACCTAAATATAAGAAGCTTAGACCTAAAACTATACTTAACATAAAGTACCCTCCCATTTTAAGCAAAGATAAAAACTCTATATTTCCAAACTTGTCACCCTCTCCTATCCAAGAAGAAAAAGTAGTGAAACTAGCTAAGAACCCTGAAATAAGAAATGCAGTTAAAAATGCAAGACTAGCCTCACTCGCATCTTGAGTCTTTATCGTCGTGAGCCAAGCACTCACCCAGCCAAATAAGAAGCAACCTGCAATATTGCAAACTAGCATGCCTACAGAAAGAGGAGTTTTGACCAAATACTGATCAAAAAAATGTGTCATAAGATAGCGACTCACTGCGCCCAAAGCTCCGCCTAGCATCACCCATAAGCACAACTTTAAACCTATCATGACTTTAAAGCTCTTCTGGAGTTTGCAGTAGATCTTGAACGCGGTTTATTAAAATGCCTGCATCGCCTCCATCCACAACACGGTGATCAAAAGTCAACATCAGCTCAGCTTGTGTTACTGGCACAAAAGCTTGCACTTGCTCGCTCCAAACAGGTTCCTTGCGTCCAGATCCCATACCTAAAATAAGCGTCTCATTAGGTAATGGAATAGGAGTTCCCCAAGTAAGTCCAAAAGTACCAAAATTAGTTACTGTAGCTATACCTCCCTTGGTTTGCTCTTCAGTCAATCTTCGTCTGCGAGCCAAATCAACTAAATTTTTGTATTCATCAAATAACTGAGCTGTGGTTTTAAGGTTTACATCCTTGATCACTGGCACCATGACACCGTCTGCAACTTGTACTGCCACACCTAAGTCAATACTCTTAGGCCTAACAATATTTTTACCGACAAGGTACCCCGCTGTACGGGCATCCTCTCCTAACGCTATAGCAAAGGCACGTAAAATATACAGCGTTAAACTAGGTTTAGGATTAGCATGTGAACGGTGCTCTAATAATGTATCTAATACAACAGGGCGACCTACAGTCGCAAGTGGGCGATTCCAACTACGACGCATAGCATCAGCTACTTTTAAACGCATAAATGAAGCCTCTTCACGTGGCCAAGCATCGACATCTTCTAAAAATTTCTCTAAATCTTGAATAGTCACTCTGCCCGCTGAACCTGTACCTGATATTGCTGATAAATCAGGCTCTTGCAGCCCTAATTCATCCATACGAGCACGCATGCGTGGAGAAATATATTCGACACCTTTGACCACGGCAGGTACTGGTAAGCCGTCAATACTTGGCTTAACCTCTTTAGGTTGATAGTAGCTATCTGAATCTTGGTTAGGCACGTCAAAATGACTCTTGCTTTCTTGCTGCTCAGGTTCTGATTCTACTTCTAATGAAGCTTCTGATTTTTGAGAAGTTTGTGGTTTTTGCTCTGAGCCTTTTGTGCCACTTTCCAACTGATCAGTAGTCATGACTCCTGTTTTTGACACCTCTTCTTCTGTAGCTTCAATAAATCCAAGCACTGAATTTACGGCATAAGTAACGTCTTCTTCACAGATAAAATCAAGCATAGTTCCAGCACATAAAGTAGTCACAGCCATCGTCGCCTTACTTGTTTCTACTTCAATAATTTCTTGATCGACCTCTACTTGATCGCCCACTTTTACAAGTAAGCGTAAAATTTTAGCCTCAGCAATAGATTCACCTAATTGAGGCATCGTGATGGGTACTCTTGGCATAATGATTAAATGTTAAAATGGGTAATATTATTGGTGCAATAATTCACGCATTGCTTGTGCAATTGATTGAGGAGTTGGACGGTGTGTTGACCAAAGTTTAGGATGAAAAGGAATAGGTGTGTCTTTTGAGTTCAATGTTTTCGGTGCTGCATCTAACAAGTGAAAACCATCTGCGACAATTTGCTTAACGACCTCAGCTACAATTCCACCCCAAGGAAAACCCTCACCAAGCACTAATACTCGACCCGTTCTCGCAATAGAGGCTAACACTGTATCAATATCAATTGGCTTAACCATACGTAAGTCAACAACTTCTATATCCCAATCACTTTCTTCTTTTAACGCATCTGCAGCACGTACAGCTTCATGAACCATGGCACTGTAAGTAACTATAGTTGCGTGTTTGCCCGAGCGCACAACCCTAGCCTTGTTAATCGGCAGGTCTGGTTCTCCTAACTTGTCAGCCTTGAGCCAACGATAGAGGAACTTGTGCTCACAATAAATAACTGGATCAGGCATTTGCACGGCTTCTTTAAGCATGTAATAGGCATCCTCAATAGTAGCAGGCGTCATTACCACGAGTCCTGGATAGTGCGAATAAATACTTTCTAAGCACTGACTATGAAAAGGACCTGAACCAGGTGTTCCTCCTGATGGCAGACGAACTGTCATCGGCACAGGTACTCCTGTTCGGAAATAATGCGTAGCTGCATTGTTCACAATTTGGTTAAACCCAACTGTAGAAAAATCAGCAAACTGCATTTCAATAATGGGTTTCATACCATTAATTGCAGCGCCAATAGCTACTCCAATCATGGCGTCCTCACTAATAGGAGCATCTAAGACCCTGTCTGGATATTTTTTCTTTAACCCTTGAGTTGCTTTAAACGCTCCTCCAAAATTACCAATATCCTGCCCATAAATGAAGACTGAATCATCCTCTGCAAGGCATTCGTCTTGGGCTTGTTTAATTGCTTCTATATAAGTAATACTCATGTTCCAAAAATCCTAATACAATACTAAACTAAATTAGACGATAGTGCGCGCCAATCATCTTTGAAAGGATCAGGATCTGGTTCTTGCTGAGCTTGGGCAACTGCCTCTTGAATTTCTGCTTGCAAAGAATCATGTAAATCTTGATATTTTTTTTCATCTAGCATGCCTTTTTCCATAAGAAAATTTTTGGCATTAACTAAACCGTCTGAACCTAGTTTTGATTGCTTAATTGCTTCATCTACATAAAAAGCGTCATCATGCTCTCCATGTCCTGATAACCTTAAAAAGTTGGCTTCTATGAGCTGAGGTCCAGCCCCATCTCTCGCTCGATCTACCGCATTAGACACCACATCTAAACACGCGACAATGTCAGTACCATCTACGCTGTACCCCTCCATGCCATAGCCCTTAGCTCTATCGATAAGTTTCTCGCAGGCGTATTGACCTGAGTTAGGTGTAGAGTAAGCATACTGATTATTCGCAATAACCACCACCAAGGGTAATTTTTCTACAGCAGCAAGATTAACTCCCTCATGAAACGCGCCAGTTGATGTGCCTCCATCACCAATACAAGTGCCTCCTACCTTGCCTTTTAAGGTGCCTTTGATTCGCTCACTCATAAGCGCACCTGAAACAACAGAAGCCGTCGTACCTAAATGACTAATCATAGCAAACAAGCCCTCTTTTGGCCTACCTCGATGAACATTCCCATCACGACCACGCATAGGCCCCTTAACTGAACCTAAATAAGTACGTGTAGAATCTAACAAACTCTCTCCAAAGGCTAAACGCCCTGCTTGATCCCTAATTAAAGGAGCATAATAATCTGTGCCCTTACGCAAACAAGCACCTAACGCACCACTAATAAGCTCTTGACCATTACCTACATATACACCTCCTAAGATTTTACCGGCTTTATACAAACTGGAAAACTTATTTTCTAACATACGTGACTTTAACGCCACTTTGTACATAGCATAAACACCCTCAAGACTAATCGCTTGATTTCTATTTTGAAGAGGTAATGTTAATGGTGCTGACATAAATTTAAATCAAGCTAGATATAAATTATCTAAAATTCAATATTATTATTAAATATTAACGTGATGAAATAAAAAATAACACACCTATTAGTTAGAGTAACCGCAAAGTTGTAAGCAACTACAAATGATTAAGCTTGAATATACTCATCATCTAAAGTAATTATGAGGCCACATAAAGTTATCAAACTATCTTAATTTTATCAATAACATGAGTGCTCATATTGAACCTTTTAACATCAACCATCACGAACTACCTGCTGACGGCTTATATTTAGATGGTGAGTTGACAGAGTCTATTTTCACATTTAGAGATAAGGATAATATTCAATTTATAGCTCCTCTATATTACGAGCTAGAAATAACTCGATCACAAAATGATTTGGAGATTGCAGCTAATCTACAAGCAACCTTTGATTTCGATTGTGTGCGCTGCCTCAAAAAATCTCGCATCACTATTACCTTAGAAAACAGCCAACTTTGCGAGCCAGTTCAAGGGCATCAAACTGATATAACACCCTTCATTGCAGAAGAAATCCTTCTTAATTTCCCAGAAAACCCTAAATGCGAACATGCAGACACCAAAACTGAATGCTCTTGGGACACTAATTATGCACATCAAGAAGAAGATGAAGAATCCATAAAAAGTGAAAAAAATCCTTGGAAAGACCTCGAAGATATGGTAACTACGTCTTCCCAAGAGCAAGAAAAGTCTTAATTACCAAGGTAAATAAAGAAAAAAGCTCAATATTATTAATACTTAAAACCCCTTTATCATGGCCGCACCAAAAAGAAGAACTTCAAAAATGAAATCACGCTCACGTCGTGGTGCAAATCGTTGGCGCAAACCTTTACTTAAGTCTTGCCCAGAATGTGAAACTAAAATTCCTGGTCATATTGCTTGCCCTTCTTGTGGTTTTTACCACGGTCGCCAAGTTCTCAATATTGAGGCTTAATTAAAGCCTTTTTAATATATCAAAAAAACTTCAGCTTATAAACAGCTGGAGTTTTTTTGCTTATACAGACCTTATTTATATTTAGATTAGATGATGAAAATTGCCCTAGATGCAGCTGGCGGAGACCATGCTCCACAAGCTATGATTGCAGGTACTAAATCTGCACTCTCAACTTACTCTGATATAGAGACCTTGTTTCTTACAGGACCACAAGAACTCATTTACAAAGAACTAAAATCTCAAAATCTCAATGATACACGTATCGAAATTGTTAATGCCCCAGAGATTGTTGAGATGCACGAATCAGGAGCTCTCGCCTTACGCAAAAAGAAAAAATCTTCAGTAGCTATCGCCATTGACCTTGTAAAGTCAGGCGACGCTCAAGCCGCCATCTCTGCAGGCAATACCGGAGCTGCAGTAGCTGCAGCTACCATCAAGCTACGCTTACTCGAAGGTGTAGAACGTCCAGGCATAGCCTCACCTATCCCCAACAAGCATAAAGTCATCAACCTTATGGATGCTGGAGCTAATCCAGACGCCAAAGTACAGCACCTCATTGCTTACGCTATTATGAGCGGTGTTTATGCTCAAAACGTATTTAATATCGCACGCCCAACTATTGGACTCGTCTCAAACGGCGAAGAAGAAGAAAAAGGCTCAGAATTTACCAAAGAAACTTTTAAAGCTCTCAAAGCATTAGTTGCAGAACATGGTGACGCACTACCCTTTGAATTTATTGGTAATATCGAAGGCAGTGACCTATTTACTGGCGAAGTCGATGTTGCGCTTTGCGAGGGATTCGTGGGCAATATCGTACTCAAAAGCTGCGAAGCCACAGCCAAAGCTCTCACCAATATGCTAAAAGAGCAAATTATGAGCAACCCTATCAACAAGCTTGGAGGATTACTAGCTAGTGGAGCCTTCAAACGCGTTAAAGAAAAACTCAGCCCAGATCAAGTAGGAGGCAGCCCTCTACTTGGAGTCAGAGGCAATGTTATGATCTCGCATGGTGGAGCGTCAGCCTTGGCTATTCATAACGCTATACGCATGAGTAGAGAGGCCATCAACCATGATGTCAACGGCCATCTTGAAGCCGCACTTAAGCAATTTATTAAAACCTAAATAGCCACGCGCTAATAAAGGCTATTTAACCTAATCTCAACTTGACAGAGTGAACGATTAAGCTTAATCTCCAGCGCGCCTTAGAGGGGCGCTTATACTATGAGTCAAAGCACAAAAAAACATGTTGTTATATTAGGAGCTGGTTTTGGTGGATTAAATGCCGCCAAACAACTTTTAAAAGCCGATTGTCAAGTCACATTAGTTGACCGCAATAATCACCATTTATTCCAACCACTCCTTTATCAGGTAGCTACGGCTCAATTATCTACACCTGATATTGCTAAATCTATTCGTTCAACTTTACCTATGAATAAGAACGTTAATGTTCTTATGGATGAGGTTATGGGCATTGAATTAGATAAAAAATCAGTTCAACTAGCTAGTGGAAACCATTTAAATTATGACTACCTCATCATTGGTCTTGGTGCTGTTAGTGGCTATTTTGGCAACAATCATTGGGCAGAACACTGTATTGGGCTTAAATCTTTAGAAGAAGCTGTGCGCATTCGTCGTCGAGTACTCCACGCCTACGAAAAAGCCGAAGTTAGCAATAACCCAGAAGAACAGAAAAAACTCATGACAACTGTCGTTGTTGGTGGTGGCCCTACTGGTGTTGAAATGTCAGGCTCACTTATTGAGCTGGCTCGCCAAGTACTCAAAGGCGCTTACCACAATATAGACCCAAGCAAAGGACGAGTCATCCTCATTGAAGCAGCTCCTAAAGTCTTGGGCACCTTTGCAGACCCTCTTCCTCAGCGAGCCTTAGAAGCTCTAGAAGAGTTAGGTGTAGAAGTCAAACTCAACTCGCCAGTACAGAATATTACAGCTAATACAGTAGAGCTCAAAGATGAAACTATTCATGCTGAAAATATTATCTGGGCAGCTGGTGTACAAGCGCCTCAAATCACACAAACATTAGGTCTACCTACCAGCCGTGGTGGACAAATCCTCGTGGAGAAAGACTGCTCTCTACCTAACCATCCAGAAGCTTTTGCCATTGGAGATATTGTATCGATGAAAGATGCCGCAGGAAAACCTGTTCCAGGTGTGTCACCAGCAGCTATCCAAATGGGCAAACATGTAGCTAAGCTAATCCAAACGGAGCTTAAACTCAACAAATCAGCAGGTGAAGTAAAGCGCCCACGCTTTGCCTATTTTGACAAAGGCAGCATGGCGACTATTGGTCGTAGCAAAGCTATTGCAAGCTTTAGCATTTTCAAAATGACTGGAATCATTGCATGGCTCATGTGGCTCTTTATACACCTACTCTATCTCGTAGGGTTTAAAAATAAAATCTCAGTGCTGCTACAATGGTTCTACGCTTATGTTAACTTTCAACGTGGCGCGCGCATCATCAGCGGCCTCACCCACAAAAACCAAAATTAACCCTAACTTACCTAAGTAAGTTAAAATAACAAAAAGCCAGTGTGACTATTCACACTGGCTTTTTTATTTCATAAAAACCTCACGCAAAGCCGCAAAGACGCAAAGGTCTTTAAAAAGAAGATATTAACCACAGAAGACATAGAAATCAACAACCGTAATTATGATTTATCTATAATTAAATCAATAGTTTCCTCTAATATATTATTCATCTTTATTTTTATATTCAAATTGTTCTTTTGGAATATGCGCTTCTTTAGATGATGGGCTGACTTTATTTCCATTCACATCTAAATCTTTTCCATCCAAACTATGCTTAACATATGAAACTTATCTTGTCGGTGGTTAGCCCTTTATTTTTTGGCAAGCGAAAGAACAATATTTGATTTACAACGAGATAATTTCAATCTAACTTAGAGTTAGTTTAAAAAGGGTGCTTTTGCTTTAGATACGAGGCTCTCAAAGGCTAGCTGTAGAAACCTACTGCTATGCCTGTAGAGAACGACGTAGATGAAATAAAAGCAGATTTTTCCTGTCCTCTCGCCTACGTCTCAAGTTGGCCGCGTGCCATGATCACTTTGCCTGTACGTACAGTTTCAATGATTTCAAATTCTTTTAGCATTTCTAGCACTGAATCCATCTTTTCACTTTCACCTGTGAACATGACTATCATTGATTCTGATGTTAAATCTAGGGTTTCGCCCTCGAAATGATCAATAACCTGTAACGCCTCAGTTCGATCTTCTTGTTTGACCAAGAATTTCACAAACATAAGCTCTTTAACTACTGTTTCAGTCGGATTATGCTCAAAACAATGAATCACATCAATTAGTTTATCAAGCTGCTTTACAATTTGACCTAGCCCAGCTCTTTCGCCGATAAGCCCGATAGTCATACGTGAAAATTGAATTTTAGAGCCTTTAGATACAACTAATGAGTCAATATTATAGCCACGACGAGCAAAGACCTGGCAAATACGCATCAGCACACCTGCTTGGTTGTTAACTAGTATAGAAAGCGTATGGACTTCTGGTAAAGAAAAATGAGACATGGTATTTTTTTAATTAAAAGTTAAAATTATTTTTTCAATTCCTAGGTAGAGCCTTCTGGTTTAGCCATTGGACCTTTTGGTCGCTCAATAAGCATCTCTTCGAGTGGTGCTCCAGCTGGAATCATTGGGAACACATTATCAGTTTTAAGGCACTCAGCATTAATGAGTACTGGTCCGTCATTATAATCGAGTGCTTGTTGCAGCACTTTTCTTACATCAACTGGACGTTTGATATTGAATCCTTTCACTCCATAAGCTGCAGCGAGCTTAACAAAATCTGGATTACCCTCTAAATCCACACCAGATTTACGATCATCAAAGAATAGCTCTTGCCATTGCCTAACCATCCCAAGGTAATGATTATTAAGCACAAGAATTTTAATAGGAAGCTTGTGAATAGCAGCTGTGGCTAATTCACACAAAGTCATCTGAAAACCTCCATCACCTACTACACAGGCTACAATTTTATCTGGGCATGCAAACGCAGCTCCAATAGCTGCAGGAAACCCAAACCCCATAGTCCCTGCTCCACCTGAGCTGAGCCATTCAAAAGATTGATGATTTTTATAAAATTGCGCAGCCCACATCTGATGCTGACCTACGTCTGTTGACATAATTGCTTTGCCCTGTGTTAATTGATAAAACTCATCAATGACTTGTTGCATTTTTAGGCCGCCTTGCTTCTTATAATTAAGTGGGTATTTCTTCTTATAACCATCGAGATGTTTAAGCCAACCTTGAGTTTCTAATGGCTTAATTTTTTTATTGATAGCTTGTAGCGATGCCTTAGCATCACCAATGATAGCCACATCCACTTCTATCATTTTATTAATTTCAGCGGCATCAATATCAAAATGAATTTTCTTAGCATTACGACAAAACATCTCAGTTTTACCCAAGATTCGATCATCAAAACGCGACCCTACATTAATAATTAAATCACATTCAACCACGGCTTTATTAGCATAAGCCGTTCCATGCATACCTAGCATGCCTAGAGCCAATTCATGTGTCTCAGGAAACACCCCCTTACCTAATAGAGTACTGGTTACTGGACAGCCTAATGTCTCAGCAAAATACATAAGCTCCTTATCCGCACGAGCAATCATCGCCCCTTGACCCGCTAGTATAAGAGGTCTCTTAGCTTCATTGATAAGCTCAATGGCTTGATCAATTTTAGATTCATCAATATTAAAAGCTTTTTCTGGGTGGTAACCAGGCAAATCAATTTCTGCATCCAATGAGCCTGTAAACTCTCCTTGAGTCACGTCTTTAGGTAAATCAATGAGTACAGGACCAGGTCTACCAGTTGTCGCTATATGATAAGCTTCTCTTGTGATTCGAGGAATATCATTAGTATTTTTAACCAAATAATTATGCTTAACAACTGGCAAACTAATACTAAATGTATCAGCTTCTTGAAAAGCATCCTTACCTAGCATCCATGTTACTTGCTGACCAGAGAGCAAAATCATCGGCACCGAATCCATCTGTGCTGTCATTAAGCCAGTAATGGTATTACCTACACCAGGACCCGATGTAACTAGAACTGCGGCAGGCTTACCTGTAGCACGCGCGTAACCGTCAGCCATGTGTGTAGCGCCCTGCTCGTGACGACTTAAAATAAACTTAAGATTAGTGTCTGTTGTCTCAAGAGCATCAAAAATAGGCAGAGCCGCCCCACCAGAGTAACCAAATATATACTCAATACCTAAGCTATTGAGTGTTGTTAATAAAGCTTGCGCGCCGTCTAAATTCATAAAATACAGTTAATTTAATCAAACCTTACTTTTTAATCTCTAACAAATCAAGAAAATTAAGGTTTTTTCTCTAAAGTGGCGTTTCCCTTAATTATTTAAGAGAGTAAAATGCAGACAAAAACCCTAAAGACAACCATTTTAAAAATGACTAGACAGAAATATTGAGGCTGTTATGATAACCTAACTTATATAAAAGTAATTTAACTTAAAAAATAGTAACTATTATGAATGAATTAGTAAAAAGTGATAAAAGTTTCGTAGCCGCCCTCCTACTCTGTATATTCCTAGGTGCTATAGGTGTACACCGTTTCTATGTAGGCAAAATAGGTACTGGCATCCTTATGATTCTCACATTTGGAGGCCTAGGCATCTGGAACCTTATTGACCTCATTCTCATTATTATAGGCAAGTTCACTGACTCTACAGGTAAGATCATTAAAAGCTAAATAGCTTTAATCTATACAAAAACCCAGCATGAGTAATTCATACTGGGTTTTTCTATTTAAGAAACTTTATAGCTTAAAAATACAAGCTATTTAGTCTCCAACAATAGCTACTATTATTGAAATAGCTCTGGTTGCTCTTGCTTTAGACCTCTAGGTACTTGCAAACCAAACTTTTCATAGGCAGCAGGCATGGCTACGCGACCTCGAGGAGTGCGCTTAATGAAACCCTTCATCATCAGAAACGGCTCATTGACTTCCTCAATAGTTGAACTTTCCTCTCCAAGTGCCATAGCCAAAGTGTTAAGACCTACAGCAGTGCCATTAAATTTATGGATAAGCGCTTCTAAAATTTGTTTATCCATTTCATCAAGACCGTCCTCATCAATATCAATCATCTGTAATGCCGCAACGGCTACAGGTTGATCGATAATCCCCTTGGCTCTTACCTGCGTATAATCTCGCACCCAACGCAGCAAATTATTAGCAATACGAGGTGTACCGCGTGAACGTAGCGCAATCTCTCTTGCTCCTTCTGGCAACAACTCAACACCTAATAAATCAGCCGAGCGTAATAATATAGCGCTCAAAGACTCGACCTTATAATAATCCATACGGTTAAGTAAACCAAATCTAGAGCGTAATGGAGCAGTTAACGAACCTGAGCGTGTCGTAGCTCCAACCAAGGTGAATTTAGGCAGCTTTAATTCTACTGACCTTGCAGAAGGGCCACTATCAATCATAATATCTAATTTATAGTCCTCCATAGCTGGGTATAAATATTCTTCAATAGCTGGATGGAGTCGATGAATCTCATCAATAAATAAAATATCTCCTTTAGTGAGATTAGTTAGGACACCAGCTAAATCTGCAGCTTTATCTATTTGAGGCCCAGATACTGTGTGTAAATTGGCGCCTACAGTTTGAGAAATAATGCTCGCTAGAGTCGTTTTACCCAATCCTGGAGGTCCACAAAGCAAAATATGCTCCAATACATCTTCTCGATGTTGAGCTGCTTCTATCATGAGTAATAAGCGCTCCACCACCTTATCTTGCCCAGAAAAACCTATAAAATCCTTAGGTCTTAGAGATTGTTCTAGGTCTATATCTGGCTCATCAAAGTGCCCTGAAACATCATCATTAATCATGGCGAGATTATTTCATATTAAAAAAGACTTGTCGAGCTAAGAACTTTTTGCTTAAATTCGCCCTCGCTCATTCCGCTTAGGTTCTAAGTAAGGAATAAAATTGTATTTGATCCATCCTATTATGAAAGTTCTTTCTTCACTCGCTTCAGCAAAAAAGCGTCACTCAGATTGTCAAGTTGTTAAACGCAAAGGCACTCTATACGTTATCTGCAAAACTAATCCTCGTTTCAAAGCGAGACAAGGCGCTACCCGCGGTACTCGTTTGAGTAAAAAAGGTGTTAAGTAAGCTTTATTATTACTACAAAAAAAACCTCATGATTGATTGACCTATGGTCTTCTCAGCATGAGGTTTTTTTATATAACATCCACACCTTACAGCTCAACTATTCTATGCTTTATTACATCTGTTACAGTGCTATTATTTTATGCCTGTGCGGTTATGGGGCGCATCGTTTTTTGATGCTATACCTATATTTTAAGCATAAAAACCACATTCCTCAGCCTCAATCTAATTTTGATGAACTTCCCAAAGTAACCATCCAACTACCGATTTTTAATGAGCAGTATGTAACTGAGCGCCTCTTACAAAAGGTCAGTGAAATGGATTACCCCAAAGATAAGTTACATATCCAAATCCTCGATGACTCAACAGACGAGACTCAAGAAATAGCTCAAAATAAAGCCCTTGAATTAAAATCTTTAGGCTATAACGTTGATTACCACCATCGCACTAACCGTACTGGATTTAAGGCAGGCGCATTAGAAAATGGACTCAAGCATACAGACGCCGAGTATTTACTAATTTTAGATGCAGATTTTAGCCCTCAAGCATCATTATTACAAAACACGATTCATTATTTTACTAACCCTAATTTGGCTGTAGTTCAAACTAGATGGGGGCATATCAATCGTAACTATAATCTACTAACACGTATCCAAGCTATACTACTAGACGGCCACTTACAAATTGAACAAACCGCACGTTGCCGTAGTGGCCGATTCTTCACCTTTAATGGCACTGCTGGAATCTGGAGAAAACAAGCTATCGAGGACGCTGGAGGCTGGGAGCATGACACTCTCACTGAAGACATGGATTTAAGTTACCGAGCCCAACTCAAAGGCTGGAAATTCCTCTTTTTAAATCATATTGAAACTCCTGCTGAATTGCCACCTGATGTTAATAGTTTCAAAAGCCAACAACACCGCTGGGCCAAAGGAGCGATTCAATGCTGCCTCAAAATACTACCCACTATCTGGAAAAGTAAAGCACCTCTATTCATCAAATTAGAAGCCACGAGTCATCTAACCTCTAATTTTGCATACTTACTATTACTCATGTTAGCTGTGCTTCTTAACCCTCAATTTAACAGCCCTGAACTACCTGTATGGTTAGATATTCTCATGCAGGCAGTTATTTACACGTTAGGCAGCATCTCCTTAATATCTTTCTACCTCATCTCACAGCTTCAGCTTAATAAAGGCTCTATATTTTCGTTTCTTATCAAACTACCTTTACTCATGGGTGTAGGAGTCGGCATGTCAATTAACAATGCTAAAGCAGTATTGGAAGCTATATTTCATCAACATAGTAGCTTTGTGAGAACCCCCAAGTACTGCATCTCTAAAGAAGGCAAAGTTCCTATCAAAAAAATACTCTACCGACCCATCAAATCATTTACAGTACTTTTTGAAGTACTCTTTGGCTGTTATTTTACATTTTTAGTTAGTTACTTCTTAGTTAACCATAATTATTTAGGAGCTATCCTATTAGCTATATTTCCTATTGGGTTTTTCTATATTGCTTTTAATTCTTTATTTCCTAATCTTTTTACTGCCCACCATTGCAGTAAAAACACATAAACTCAGAATAAATTGTACTAAAAAACCAATATTTAGTATAACTTGCCATAGCTATTACAAGCCCTATGTCAAATACTCTGCCGCATAAAAAATCACGCATTTTAAAACGCTTAATTAAATGGGCGTTTATTATGAGTATCTTAGTTGCTGTGGCTGTAGCCATATTTCTATCCATCAAGATTAAGCCATATTGGGAACGTGCCGAAGGCTATGATTTATCCCTAATAAATAATATTGAACTTCCTAGTATTATTTATGATAAAAACAGCCAAGAAATAGGTCGTATTTTTGTTGAAAACAGAAGCCCAGTAAAACTTTCAGAAGTAAGCCCCAAATTCATCAAAGCTCTCATTGCCGGTGAAGACCAACGTTTTTACGAGCATGACGGTGTTGATTACATCGGCTTATTTCGCGTGGCTTACCTCTACATCAAAGACAGAGAATTCACCCAAGGAGGCAGCACTCTTACTCAACAGCTAGCTAAAAATGCCTATCGGCTACCAGAAGAAGCCAAAGAGCGCGGTGAAAGCCAACTCGAAAGAAAGCTAGTTGAGCTCTGTCTCGCTAGACGCATCACCAAAAATTTTACTAAAGACGAAGTTCTAGAATTTTACTTAAACCGTATTATTTTTGGTTCTGGCTACTACGGAATCCGCAGTGCCTCACTTGGATACTTTGGCAAAGAACCTAGTGAACTTAACTGGCAAGAATCAGCAAGCCTAGTTGGCACCATTAAAAATCCGAGTGCCTTTGGACCTACACGTAGCCGACATCTATCTGCACGCACCCAAGTACTCAAACGCCTCAAAGATGAATCTATTATTACTAAAGCTCAATACCAAGAACTCAAAGAGAGCAAACACGTGCTCAACCGAAAACCTTTAATCCGACAAACATCACACCTCTACGTGCAAATCCTCAAAGAACTAGAATCAAAAATCACAACACAAGAATTTAATCTAGGTGGATTTCATATCTACACCTCTATTGATAAAAACTTACAAGATTTAGCCCAACAAACACTCACTCAACACCTAAAATCAATAGAAGAAAAACCCAACTATAACCACCCTCTCTACCAAAACTATTCAGGCACCAAAATGCCAAAATACTTACAAGGCTCAATCCTCATCAAAAACGAACAAACTGGTGAAATAATCACCTACATTGGTGGGAGAGACTTTGATCATTCACAATATGATTTCATCAAGTCAGGCAAACGCCCATTGGGCACCGCCTTTATCCCGTTTATCTATGCAGCCTACCTCAAAGACTCAGGCAAACTCAACACACGAGTCATTGACGAGCCTCTAGACAACCGCTTTATAGGCATACATGATGGAAAAGGCATCCTAGGTGCCTGGGGGCAAGAGCAAGCCCAATCTCTATACCAAGGCAACATCTCCTTATACCACTCACTCATCCAATCTAAAATCAGTCCTACCGTCACCTTAGGTATCCAACATGGAGTTGCAAATATTCTCAAGCAAAGCTCTGGCTGGGGATTCAATTTTTCCAACCTTAACACCGAAGAACAGAACCTACCAAAATGGCTCTCTGGACAATACCCTATCTCCTTAAATCAAGCCCTAAACAATTACCAATCCTTACTAAGGCCTCAACATCCCATCAAAGACGAACATATCATCTATCAAATTAACAACCATCAACACCAAGAACTTTACAAGAGACATCGACCAACTATCACAAAAAACAACAATCCCAAAACATTAAACATAGTATCTGAGCAAATCAAACAAGCCCTCCACGACCAAATATTCCATCCACATGGCTACCTCAAAGAGTGGAAAGAATTATGGACTCCATACAAAAACCAAGACCTATCAGTCAAAACTAGTACAACAGCTAATTTTAGTGATACTTGGACTATAGGCTCACTAGCTCCTTACAGTTGCGGTATTTGGGTTGGGTTTTTTAATGGCAATAAAACCATCTACCCAAACGCTTTTGGCAAAGATTTATCTGGACCTATCTGGAACAAACTCATGCAATACATGGCAAAAAATTACAGCATCAACCAACGCAAAATAAACCATAACAACAGAACCACTATTTGCTCTAGAACTAGCCTAAAGACTAGAAATTTCAGCTACCAAGACAAAACATGCACAGCCTGCAAAAAACAAGGATTCACCGCACCTAATTACTCATTCTACTTAAAAAAACCTGATATAAATACTAGCTCTAAAAACAACCTTGCTATCACAACTACCGCAACACCCACACTCCAAGAATGCCAAGGCAACATAACCGACATCTACAACCAAGCTCTCTCTTTTTATCGACTAGACTTCATCAACGAGCAACTCGTCAGCGAATCCAAGGAGTCAAAAACAGCCACCAGCTACCTCCCTTACGCTATACAAGTTCCCTTACTTAGAGGCAAAGACCCCTACCTATCCCAAACCAAAATCCCCAATTTAAATATCATCAAAACCCCTCAATCTCCATCTAAAAACCAAAATCACTCTAATCCTCAAGCCTCTGACATCCTTACTGAATCACCATTCTCCAAAGACGCCATCTACAAAAACGACATTAAAAGCATCATGCTAAACACCCAAGAGCTCAGACCTTTTTAACTCAAACCGTAAATACAAATGAGTTCCACACAATCAATCCTCATTACAGGAGGTCATGGCTTCTTAGCCCAGAGCATCAACCAACATTTTAGCAAGCTTGGTCACCAAGTTCACGCCCCCAGCAAACATCAACTCAATGTCACATCAAAAGAGCAAACCCAAAACTACATCAAGCAACTAAACAATCTAGACCTCTGCATCATCAACGCTGGCATCACCATAGACAAAATCCTCCACAAACAAGACAGCCAATCATGGGATCAAAGCTACCAAGTCAACCTCAAAGGAGCCTTTCTCAGCGCACAATCCTGCCTACGTAAATTACTCAAATCAGAGCATGGCGGTCACATCATCTTCCTCTCTAGCTACTCAGCCATACACCCACCACTAGGGCAAGCCAACTACAGCGCCCACAAAGCAGCCCTACTAGGCCTCAGCAAAAGCATAGCCAAAGAATACGGCAACAAAGGCCTACGTAGCAACTGCGTCTTTCCAGGCTTCATCCCAAGCCCTCTCACCAAGCACCTCAGCCCAGAGCGTGAGCAAAGCATCCTAGAGCAACACCAGCTCAAACAATTTAATACCGCGCACAACGCAGCCAAATTCATCGCTCACCTCCATCTAGAGCAACCCTACATCTCTGGACAAACCTTCCAACTTGATAGCAGACAGAGTTAACACCTAAGCTTCTCTTAACTCTAACTAAGCTCCTAAACTCAGCTTAATCCAACTCACTCTCTATTGAGTAAACCACCCAAAACTCCAGCGCCTTCGCCAGCTTCTGGTCTATTCCAAGGAACATTACTCTCATCAGTTTGAGGAGTACGAGCTTTATAATTAGGCTCTCTAGTAGAAACACAACTCACCAAAGCCAACAAACTCACAACCAAAGACACAACTAACAACTTAAATTTCATAAAAATCACTATAAAAAACAACAACAAGTTAGTAAAGTTTAAACAACCAGATTAAACACAGCTAAGTGGCATACAGCCATCAATCAAATCAGCGATTGAATAATGAGCTAATAAGACAACATTATTTATAATGTTGCCCGAAAGGTGAGCGACAGCCTGAGTAAGGCTGGGCTCATCAAAAATCAAAGAACCGACCCCCAACATTACTACTTTTTTAGCTTATTTGGTTTTCGATAGATGGGGTTTCTATTCTTTGTTTTGTAGCTTTTTCACTACAAGTAAGAGAACGACTAAACCCAATGCCACTAAGGTATAAATCAACCATGTTGGGGATTGTTGCTCAGATGCTGTGGTTGTTGCTGTTTGTTCTGCTTGAGGTTTAGTTTGTTGTGTCGTTTGCTTCGGTTGGTTTACTTGTGGGGTGTTGGTAGCTAATAGGTTAGGATTGATTTTTGTTTTAGTAGTTTGATTATTCGCCAGTTGTGTGCTTTCTAGGTGTTTGCCCTCCTCTACATCCTTAAATATTTGCAATACTTCAGGGGCTATATATTCAGGGTCTTGCAATAGGTTTCTGTAATAGAGAATCCCTTTTAATTGAAAAGGTGCAGCTGGGTTTCCTTTTTTATGTAAACTTTCTAAATAAGCTTGAGTTGATCCTTCAGTAAATTGCTCTTCTGTTATCTCTTTTGTTTCTTCTAAATATCTTTGTGAAATAGAGTCTGCAATTCCTAATTGCTCTGACATTTTTATTAATTTTTTATTACTATTAATATAAGATTTTAAATCTCTTGAAATAAGACAAAATACAAATCGTCCTTCATGAAGCAATGTTGGGTCAGATTCTTCTAATGCTAAGTTTTGTTTGAAAATATATTCAAGAGACTTATAGTCTTTAGCCTCCCAATAAGATTGTAATTCTACTAATAAATATTCTTGAGCTTTCTTGCCTTCAAAATCTAATTTTTGATTTTGCTTTTCTGCAAAACATATACTAAATATGATTCCTATAATTAATAATATTTGCTTCATTATTCTCTAGGTATTTTTGGTTAATCAGTAGGCTATTTTCCTATGAGAGCATTTAATTTACTTTCTGCTCTACGAATAAACGTAACATTTACTTTTTCAGAAGACGGCCATTCTTTAATGGCGTAGCCATTTGGTTCTTGCATCGACCTACCTCTAGTCTGCATAACTGATTGTAACGAATTACCATTGAACAAATCAAAACCTACATTATAAGATTCTTTAGTTCTAGGAGTATCTGCTGATCCATTGGCAAACCCCCAACTAGGGTCGCCAATATTGTATAAAATAATTTCAGTGATCCCCATCTCTCTACCTATAAGAGCATACATCATATTATTACGTTTAAACCAATCCACCACGCAACCTGCTATAGTTAGCCTTTCTTTGTCCACACTTAAAAAGTGATAACCACAATGACTGTAATTGCCACCATAGTTTGATGGATTTGGAGCGAGCCAATCTAGATCACCTCCTATATTAGCCATATTTAAATGCCTTCTTCTTATTTGTTCTAGCTGCTTTATTCCTGGAAGTAAGTTTTTTGTTTCTGATTCTAAATGAGCTCGATAAGCATCTTGGGGGTCAGCAACTGTCTTTTAAAAGTTTTTTTAATTAGGTGATTTGAGGAGTTAAGTTTGCTTGATTTTCGATACTTTGCAAGTGTCTTTTCATAGTCGAGTTTAAATGACAAAGAAGCTTACGCAT